>SXGT01748377.1_pt1 | contig 62652 bp, 44 predicted proteins | sample 3176221 | NCBI WGS metagenome assembly SXGT01 (sample SAMN11356862, study PRJNA531348) | freshwater metagenome | isolation source: freshwater sample F1-120 | place: China: Fuxian Lake, Yuxi | collected 2017-12-25 | reverse complement strand
TCGTCGGCGCCGAGTTCGAGTCCGCGAACGCGGTCTTCCACGGCGTCGCGCGCGGAGAGGATGAGGACTGGCGGACTGGTCTTCCGGTTGCGGATCTTCTTCAGCAGGTCGAGTCCGTCGATGTCGGGCAGCATGAGGTCGAGCACGATGAGGTCGTACTCGGCGCCGTGCACCAGTTCGATGGCCGCGGCGCCGTCGGGGGCGACGTCCACCGCGTATCCGGCGCTTTCCAGGCCGCGGCGGACAAAGTCCGCGATGCGCGCTTCGTCGTCGATAACCAGTAGTCTCACGTTCGGCTCTCCTCGGATCGTGGCTATTGCCGAGGCTCGTGGCAAAAGGCGCAGTCTACGCTGGCTTTGTTGAGCCTGTGGCAGGACATGCAGCCGCCCATCGAAATGTCGGTCTCCTTGAAGAGAACGTCCCGTTGCGCGACTTCGCCATGACAGGTCTGGCATCGCGCGCCGGATTCCATGTGGGCCCGGTGGCTGAAGAAGACGTAAGACGGGATCTGGTACACCCTGACCCAGGGCGCCTCCGTCTTCTCCGCGTGGTAACGGGCTAGCTTTTGGATCGCGGCGCTGCCGGCCTTTACCGTCTTATGGCATCCCATGCACACGGACGTGGCGGGAAGCCCCATGGTTTCACCGGGATCGGGGTTGGTGTGGCAGTTCTTGCACTGCAGCCCCAGGGAGAGGTGCTTCTTGTGGCTGTAGGGAATGGGCTGTTCGGGTGGGGGCTGCGGAGTGTGTTGCGCCAGCAGAACGGCGGCGAGAGCGGCAACAACGAGAGCTCGCATGGGAACGATCAGGCCTTCGCTTTCTTCGACGCGGTTTTCTTCCTGGCGGCCTTCCTGGCGGCGGCCTTGTTCGCGGAGACCTTCTGCGCCGCCAGCCTTTGGTTCACTTCGGCGGCATCGAACGCGGCGCCGTCGAACGGTCCACGCCATTCCATCATCGACTCGTGTTCGGGATGGGCGGGATCGGCGATCGCCTCGAGATATTCTTGGAAGCCCCAGGGGCCGCCGCAGTCCTCCGGCGGGCCACGCCGCTTTCCGGCGGTGCAGCGCGGATAGGCGGCCTCTGGTTCCGGTTCCACGATGGCTTCCAGCACGAGGTCGTGCTGCCAATCGTCGCCGAAATCGTAAGTGTAGACCGCGGTGCTCTTGACCTTGGGTAGCAGCGTCGCGATCGTGTATTGCGTCTCGTCCGACTGGGGTTCGGGCCCGAAGTCCTCGGCGCCGGGAACTCCGTAAACCTCGAGCTTGTTCCGGAACTCGTGCAGGTGGTAGTTCCACCAGTCGAAGGCGGTTTGGAGAACCTCGTGGAACGCGGCGAGGCTCATGTCCGACGGAACTTCCAGGCGCCGCCAGACGGGCGGCTTGGTGTCGCGCAGGGTTGCTTTGACGCGGTGGATCGATCCGGTGGTGGAACTCATGTTCTCCCCATTATTCTACGGAAATCGCGGTGCAATCTTCTCTCCCGGTTTCGGCGGATTCTCGGACGGCAGCGCCACGGCGTCGCCATCCGCCAATCCCTCGAGCACGACGGCGCGCGTCACGCTGGAATCGCCCAGGCGCACGGCGCGCCACTGCACGGTATCGCCGCCGAGCAGCAGGACGCCGGAGCCCGCGTCCGAGCGCCTGACCGCCGCCCGGGGGATCGTCAACGCGCCCTTCACCGCGCTCGAACGGATCTCGGCGTCGATGTTGGCGCCGGGAGGAACGGTTCCTCCCGGATTGTCCAGGATCACGGTCACTTCGCCGACCTGGCGTGAGCCGAGCGGCGTCACCTGCATCGGCAGCTTATCGACAACGCCTTCCCAGGAATCGGAGGGGCGCGCCTGCCACGTCAATTGCACGGGCATACCTACGGCGACGCGTCCCAGTTCTGGTTCGTCGACGTAGACGATCGCGCGAAGCCGGTCGAGCCGTCCCACTTCGGCAAGGACTTCGCCGGCGTGGACGAAGGCTCCGGGCTTGGCGGGCAGCGCATAGAGGGAGCCGGCGGCGGGCGAACGGAGCACCGATCGAGCGATGCGGCTCTTCACGGCGTCCACCGCGGCGCGAGCCTCGCGCAGGCGCGCCTCCACCGCCTGGCGTCCTTCCGGCGCGATCAAGGCGGGGCGCTTTCGATCGAGCGCTTCGATGTCCGAATCGGCGGCAGCCATACGGTCGCGCGCCTCGGCGATCTCCTGCCGCGTTGCCGCGCCTTTGGCCGACAGGCGTTCCGCTGTTTCCATCTCGCGCCGGACCACTTCCCGCCGCTGCCGAGCCGCGCTCTTCGCGGCATCGATTTCGGCGAGCGCGGCCGGCGATCCGCCGCGGTCGTACAGCGGCAGCTCCGCCTCGATCTGCTGGATGCGCGCCTCGGCGGCGGCCAGATCGGCTCGTGCGTCCGCGGCGTCGAACTCCGCGATGGGTTGGCCGGCGGCGACCGTCTGTCCCTTGGAGACCGGGACGCGGGCGATCCGCCCCTCGCGGTCGCTCTTGACGACCGCGAACTCCAGGGGCTCGACGCGGCCGTTGGTGACTAGCGAACTCACCAGATCTTCGCGGCGGGCGCGCTCGAAGTCGACGGTGCGCGGACCCTCGGGGCGCAGCAGGAACCACGCCAGGGCGGCGATCGCCGCCAGCGGAAGCCCGATGGCAAGCGCTTTCTTCAAGGCTCGAGCACCGCCTTCGCCGACCGCCATTCGCGCACCGTTTCCAGCGCCTCGTTCACCCCGTCGAGCGGAAACCGGTGAGTGATCTGCGCGGCGAACAGTTCCGCCCAGCGGCCCATGCCGAGCATCCGCAACGCCGCGTCCACGTGCCGCGGCTCGAAGCCCCACGATCCCTGCACGGTGAGCTGCTTGCGCGTGATGGTGTGCGGGTTGAACGAGATGTCGCCGGCGTTGGCGTATTGGCCCAACACCAGGAACTTGCCGCCATCGCGGCAGAGTTCGATCCCTTCGTTGACGGCCTCGGGATGGCCCACGCATTCGATCACGACATCGGCTCCGTAGCCGCCGGTTTCGCGCAGGACCCGATCGCGCCGGTCCGCCACGCTGGAGCCTTCGACGGCGATCGTGACGTGCGCTCCGAACGATCGCGCCATTTCCAGACGATGGGCCGGGCCGCCCACCACGATCACTCTCGCCGCGCCCGATTGCAGCGACACGGCCAGGGCCGCCTGCCCCACCGGACCGCTTCCCTGGACCACTACGGTGTCCCCCCAGGAGACCGGACACCGCTCCAACCCGTGGATTGCCGTGCCCAGCGCGCAACCCGCGCCGACCACGGCGGCGTCCGGGAGGTCGTCCGGGAGGCGGAAGACGCTCGAGCCGGCTCGCAAAAGGATGCGCTCGGCGTAGCCTCCGCGCAGGTGCGGAGGATCGTCGGATCGATAGGAGATCCCATACGCCTTGCGGGTCAAGCACCGGGTGGGTTGGCGCTTGACGCGGCAGAAGAAACACTCGCCGCAGACGATCGAACTGGCCCAGGTGACGCGGTCCACGGGGTTGAGCGGCGTGCCGCGCCAGTCTTTGCTCAGTCCATCGCCGAGCGCCTCGAGGACGCCGGTGCTTTCGTGTCCCATGATGAGCGGGAGCGGCACCGGGAGCTCGCCCTTCCAGAGGTGGATGTCGGTGCCACAGATCCCGGCCATCGACACGCGGATCAGCGCCTCGCCCGGACCGGGAGACGCGACGGGAAAGTTACGCACCTCCAGAGGTTCGCCAAAGGCGGTCATCACGGCGGCGCGGGCGGTGGTCATAGGGGTTCCGAACAGTAGTCGAACAGGACTCTCCATTCTACCCGTTCGATCTCGGTCGCCATGCGCCACTGGCTGGAATCGGTGTCACGGCGGGCGGACTCCCAGAAATCGATCCAGACGATCGGGTCCCAATCGGCTCCCATGCCGAGGCGGCAGCCGGGGAATTGCGCTTCCACCTCGCGGACGGCGGCGCGGAGGGTGGGGAAGACCGGGTGCCGGCCCACGCGGCGAAACCAGTAGGCGGCGTTGCCCGGATCGGGCTCGCGGCGATGGACGATCCCATGCCAGAAGGCGCCGTCCGGGGTGGAGAGGGCCTGGGCGGCCTCATGTGCCTCGCCGTCACGGCCGTGATACAGCAGGATGCCGCAAACGCAGCCTGCCGCCGACCGCAGGCCGCTGAACGGCCCGCCGGAGTGGGTCAGAAGCGACAGTGGCGCATCCGGGGAGAGGAAGTCGTTCGGGGTCATGTGCAAATGAAAAGAGCGGACCGGGCAACCGGTCCGCTCTCGGGGTTGGAGTCGAGCTAGCTTACTTCCGGCGGCGGAAGAGCGCGAGCCCGAAGAGGCCGCCACCGATGAGAGCCATGGTGGACGGTTCCGGAATCACGTTCTGCGGAGGCGCGCCGCAGCCTGAGACAGGGGCGCGAGCGTCGCCAGTGCTGACGCAGAGCTGGTCAAGCAGGATGTCGCTGGCCGTGCCGCCCACGATGATCAGGCCGTAGCCGTCGATCACGGTGCCGGCGTTGATCGCGCCACCGACGTTGAAGGACGCCCGGGGGATGAAGAACGTCTGGCCGACGACGCTGGTGATGGCGATCGGCGCGGAATAGACGTACGTGCCGCCCGGAGCGCCGCCGCCCGCGAGGCGAAGGCCGATCTGGACCGTGGCGTTGACCGTGTTGCCGAGATCGTGCTGCGCGGTGAAGGTCACGCCGGTGTCGCCGGCGAGCCAAGCGTAGGACGCGCCTTGGCCGACCATGAACAGCGTGCCGCTGGAGTTGGGCTCGGAGTCGAACTTGAGGTCGTCGCGGACCCCGCCCTGGTCAACGGTCGCCGAGACGCAACGGTTGCCGGAGGTGCGGGTCATGTTCATGTAGCGGGTACCGGCGGCCGGGCTGCCCATGATGTTGGTGCCCGTGTTGACTGCATTGATCGGGCCGGTGCAGCCGTCGGCGGCTTGGTCGTTCTGGACCGTACCGACGCCAGCAGTGACGCTCGTGTAGTCGTCGAGAGTGATGGTGGCCGAGGCGATGCCGGTGGACAGCGCGGCTACCGCCAGAGTGAATAGGGTTTTTTTCATGCTGATTTCTCCTCCTAATCTTGTTTCCTCGAGGGTCTGAAGCGGCGTCAGGCAGGAAACCAGGCCCGGCGCACCCAAGCTTAAAAGCCGAACAGCGAACCGGAGATAGCCTCCGGTTCGCTGCCGCGGTTGAACTGAATGACGCCCGAACTACTTGCGGCGGCGCAAGAGAGCGAGCCCGAAGAGGCCGCCACCGATGAGAGCCATGGTGGACGGTTCCGGAATCACGTTCTGCGGAGGCGCGCCGCAGCCAGAGACAGGGGCGCTAGCGTCGCCGGAGCTTACGCAGAGCTGGTCAAGCAGGATGTCGCTGGCCGTGCCGCCCACGATGATCAGGCCGTAGCCGTCGATCGCGGTGCCGGTGTTGATCGCGCCACCGACGTTGAAGGACGCCCGGGGGATGAAGAACGTCTGGCCGACGACGCTGGTGATGGCGATCGGCGCGGAATAGACGTACGTTCCGCCCGGAGCGCCGGGGCCCGCGAGGCGAAGGCCGATCTGGACCGTGGCGTTGACCGTGTTGCCGAGATCGTGCTGCGCGGTGAAGGTCACGCCGGTGTCGCCGGCGAGCCAAGTGTAAGACGCGCCTTGGCCGACAAGGAGCAACGTACCGGCCGAGTTCGGCTCGGAGTCGAATTTGAGGTCGTCCCGGACTCCGCCCTGGTCGACGGTCACGGTGACGCAACGGTTACCGGCGGTGCGGGTGACGTTCATGTAGCGGGTCCCGGAGGCCGGGCTGCCCATGATGTTGGTGCCGGTGTTGACTGCGTTGGAAGGGCCGGTGCAGCCGTCGGCGACTTGGTCGTTTGCGGCTTGGCCGACGCCAGCAGTGACGCTGGTGTAGTCGTCAAGGGTGATGGTGGCCGATGCGATCGAGGTCGATAGCGCGGCAGCCGCCAAAGTTAACAGGGTATTTCTCATTCTCTTCTCCTCCGACGAATCGGATTTTGGGAACTCAAAGTTGCTGCCCCAGGAACGCACTAGACACCGGGGTCAGGCATCGATAACATCTCGATTGTAGGCGCATGCGCTACATCTGTCAACGGTTTTTTTCAAAAAAACCCTAGCTAGCCCTTTTTTTCACTTAGACTTACGGGGGGCCGGGTACTGCGTCCGAGGCGTTTTTCCCTGGTACCGGGAGAATCTCGCGGGCGGAAGAGATTCGGCGTAAGCTAAGGAAAATAAAGGATCTGATTTGAGAGGTAGACACCGCTCCCGCAGTGATGGTATTGGCATACCCCACTTGTGGGGTGTGGGGTAGTACGCCTTTGGCTGCGAGCTGGAGGGCGGCGCCCGTACGACGATCGTCGCCGTACCGCGATACTTCCCGCGTACGATTCTAGTGCCACACGTAGCCGCCGTCCACCATCAGGTGTTCGGCGGTGATGAAGCTTGCTTCATCCGAGGCGAGGAAAAGGACAGGGTTCGCGATTTCCATCGGTTCTCCGAGGCGGTTCAGGATGTGGCCGGGCGCCACTTGGCTGCTCCATTGCTCGAAGGTGAGGCCCATCCGCTCGATCTCGCGAAATGAGGCGCTGGTGACCACGCATCCGGGGCACACCGTATTGACCCGGATATTCCACGGGGCCAAGTCTTTCGCCATGCATCGGGTCAAGGTCAGCACGGCGCCTTTGCTTGCGTTGTAGGTGGCGAAATCGGCCTGCGCGATGACGCCGCTCATCGACGCGATGTTGACGATGGAGCCGCGGCGCCGCGCCTTCATCGCCGGGATGGCGTATTTGGCGACCATCGCCGTGCCGAAGACGTTGACCGAGAAGACCTTGTGCCAGTCGGCGAGGGTGGCGTCCTCGATGTTTTTCTGGGTGAAGTCGGCGGCGTTGTTGACCACCACGTCGATCTGGCCGAACTCGGCGATGGCGGCTTCGGAGATGCTCCGCGCTCCGTCCTCGGAGGCGATGTCGGCGACGGCCAACACGGCGGCCGCGCCGGCGTCGCGAACCTTGGCCAGCGTGCGCTGGCCATTGGGCCGGTGGATGTCGTTCAAGACCAGTCTCGCGCCCTCTTCGGCGAAGCGCACGGCGATGGCTTCTCCGATGCCCGCGCCCACTCCCGTGACGATACAGACCTTGCCTTCGAGTCTCATGAAACGAGTAGGGTACCATGGAGCATGCGCGCCGCCTATTACGCCGGGAAACACGCCATCGAAGTGGGGCCATGCCGGCCGGTGGACGCCGGTCCGGGGCAGGTTCGGATCCGCGTTTCCCACTGCGGAATCTGCGGCACCGATTTGCACCTTTACCACGGGCACATGGACCATCGGGTGAAGCTGCCCCAGGTGATCGGGCACGAGATGTCGGGAACGATCGAATCCGTGGGGGTGGACTCCGCCGGGTGGCGGGAGGGCGACCGTGTGACGGTGCGTCCGCTCGACCCGTGTGGCTCGTGCCCCGCGTGTCTGGCCGGGCACGGCCACGTCTGTATGAAGTTGAAGTTCCTCGGCATCGACGAGCCGGGCGCTTTCCAGGCTCTGTGGACCGTGCCCGCGCATACGCTCCACCGGATCCCCGATGGGTTGGACTTGGCGCACGCGGCGCTCATCGAGCCGGTTGCGGTGGCTTGCCATGACGTGCGGCTGGGCGAGTTGAAGGCCGGGGAGTTCGCGGTGGTGCTGGGTGGCGGTCCGATCGGCGCGCTGGTGGCATCGGTGGCCCGGGAGGCGGGCGCGCGGGTGCTGGTGTCGGAGATCAACCCGTTCCGGGTGGCGCTGCTCGGCAGGCTGGGATTCGACGTGGTGAATCCGCGCGAGTCGGACCTGACGGCGATCGTCAACGAGCGAACGGGCGGCGCGGGCGCGGACGCCGTGTTCGAAGTGTCGGGATCGGAGCCGGGCGCGGCGATCATGGCCGATCTGTTGCGCGTTCGCGGCCGTGTGGTGCTGGTAGCGGTGTTTTCCAAGCCCGTGCCGGTCAACCTCCATCGCTTCTTCTGGCGCGAGTTGCGGTTGATCGGGACTCGCGTGTACGAGCCGGAGGACTTCGACGAGGCCATCCGCCTGTTGGCGTCCGGGGCGCAGCCATTCACGGAACTGATCACCGGCGTGTATTCGCTCGATGAGTTGCAGCGCGGACTCCAGGAGATGGAGCGTGGCGCCGACGTGATGAAGATCCTGGTGGATTGCGGGAGTTAGCACATATGGCAGTCACGGTGGAAACGGTTGCTTGGGGCGGCTGGCCGAATTGCCGCCGCATCTCGAACGGGGATGTCGAGCTGATTCTGACGGCGGATGTGGGACCGCGCCTGATCCGCTACGCGTTCCCCGGTGGCGGGAACATTCTGCTCGAGATGGCGGATCAGTTGGGAAAATCGGGCGAGCCGGACTTCCAGCCGCGCGGCGGACATCGCGTGTGGTCGGCGCCGGAGCGGTTTCCCCGCACTTACTATCCGGACAACGAACCGGTGGAGATCCACGCGGCGGGCTCGATGGTGGAAGCGGTGGCGCCGGTGGAGCGCACCACCGGTCTGCGCAAGCGAATGGCGGTCCGCATGGCGGCTCGCGGTTCCGCGGTGACCGTGGTTCACTCGATCGAGAACACGCTGGCGTGGCCGGTGGAGGTGTCTTTGTGGGCGCTGACGATGATGGCGCCGGGCGGCATGGGGATCGCGGGCTTTCCGCCGCGGGGGACGCATCCGGAGATGCTGGCTCCCACGCATCCGCTGGTGATGTGGGCGTTCACCGATCTGTCGGATCCGCGGTGGAAGTTCACCAACAAGTACATGCTGCTGCGGCAGGACGAGTCGCGGCCGGACCCGACCAAGCTGGGGCTGTTTCACGAGCGGACGTGGGGCGCGTATCTGCGCGGCTCCGATCTGTTCGTCAAGCGGTGCGAGGCTCATGCCGGGCGTCCCTATCCCGATCTGGGCTGTTCGTACGAGACCTTCGCCAACGGCTTCACGCTGGAACTCGAGACGCTGAGCCCGCTGGTCAAGCTGGATACGGGAGAGCGCGTGGAGCACGCCGAGCGATGGTCGCTGCATTCGGGTGTGGTGGTGGACGAATGGAGCGACGCCGGATTGGACCGGGCGATCGCCCCCCTCATTTAGAAGTTTTCACCCAGGGCTCTCCTCGAGCGATAATGGGCTTCGAATGGCGAGGGCGAAAGATCTCGAGGCGTTGATGCACCGCGCGGAGTCGGAACTCCGGCTGGTGCAGAGGATCAGTAGATTTTTCGCGAAGACGCCGCGCCTTCCCAACGCGTTGCGGCTCAGCGTCGAGTGGGTGGCGGAGTTCCTCCATGCCGAATCGGGGCTGCTTTATCTGACCTCCGGCGACGAGTTGGTGCTGTGCGCGGCGGCCGGGCCGAGTCAGCGCGCGGTGGGCGAGGTCCGGCTGCGGCTGGACGAGGGGCTCACCGGGTGGGTGGCGCGGGAGCGCCGGCTGTTGGCGATTTCGCGGGAAGCGTACCTGGACCCGCGCTTCAAATACTTCCGGGATCTGCCGGAGGACACATTCGAGGCTTTTCTGTCGGCGCCGGTGATTGCGCGCAACCGCGTGGTGGGCGTTATCAACATCCAGCACCGGCAGCATCGCGGGCACACTGGCGAAGAGATGGAGTTGTTGACCACGGTCGGCGAGCAACTGGGTGGGCTGGTGACGATCGGCTGCGTGGAAGCGGAGCGGTTCGACACGTCCGATTTCGCCGAAATGGTGCTCGGCCAATCGCTGGCCGCCAGAGGCTGACATGCGCGTGCCGGCGCTGGCGCTGGTGGCGCTATCCGCGCTGGCGCAGGCTCCGCTGGACCGGACGCCCATTCCGGGAGCCTCCTGGCGTGCCAGGTTCTTCCACGACGAGGACGACTCGCGGCTGACGTTGCGGGACCTGAAGATCGTCGATACGACGAACGGCATCGCGCTCGGTTCGTTGATTCAGGGAACAGGTAGGCGCGGCGTCGCGGTCCGCACCAGCGACGGCGGCGGGACCTGGGAGATCCTGAAGCTCGCCGAAGAGCCGCTTTCCGCCTTCTTTTTGACCAAGCGCCTGGGGTGGATGTTGACGGTGAGCCACGTGTGGAGCACCGGAGATGGCGGACGAACGTGGAACAGGCTGGCCCGGCACGACGGTCTGCGAAGCCTCAGTTTCGTGGACGAGAACCGCGGGTTCGCCGTGGGTTTGCGGAAACAGGTGCTCGAGACGCGCGACGGTGGCTCGCACTGGACCAAGGTGGCGGCTGCCGCCGAACCGAAGACGGACGCCGAGCGGACGCGATACCTGTCGGTGGAGTTCCGCGGGAAGGTGGGCGTCATTGCCGGCAGCCACGAACCGCGGCGGGCGGGAGATGGCGCGGAAACGTCGTGGCTGGATCCGGCGGCGGCGATGAGGCGGCGGCAGCTTCCTTCGCTGTCGATCCTGCTGCAAACGCTCGACGGGGGCGACACCTGGAGATCGTCCACCCAGTCGATCCTCGGAGTGTTGTCGCACTACAAGCTGGCTCCGCCGAGTTCGCTGCTTACCTTGGTGCAGTTTCCGAATCAGTTCGAGTGGCCCTCCGAGGTGTATCTGCTCGACTTGGCGGCGGCCCAGATGGACCGTGTGTTCCGGGAGAAGGACCGCGCGGTGCAGGATGTGGCATTGCTGGACAACGGTATGTCCTATTTGGCGGCGGTGGAACCGCCAGGGACGCTTCGCGGCATACCCGTGCCGGGAAAGGTGCGGATCGCACGCAGTTCGGACCGGCGCGCGTGGCGGGAGATGGATGTGGACTACCGGGCCATGGCGCAGCGGGTGATGTTGGCGAGCCTGCCGGGCGGACCGGTATGGGCGGCGACGGATACGGGGATGATCCTCGCGCTGACCGTGGGGTCCAAAACAAATTAGCCATCCGCTGTTTTATCCACAGGAAACGCACAGGCGGACGGCCGTAAGCCGTTGATTCAGAAGCCGCGAAAAACCTGTTGAAATGGGCTCTGTAACGCGATTTTCATATTGACGGAAAATCGAATCGGGCGCATGATGGAGTTGGTTCCAAGAGGTTGTAGGGACAACGAACCGGGCGAAGATGTAGCGGACCTGGAGCGGTGATCCTGTCGAGGCATGTGATTTATTGCAGGCCAAGGCGGGGGAGCAATAGGAAATCGGGCGTCTAGCCACGGTAGGTCTGAATCGGCAGGGTAGTCCGAGCGCTTTGATCCGGACGGGACGAAAATCCCGGAGGGGGAGCGAGAGGCAGCCAAGCAGTTTCAGTGGTAGTCAAGTCGGTGGACACGGGTTCCGGACGTCGATCTCCCGGCGGCGCGAAAGCGTCGTGGGAAGGAGTTCAGGGCCAACGATCCAGTGGCAAGGCCGCCATGGTCTCGAAGAAGTAGGCCGGGAACGTTGACCCCGCCGTGGAAACGCTTGAAAGGGCGAATCCGTTGCGGGCGAGCGAAAGGCCATTTCGAGAGTCCGATCTCTTCCGGTCAAGCCGAGCAGACGAATTGCCGAGCGTCGATCTTTCGGGCCGAAAGGCACGGAAGGAAGCAAAGCGATCACCGTTCCGGCGGACCGGTTGCCATGTTCTAGTCGAGCATGCCGGCTGGAGAACGAGTTGCCCTGAAGGTCACTTGGAACCATTTTTTTATTTTTGGCGCTAAAATTCGAGTGTGACCCTCGCACACGCGCAATCGCTCGATCACTTCGGCTTCGTGCACTTGCATGGGTTCGTACCGGCCGAAGTACTCGCTGAACTCCGCTCCCGGGTGGATGAGTTGTTCGCCCAGGAAGGCGCCGCCGCCGGTTCCGAATTCAAGATGGAACCGGGATCCCGCCGGCTTGCCAATTGCGCCGCCAAGGCGGCTGTGTTTCGGCGCTGCGTGGTTCATCCCTCGATCCTCGAACTGGTGGGGCGCGTGCTCGGCCCGCGATTCAAGCTCAGCAGCATCAACGTGCGCTCGGCGAATCCTCACAACGGAGTGACCCAGCCGCTGCACGCCGACATGGGCGCCATCGCCGACGAGCAAGGCTTCTGGGTGTGCAACACGGTGTGGCTGCTCGACGACTTCACCACGGAGAACGGCGCGCTGCGAGCCGTTCCAGGATCGCATCGCTGGAACAAGCTGCCTCAGGACGTTCTGGCCGATCCCGCCACCAAGCATCCGGACGAGGTGCTCATCACCGGAGCGGCGGGCGACGTGGTGGTGATGAACGCGCACCTGTGGCACGGCGGAACGGACAATCGCACGGACCGCGAGCGCCGCGCCCTGCACGGCTTCTACTGCCGCCACGACAAGCCGCAACAGCAGTATCAGAAGAAGCTGCTCGGCGCGGAGACGATCGCGGCTCTGACGCCGGAGGAACGGCGTCTGCTCGCGATCGACGATCCGTCCAACGACGAACTCAGTTCCGCCGATGTGCCGCGGAGCGGCTTTTTGAAGTAGGCTCAGCTCACCAGCGTCTGTGTCACCGCGACGTCGTCTTCCATTGGCGACCGTCCCAGGATGTAGTCGCCGAGTTCGAACCGGCGGTCCGGATTGAGCACCATCACGGTGAGCGCGGCGCGCGGCTTTCCGCCGGAGAAGCCGGGGTCGAGCGCGGCGGTGGCTTCCAGCAGCAGCGCCGATCCGATCGCGCGTGACGACTGGTCGCCGTACTTGGTCTTGACGTCGGCGTGGAACACGGCGGTCAGGGCGGCTCCCGCCTCGGCGAGCGCGGCCACCGCCGCCGTGGGATTGTCCGGCGCGGCCGCCAGCGCGGCCTGCACTTTGTCCACCGCGTCCGCCGCCCCGTTGGCCAGGCGCGACTCCATCGAGAGCAGCGCTTCCATGTGCCGCTCCGATGGCCGGTCGAGCGCGATCTTCACCCACTCGCCCAGTTCCTCCGGTTTGAAGAACCCGGCCTGGCGCCGCTTGTCTTCCGAGATCAGGCGCTGGCGGTGGACCTCCATCGCGCGCGCCAGGCTCGCGCCGGTGGAGCGCAGTCCCGCAACCGCGGAGCGAAGATCGGGGTCGGGCCAATTCCAGAAGACGTCCGTGTCGGTGTTGAGTTTGATGCTGCGCTTGGCGTGGTCCGCTTCGATGGATGTCGATGGCGGCAGCGCCGACCACACCAACAATGGCGCGGCGGCGAATTCCTGGTTCAGATGACCGGAGTCCTGGAAATAGTAGCCGGGCAGTAGCCGCTTCACGGCCGTCTGAATGCGCCGGGACATGTCGCACTTTGCCTTCATGAGGCGTTTGGGATCGATCGGCCGCAGCCAACTTGCCAGGGCCGCCGCGGGCAGTTCCAACTCCATCGAAAGCAGGACATCGCCGAAGTCGTTCTCGCCGTTTTCGAGGATCGATTCCACGGTGCGATCCAGTTCGAGCAGGAACTTGTTGACCGGATCGGGGCCGGTGAGCTGGTCGAGCATATACTGTTCCAGGAACGGTCCCAGGCGGTTGCGCATGTCCGCCACCCGCATCTCCGCCTTGGCTTGGCGGAACTGATAAGACAGCGACTGATCCTCGATGGCCGGACTCACCAGGCGGCCGTTCTCGACGCGGAATGCGCCCATGACCGAGAGTTCGCTGCGGAACCGGTTGCGGTCGCGCACCTCGTCGCGAGCGCGGACGTTGTAGACCAGCACGCGGCCGCCGTTGGTCTCGGCGTCGAGTCCGGCGAGGCTTTCGTTGATGTGCTCCACCTTGGAACTGAAGAAGGGCAGGTTCACTTGCACCGTCGTCTGGCGCTTGATTCCGTGGCTGAGCGCGCCCTGATGGAGCGTCACGCCGTCCACCTCTTCCGACAAAGCGCGGTCCAGCTTCGCGTCGATGACTTCCCGCCACAGTTCGCGTGCGTCCGGCTGGGCCAAGTCGAAGGTGATGTCGAGCAGCGCGGTCTTCGTGGTGGTCTTGGAGTACGTTGCCGCCAGTTCCACGCCGAAGCGGTGATGGAGCGCCTCGCGCGCCTTGTTGTAGACCTTCTTGCGCGCTTCGATCACCGAGTGGATCGCCGCCTGCATTTCGTTGAGGTCGTCGAACTTCAGCGTCTTGCCGAAGAAGTCGCTCAAGCGGCCGACCAGGAAGCCGTCGATGCCGTCCAGGTCCTTGGTCGCCGGATTCGGATTGGCGATGGAGTTCAGGTTGACGCGTTCGCGGATGAACTTGATCAGCCCGCCCGCCTGGCCGCCCTCCAGCGTGTCGAGGGTCTGCGCCGCCAGCGCCTGCACCTGTTGGATTTGGGGTGTCGCCACCAGCAGGCCAAACTCGCCCGCCGCGGCCAGGAACTGGCCTTCCACGGAGTCGCCGAACGTGGCCTTCTGCAGGGCGTCGGCGAACGCCTTGGCGCGCTTGTTCGGATCGGGTTGCAGAATCGCGCGGACGAAGTTCATGAGCTGGCCTTCGCCGCCGCCCGCCAGGATCGAGTAGAGGCGCTGCTGAAGTCCGCCGGGGAGTTTCACCCACTTCTGGACGATGGCGGCCAACCCGGCGCGGGTCGACTTGATGCCGGGCTGGTCGACGGCCCGCGACAGCAGATCGAGGCCGGTTCCATGCACCAGCCGGGCCACCGCTTCGGCGGGATTCCTCGAGGTGAACTCCTCGATTCTGGCGAGGTCCTTCATCACCTGCAGGCCGTGGACACCGAAGACCGAATGGACGAAGTCGTCGACGTTGTTCGGCAGATCGGTTTGGCCGCGGATGCCTACTCCGGCGTTGAAGGCGATGTCCCAGCCGTTCTTTTTCAGCTTGAACAGGCGGAGCCGCACTTCCTTGGAATTTTCGTCGTCCGATTCGCGGCCCGCCACCAGCAGGAAGCGTCCGGCGACGTTGAAGCCGAAGCTCGCCTTGACGGCCGCGTCGATCTTGACGCCGAGTTCGCGGTTCATGCCGAGGATCGGCGTTTCGTGCATCATCTGGATGTCGTAGCCGAGCTTGGCGTTGACGTTGAAAGCGACGGATCCCTCCACCTCGGCCATCACCCAGGTTCCGGGTTCGAGCAGCACGTCGTCCGCGTCATCCAGGATATTGCGGGGCAGACACCAGCTCATGACGGCGTCGTCCATCGCGTCCTTGGAGCCGGTGTCCGGCTTGAACCGCGAAACCAGCCCGTAGAGTTTTTCCGCCGATCCGCTGGCGCCGAATCCGACCGATCCAATGGCGCCGATGGGGTGCTGGAAGCTACCCTTGGCCGCTGCGTTCCAGCCCCAGCGCGTGATGAAGTAGCGGGCGCCGGGCAGGGCATCGGTGGAGAGCTTCATGGCCGGCGGGGCCTCGGGAACCAGCGCGGCCAACGCCTTGTCCGGATCGTCGTAGACGCCGCTTTCGCTGAACGTGCCGCCGGAAGGCTGGAAGCCGACCGAACCGCCCAGCGTCTTGAACAGTATCGGTTTGCCGGCCTCGGCGCGGACGCCGATTCGGCCGAGCGGAATCTGCCCCCCCTCGCGTTTGGGGAAGGGCTTGTTCCCGGCGATCGCCTTGAACACCTCCGCGTCGGTGGAGATGTCGCTCAGTTCGAGCGCGACGGAGCTGTTTCCGGCGATGACTTTGGGGTTCAGCGGAAACTTGATGGTTCTCGATAGCGGTCCGGCCATGACATGTAGTGTCCTTCATCGGACGCTTCGTTGCAGCGCCGGCGCGAAATCGCGTGCGAAGATGACAGAGTCCCGTGAAGGCCGACGTTCTCTTTCATCAGTTCAAGGGCATGTTCCGCGTAGCCCGCGCGCGCATGGGCGCGCTTCGGCCGGGTTCGGCCGCGTACGACCGGCAACTGGCGATGGAGCTGAAACACTATCGCAAGGTTTTCGGAACGGGCGAGGGCGGCAAGTTGATGGAGCCCGCGCCATCGGCGTGGGACGAGACGCTGACCCGCACCGCGGAACGAATCGCCGCCAAGAGCGGCCGCGACATGGATGCGCACGTGTTGGCGCTATTGCGCGAAAAGCCGGGCGGGCGGATGCTGTCGCTCGGCTGCGGCGCGGGCGGCGTGGAACTGTACTACGCGCGCGAATCGCCAGGCGCGGAGATCGTGGGCATCGATATCAATCCGGAGATCCTCGAACTGGGGCGCAAGCAGGCGGCCAAGGAGGACCTGGCGGTCCGGTTCGAGCGCGCCGACCTGAACACGGACGCGCTCCCCGAAGCGGCGTTCGACCTGGTGTTCTGCCATGCATCGCTCCATCACCTGTTGAACCTGGAACGCGTGATGGCGCAGATACGGCGCACGCTGCGGCCGGGTGGGCGCGTGATCGCCATCGACGTGATGGCTCGCAACGGCTACCGGCTGTGGCCGGAGACCAAGCGCATCGCCAACGATCTGTTCCGAGGTCTGCCTGCCCAGTTCCGGCTGAACCACACCGGATATCGCGACGCGCGGCTCGACTCGGCCGTCTGGGCGCCGGACACGCGCGCGGAGGGAATGGAGTGTCTGCGGTCGGAGGAAATCCCCGGCTTGCTGCGCGCCTCGTTCCAAGAGGAGGTGTTCGTGGGCAGCCACGCCTTCGCGCGCCGCTTCTTCGACACCATGTACGGTCCCAACTACGATCTGAACCGCCCGCTGGACCGCGCGCTGTTCGAATGGCTCTGGCTGCTGGACTGCCACTATCTGGACACCGGCGCGCTGAAGCCTGAAACGTTTTTCGGGATCTACGTCAACACGGCAGGAACGTGAAGATGGCGACTCCCAACACGAACCACACCGCGGCGAATATCAGACCGTAGCCGAAGAATTCGCGGAAGTTGACGCGCGCGATTCCACCCACCACCACGTACCAGAACGGCGACGTGAGATTGCCCATGTGATCGCCGACGCCGAGCGCCAGCATGCCGCGCTCCACGGTGACGCCCACGGCGATCGCGGCTTTCGATGTCACGTATCCTTGGATCGCCCACTGGCCGCCGCTCGAGGGGACGAAGATGGACACTACGGTTCCGGTCAACGCGGCCAGCAGCGGGAACGTGTAGGGGGTGGATACCGAGGCCACCGCGCGCGCCAGGAACTCGCCCACGGACGTGTTCTGGATCAGCCCGGCCACGCCGGCGTACAAATGATACAGCACGATCACCGGCCATGCCGCCGTGACTGCCTTGCGCAGCGCCTGGGTGAAGCGGTGAACGTTGCCATGCAGCAACAGGCACAGGAACAGCAGCGTGGTGTTCAGCGCGTTGATGTCGAGGCCCAGGCCCTTGGTGAAGAAATGCGTGAAAATCCAGGATCCGAGCAGCGCGCACAGCGACAGCGTGACGAATGCGTTCCGTTCGATCCGTTCGCTCCAGTTGGTGGGTCCGGCGCCCGGCGGGTCCGGTTCCACGGCTTTCTCCGAGTCGGGGAATTCCGAGAGGCGCCGGCCTTGCTTCGGCATCAGCGCGATCCCCATCGCCATCAGCACCAGGGGGAAGATCACCGAGATCGCGATGGCCGCGGGCGACCAGATGGAGCGCGACAGCGGGATCACGCCGGTGAGCTTTTCCAGGAAGTGGCCGGGCGAGGCCATCAACAAGGGTCCGCTGGCCGAGAGCCCGTATTGCCAGCACGCGTTCGCCGCCCACAGCAGCGCCAGCAGGAACATGAAGTCGATATCGATGCCTTTTCGCTCGGCTTCCCGCGCGAAGTGGATCGCCACCAACGGGCCCAGCGTCATGCCGAGCCCCCAGTACAAATACGACAGCACGGCGGTGACGGCCACCGAAAGCATCACCACCTGCGCGCGCGTGCGCGGCACGCGGGACACGGCTTCGATGCCGCGGCGGAAGAACGGCGTGGCGCCGAGAACCGAGCTGAGCACGATGATCAGCGTCATCTGCATGGTGAAGGGCAGCAGAAGCCAGAGGCCTTTGTAGTAGGCGTCGGCGGCTTTCGAGAGCGGATCTCCGAGGGCGAGCGCGAGTCCGGCCAGGAACAGAACGAGCACGACGGAGGTGGTGATCGCGTCCGGCACGATCTGGCCCATCACGCGGGCGAAGCGGTCGAGGCGGTCGCGCATTCGCTGCATCATATCGCGGCGGTCCCGCGCGGCGCCCGATAATCGGCGTATGCCGCTTCGCTCGACGTTGGCGCGATTCGCGCTGGCGGCTTGCCTGTTGGCGCCGTCCGCCACGCCGCAGCGCGGATTCGGAGGTCCACGCGTGTTGCCTGAGCGAGGGCCGGTGATGCGCCCTTCGCACGAGTTCCACTTCTTGCGCATGGAGTACTCCGATCATCCGTCGATGCGAAGCTGGCTCCGGCCCGGATGGTGGATGCAGGACTGGCCGGAAGCGGAGGCGCACTTCGCGCAGGGCATCCAGCGGCTGACGCGAATCCACACGGGCGAGGGCCGTCACGCGGGGCTGCTCGACGACGGCATCTTCGACTACCCGTGGATCTACGCGACTCAAGTGGGCTGGTGGGATCTCAGCGACGCCGAGACCAAGCGGATGCGCGAGTACCTGCTGCGCGGCGGGTTCCTGGTGGTGGACGACTTCTTCGGCGAGGATTGGGACGCGTTCCGGGGCACCATGCGGCGCGTGCTGCCCGAGCAACCGATCCTCGACGTGGACAACGGCCATCCGATGATGCGGGTGCTCTACAAAATCACCGAGCGGACACAGATCCCCGGGCTGCGCCATCTGCGGCGGGCGCCTGGAGGATCGGTGGTGGTGCGCATGCCGGGCGAGCCGTATTGGCGGGCGCTCCACGACAACTCCGGCCGCATGGTGGTGGCCATCAACTACAACATGGACATCGGCGATGCGTGGGAACACGCCGACATGCCAGAGTATCCCGAGGAGATGACGGGGCTCGCCTACCGGTTCGGGATCAACTACATCCTGTACTCGATGACGCATTGAGCCGGGTGGCGGTACAATATTGCCATGCCTGCACAGGCGGCGCTCTCCGAAGCCGAATACCTTCGCACGAGCTTTCCCGGGGTGGACCGGGAGTATCGCGACGGCGAAGTTGTGGAGAGAAGCGTGCCGAACAAATCGCACGGCAAGACGGTTTACGCGATCAGTGGCTTGTTTTTCAGCCTGCGCCCGTTGCGGCGGGTATTCGGGCTGACCGAAACCCGGGTCCGGATTCGGGCGGGACGATACCTCGTGCCGGACTTTGCCGTTTACCGCGAAGAGCCGGCCGGTGAAGTCCCCGAGACTCCGCCACTGATCGTGGCGGAAGTGCTCTCTCCCAGCGACAGCCTCCACGACGTGCGGCGCAAGCTGGCGGAGTACCGCGAGTGGGGCGTTCCTCATGTCTGGCTGGTGGAGCCGGACGCGCGCGTTCTCCAGGTGTACGATGGCGTGTTGCGCGAAGTCGACTCGTATCATGTGCCCGAACTGGGGCTGACGATCCGCGGCGGCGATCTCTTCGGATAACCTTCAGAATTCGAGCCGCAGCAGAATCTGCGCCTGTCGCGCGGTTTCCTGAAACGGCAGCAGGGAAGGGAAGAACGAGGGGCTGCCCTGGCGTCCGTAGGTCGCGACACCGAAGCCGCTCGCGCCGAACCGGTTTTCCGGACGTCCGAGATTGGCGTGATTCAGCGCGTTGAACCAGTCCCAGCGAATGGTGACGCGGCCCGCTTCTCCCAGCGGCGCGACCGGGAACGTTTTGGCGAGCGAGAGATCCAGGCTGTAGAGTCCCGGCGCGCGGAAGGCGTTGCGGCCGGTGTTGCCTTGCTGGCCTCCGGCGGGAACGCGAAACGCCGCCGCTTCCAGTAGGCGGCGTCCACCGGAAACGGGGACGTTCACCAGCGGATCGGAGATTGCAGTGACGCGCGTATTGTAGATCGCCCCTTGGCCCGCCGGCGGAATTCTGCCCGCGGCCAATACCGAGTAGGGAAAGCCCGTTCGCAGCGCCGCGGTGTGGGCCAGCTTCCATCCGCCCGCCGCCGCCCGCATCCATCGCGGACCCGCGGGCCCCGGCAGATCCCAGAGAGAGTACGTCACGAAGTTGTGGCGTTGATCGAAATCGGAACCAGCGCGATCGAGGCCCGGATCGAACTGGCGCGAGAAGGCCGCGCTCGGACGAACGGCTCCGCTTCCCGCGGTGGCCCGCGTGAACGCGAGGTCGAACGTGTCCGCGTCGAGCGGCTCGCTCTGGTTGTCGATCGCGTGCGACCACGTATACGCGGCGTGCAACTGCTTGCCGCGGCCACGCCATCGCAGCGTGGCGGAGAGCGCATGATACGAGCCCGACGCCTGGTTGGCCACATACGAAATCTCCGGCAGCGCGGGGTTGAATCGCCCCGTGAAGTTGCCGGCGCCCAGCCGCACGCTGAAGTCGCGGTTCACGATGTCGGAAGAGACCAGGCCCCGGGACAGCGAGCCCGAGGCGTTGACTTCGAGCACCGCGGTTTCGGTCAGTTCGGCGCGGGTTCCGAACAGGTAGGAGTGGCTCGCGCCCGCCGTGAGCCGCGGATCGGGCAGGATCATCCGCGGGAACCCGCCGTCCACGGACTGGCCCGCGAAGTTCGTCAGCACACGCGGAGGAGGCGCCAGGTAGTCGACGCGCTGTCCGAAGTCGACTCCGAAGCGCCCGAGGGTCAGGTCGTTGTTTGCGGCGTTTCTCCAAAGGTTGTCGAAAGGGCGGTCGTGGAAGGTCCCGAACGCGCCGCGGACCAGGATGCGGCCGGTTCCGTAGGTGGCGCCGATGCGTGCGGCCGCGCGCGTGCCGCCGTCGAAGAGCGGTCCGGTTGCTGCCCAGTCGATCTTGGCGGCGGCGAGGGTCTGCGCGTTTACCTCGGCGCCGCCCGGTCTGGGAATCGCATCGGCGGCGCCGCCTGTGTTCCGCGGTCCGCCGAACGATTCCAGGCGCAGACCCGCGGTGATCGACGCGCGGCGTCCGATGCGGATGGTGTCCTGGGCGAAACCGTGCGCCTGGCGATACGAATACCGCCGCTCTGGCGCGGTCGCGTGGCGTAGCGTGGGAAGCGGCTGCCGCGCCACCGAGACCCAATAGAACGACGGCGCGTCGGCCACGAAATCGAGGTACGAGTCGAACGTCACCAGTCCATCCCGGCCGAACCCGAGCGCGCCGCTCAGATCGCGCGAGAGCAGCCCCACTCCGGCCTTCGCCGCGTGGCGGCCCCGTAGCAGCGACGCATTGCCGGCGAGTTCGAATGTGCGATTGCGATGGCGGTAGCCATAGGAAGATGGCGACCCGGGCAGCGTCACGCCGTCGAGCGAGGCGATGGAAGGGATCTCCGGCCTGGCCCGGTCCCAGCCGAGCGAGTCGCGGCTCCAGCCTCCGCGTGTTTCCGACACCAAGCCAGAGGAATGATTGAACTGATGCCAGATCGCGATTCCGTGCTGGCGTTGCTCGAGTCCACTGACGAAGTCGGGATAGGGCGACCAGATGAAGTCCGGCCGTTCGGATCGTTGGACGATGAAACGTCCACCCAACCGTTGGCGTCCGCCGCCGGGCAGCCAGTCGGCGCGTTGGACGCCGAGCAGGCGATTCTGCGTCTGTGGCGGTGTGACGTGGATGTCCACCGTGGCGGTTCGGGCGGTGGGCGCGGGTCCGGGGAAGTCGCGCATCAGGCGGCGGGCGAGCGGTCCGCCCAGGGGGAACAGGCGGTCGAAGCCGGCCGAGGGCAGGGTGAACGTAGCGGGCCGTGGCGAGAATCCGCGGCTTCCGGTGCGCTCCCAGGCGGCCGAAACGAACACCCGATCGCGCCGCAAGGGACCGCCGCTTTGGAAGCCGGGCTGCGTTTCGCGCAGCGGCGGTTTCGGCAGTCCGGAGGCGTTGAGTTGGAAATCGTTGGCGTTCAAAGCCGCCGCGCGGAGGTTGTGATAGAGCAGCCCGTGCCACGCCGATCCGCCCGATTTGGTCACAGCGTTGGCCACATAACCCGACGCGCGCCCGTACTCGGCGGAGAAGTTGTTGGTGGAAACGCGGTACTCCTGCATCGCCTCGGGCGCGACCACGCCGAGTGGGCCGCTGTTCAGGTAGTCGTTGTTCTCGAGGCCATCCAGCAGGAAGTTGGACGCGGTGGGACGTTGCCCGTTCGCGCTCAGGCCGAGTCCGCGCGCCGATCCGGTGTCGGAGGCGACGCCGGGTTGCGTGGCGAGCATCGTGTAGAGATCGCGGCCGCCGAACGGCAGTCCGGCGACGTGCGCGGGCTCGATCGCTTCGGAAAGGCTCGTGTCCATGGAGCCGCGGGAGGGGCGCGCCGGTTCGATGGCCGCGGTGCGGCTGGTGTCGAGATCGGGGCCGAAGAAGGTCACGATGGCCCGGCTGCCCGGCAACGTTCGTCCCCGGAACTCGCCGCCGTCGATCACTTCGGCGAGCGGCCTCAGCGAGAAGTCGATGTCGACGCGCGAGCCCACGGCGAGGTCGAGTTCCTGGATCTCCTTGGGTTGGTGGACCGGGCCCGCTTCGACGCGAATCGAGTAGCGCCCGGGAGGCAGGAGCGGACACGCGAACGAGCCGTCGCGAGAGGCCGCCACCGATCCGGTGGTGGCTGTGGCGAGTCCGCGATAGGAGACGGTAGCGCCGGACAGCGGAGCGCCGGTGGACGACGAGCGCACCCGGCCCGACACGATTCCCAGCGTGGTCTGCCCGGCGGCGGCGGCCGTCAGTACCAACGCGACAAGCAGCCGCAAGGCGCCTCCCGTTTGAAGTGCGATACTTGATTATTACCCGATGATCAAGGCTAGAATTTTTTGGCTGCCGGCGCTCGCGCTCGCCCTCGCCGCGGCTTCGACAGGCGCATTCGCGCAAGTGCTGCCAATGAACTGCGCGCTCTCGAGTTCGACTTTCGAGACGTTCCGCACGGAGGCCGTGGCGGACTTCGCCAAGGATTTCAAGATGACCTGCACGGGCGGACCCGTGCTGGTGACGGGCAGCGTCGCGCCCCAGGCCAACATTTCGCTGACGTTCCCCGTTGCGGTGACGTCGCGGCTGGTGGGCGCCGGCACGCTGCCACTGACCGAGTCCCTGCTGTATCTGGACGAACCAGCCGCCGGCCAGCAATTTCCTTGCACCGTCACGACGTGTCCGCTGACGGTGGGAGCGGCCTTCGGCGCGAGCGGCAACAAGAATGTTTACCAAGCGGTGCTGTCCAACGCCAACACGATCACGTTCCTGGGCGTTCCGATTTTCCCGACCGGTTCGCCGGTGCTCGAGCGCGTCTACCGGTTCGCCAATATCAGGCTCGCGGCGGCCGACGCGGCAGGCACGTCGATCACGGCGGCCGCCAGCGTCACCGGCGCGCCCCCTTATTTCTCGCTGTCGCCGTCGACGCTCAACGTGGGGTTCATCAATGCCGGGCACACGTTCAGCCTTCGCGACGCGTCGGACAACCCGATTGGCGCCGTGACCCTGAACGGGAACGCGCCGCTCAATCCCAGCGTGGGTCCGTCGACGCAGCCGGCATTCTTGCTCAAGTTCATCAACAACGGCGCGGACTCGTTCCAGATGCGCAATCCGGCGACGTCGCTCGCCAATCCGTCCGCTTTGCAGTCCCAGGCCGCGCTAGGATTCAGGACGTCCGAGACGGGCTACTACGCGCAGGCGTTTCCCGCCACGAACGGTCTGAACTTGGCGGGATTGGCGACGCAGGGCACGCGTTTGACGGCGACGTTCACGGGATTGCCCGCGGGCGTGACATTGTACTTCGCCACGCAGCCGGGGACGGTGGGCACTTCGGCGGCGGCTGAACTTCGCTTGGTCAACGAAACCACGGGCGCATTCATTCCACCCACCGCGACGATCGCCGGGGGCACACCTGTCGCGCCGCTCACGGCGGTGTCGGGATCCGTCACGGCGGCATGGGAACTGTTCGGCGCCTTCGGCGTTGATGGCGCCGGGTCGGCGGCGTTTCCCGTGGTGGTGTCGTACGCCAGCGCGGGCAACGGCACGACTTTGCTGCGGCCGTCGCTCGGACCGGTGGACACCGGCGCGGCAGCCGCGAGTTCGACTCTCCCGGTTCCTCGGTTCCGAGCTCCGGCGCCCATCACCGCCATCAATTTCGCCGGCGGAGGAACGCCTCCCACGATCACCACGACTTCCCTTCCAGCGGGTCAGCAGGCTCTGCCCTATTCGTTCACGCTCGGCGCCACGGGGGGCTTGGCGCCCTACTCGTGGAGCGCCGGGCCCGGGGTAGCTCCGCCTGGGCTGACGCTTTCCACGGCCGGCGTGCTGAGCGGGATTCCCACGACACCCGGCGATCACACATTCACGGTGCGCGTTACGGGCGCCGACGGATTCTCGTCCACCAGGCAATTCACCTTCACCACCAGACCGCGAGTCTCGGTGACGACGACGAGCCTGCCTGGCGGCTTAGTGAACACGGCCTACGGTCCGGCGACGCTGGCCGCGGCCGGTGGACTCACGCCGTACACATGGGCGGTGACCGCCGGGTCGCTTCCGGCAGGGCTAAACCTGTCGAATACGGGCGGCATCGCCGGCACACCGGCCACGGCCGGAACGTCCGAGTTCACCGCGACTGTCACCGATGGCGCCGGGCAGACAGCCTCCGCCACCCTGCTCATCACGATCAACGCCGCCTTCTCCATCACCACCCCTTCGGTTCCGATCGGGCAAGAGGGAATCGCGTATGGACCGTTCGCGCTGGCATCGGTGGGGGGAACGGCGCCTGTCGGGTGGGGCGTTACCGGCGGCGCCCTTCCGGCGGGAATCGTACTGTCCGGGACGGGCGTATTGAACGGCACGCCCACGGCATCCGGCACGTTCGGCTTCACGGTCACCGCGACCGACGCGGCGGCGAGAACCGCGCAGGCCACTTTTTCGCTCGTCATTCGTCCTCGCGTGACGGTTACCACTACGTCCCTTCCGAACGGCGTGGTGGGCGCGACTTATCCGCCCGCGTCGATGAACGCGACCGGCGGACTGCCTTCCTACACGTGGTCGATCGCTGGCGGCTCGCTGCCGGCGGGCCTCTCCATGGCGGCGACCGGCGGGATCACGGGAATACCCACCACGGCTGGGAGTTCGTCGTTCACCGCGCGCGTCACCGACGGAGCAGGTCAAACCGCCGACGCGAACTTGACGATCACGATCCTGGCGGGCTTCTCGATCACCAGTCTCCCCGTTCCGCCGGGACAGGAAGGCGTGGCCTATGGGGCGGTGACGCTTGCGTCGGCCGGCGGCGCCGCGCCTGTCGGTTGGCAAGTGACCGCGGGCGGACTTCCCGCCGGGCTCGCGCTTTCCACCGCGGGCGTGTTGAGCGGCACTCCCAGCGCTTCGGGGACCTTCGCCTTTTCGGTCACCGCGACCGACGCGACGGGCCGAACCGCGCAAGCGTCGTTCTCTCTATTGATTCGGCCGCGCGTCACCGTGACGACGACTTCCTTGCCCGCTGGCCAGATCGACGTCGCGTACGGGCCTATCCAGCTCCAGACGGCGGGCGGAACGCCGCGATATTCCTGGACCGTTACCAGCGGCGCGCTTCCGGCGGGGTTGACGCTCTCCTTCACGGGTGCGATCGGGGGGACTCCGACGGCATCGGGAACCTTCTCGTTTACCGCGACTGTCACCGATTCCACGCAGCAAACCGCGCAGGCGCAACTCTCCATCGCGATCGCCGGCGCCAACTTCACCATCACCAGCACGTTGCTGCCGAACGGCCAGGTGGGCGCGCCCTACAATGCCACGCTGACGTCCTCTGGCGGCGCCAATCCAGTGACCTGGACCCGGACGGCCGGCGCGTTGCCGCAAGGGCTGACGCTCGGCGCCAATGGCGCGATCGGCGGTACGCCGGCGTCCCCTGGCTTGGCTTCGTTCGGCGTGCAGGCAACGGACGCGACAGGTCGCACCGCGCAGGCGCAGGTCACGATCGAGATCAACTCCGGACCGCAGCCTCCCGCGCTCGTGACGACGACCGTGCCCGTGGCTGTGGTGAGCGAGGGGCTGGGAGCGGCGTTGCGCGTCACGGGCGGCTGCGAACCCTACGTGTTCTCGGCGGCGGGACTGCCGGCAGGCGTTCAGCTTTCGCGCGATGGACGCTTCTCTGGCTCAGCTTCGGGTGACGGAGTGTTCCCCATTACGATCACGGTGACCGACTGCGCCGGCGCTTCGTCCAACACCCAGGTCGCGTTCCGGGTGAATCCGGCGCTGTCGATCGTGTCGCCGGGCGCGATCCCGGATCTGCTTCTGAATCGAGCCGCGCCGTTGGCGTTCTCGGCGGCAGGCGGCGTTCCTCCTTATACTTGGTCGCTGGCGTCCGGATCGATGGGACCGGGCATGTCATTGGACGCGCAGGGGCTCGCGCGAGGACGTCCCGAACAGGCCGGTGTATTCAACTTCACCATCGAGGCGCGAGACTCCACGGGTCAGACGGCGCGGCGTCCCTATTCGGCTCGCGTGCTGCCGAATGCGGCCTGCACGGTATCCTTGGAGCCGGGCTCGCTGAAGTTCACCATCCGGCAGGGTAGCCCGGTGGAGACGAAGGCGGTCAACGTCGTGGGCATTTGCGAGGATCCGATCGCGTTGAACGCCTCGGTGGACGTGCCTTCCGGCAGAAGTTGGCTCGGCGCAAGCGGGGGAACCACCACGCGCGCGAACGCGCCCGGATCGATTACGGTCAACGCCTCTCCCGGCAACCTCCCGCCCGGCACGTATACGGGATTCGTGCGGCTATCGGGCCGGGTGAACGCGTCCATCCCGGTGACGCTCACCGTGACTCCGCTGGCCACGTCGTTCCAGGCATCGCCTGTTGGGCTGACGTTCACCGGCGTGGAGGGCGGTCCGAACCCGGCGTCACAAAGCGTATCTTTGGTGTCGGCGCCATTGGGCAATGTTCCCTGGACCGCATCCGGCCGGACCACGGCGGGCGGCTCGTGGCTGGATGTGTTCTCCACCTCTGGCGTCACCGACACCGGCAGTCCCGGAGTGTCGGCCGTGCCGGTGCGCGTATCGCTGGCCGGACTGACGGCGGGTGAATACTACGGCGTGATCGATTTCACCGCGAACAACGCGCAGGACTCGATCCGGCAAGTGACCGTCGTGCTCCTGGTGCTTCCGGCGAATGGCGCGATCGCGCCGACGCCCGACGTAACGGGCCTGGTGTTCACCGGCGCGGCGGCCAAGACCGTCACGCTGACCAACCCCTCGCGGAACCCGATCGGTTTCACGCTGAGCCGCCATTCGCCCGACGGTCCGCCGTGGTTCACCGTGGACTTCCCGTCGGGGTCGATCGCTCCCGGCGGCGAATTCCCGGTGCGCGTGCGGCCGGATCTGTCCGGTCAACCCGGCGTTCGGCGCGGCTTCCTGCTGATTCGCTTTTCAAACGGCGAGTCGCTGCGGATCGAACTGTTGCTGGTGATCCCGCGCGTGGTCTCGCAGGCGGATCCTGGCGCCAAGGAGATGAGCGAACGAGCGGCGGCCGGTTGCACGCCGTCGCGCCTGGTGGGCGTGTTTACCAACCTTCCGCAGAACTTCTCGATTCCCACCGGATGGCCGAGCGGAGTCGAGATGCTGATCGTGGACGACTGCGGCGACTTCCTGAACTCCGGCAGCGCGGTGGCCGGCTTCTCCTGCTGCGACAATCCGAAGCCGTTGGTCCCCTTGCGGCAAGGGCGATGGTCCGGCACTTGGGTCGCGCGGGCGTCGCAGAACACCGAACTGGCGGTCACGTCGGATTTCGCGAACGATCCCGGCTCGTTGAAGGGATCGCACACGGTGACGGGCACGGTGGCGCGAGCCGGCAATCCGCCGGTAATCAACCCGTCGGGCGCGGTCAGCGCGGCGAGCGCTCCGGTCGATCAGCCGCTGGCGCCGGGCATGCTGCTCAGCGTGTACGGAAGCCGGTTCGCCGACGAAACACGGAGCGCGACGGTGCTGCCGCTATCCACCACGTTGGGCGTTACTTCCGTGTCGCTGGGCGGACGGCTGCTGCCGCTCTACTTCACGAGCGACGGGCAAGTGAACGCGCTGGCGCCGCTCGACGTGCCTCGGAACACCGAGCTCAGCCTGATCGTCCGGCGGGGCGCGGCATTGTCCGTGCCGGAAACGGTGACGATCGCGCCGTCGGCTCCGGCGGTATTCGCCGCCGCGGGCGACTCGGCGTTTGCGCTCGACTTGCAGGGACGTCCGGTGAACGCCGGAAATCCGGCCGCGCGTGGATCAGTCGTGGCGCTGTTCGTCACCGGCTTGGGCGCGGTCGATCGGACAGTGGCGGAGGGCGCGGCGGCTCCCACCGAGCCGCTGGCCCGGACCATCGAGCAGGTGGACGTCGCCGTTGGCGGCGCGCAGGGTTTGGTGCTCTACTCCGGATTGGCTCCCGGGCTGGTGGCAGTGTACCAGATCAACGTGGCGATTCCGGCGGGCTCGGAGGTCGGCGACGCGGTTCCCCTGGTGGTGAAGGCGGGCGAAGGCGTCAGTTCGCGCACGACACTGGCAGTTCGATAGAATTCTTGATAGATCACTTGACGTGATCCAGGGTATCGGTGTATCCTGGTCTCAGACTCGCGGAAAACATCGAAAGCGGGCGGAGACGGGTGGGGGAGTTTGCGGAGGATTCTTGCAACTCGCTCTATTCCGGGCCGTGTACCACGAGTTCGAAGCGGATCCGCTTCCTTCTCGGGCGAAATCGGGACGGTTCCACGATAGTAAGAGTATGGGTGCTACCTCATACTTCGCGGAGACTGAGGAAACCGCCTGGAAAGAGGTGGTCCATCGCTGGAACGCCTCTCCGGAGTCATACCGGATGGTGGAAGTGGAACTGAGCGTGGATCGCGTCGTCGATTTGACCGATCCCGCCGTTCGCGAAGAGCATGGGATGGAAGGGAACGATCTCGTTGGCGACGACTACACGCTCTGTCAGGAGTTGGCGAATCGACTCCGGCGAAAGGGAGTACAGGCGATCCGGACGTACTCCCGCGCGAATCGACCGGACGGAAAGACTTGGGTGGTGTTTCTAGAATGCCTACACTCGAAGCCGGATATCAAAATCAGACGCAAGCGGGCCGTAAGGGTCCGCGACTAAGCGGGGAAGCGCTCATGGACAACATCAAGCGCCTGCGCGCCAAGCACGATATTTCGCAGGAAGAATTGGCCCGGCTCCTGGGAGCCTCGTGGCCCACCATATCCCGATGGGAGCGCGGAGTCGCGCAGCCGGCCGCCGACGCCGAGAACCGGCTGCGCCGCTTCGTCGAACTGGGGCAGCGGGTGGGTGACGCCTTGCCGAAGGGCGAACTCTGCCGCTTCCTATTGACGCCGTCGCCTCTGTTGCGCGGTTACGAGCCTCGCGACCTGCTCGGCAGCGCCTACGCCTTCGAGGACCTGCTCGATTTCGTCGAGGCAGCCAAGAGCGGCGACATGGTGTAGCGCCGGCTTGACCGCGGCGGCGCCGCGACATACCATTGGCAGGAGCCCAGTCAAGGAGACTCCATGCCAATTGCCATCGCCGCGGCCCTTCTCGCCGCCTCTGTGTGTTTCGCCCAGACGTTCACCGCCAACCTCACCGGTCTGGTCACCGATCCCGGGGGCGGTGCGATTCCCGGCGTCTCGTTGAAGCTCACCAACACCGCGACCAACGAGGCCCGGCAAACCACAAGCGGCGCGGAGGGCCGCTACACATTCTCGCAACTGCTGCCGGGCAACTACGCGCTCACGGCCGAGGCCACCGGATTCAAGGCGTTCATTCGCAGCGGCATCGAACTCCGCGCCAGCCAGTCCGGCGCGGTCGACGTGGCGCTCCAGGTGGGAGAAGTGTCCCAGCGCGTGGAAGTCGCCTCGTCGATCGTGCAACTGGACACGCAAACCGCCAACCAGTCGGTTACTCTGAATCGCGATATGGTGGCGGCGCTTCCCACCAACGTACGCAATCCGTTCGTGTTGGTGCATGCCACGGCCGGAGTCACCGCGCCGGCTACCGGCATCTCGCAATCGGTAGCCGACCAGAATCACGACCGCTTCGGGTTCAACGGCGGACGCAGCACCACCACCGGCATCCTGCTCGATGGAGTATCGGTCACCACCGGCAACGGCTGGAACGGGCTGATTTACTCGCCCTCGGTGGACGCGGTGCAGGAAGTGCAGATCATTCGCAATTCCTACGATTCGCAATACGGCCGGTCTGGCGGCGGCGTGGTGAGCGTGGTCACCAAGGGCGGCGGGGCGCGGTATCACGGGACGGTGTTCGACTTCCTCCGCAACTCCGTCTTCGACGCCAATTCGTGGATCAACAACCGCGGCGGAAATGCCCGCCCGATGTTCCAGCGGAACCAGTATGGCGCCAATTTCTCCGGTCCGATCTGGAAGTCGAAGCGGCTGTTCTTCTTCGCCAACTATGAAGCGTTGCGGCAGGGATCGCCCGCCAATTCCACGGTGACGCTGCCCACCGAACGCGAGCGCGCCGGCGACTTCTCCCAGACTCGCAACCCGAACGGGACGCTGTCGCTCGTCTACAACCCGTTCTCCAATCGCGCCAATCCCAACGGCGCGGGCGTGGCGCGCGACGCCTTTCCCGGCAACGTGGTTCCCGCCAGCCTGTTCGATCCGGTGGGCGTGAAGGCCGTCGCTCTCTATCCTCAGGCCAATCGCGCCGGCAACGCGATCACCCAGGCGCTCAACTATTCGGCCACGGGTAAGTCGGTGAACGTGAGCGACCGGGCCGATATCCGGGTGGATTGGGCGCGCAGTGAGAAGCACACGATCTACGGGCGCTTCTCCGACGCCTGGCGCATCCAGGGCCGCCCGGCGGCCATTTGGCAGTCGTTCACGACCACGGGTCCGATCTCCGGGAATCCCCGCTATCAGACCATGATCGGCAACACCTTCGTGCCGAACCCCACCTGGGTCATCAACGTGCTTGCGGGCCACGGCCGTTGGAATGAGCGTCAGCGCGCCAACGAGTTCGGACGCACGGGAGCCGAATTGGGCTTGCCGGGGGCGCTGGTGGGCCAAGTGGATATCCCCAACCTGCCGCAGTTCTACATGACGAACTACTCCAACATCGGCCACTCGCGCGATCTGAACAACTACAGCCGCACCGACAATTTCCAGGTCAACGTGACCAAGGAACGGGGTGTTCACAGCATCCGGTTCGGGTTCGCCTGGGAGTCGAACAAGACGACGGGCGGCAGCCAGTTCGCGCCGGAGTTTACGTTCAACCGCGATATGACGTCGGGTCCGGTGGCGCAAATCGGTGCAACGACATCGGGGAACGCGGTCGCCTCGCTGCTTTTGGGAACGGGGGCGTCGGGCAACCTGCAGAAGCCGGTGCTCGGCGCGAGCAACCGGCTCTACTACGCAGGGTACTTCCAGGACACGTGGCGCATCGGCCGCCGGCTGACCATCAATCCCGGCATTCGGTACGACATTCAGCGCGGTCCCACCGAGAGGTTCGACCGCTACAGCAACTTCCACTACGCGGTGGACAATCCGCTCGGCGCGCGGGTGGGCTTCCCTTTGAAGGGAGGGCTCGTATTCCTGGATTCCAAGAACCGCGCGTCGTGGGATACCGACTGGTTCAACTTCGCGCCGCGGCTGGGGATTTCGTACAAGCTGAACGACAAGATGGTGGTTCGCACCGGCTACGGCATCTTCTATCCGCAGGTGCTCGGCAACGGCGACATGACCGGGTTCTCCGCCACCACTCCATGGGTGCCGTCCGTCGGCGGCGACGGGATCAACCCTCAGGATCCGCTTCGGAATCCGTTTCCCAACGGATTGGTTCCCGCGCTGGGCCGGTCGGCGGGACTGCTGACCAACGCCGGGTTGGGCGCCGGATCGTTCCAGCGTCATCACCCCGATCCCTACATGCAGAACTTCAGCTTCGACATCCAGTACGAGGTCAGCCGTTCCACGGTGGTGGAGATCGGCTACGCGGGACACCAGGGACGCAAGCTGTCGTACGGCGTGGGGCTCAACGATAACCAACTCGATCCCGCGCTGCTTTCGATGGGCGCCACGCTGACCCAGCAGGTTCCGAATCCGTTCTTCGGATTCATCGCCACGGGCGCCCTCTCCGGCCGCACCGTGCCGCGGCAACGCCTGCTCCGGCCATTCCCGCAGTTCGACTCGGTGAACCGGAGCGGCGCCATCGGCGGCGGGAGTTCCAGTTATAACGCGCTGTTGATGAAGCTGACCAAGCAGTTCTCGAGCGGACTGATGCTGATGTCGAGCTACCAGTGGTCCAAGGCGATCGACAACATCGGCGAGACCGAGCCGAACCCCGGCGGCGCGGCCGACGGTTACCGCAATAATCGCGACATCTCCATCGAACGCTCCCTCTCCGCGCACAACCTACCGCATAGCTTCGTGACGGCCTTCGTGTACGATCTGCCAGTGGGCCGCGGCAAGGCGCTAGGCGGCGGAATGGGCGGCCTGCTGAACGTGATCGCGGGTGGATGGCAGACCGCCGGCATCGTCCGGTTCTCGTCGGGTCTGCCTGTCCGGATGACCGCGCCCAGCCAGATCTCGCAGTTCGGTTTCGGCGTGCAGCTTCCGGACATCAAGAACGGCAACGACGTCGCGGTTGACCGCCGGACGCCGGACCGCTGGTTCAACACGGCGGCCTTCACGGCTCCGGCTCCGTTCACCGTCGGGAACTCGCCACGCCGGCTGCCGCTGCTCACGGCGGCTCAGCAGAAGAACGCCGACGTGTCGCTCATGAAGAACTTCCGGTGGCGTGAAAGGGTCCGCGTCCAGTTCCGCGCCGAAGCATTCAACCTTACCAATACTCCCCAGTTCGGCTGGCCCGACACGGCCTTCGGTTCCAACACGTTCGGCGTCGTCTCGAGCACGATGAACATCGGGCCGAGGAACATTCAGTTCGGTCTGAAGGCCGATTTCTAGGCCGCGCGGAGCCAAAAACCGGCGTCCGCCGCGCGGCTGGAATGAAGCCTGTTTCATCTACTTTGCTTTCAATCAGATAACGTGCTATCGTAAGAGATTCCATGCGCACTGTCGACCTGATCCGCCGTAAACGGGACGGCGAGGAGCTTTCCGCGGAAGAGATTTCTTCCCTCATCGAGCAATACACGCAAGGTGGCATCCCCGATTATCAGATGTCCGCGTTCCTGATGGCCGTGTACTTTTCGGACATGACCGACCAGGAAGTCACCGCCACGACCAAGGCCATGGTGGCGTCCGGCTCGACCATCGATTTGAGCGGTATCGCGGGCGTCAAGGTGGACAAGCACTCCACCGGCGGCGTCGGCGACAAGACCAGTCTCATCGCCGCTCCGCTGGCCGCCGCTGCCGGTGTCCTGGGGCCGCTGATGTCGGGCCGCGCGTTGGGCCACACGGGCGGGACGCTCGACAAGCTCGAGTCGATCCCCGGCTTCCGCACTTCGCTGAGCGTCGATGAGTTCCGCGAGCAGCTCCGCATGTACAACCTGGCGTTCATGGGCCAGACTCCCGAGGTCGCGCCGGCGGACGGCAAGCTGTACGCTCTCCGCGATGTCACCGCCACCGTCGAATCCATCCCGCTCATCGCCAGTTCGATCATGTCGAAGAAGATCTCCGAAGGCATGGACGCGCTGGTGCTCGATGTGAAGGTCGGCTCGGGCGCGTTCATCAAGAAGCAGGTCGACGCCCGCAAGCTGGCGCAGTTGATGGTCGCCATCGGCCGCCGTCACGACAAGCGCGTGCAGGCGCTGATCACCGACATGAATCAGCCGCTCGGCTACGCCGTGGGCAATGCGCTCGAAATCATGGAAGTGTCGCAGACGCTCCAGAACGCCGGTCCCACGGATCTGACGCGGCTCTCGCTCGAACTCGCCGCGCGAATGATCTTCCTGGGCCGCGTGACCATGACGCTGGACGACGCTCGCGAACTGGCGCAGCGCAAGCTGCTGGATGGTTCGGGCTACCGCAAGTTCAAGGAAGTGATCAAGGCGCAGGGCGGCGACGCCAATGTGCTCGACCGCTTCGACCTGTTGCCGAACGCCACCGGCGTGCGCGAGATCCTGTCTCCGCGCAACGGCTTCGTCACCGCCATCGACGCCGAGTACATCGGCATGGCCTCGGCGATGATCGGCGCGGGCCGCGAGACCAAGGAAGACGCTGTCGATCCCGCCGTGGGTATGATCCTCGAAGTGAAGATCGGCCAGAAAGTGGACGCGGGCGCCGTTCTCTGCCGCCTCTACTACACCAAGGACGAGAAGCTGGAAGAAGCCGCCGAACTGGTGGAGGACGCCTTCCGCGTGTCGGGAACGCCCGGCGACGAACGCGAGCTGATTCTCGAAGTCGTCGGCTAGCGGCGCCATGGAGAGGTTCACCGGACTCCTGGGATTGTGCGCGATCCTGGCGGGAGTCTGGATCTTCTCCGCGGACCGCAAGCGAATCAAGGCGAAGCTGCTGCTGTGGGGTCTGGGCCTCCAGTTCGGCTTCGCTTTTCTCGTGTTGAAGACCGGCTTCGGCCAAGTGTTCCAGACCGCCAGCGTGGCCGTCAACGCGCTGCTCGAATACGCCGAGTCCGGCAGCAAGTTCGTGTTCGGGCCGCTCGGCGAAAAGGCCGGTCCCTTCGGGGTCGTCTTCGCGTTCCAGGTTCTGCCGATCGTGATCTTCATCGCCTCGCTGTTTTCGATCCTGTACTATTTCGGCGTCATGCAGGTGGTGGTGAAGGCGATGGCCGTGGGCATGCAGCGCGTGATGGGCGTATCCGGCGCCGAGTCGACCAACGTGGCCGCCAGTATCTTCATGGGCCAGACGGAGGCTCCGCTCACCATCAAGCCGTTCCTGCCGAATCTGACGCAATCGGAGTTGTTTACCGTCATGACCAGCGGCATGGCGCATGTCTCCGGGGCCGTGATGGCCGCCTATGTGAAGATCGCCGGCGTGGAAATCCAGCATCTGTTGACGGCCGTGATCATGACCGCTCCGGCCACCATCATGCTTTCCAAGATGATGATTCCCGAGACTGGCACGCCTGAAACCGCGGGTTCGGTGAAGATCGGCGTGGAAAAGCCCGGCGTCAACATCATCGACGCGGCGGCGCGCGGCGCGGGCGAAGGCCTGCATCTGGCGCTCAATATCGGCGGCATGTTGATCGCGTTTCTGGCGCTGATCGCGATGGTGAACGGGGTGCTCGGCTGGGTTCATGGATTCCCGGGCATGGGCTGGTTCCCGGAGTCCATGCAGGGCCTGTTCGGCTTCGCGTTCGCGCCCATCGCCTGGTTGATGGGAGTGCCGTGGAAGGATGCGCATACCATCGGCAACCTGCTGGGCACGCGTCTGGTGTTGAACGAATTCGTCGCCTTTCTGCAACTGGGGCCGCTCAAGGCCGGGCTCGATCCCAAATCGTTCACCATCGCGACCTACGCTTTGTGCGGGTTCGCCAACCTGAGTTCCATTGCCATTCAGATCGGCGGCATTGGCGCGCTGGCGCCTACCCGCAAGTCGGACTTGGCGCGGCTGGGGCTGCGCGCGGTGATCGCGGGCACGCTCGCCAACTTCATGTCCGCCTGCATCGCCGGCATCCTGCTCTAAGGATTATGATCGAAGCGATCGAATATCTTCGCGCCCGCATTCCCGCCGCGCCGCGCACGGCCGTGGTCCTGGGCAGCGGACTGGGCGCGTTCGCCGATACGTTGGATGGCGGGCTGTCCATCGCCTACCAGGACATCCCTGGCTGGCCCCGCTCGACGGCCGTTGGCCACGCGGGCAAGCTGGTGTTCGGAACGTTGGGAGGCGTGCCCATCGCGGTGATGAGTGGACGCGCCCACCTGTACGAAGGCCACTCGATGGAAAAGGTGGTGTTCGGTGTGCGGGCGCTCGGGCGGCTCGGCGCGCGATCCATGGTGTTCACCAATGCCGCGGGCGGCATCAACCTCGCCTATGGCCAGGGATCGCTGGTGCTCATCTCCGACCACATCAATCTCCAGGGCGCCAATCCGCTGGCGGGTCCCAACGACGATTCGCTGGGGCCGCGCTTCCCCGACATGTCCGACGCCTACGACGCCGGTTTCCGCGCGTTGGCGAAGGAAGCGGGGCGGCGCCTCGGCGTCGAACTCCCCGAAGGCGTCTACGCCGGTCTGACCGGCCCGAGCTACGAGACTCCCGCCGAGATCCGCTATCTGCGCGCCATCGGCGCGGACCTGGTGGGTATGTCCACCGTGCCGGAGGTGATCGCGGCGCGCCACATGGGCGTCCGCTGCCTGGCCATCTCCTGCGTGACCAACATGGCCGCCGGAATCCTGCCTCAAAAGATCGACCACCAGGAGGTGCTCGAGACCGGGGCTCGCGTGCGCGGCACGCTGGTGGCGCTGCTCGGCGCGGTGGTTCCGGCGCTCGAGGACTAGGCATGGAACCGATCCTCACCGCCGCGATCGAGGCGCGCGAACACGCCTTCGCGCCGTTCTCCAAGTTCAAGGTGGGCGCCGCGCTCGAGGACGATTTCGGCCGGCTCCATACCGGCTGTAACGTCGAGAACGCCAGCTACGGACTTACCGTCTGCGCCGAGCGGGTCGCCGTGTTCAAGGCGATCTCGGAGGGCGCGCGACGCTTCCGCCGGATCGCCGTGTGCGCCGATACCGAATCGTTGACGCCGCCCTGCGGGGCCTGCCGTCAGATCCTGTGGGAGTTCTGCGGAGACATCGAGGTGGTGCTGGTCAACCTGGCCGGCAAAACCGAATCCATCCGGATGAGCCAGTTACTGCCGAGAGCCTTCGATGCGTCTTTCCTGGGTTAGCGTTTTCCTCGCGGCTTGCTCCGCGGCCGCGGAACCCGCCGACTGGATCGTATCGGCGGGCACGGTGGTCACCATGGATGGTTCGCGCCGCGTCATCGAGAACGGCGCCGCCGCCATCAAGGGCGCCTCTATCTTGGCGGTGGGGCCGCGCGCGGAAATCGACCGCGCCTATCAGCCCCGCCAGCGCATCGACAGGCCCACGGCGATCCTGGCCCCCGGCCTGATCAACACCCACACGCATGCGCCCATGTCGCTGTTTCGCGGCATCGCCGACGATCTGCGGCTCCAGGAGTGGCTGGAAAAGTACATCTTCCCCGCCGAGGCCAAGAACGTCTCCGCCGAGTTCTGCCGCTGGGGAACCCGCCTTGCCGTCCTCGAGATGCTCCTGAGCGGCACCACCACTTATACCGACATGTACTATTTCGAGGACGTCATCGCCGAGGAGACCAAGGCGGCCGGCATGCGGGGCGTCCTGGGAGAAACCGTGATCGGCTTTCCGGTCCCCGACGCCAAGACCCCCGCGGACGCGCTGCGCTTCACCGAGGGCTTCCTGCGCCGGTTCCAGAACGATCCTCTCATCGTGCCGGCCGTCGCTCCTCACGCTGTCTACACCAACTCCGCCGAAACACTGAAGGCCGCGCGCGCCCTTGCCAACAAGTACGGCGCGCCGATGTTGATCCACCTGTCGGAGACGAAGAAAGAGAACGACGATCTCCGTGCCAAGCTCGGTATGAGCCCCACGGCGTATCTGGAATCGCTGGGCGCGCTGGAAGGGCGTACGCTCGGCGCGCATGGCGTGTGGCTCGATGACGCCGATCTCGAGATCCTCCGGCGGCGCGGCACGGGCCTGGCGCACTGTCCCTCGTCCAACATGAAGCTGGCGTCCGGCGTGGCGGCGGTGGTAAAACAGTTGTCGCTCGGATTGAACGTGGGACTGGGACCGGATGGTCCGGCCGGGTCGAACAACGACTTCTCCCTGTTCGAGGAGATGGACCTCGCCGCCAAGCTTCAAAAGGTGACCACCATGGATCCGAGGGCGCTGCCCGCCGAACAGGCGTTCGCCATGGCGACCAGTCTCGGCGCGCGGGCCCTGGGTCTGGGCGGCAAGATCGGATCGCTCGAGAAGGGCAAGCTCGCCGACATGATCCTGATCCGTACCGACCAGGCCCATGCCTCGCCGATGTACAACCCGTATTCCCACCTTGTCTACGCCCTCAAGGGCAGCGACGTCACCGACGTGTTCGTGAATGGGAGGGTGGTAGTGCGGAACCGGGCGCCGCTCACCCTGGATTCGGGTGCGATCCTCGCCAAGGCGAAGGAATACCGCCAGCGTATTTCAGCATCGCTGAAGAACTAGCCCCGCCCCTATCCCCGCGATCTTTTGAGGGGTCCTGAGATTTTTCGCCCCCTCAACGCACTACTTAATAGATCATACAAAACCACTCCAGGAGACGTGGCTCGCCGCCGCGCCTCCACCGGTTCGCCAGGAGAGGAATATCATGCGCAATACCAGCAAGTTCACGAGGACGCTCATCGCGTTGGCGATGCTGTCGATCCCACTTTGCACGCCGCTGCAAGCGACTATCATACAAACCTACAACGACCGGACGACGTGGCAGGCTGCCACCTCCGGCCAGTCCGACATCGACTTCAGCGATCTCACGCTGGGCAATGGCGGAACCTACACGCTCTACACCACCTCGGCAGGCCTGACCTGGGGCGGAGTCAACTTCACCGGCGTTACCGGTTCTGGAGGCTACTATATGGTGGCGTCCAATCCGGGAGGATCCGACAGCTTCGGCACCGGCAATCTGCTGCGCGGACCGGCGTATTGGCAGGGTGGCTACATCGAACTCCTGTTCGGCGCCAATGTCACCTCCATCGCGCTCGATCTGATGACCATGACGCCCAAGGGCGCTTCGATCAGTCTGGTTGTCGACGGCGTGAGCGTGGGAGGCGCCATCGCCACTTCAACCGGCAGTCCCACGTTTTGGGGTGCGACCGCGGATAGCCCGATCACCTCGCTTCGCGTCTATCTCAGCATGTCGGGCTCGGGCAGCGACACCCAGGCCATGATCGACAACATCGCGTTCGGACAGGCTGGACCGCCGCCTGGATCGGAGACGCCGGAGGCCGCCACGCTGTTCTATGTCGGTGGCGGCGTCTACCTGATCGCCTGGAAGAAGAAGCGGAGCCTTCGCCTGGCTAGGACCTAGCCCCAGCGCTCGGCTCCGCCGGCGGTCAGAATGAGAAGGGGAACCTGCTCGCTTGAATCGAATCTCGTGTCTCCTTCTCGTTCCGGCCGCTTTGCTCGCGCAACAGCCGAAGAACTTCCTGCAGCGCGTCTATGCGACGACGGACTCGGCGGTGGAGCCGATGCTCGGTCCGGGCGCTCCGGCATTCACGTTGAACATCGCCGCGCAAGAGTTGGCGGTAGAGCGCGGAGCCTCGGCGCTGACGCTGAGCGTCCCCGGATCGCCCGTCCGGCTCCAAGCGCGGCGCGAACGCCGCGACGGCATCGACCTGTATCGCATCCGGCACGCTCCGGGTTCCCCGATGCAGGGTGAACAGATCCGTCTGAACTGGGTATTCCCGGACGAATTCAACGAATCGATGACGCTCGACGCCGGCGCGTTACAAGGCCAGCCGCTCTTCCTGCCGGACGGCAAGGTTCCCGACAATCAATTCACGAACTGGGGCTCGCTGTTTTACGACCGGACCGCGAACCTGGCGGTGGGCGCCGCGCTCGACGGCGCAGTGGGATCGCGTCACGCGCGCCGCGGGCACTCCCGTTTCACCAGGACATCCACGCTACAGTTGATGGCCACCACCGGCAATCCGGCGATGGAGTTGATCTTCTTCGCGTATCGTCCGCGCGACTCGCGGTTCTGGTGGGCCGAGTGGTATCAGCTTCGGCTGGGCGCTGACAAGGACCTGCCGCCGAACCTGTTCCCGATCCTGAGTCCGCGCGACCTCGGTTGGCGCCCCGGCGAACGGCAAACGATCGACGTGATCCCCGCGCCGGCCGATCGCGGCCGCAAGATGGAACTGGTGCTGATCGACGAGATTCGCCAGAGTCTGGCGGCTCGTGTTCCGTTCGAAATGGCGCTTCCGGTCACGCACGTGGAGACCGCCGTGGGAGAGTGGCGATCCGGGCTGTATCGCGCGGTCGTCGTCCCCGCTGGCGCTGCCGTGGATCCCGGACGCATCGACCTCAACGGCAAACTGACCAACGTGATCGTGCGTCCGGCGAGTCCGCGCGGCCGCGTCCTGTTCGTTGCGCCCACGGACATGTGGTGGGCGTACTCCACCAACGGCGGGCACGACTTCCACGGCTGGCGCACCGGCTACGATGGCAGCGTGGGCTATTCGCCCACCGTCATGAGCAGCCGCCAGCGCCGCTTCAACCACTTCTTTTACAGCCTGTACGAACGGTACAACGACATCCATCACCTCCGGTATCTCGACGAACTGGCGCGCGGCGAGGGGATCGGGATCGACTACGCCACGCAGCTCGACGTGGCGCGCGGGCGCGTCCGGCTGGACGGCTACGATCTGGTCCTGATCGGCAATCACTGCGAGTTCACCACGGAGGAGGCGCACCGGCGCTTTTCCGAATACATGGGCCGCGGCGGCGCGGTGATGCTCCACGGCGGCGATTCGTTCGCCGTGCGTGTCGACTATCTCCCGAGCCTGGAGGAGCCGCGCTACATCCGCCAGCGCGGCCATATCTGGGCGCACCTGAGCGATCAGCCGGGCGAGTTCCGCTCGCCCCGCATCGAGCCGCCGGACCCGGGTGACGCGCGCGACTATCTGAACGCGTTCCACACCACGGTCGGTTACTGGATACCGGGTTCGAAAGCGGTGATCGCCAACGCGGATCATCCGGTGACCCGCGGTCTGAAGCCGGCCCAAGAGGTTCCGGGTCCCTGGGGCGGCGAGACCGATTTCGTCTACGAGCCCGCCGCGTGGGACATACTCGTGCGGTCGGACCGGACCGCTCCCGAGCAGCGCGAGTTCGGCGTGGACGCCCACGATCCCACTCCGCTGCATCGCGTGGGTCTGGCGATCCACAAGAACCTGCGCCTGGCGATGGTGGGCGGAGAGAACTTCCCCAACATCCTGAAGGATCCGGAAAACGCGCTCTACCGCGACCTGTACCGGCGGACGTTCCAATATCTGCTTGACGGCGGACTCCGGAGCAAGGCCGCCGATTGGCGTGCAGCGCCGCTCGACCGGGCCGGGACGATCGAGGCCGTGCGCTACCGTCTCCCCGTCGCGGTCGACTACGCCAATCCCGAGTGGCACCGCCGCCCCGCTCCGTACGCGCACTATGTGGTGGAGGGGTCGGAGGACGGCCGGGTCTGGTCGATGCTCGCCGATCGGCGGCATGGTCCGTGGCGCGATGTTCAGACCGACTTCGTGGCTCCGGCGAGGGTTCGTTACGTGCGCCTGGTGGGTGAGACGTCGAGCGGAGTTCCGCTGCGTGCCGCCGATGTCGAGGTGCTCGTGCGCGGGCGCTAGAGCTAGACTGGTCCCAGGAGGCCGGCGTGAAAAAAAATCTTCTCGTGGCTGTGCCGTTGTGTGCCGTCTCTGTTTTCGGCCAACCGATGCAACCCTTGCCGGCCTGTCCGGACGGGCCTCTGTTCCAGGTCATCCCCATGGCGGCGGACGACTACATCGCGTTCCGTCCTCTCGGCTTCATCACCGTGCCCACGCACTTCTTTCCCGCCAAGCACTCCAGCTTCATCCTGGCATTGCCCGGCGAGCCAACCCCGGTCAAGGAGGTTCGATTTCCTGGAGACGCATGGGTAGTGGATATCCTGTCGACCCGATTCTCCACGGGCAACACAGGGTATCAATTGCAGTTCCAGCCTTGCGACAAGGTGCGGTCCTACTTCTATCACCTGAAGGACATCTCCCCGGCTCTGAAAGACGCGTTCGAGGGCGCGGAGAAACGCTGCTTCGATCAGGAGTTTCCCGATGGATCGGTGGTGAAGTGCCAAGCCCGAACGTTCGTCCAGGTCGCCACCGGCGAGCTTGCCGGATACACGGGCGATGGCAGCTCTGGAATCGACTTCGGGCTCGTCGACCTTCGTTTGGAGCCGAAAGGTTTCACCGATCTGGCGAATTACCCGTTCGACTATCCCTACTACGCTTCCCCCATTGACTACTATCCGCCGGACGTGAAGGCGCAGTTCGAAGAGAAGCTCGCAAGCTGGGACGGCAAGTCGAAGCGCATCGCCGAGCCCAGAGTCGGCACCCACCGGATCGACATCCCGGGCGCCGCCCAAGGCGGGTGGTTTTTCCCGGGATCGAACATGCGGACCAATCCGGACGACATGACAGCCCATCTCGCCCTGGTATCGGACTACATCGCGCCAGACCAACCCGTCATCGTGATGGGCAACAAGGTCGCGACCGCGCGAATCGGCCTGTACAGCTTGCAGCCGTCCCCGTCCGGCGACGTCAATCGCCCCTTTCATGAAGTCTCGCCAGGGAGCCTGTATTGTTACGAGGGCATGCGGAGCGGACGCACCGCCGGCCAGTTGCCGCTCGGGAACCTGGAGGGCGTCCTGCTGATTTCGCTAACCGGCGAGACGACGCTGGTTGTCGAAAAGCAGGGCGGCGCGGGGGCGTCCTGCGACTCGTTGCGGCCATGGCGCTTTACCGAAAACGCCACGGCGTTCCGGCGATAACGCGATTCGAGATCCTGGAAAAGGCGCGCCCGGCTATCATGGGAACGAGCCTCATGAAAGCGACAAAGCAAGCGCCTGGGCGGATGTTCGAAACCCTCGGCGGCATCCCCGTCGAGCCGGTCTACTCCGCTCGTCCGTCCGATCCGCCGCCGCCGGGCGAGTTCCCGTACACGCGCGGCATCCACGCGTCGATGTACCGGGGCAAGCTGTGGACCATGCGCCAGTTCTCGGGCTTCGCCACCGCCGCCGAGACCAATCGCCGCTACCGGTATCTACTGTCGCAGGGACAGTCCGGATTGTCGGTCGCATTCGACCTGCCGACGCTGATGGGGCTCGACGCGGACGATCCGGCGGCGCTCGGCGAGGTGGGCAAGTGCGGCGTTTCGATCTCGTCGCTCGCCGACATGGAGACTCTGTTCGATGGCATCCCGCTCGACCGCGTGAGCGTCTCCATGACGATCAACTCGCCCGCGTCCATTCTGTTCGCCATGTATCTGGCGGTCGCCGAAAAGCAGGGCGCCGGGTGGGGCCGTCTCGAAGGAACGCTCCAGAACGACGCGCTCAAGGAGTACATCGCGCAGAAGGAGTACATCTATCCGCCGCGTCCGTCGATGCGGCTGGTGACCGACTCGATCGTCTTCTCCACCCAAAGCGTTCCCAAGTTCAACCCGGTATCGATCAGCGGCTATCATATTCGCGAGGCGGGCTCGACGGCGGTCCAGGAACTGGCGTTCACCCTGCGCGACGGCATCGAATACGTGGATTGGGTGCTCGAGCGCGGCGTGCCCGTGGACGCCTTCGCCGGCCGGCTCAGCTTCTTTTTCAACGCGCACTCGGACTTCTTCGAGGAGATCGCCAAGTACCGCGCGGCGCGGCGCATGTGGGCGCGCATCATGCGGGACCGCTTCGGCGCGCGGGACGAACGCAGTTGGAAGCTGCGCTTTCACGCGCAGACCGCCGGATGCTCGCTCACCTGGCAGCAGCCCTACAACAACGTGATGCGCACCACGATGCAGGCGCTGGCGGCGGTGATGGGCGGATGCCAGTCTCTGCACACCAACTCGCTCGACGAGGCCTATGCGCTGCCGTCGGAACACGCGGTGACTCTCGCGCTGCGAACGCAGCAGATCATCGCGCACGAGAGCGGCGTGGCGTCGACGCCCGATCCGTTCGGGGGCAGCTACTTCGTGGAGACGCTCACCGATCGCGTGGAGGCGGACGCGCTCGACTACATACGGCGCATCGACGAGATGGGCGGCATGATCCCGGCGATCGAGCGAGGATTCCCGCAAAGCGAGATCGCCAACGCCAGCTACGCCTATCAGCGTCAGGTGGAAGCCGGGGAGCGCACCATCGTGGGCGTCAACGCGTTCGTGGCCGGGGAGGAGCCGGGGCTCGAACTGTTGCAGGTCGGCGAGGACGCCGCGCGCGCGCAGGAAGCGGCTTTGGCCGGTCTTCGCAAGCGGCGCGACAACAACCGCGTGGACCGCTCGCTGGAAGCGTTGCGGGAAGCCGCGCGCGGATCCGCCAACACGATGCCGCCTATCCTGGATGCCGTCCGCGCCTACGCGACCACCGGCGAGATTTGCCGCGCGCTAGGCGACGTGTTCGGGACCTGGACGGAGAAAAGCGTCGTGTGACAACGCCGCGGTCTTGCGGCTCCACGCCACGGTGAGCACGACTCCGATCAGGATCAGCGCCACGCTCAGTCCGGCCCACAATCCGCCGGCTCCCCAGCCGGCGGAAAAGCACAACCAGTAGCCGAGAGGCAGCCCGATCAGCCAGTATCCGATGCCGTGAGCGGCGGCGGGGAGCCGGGTTTCGCCCGCGCCGCGCAACGCGCCGACGGCGACTCCTTGCGCGCCGTCGAAGAGTTGGAACAACGCGCACCAGGCCAACAGCGGCGCGGCGGCCCGGATGACCGAAGCGTCGGAGGTGAACGCGCGGCCGATCCATCCGGGAACGGCGACGAACGTCACGCCCGCCACGGCCATGAACGCCGTGCCCAGCGTGATCGCCGCCCATCCCGCCTTGCCCGCGGATTCGAACTCCCGCGCGCCGATCGACTGGCCGACACGCACCGCAGCCGCCGATCCGAGGCCGAGCGGAATCATGAACGACACCGAAGCGGCGCTCAGCGCGATCTGATGGGCGGCCGCCTGCGACGGGTCGAGCTTGGCCACCAGCGCCGTCGCCAGTCCGAATACGCCGACCTCGAGGCACAACTGGATCGACGCGGGCAGCCCGATCGAGACGATCGCGCGGATACGCGCCGCGTCGAACGTCCAGGGTCCGCGCAACGGCCAGGCCGCGTATAGCAGCACCGACGCCATGTAGACGCGCGAGATCAGCGTCGCCCAGGCCGCCCCTTCGGCGCCCATCGCGGGCATCCCGAACTTGCCGAAGATCAGTGCGTAGTTGCCCGCCAGATTCACCAGATTCGCCGAGATCAGCGAGAACATCACCGGGCGCACCCGGCCGGTTCCTTGCAGATAACGGCGCAACGCCGCGTAGACCAGCAGCGGGAACGTGCTCCACGAGACCGCGTTCGAATAGGGGACGGCGATCTCGAAGATGACCGGGTTCACCTCGAGCCACGCCAGGAACGGAATCGCCGTCCGCTGCATCGCCATCAGCAGCACCGACAAGGGAATCGTCAGCCACAGGCCGTTGATCAGCGATTTCCTCGCGTCGTCCGGCTTTCCCGCTCCCCACGCTTGCGAAACCAGCGTGTCCAGGCCCAGCAGGATTCCCATGCCGAACACGGTGACGGTGAAGAACAGGATGCCGGCGACGCTCACCGCCGACATCGGCGCCGCGCCGAGCCGGCCCACCATCATCGAGTCGGCGATCCCCATCGCCATCCATCCGAGTTCGCCGAGGACGATCGGGACCGCCAGACGCAGCAGCGGACGGAACTCACGCCTCATCGGCGCCCGGGGGCCTCTACCGCCGGCCGCGACGGTCCAGGGGCGGACGAGGAGCGGCGGGCTGCGACGGCATGCCGGCGGGGTAGATCACCACGTTGCGGCGCGGTTCGCCGCCTTCGCTTTCGCTGCGGACTTCCTTGAAATCGCGTAGCGCCAGGTGGAGGATGCGGCGCTCGCGGCTGTTCATCGGGTTGAAGCGGAACGGCTGGCCGCTGTCCCGGACGCGTTCGGCGGCGGTGAGCGCGCCGTGGCGCAACTCCTCGATGCGAAGCAGCCGGTGGTCGTTGGCGTCGAAACAGATGCGGCTGTGATCGTCGGCCGAGGTTCGCAACGCTTCGAGCGTCAACTGTTCCAGGGCCAGCAGCAATTCGGCCTTGTTCTCGAGCAGGTCGTCCACGCCGCTTCCAGAGAACTTGACTCGGATATCCGGATTTTCGAAATCCGGATGAGGCGTCTCATCGTCGGCGATCTCGTATTTCACGTCGAGTCCCGCCAAGGGAAGGATCTTGTTCAGAAACCCCTCGATGCGAGGCCCCACTTTGTCCCGGGTGTACTTGCGTTGGCTCACTTTTTCTTCAGTCCGGACGAGGCAGTGACTAGAACCGGCTTCGACCCGAGCTTGTTGAACAACCATTGCTGGGCGATGCCGACTACGTTTCCGGTCAACCAGTATAACACCAGTCCGCTGGACACTCCCCAGAACATGAAGCCGAGCATCAGGGGCATAATCAGCATCATCCGCTGTTGCGCTGGATCGACGGAAGTGGACGGCGTCATCTTCTGCATGAGAAGCTGCGTGGCCAGCATCGAGATGGGCAGGATGCGAAAGTCGCCGAACGCGTCCTCGGGCCGGCTCAGGTCGGCCACCCACAGCCAGGACGCGCCGCGCAACTCGATCGCGTTGGCCAGTACGTTGTAGAACGCGATGAAGAAGGGGATTTGTAACGCCATCGGCATGCATCCGCTCATCGGGTTGACGCCATGTTTCTTGTACAGCGCCATCATCTCTTCGTTCTGTTGCTGTTTGCGCGGATCCTTCATGCTCATGCCGGCGAACTTGTCCTGGATCTTCTTCATCTCCGGCTGAATCGCCGACATCTGCTTCATCGATTTCAGGCTGGTGAGCTTGAGCGGCATCAACAGGAGATTGATGAGCACCGTCGCGGAGACGATGGTCCAGCCATAGTTGCGGAGGTAGTTGTCGTGCAACCATTTCAGGCTGAGGAACAGCGGTTTGGCGAGCAGCGTGAAATAGCCGAAGTCGACCAGTTGCTCGAGCTTGGGCGAGATCTTACGGAGCAGCGACGTGTCCTTGGGTCCGACGAACAGTGGAAAGCGGTTGATCGCGTCGCCGCCCACGGCCATGCCGGGGAACGGATCTTCCTTGCCGTCGATCAGATTGGCGGCTTTGTCTTGGAACGTGTGCAGCTCGAACTGGCGGCCTTCCGGCAGCGCCACGGCCGCGAAGTAGGAATCGGCGATCCCCGCGAAATCGAACGAGCCCCGGTTGGCTTGCGGACCCTTTTCCGCCGTATCCGCCGTCTTGGGCGTCAAGCCGGAGGCCGTCTCGAAGTAGACGTTCTTCTGCGCGGCCGCCGCGCCCACCACCGAGAAATCGCCGAACCCGCCGCGCCACGCGAGCAGATGCGGCTTGGGCGATCCGGCCGCGGTCACCTCCGACTCCACGTCGACGACATAGGAGTCGTTCTTGAAGCGCAGGCGCTTCCTGGCCCGCCAGGTTCCATCGAAGTACTCGAACGACACACTCAGCTTGTCGTCCGACACCTTCATCGCCCAGAGGGCCTGATTCAGCAGATCGGCCGTCTGCGCTTCGTGATAGCGGAGCTGCAGCGGATACCCGTATTGTTCCACTGCCTTGGGGTTGATCAGTTCGAGCGCCTGATTCTTGGAATCCTTGAAATTCCGGAGCACCCAGTGGCGCGCCACGGCTCCGCGGTTGGAGAACTCGACGCGGTGGAGGGCGGTCTCGATTGTCGCGGTCTCTTCTTTTTGGCCCACCACGCGCGCCGGCGCCCGCCCGGCTGGCAATCCTGGCTTTGCGGGCGAGGAGGCAACGGGAGCGGGAGCCGGCGCCGGGGAGGCGGGAATGGCCGCGGATTGCTTGGCCGGGGCGGACTTCGGATCGGCCTCCGGTTGCTTGGGCATCAGATAGGTCGAGACGATCATCACGACGATCATCAGACCGAAGGCGATGAGCAGCCGCTGCTCCATCGATGTTTCTTGATTCGGCTGGGGTAGCTTGGGGTCGCTCATGGTACGGGATCTAGTCCGCCGTCATGCAACGGATGGCATTTGCACAGGCGCCACGCGCCGAGCACGGCGCCGCGTGCGGCTCCGTGCCTTTCGACGGCTTGGCGCATGTATTCGGAACAGGTGGGATGGAACCGGCAGGCGGAAGGCAGGGCGGGGGAGATCCATCGCTTGTAGAAGACGAGAATCGCCACGATCACGTTCTGCATTTGAGGAACACCCCTTCCACCTCCCGCAACAACGCGGGAAAGCCGGTGTCCAGCAGTGTCCGCCGGGGATTGAACACGAAGTCCATCGCCGGATCGGCCTTGGCCAGGTTCATCCGCACGGCCGCTCGCAATCGTCTCCGGATGCGGTTGCGCGCCACGGACTTACCCACCGCGCGCGGCACCGTGAATCCGGCGCGAGCGCCCGAAGCCGGCCTGTCGGCGCGACGGTAAAAGACGGCGAACGAGGCGCTGTTCACTCGTTTGCCTTCGTCGTAAACTCTCCGGAATTCGGGTCGCGCCAGAAGCCGGGACGACTTGGGAAATACCGCCGGCCCCATACGCCGGGCGTCTCTAGTTGGTGAGCTTCGCGGCGCGAACCGCGCGCTCGTCGCTAACGGTCAGCTTCCAGCGGCCTTTGGCGCGGCGGCGGGACAGAACGTCGCGGCCGTCCTTCGACTCCATGCGGGACATGAATCCGTGCACTTTGGCGCGGCGGCGGTTGTTCGGTTGGAAAGTTCTTTTTGGCATGCGGTGCTAGTGTCGCCGTGGCAGGCGGTGCGTCGGACGCACAAAGGGTGGAGTGACCGGAGAGGTCCGAGACTTTCAGTATAGGGGCAGGCGGGCGCCGTGTCAAACGGTCACGCCGGGGAGGAAAGCCGTTGCCGCCCGTGGAGGAACACGCCGCCCGCGGCCAGTGCGCTCCAATGAAAGATCCCTCTCGGTATTCCGGCGAATGGAACTGAGCGCCCGTTTTCTACTCGACATACTCTCTATCGTTCTGATCGACTGGCGGCGGAACGCGGGTCTGGTTGTCGATGACGGGCGGCGCGGCCAAGCACGATCCGGAGAAATTCGTCCGCGACGCACTGGCGGCGGGACTCGATGCGGAGCCGGGGAGCCCGTTCGGAGTTCGTGGAATGGCCTGGGGCGCGTGGGTCGAGGATGGCTGGCATCCGGCCTATGCCGGGGCGCCGGACGATGGCCGGGGCTGGGATTCACCTGCGCTTCCGGAGGTCGTTCGCGGCGGCGCCTTCTTGTCGTGGCCTTGGCAAATCGACTGGGAAGCCTTGTTGCTGCACGTGGCGCACCGGGAGCGAAAGCGAGAGGGTAAGTTTCCCCGATTGCTCGCTCGCGACTTGCCGCGAGCCGCCGGTTGAGCCGCGTAGCCTACTCGACGGGACGCCGGCGGTTCACGGGGCGGGCGCTTCGAGTTGGCGCAACACTATTCGAATGCAGCTCACGAGAGTGGCGTCATGCCGCGCGACCTTTCGCATCAGCGCGCGCAACGCGGCTGACATGGCGGGAGAGCTCAGCTTCCGTTCCGCGATCATGAGCAGCAGAACCTCCATGCGATGCCGCTGAGAGATGCGATCCGGTACGTTCGGGGACGGCGTCATCGGGATGGCGCCAAGGGCGTCGATCAATGTCGTTGCCAAATCTGGCGGCGCTGGCGAGCCGGCGCGAAGCATGGCGAGCGCGGAATCTTGCCTGCCTGTCCTTAGCGCTCGATCGAGCAGGTTCAGGGCGTCGGTCCGCTGGACCAGCAGGTCAGCGGCGATCGCGCTGCTGGCGTAGGCGCGATCGAGGAGATGCTCCGGATCGGACTCAGGCGTGAGTTGCAGATCGTTCCACACCTTCGCGAAGATGCTGAAGTCGTTCGGCAGATTGGCGGGCGGTGCTTCGGTTGGAAAGCCGCACCGTACCAGCCGGTCACGCATGGTCAGCCCGGTTTGTTCAATCATGAGTCTCGCTTCCTGTTCGTCGAGACGAGAGGGCGTTCCGCAACGCAGTTGCGCGGGCGCGTAAACGCGCTCGGTGCGCACCAGGCTGGGATGCATGAACCAGAGGGCTTCGTGAGCGATCACCTTCACGCGCGGCCATTGTGCGATCCAGCGCATCACGTGGCTGGAATGTTCGATGAGCACATGCACGACGCAGGACCGGCCCGTGTAGCGTCCGTCGTCGCCGCGCGCTTCCGAACAGGTGACGGAGCCGCACTTCATGCAGGCGCGAAGGCTGCGCGGCGAGAGCGCCTCGACAAGCACGGGCCGGACTAGTTGCGCATCGCATCCGCATGTCGTTGCGGTGTCGCCGAGGAAGGTCTCGGCGGGCTTTGGGTGGGCGAACTGATGGCGGCGGAGAGCGTTCATGGGAATTGCTGTCGAGGCTTCGCGTGGTTCATTGTAGCGGGGATCGCGCCGGCTGGGGCCGGTGCGCTACAGTGAAAGGTCCCTCTCGGTATTCCGGCGAATGGAACTGAGCGCCCGCTTTCTACTCGACATACTGTCTATCGTTCTGATCGACCTGCTTCTGGCGGGCGATAACGCCGTCGTTATCGCGCTCGCGGTGCGGAACCTGCCTCCCGCGCAACGCCGCCTCGGCATTTCGGTCGGCGCTGGATTCGCCGTCGTGCTGCGAATCGTCGTCACCTTCTTCGCGGCCCGCATGCTCCAGATGCCCTATATCAAGCTGGTGGGAGGGCTGGTGCTGCTGTGGATCGCCGTGAAGGTGATCGCCGACAGCAAGCAGGAAGAGGAAGGCGGACGCGAGGCGGGCAGCCTTTGGCAGGCGATGTGGATGATCATGGTGGCCGACATCACCATGTCCACCGACAACATTCTCGCCGTTGCCGGCGCGTCCAAGGGCAATATGTTCCTGCTGCTGTTCGGACTGGGCCTCAGCATCCCCTTCGTGGTGTTGACCAGCGGTCTGTTATCGCGATTGATGGATCGTTATCCGGCGATCGTCTACATCGGTTCGGGGATTCTGGGCCGGGTGGCCGGCGAGATGATTCTCACCGATCCCTGGGTGGTGGAGACGTTCCACCCGGAGCAATGGATGGTCTACGCGGCGGAGGCCCTTGGCGCTGCCGGCGTGCTGCTGGTGGGCAGTCGATTGCTGAAACGGAAACACTGACAACCGCTCACTTCGAAGCCCGGCCGCGCAACAGCATCGCGCGCGGACCCTTGTCTCCGATCGATTCGGTCCAGGCCAGGAACGTCCGCCCCGACATGCCGATCGCCAGCGATGGATAGGTGACCGCGCCCTCTTTGGGAACACGCGCCTTCACCAGCGGCGATAGCGTTCCGTTGGGCAGCAGTTCGCGGTAATAGACTCTCATTTTGCCCCACGAATCGGCCTCTCGCGCGTCGCGAGCCTGGAACGCAACCGCCAACCGGCCCTCGCCGGCGGCCGTGAACGGATGGGTCGGATCGGTAGTGCCTTCCGACAGAAGCTTCCGCGCGGAGAAGTCCGACCCATTCGTGGTGGAAGTGGAGTAGATCGACGGCTTGCCGCCCGCCTCGCTGAACCACACCATGTGCAGTTTGTCGCCCACGGCCGCCAGGCTGGGCCCGACATGCGGGCACCCCTTGATCTTCCAGTTGTCGCGGCTGGTGGCCTTCGGCTTCGACCAGGTGGCGCCGCTATCGGCCGACACGGCCGTGAAGATGTCGCGGATGTCGCCGGTCTCCACGCCGCGCCACGCGATCACCACGCGTCCGCCCGTGAAGCCGAACGCGGGGCGGCAGCACGGGCACACATCGGCGGCGATGCGCGCGTTCTTCGACCATGTCTTGCCGCCATCCACCGACCGCGTGAGGTAGACGGCCGACGCGCCAGCCGTATAGTCGCCGGTCTTTGCCGCCTCCTTTTCCCGTCCGTCGAGCCACGCCGCGTACAGCGTTCCATCGGGACCTACCGCCGCGCCTTGGAAGCCATGCGAATTCGGGCCCGGATCGTCGTCGACCGTCACCGCGGGGGACCACGTGGTCATCATCGCGCCGCCCTTGGAGAAGCGCACGTGCGAAGCTCCCGGATTCTTCGGATCGCGCGCGTTCCAGAACGCGTAGAGCGTCATCTCGTCCGGCGACAGGAACAGTTGCGCCGAGTTCTCGCCGTGATCGGACACCTCGCCAGGCACGTGGTTGATGCGCTGCGGATCGGTCCACGTTTCGCCCACGTCGTTCGACGTGGTGAAGTACAGATCGGCGCCGCGCTCTCCCGGCGAGGCGTAGATCGCCAGCAGTCCCTGAGCGCGCCGCGAGATCAGCTTCAGACTCTTGGCCGGCTTGCCGCCATGCAGCGCTTGTGGCTCTCGCTCGAAACTCACCGGGGCTATCGGAACGGCGGCGGCCAGCGCCAGGGATGCGAACGCGAAAAAGGATCGCATGGTGGTCTCCTCAGAAAGTCAGCCGCAGCGCGATCTGCGCCTGGCGGGGATCGTTGGCGGTCAACGCCTGCCCGAAGTTCGGCGACGTCAGGACGTTATCGGCAGGCGCGTAGTTCACGGTGTTGGTGAGGTTGAAGACCTCCCCGCGAAGTTCGATCCGCGTGCGCTCGGTGACCGCGAAGCTCTTGTGGACGCCCACGCTCGCGCCGGTCTGCCTGTCTCCGGTCAGCGTGTTGCGTCCCAGCGTGCCGAAGGCGCCGCGCGCCGGAGTCAGCGCCGCGCGAAGGGCGGGATCGGCGATGGTCACCGCGCGCCGGGCGGATGGATCGAACGACAGCGCGCCGGGCACGTTCATCAACCGGTTGTTGTTGGCGCCGAAGGGAGAGTCGGTTCCGGAATAAAGCGTGAACGGCCGGCCGCTTTGCATCGACAGCGTGCTCTGGAAACGGAAGCCCCACGGCAGATCGTATCCGAAGGCGCTCGAGAATACGTGGCGCATGTCGAAGTCGGAAACCGCGCGATTCAGCCGCCAGTTCCGTTCGTCCAGCGCCAGAATGCCGCGGTCGATGCCGGTGTTGGAAGTGGGGAAGTCGCTCACCTCGTCGATGTACTTGGACCACGTGTAGGAGGTCAGCAGGGTCAGCTTTCCAACGCGTCCGCGCAGGCTTGCCTGCAGGCCGTTGTAGCTCGAGTTCGCCGCGGTTTCGAGCACGTTGACCACGCCCACCGACGGATCGGGCCGCGACGCCTGAGCGAGGCCGTCGCCTCCGTTGGGCCGGGAAGCGCGCGGCATCTTACGCGCCAGCGTGCCCACGTACGACACGCTCAACACCGTTTGGGGATTGAGAATCTGGCGTTCCACCGAGAGGTTCAGGTGCTGCGAATAGGGCTGCCGCGCGTTCGATTGCGGGATTACCAGTCCGGTGGCGAGCCCCGCCAGGGCCGACGCCATCGGATCGGGGAACGAGGGATTCGCCGCCGCGAAGTTGCGGATGCGGGGCGCGTTGAACCGCGTGAGTCCCACGAAGCTCAGTTCGAGCACGTTGTAGTAGAGCCCGTATCCGCCGCGCACCACGGTCTTCTCCGAACCACCGGCCTGCCACGCGAACCCGAATCGCGGAGCCACGTTGTTGCGGTCCGGCGCGAACCGGTAGCGCTCGTCGATCAACCCGTTCACTTCGCGCGGCACGGAGTTGTATTCGTAGCGGACGCCCAGGTTCAGCGTCAGCCGGCGATGCACGCGCCAGTCGTCTTGCGCGTAGAGGTTCGTCTCGGCCGCCCGCAGCCCGATGTACGGATTGCCCACGTTGCGCGAATACGACGCCGCGCGGCCGGCCAGGAAATCGGCCACCGAGTTGAATCGCAACGCGCCGGTGAACGAGGGCGCGAACGTTCCGCTGTTCAGTTGGAGGCGGCGGATATTGACGCCGGCCTTGATCGAGTGAGCGCCGCGAGCGATGCTCAGATCGTCCGCGTACTGGAACGTGTTCTGCGCGGTCCTGCGCGCCATGAACGCGAAATGGCCGAGCGAGGTCAACCCGTTGACCGCCACGGTTCCCACCAGCCCGTGCCGCGCGGGATCGCCGAGCGCCACCGGGTCCACCAGATCGTCGTTCAGATTGAACCGGGTGTAGTTGAGGCGCGCCTCGTTGAGCACGGTGGGCGAAGGCGTCCAGATGTGCTGCAGCGAGTGGCCCGTGGGGCCAACGCCCGATTCGTAGCGCGCGAACGAAGCTCCCGTGGCGCCTTTGTTGATCGCGTTCAGCCGCGTGGTCCGCCAGAACACCCGTTGCGACGGCGCGATCTGGTGATCCACGCGGAACACCTGGCTATTCTGGTCGACGCCGGAGGACGGGTTGGCGCGGAACAGGTTGGTCCCCGGCACGTTCGGATCCGGGAAAAGGTTCGCCAGCGGCGCGATCGCCGGGGCTGCCTGCGCTTTCTGCGCCGGCGTCAGAGTTTGCACGGTGGCCGCGCTGGTGGTGCGCCTCACATTCCATTCCGAGTTGGCGAAGAAGAACGTCTTGTCGCGCCGGATGGGGCCGCCGAAGTTGAATCCGAAATTGTTGGCCCGCAGTGGCGGCTTGACGGCATCGAACGTGTTCCGCGCGTCGATCTTCTCGTTGCGGAAATAATTGAATGCCACGCCGTGGAAATCGTTGCCGCCGCGCTTGGTGACGATCGATACGATCGATCCGTTCTGCCTGCCGTGTTCGGCCTTGAAGTTGTGCGTCAGCACCTGCATGCCGTCGATCGCCTCGGTGGAGATGAGCTGCTCGGATGCGCCGCGGCCCATCAATAGGCCGCCTTCAGCCTCGTTGAAGTCGTTCGAATCGACGAGGTAATTGTTGTTCCGGTTGCGCGATCCGGAGACGGTGAAGGGGCGATGCGCGGCCGTCGATAGCGCGACTCCCGGCGTCAGATAAGCTTGCGTGCGGAAGTTCCGTCCGGCGCCGCCGCCGAGCATCGGCAGGTCGTTCATCAGCGCCGCGCCGTAGCTGGAACCGCGCTCCGGCGTATCGGTGCGCAGCGACGAAACCTCGGCGGTGACCGTCACCGACTGCGCGCTGGCGGCGGGCGCGAGCGTCAGCCGCACCAGCGGGGAATCGCCCGCCGCGACACGAACTTCGCTTGCCGTCGCCGGGGCCAAGCCTTCGCGGGAAGCCGTGACACGGTACACCGACTGCGGAAGGCTCGGAATGACGAAGCGCCCCGAGCGGTCGCTTTCGGCGCGAAGCTTCGCGCCCGTTTCGAGATTGACCGCCTCGATCCCCGCCTTTTCCACGGGGAGACCTTGCGAGTCCAGAATTTGGCCTGAAATCGAGCCTCCGATGTTTTGCGCCCACGCGGAGAGAGCGCAGAGCAAATAGCCGGCGAGCCGGCGTGACACTCCAGTCATAACGGTTCCTTTCCGTTCTTGGTTTTTGTGGAAAAACGCTAGAGGAACGGAAGGGATGGAGGAGGCCGCTGAAGCAGCGAGTCGGGCAGCGGAACCGGTTGGCAAAAACCAGTGCCGGCGATTCGGAGTGGCGTTTCGACGCGGACCGGAGCGATCCGTTGGAGGGGAGCCGCCAGAGCCGCCGCGCCCGTGGGCGGCTGCGCCTTGCAGCACGACTGCTGGCCGCAGCCCGGCTGAGCCGACATCGCGGGTCCGCCGGTCTTGGCCTTGCGCGCGCAACAGGAATGCGTGGTCCCCTTGCGGCAGCATGCCATGCCGGATCCGCGCGCTGAAAGCAGAGGCAGGAGAGGTCCCGCCAGGACGCACACCACAAGAGCGAGACCCGCCAGAAGGCGCGCCAAGCGGCCGAAGCCGGCTCGGATTTCGCTCATTGCGATCAGAGTAGCACGCCTGTCAAGTTCAGTCCCGGCGAAGCGTAACCGCCGGATCCACCCGGGAAGCCCGCCATGCCGGCGCCGAACACGCCGCCAGCGCCGAGACGCCGAGCACCGCCAACGCCCCGAGATAGCTCACGGGATCGCCGCCCGGGATTCCCCGGACCATCCCTTGCAGCACTCTCCCCAATGCGATCGCTCCCACCATTCCCACGGCCATGCCCGCCAGCGCCAGGGACATGCCGCGCCGCACCACCAGCTTCCGCACGCCCGCCGGGCTCGCGCCCAGAGCCAGCCGGATGCCCATCTCGCGAGTCCTTTGACCCACCAGATACGACATCACGCCGTAGATCCCGATCGACGCCAGCGTCATTGCGACGAACGAGAACAGCACCAGCAGCGTTCGCGACAACCGCAGTTGCCAGATGCCGTTGAGAATGCGCTCGTCCCACGTCTGGAAGTCGAAGCTCGACTGCTCGGGATCGATCGTCCACAGCGCGCGCTCGGCCTGCCGCGCGAAGTCCGCCGGCTTCAGATTCGTTCGCGCCAGCACGTACTGATTGATCTGGAAGGCGTCCTGCTTGTACGGAAAATAGATGTCGAGCCCCGCCTCGCCTCCCAGTTCGCGGTTCTTCACGCCGGCCGCCACGCCCACCACTTTGCGCCACTTCGAACGGCGCGAAGCCGGATCGTGCAGGATCCGTTGCCCCACTGGATCGGCGCCCGGCCAGAGTAGTTTAGCGAGGCGCTCGCTCACGATCGCCGCCGGTTCGCTCGTCGCGTTGTCGAATTCGTTGAACGCGCGTCCCGACTTCAGCGGGATCCGGGCGAACTCGAAGTAGCTTTCACTGACGTCCTGCCGCGACACATACGGATTGCGCGCCGCGTCCTGAATCGTCTGCCCATCGCGAATCGCCGTCGCGGGCGCCGTTTCTTCCTGGCGCGCCATGGGTGGATTGGTGGATAGCGCGGCGCCGGTCACGCCAGGGATCGCGGCGATCCTCGCCAGCGCCTGCTCGTAATAGCGGACCGTCGCCTCGCCCTGGTAACGCTTCCATCCCAGCGCGACGCGGAAGGTCGAGACCGACCCGGAGTCGAAGCCTTTGTCCTGCGACTCGAGGCTCTGGAATCCCCGGATGATCAGGCCCGCTCCACTGAGCAGGACCACCGCCAACGCCACCTCCGTCACGATCATCCAATCGCGCAGGCGGGACGAAGCGCGGCCGCCCGTGCCGCCCCGGCCCTCTTCCTTCAACGCGTCGAACAGCGACGCGGCGCTCAGCCGGATCGCCGGCGCCAACCCCGACAGGACGCCCGCGGCCATGGATATCGCGACCGTGAACAGCAGCACGCCACCGTCGATTTGCACCGGCATCCAGTCCGGCAACTCCGCGCCTATGAACCGGCGCAGCAGCCCTACGGCGGTCCACGCGAGGGCCACGCCGAGCAACGCTCCGATCGACGCCAGCGCCAGACTCTCCGCGAGCATCTGTCCCGCGATCCGCCGGCGGCTCGCCCCGAGCGCGACGCGGACCGCCATCTCGCGGTTCCTGCCGATGGCGCGCGACAGCAACAGGTTCGCCGCGTTTCCACACGCGATCAGCAGCACGAAAGCCACCGCGCCCGACAGCAGCATCAGATACGGGCGGACATCGCCCGCGTAGACATCGCGGAGGGGAACCGCCTGAAAGGAGAGGCCGGCGTTGGTATCCGGATACTCGGCGGCCAGCCGTCCGGCCACCGCGTCGAGTTCGGCTTGGAATCGCGCCGGAGTGGACGGCTGCTTGATGCGGGCGACGCCGACGAGCGTGCGCGCGTCGCGTTTCTGGCGGCTGGTGTAACCGCCGACCGAGCGGTAGATCTGGATGCTCCGCGGAAAGTCGATGCCGGGCGGAGAAACGCCATGAACAACGTAACCGGGCGCGTGATCGAGCGTGATCGTCTTACCCACGATGCCTGGGTCGCCTCCGAACCGCGTGCGCCAGACCTCGTGGCTCAATACGACGGATGGATGCAGGCTCCTGTCGGAGGATTCCGGCCATTTCGACCCCGCGGACATCGGAAGTCCCAGCACCTCGAACAGATTTCCCGTCGTGAGCAGCGCCTTCCACTCTTCCGGACGCCCCCCGCCCGAATAGTTGTAGCCGCCCACGGCGCCCTGGTGAGCGGCGATCGATTCGAGCGAGCCCGCTTGACGGCGGATATCCTCGATCTCGAGCACCGACAGCTTGCCGCGTTGTCCGCCGCGCATCGAATAGACTTCCACTAATTGATCCGCGTCGCGGAACGGAAACGGCCGGATCAGCAACGCGTACACGAAGCTGAAGATCGCCGTGTTGGCGCCGATCGCCAGTCCGAGCGTGAGGATCACGCCGGCGGCGAGCCCGGGATGCCTCCCGATCTGACGGAAAGCGCCGGTCAATCCGCGTGTTATCGAATCCATGTTCGCCTCCAGGCCACCTAGGATTTTACACGAAATCCGGCCCGGGCGCGAACCTGGGTTACCTCAGGCGAGCAGTGGCTTGACTACATTGCCGTGAATGTCGGTCAGCCGGAAATGCCGTCCCTGATATTTGAAGGTGAGCTTGGTGTGATCCACGCCCAGGCAGTGCAGGATCGTCGAGTGAAGATCGTGGACATCCACCGGATCGTTGGCGATGTTGTAACTGAAGTCGTCGGTCTCGCCGTGGCTGACGCCGGGCTTGACGCCGCCGCCGGCCATCCACACGGTGAAGCAGCGCGGATGATGGTCGCGGCCGTAGTCGTCCTCGGTGAGCTTGCCCTGACAGTAGACCGTCCGCCCGAACTCGCCGCCCCACACGACCAGAGTATCGTCGAGCAGTCCGCGTTCCTTCAGGTCGGTCAGAAGCGCCGCGCAGGGCTGATCGATGTCCCTGGCTTGGCCCGGCAGAGCCTTGGGCAGTTTGTTGTGCTGATCCCAGCCTCGGTGGAACAACTGGATGAACCGCACGCCGCGCTCGGCCAGACGCCGCGCCAGCAGGCAGTTCGCCGCGAACGTCCCCGGCGTGCGCGATTCCTTGCCGTAGAGCTCGAACATCCGTTCCGGCTCCTTGGAGAGATCGGTGAGTTCCGGCACCGATGTTTGCATGCGGAACGCCATTTCGTACTGCGCCACGCGCGTCGCGATTTCCGGATCCCCGTAGTCGTCCAGCTTGAGCCGGTTGAGCGCGTTCAGATCGTCGATGAAGCCGCGGCGCGCCGTCTGGTCGATGCCGCCGGGATTGGCGATGTGCAGCACCGGGTCGCCGATGGAGCGGAACTTGATGCCTTGATACTTGGTGGGAAGAAAGCCGCTCCCCCAAAGCCGGTCGTAGAGAGGCTGGTCCGCCGGATTGCCGCTGCCCTGCGACACCATCACCACGAACGCCGGCAGATCCTTGTTCTCCGTGCCCAGCCCGTAGGCGAGCCACGCGCCGATCGACGGTCTGCCGGCCAACTGGAATCCGGTTTGAAAGAACGTAACCGCCGGGTCGTGATTGATCGCGGTGGTATGCATCGATTTCACGAACGTGAGCCCGTCCGCCATCTTCGACAGGTGCGGCAGCAGGTTGCTGATCCAAGCGCCGCTCTGCCCGTGCTGCTTGAACTCGAAGATCGTCGGCGCCACCGGGAAGTTGGTCTGCGTCGCCGTCATGCCCGTCAACCGCTGTCCGCGCCGGATCGAATCGGGAAGCTCGGTCTTGCGCAGCCCGGCGAGCTTCGGCTTCCAGTCGAACAGATCCATCTGCGACGGACCGCCCGATTGGAACAGGTAGATGACCCGCTTCGCCTTGGCCGCGAAATGCGGCAGCCCCGCCATGCCGCCGGTCGCGGCATCGCCCGTGGCGCCACGCATCGAGCCGGGCAGCAGGCTCGCCAGCGCCGGAATTCCCAGCGTCGCGCTAGCCCGCGAGAAGAAATAACGCCGCGTTGATTGGAGCGCGTTTTCCATGGCTACTCCTTCGTTACCGTTTCGTCGAGATTGAGGATCAGGCTCGCCACCGTGGAATAAGCCGCGAGCGTCACCGGCGCGATGCTCTTGTCCGGCTCCGATTCGCCCTGCTTCAGCAACTGCGCGGCGGCGGCCGGATCGGTTTGGAAGCGGTCGAGGTTGCGTTGGAAGCTTGACGCCAGCACACGCGACTCCCTCTCGTTGGGCTGCCTCGCCGTGGCGATTTCGAAGCCGCGCGCCAGCCGCGACTCTGGCGAGTTCCCGCCTTCGCGGATCATCCGCTCGGCGAGCTTTCGCGCCGCTTCCAGATAGGTCTCGTCGTTCATCAGCGCCAACGCCTGCATCGGCGTGTTGGTGCGATTCTCGCGAACCACGCAGGCCTCGCGCCCCGCCGAGTCGAACGTCATCATTCCCGGAGGCGGAACCGCCCGTTTCCAGTACGTGTACATGCCGCGGCGGTACAGGTTCTCGCCGCGGTCGCGTTGATAGTCGGTCCCGCCCGCGAGTTCCTTCCATAAACCCGCCGGCTGGTATGGCTTCACCGAAGGACCACCGGTCTTTTCCACCAGCAGACCCGCCATCAGCAGCGCCTGATCGCGCACCATCTCCGGCGCCAGGCGCACACGCGGTCCGCGCGCGAGCAGCCGGTTGTCCGGATCCTTCTGCGTGAGCGCCGGCGTGCTCTTCGACGACTGACGGTACGTCGCGCTGGTGACGATCGTCTTCATCAGCTTCTTGACGTCCCAGCCGCTTTCGCGGAAATCCACCGCCAGCCAGTCGAGCAACTCGGGATTCATCGGCCATTCGCCCTGCGCGCCGAAGTCCTCCACCGTCTTCACCAGCCCCGTGCCGAAGATCCCCTGCCAGAATCGATTCGCCGTCACGCGCGCGGTGAGTGGATTCTCGGGCGACATCAGCCAGCGCGCCAGTCCCAGCCTGTCGGCCGGTGCGTCCTTGGGCAGCGGCGGCAGCGATTTGGGCACGGCCCGGTCCACCTTGTCGCCGGGCCGGTCGTACTGGCCGCGAATCAGCAGGAACGTGTCCTTCTTCACCGGACGCTCCTGCATCACCATCACGGTCGGAACCGAGTCCAGGAAGAACTCGCGCTTCCTCCGCCAATCGTACAGGCCGTTCCACGCGTCGCGAACCGGCGCGGGCGCGAACTTGTCGAGGAAGCACCACTCCACCTTGTCGGCTTGCGGACGTCCGCGCTTTTCCCGCGGAATCGCGGCGAGTTCGTTCACCGAAGCCGCCTCCGCCAACACCGCCGCCTCGGCCGCCGAAATCGCGACGTTGTAGACGCGCACGTCGTCGATCTCGCCCTGAAAGCGCATCCCGCCGCCGGAGCCGATGCGAAGCGGCTCCTTGGTCTGGAAGTTCTGGTTCAAATCGTCGACGATGTACTTCAGCTTGGCCGCTTCGCCGTTCACGTAGATCTTGATGCCATCGGCGATGCGAGTGCCGTCGTAGGTCATGGCGACGTGTGTCCACTCGCCGGTCTTCACCGCGTCGACGGTTTCCACCCGCAGGCAGTCGTCCAGCCAGCGGGCGATCAGGTTCACCTGGATCTTGCCATTCTTCAAATAAATGCCGTAGCCCGCGGTTTCGTCCGCCTCGTTCGCGCGTGTCACCACCGCGCCGTCCTTGGCCGAAGGCTTGATCCACGCCGCCAGCGAGAACTTGCTGTAGAAGCCGAACGGAGCCAGATTGCCGCCGTCCACGTAGCGCTTTCCGTCGAATCGCGCGGACTGCCCGTGCTTGCCCGGCGCGAAGTCCGCGCTGCCTTCCTTCACCGCCGCCGGCAGCGTCTTGCCGCCGGGACCGGCCGCGTCCGCCGAACCGTCGAACGTGTAGTGAGCCAGCAACTCGCGATGCGGAGCCCATTCGATACGCGCGGATTTGTCGAGCTTCGCCTCCCAATCCTTCTGCGCCGCCACGCGATCGGGGTGGAGCCTCTCATACGTGTTCGCCGCGCGCGAGAGCTCGCTCTCGATCTCCTTCAACGATTCCTCTTGCGCCGCCGTCGGAGCCGGAATCATCGGCGGCGAGTTGCCGTACTTGAACGTCTTGCCCTTCTCCGGAATGTTGTTGAAGAAGGCGAACATCGAAAAGAAGTCCTTCTGCGTGAACGGATCGTACTTGTGGTCGTGGCAGCGCGTGCAGGTGAGCGTCATGCCCATCCAGACAGTGGAGGTGGTCTCCACGCGGTCCACCGAGTACTCGACGATGAACTCCTCCGCCAGGCTGCCGCCCTCGCCATTGCCGCGATGATTGCGGTTGAAGCCGGTGGCGATGATCTGATCGCGCGTCGCGTTGGGCAGCAGGTCGCCGGCGAGCTGCTCGATCGTGAAGCGGTCGAACGGCATGTTCTTGTTGAACGCGTCGATCACCCAGTCGCGCCAGCGCCACATGAAGCGCTCGGCGTCGGTCTGGTAGCCGTTGGTGTCGGCGTAGCGCGCCGCGTCCAGCCAGCGAATCGCCATGCGCTCGCCGTAGCGCGGGGATCGCAACAGGCGGTCGACCACCTTTTCATACGCGTCCGGCGACTTGTCCGCGACGAACGCATCCGCCTCCTCGGGCGATGGCGGAAGTCCGGTCAGATCCAGCGAGACGCGGCGGATGAGCGTGCGGCGGTCCGCCTCGGGCGAAGGCTTCATGCCTTCCCGGTCCAGCCGTGCCAACACGAAACGATCCAGAGGCGATTTCGCCCACGCGGCGTTGGACACTTGCGGCGCGGCCGCGCGGACCGGCGGCATGAACGACCAGTGCTTCTGCCACGGCGCTCCCTCCCGAATCCACTGCGTCAGCAATTCCGTCTCGCGCTCGCTGAGCGAATTGCCGGTGGCGAACGGCGGCATGCGCAGCCCCTTGCTCGCATGCGTGATGCGCTGCACCAGGGCGCTCTTGGCCGGATCGCCGGGCACGATCGCGGCGCGTTTTCCGAGATCGGCTTTCGCGCCCGCCTCCGTGTCGAGCCGCAAGTTGGCCTTGCGATTCTGATTGTCGGGCCCGTGACACGCGAAACACTTGTCGGAAAGGATCGGGCGGATATCGCGATTGAATTCCACCGGGGCGGCGGACACCAGCGCCGCAAGGGCGGCCATTGCCGGTAGCAGTTGAACCCTCATTTGGACAGATGACTCCAGTTGCATTGTATCCCAGCGCCGCGCCGGGATCGCTCCGCGCCGCCGCCCCACGCTATCCTGACAGGACGGCATGAGGCTCGACGACAAGTACACTCTCGAACGGGGCTCCGCCTATATGACGGGCATTCAGGCGCTGGTGCGGCTGCCGCTCGATCAGATGCGGCTGGATCGCCGCGCCGGACGCAACACCGGCGCCTACATCACCGGCTACGAAGGCTCCCCGCTCGGCGGCTACGACTTCGCTCTCGAGCGCGCCGGCTCGCTGCTACGCGATCACGGCGTCGTGTTTCAGCCTGGCCTCAACGAGGATCTCGCCGCCACCGCCGTGTTCGGCACGCAGGTGGTGGGCGTGCTCGGCAAGGCTCGCGTCGACGGCATCGTCGGCATCTGGTACGGCAAAGGTCCCGG
>SXGT01720271.1_pt1 | contig 62657 bp, 43 predicted proteins | sample 3176221 | NCBI WGS metagenome assembly SXGT01 (sample SAMN11356862, study PRJNA531348) | freshwater metagenome | isolation source: freshwater sample F1-120 | place: China: Fuxian Lake, Yuxi | collected 2017-12-25 | reverse complement strand
CGCCAGGCCATCACCCGGGCCATCGCCGACCAAAGCCGCACCATCCGCGTGCCGGTGCACATGATCGACACGATGAGCAAGGTCCGCAATGTCAGCCGCGAGCTGGTTCAAGAGCTCGGCCGCGAGCCGACGCCGGAAGAGACCGCCAAACGGGCCGGCCTGTCGCTCGACGACGCTCGCTGCATCATCAAAATGTCTCGCCAGCCCCTCTCGCTCGACCAGCCGGTCGGCGACCACGACGACAGCTACTTCGGCGAGTTCGTGGCGGACCACCGGGACGACGACCCGCTCTACGACACCCACCAGCAAGCCCTCAAAGGTCGCATCGAAGAGGCCATGCAAGGTCTCAACTACCGCGAACGCGAAATCCTCCGCCTCCGCTACGGCCTCACCGACGGTTACGCCTACACGCTTGAGGAAGTCGGCAAGATCTTCTCGGTCACCCGCGAACGGGTCCGGCAGATTGAAACCAAAGCCGTCCGCAAACTCCAGCAGCCCTACCGCAACAAGTCGCTTGTCAGCTTCGTCGACGGAGTGGACATGCCGATCATTGATGGTGCTCCGGTGGATTCGCATTAGGGACATAGGGTTGCTCTCCAATCGCCCGGTTTTGACATTCTCGTCAAACGGGCTCGGCGGCAACTATTTGGCCCTCACATCCGCCTCCCGACACGACTACCATCAACAATTGGGGCGAGGCACTGGGGCGAACCTGACCTTACGGGCCACAAACAGTGTGAGCCGGAGCTTATGACCGCAGACAAAGCGATCGACCTCTACGAAAAGCTGGTGGCCACCAATCCGAGCGTCCAGCGCAAGGGCGCGACCATGCCGTACACGTCGCTGAACGGCCATATGTTCAGCTTCCTCACCCCGGAGGGAAAATTGGCGCTGCGACTGCCGGAAGTGGAGCGGGAAGCGTTCCTTAAGAAGTACAAGGCGGAGCTTTGCCAGCAACATGGCATCGTTATGAAGGAGTACGTTCTGATACCGGATGCGCTGCTCAAAAAGACGCACGAACTCCAGCCTTTCTTCGCCCTCAGTATCGCTTATGTAGCTTCCCTTAAGCCGAAGCCTGCATCGAAGCCGGCGAAGAAGAAAGCGGCTGCGAAGAAGCGGCGCACGTAGTGACTTGCCAGGTTGGCGAGAAAACCCTCCTCAGGCACTCGCCCCAAGGGTACTTTATGAGAGAATCGAGCACTGGCATTTCGCCAGTCCGAGTTATTTTCTCCGCTTGCGCCCCACTTCAGCGCGATGAAATCTCCTCGCCCAAAGTCGTCACGTTCCTCTCGTTCCCCGGCCCGGCCGCGGCTGCTGCGAATGATGATTTGTCTGACGGTCGGGCTGGTGCTGGGGGGAGTGTTGGCGGCTGTTTATGCTCCCGGATTGTGGAAGAAGAAGGGTGACGAGAAGCCCGCAGTGCCTCCGCAGATTCAACAGCCGGAAGTGACAGGGAAAGAAGGAAAGCCGCCTGTTACCCCCGCGGCGAGTCCCTACAAGAATACGGAGCCGGGCGTACAGTATGTCGGCTCAAAGGCCTGCATCGGTTGCCATGAGGGGGAGCACGAGTCGTATCAACATACTGGAATGGCCCAATCGATGGCGGCAGTGGACCTGGCCCGCGAGCCGCCGGATGGTTCGTTTGACCATGCCCCTTCGAAGTCTCGCTACGAGGTCCGACGCAAAGATGGGCAGATGTGGCACCGCGAACTGCTGCTGACCGAGGGGCAGGAGCCGTTGTTGCTGCAGGAATATCCCGTCACGTATGTCACCGGGTCGGGGAGGCACTCGCTGACCTATGTCGTGGAAGATGGCGGCTTCATGGCGGAGTCCCCCATCACCTGGTACACATCTCGCAAGGCCTGGGGAATGTCTCCCGGCTACGACCGGGCCCAGCATTCCGGCTTCGAGCGGGAGATTGGCGAGACCTGCCTGGTCTGCCACGCTGGGCAGATTAAAGCGGAGGGGAAAAGCCTGCACCGCATGCAAATCACCGAGGCCGCCGTCGGCTGCGAACAGTGTCACGGCCCGGGGGAACTGCATGTGAAACGTCAAGATCAGAGTGCCAAACAGACGCCGGGTTCGGCCGAGGATGAGATCGACCACACCATCGTCAACCCGTCTCGGCTGACGCGGGAACTTTCCGAGGCAGTTTGCCAGCAATGCCATTTGCGCGGCAGTGCCACGACGATTGCGCAGGGAAAGACTCCGTTTGATTTTCGCCCCGGCCTGCCTCTGGGAAAATTCGTGCAGCATTATGAACTGGAGACTCCCAGCACCGAGATGTCCGTCGTCGGCCATGTGGAGCAAATGCACCTGAGCCAGTGTTATCAGAAAACCCAGACGTTTTCCTGTCTCACCTGCCACGGTCCGCATGGGGAGCCCAAGGGAGAGGCGCTCACTAAACACTACGTGCAGGTCTGCACCAGTTGCCACCAGCCGGCGGCGTGCAAGGTCAGCCCGGTGTTGCGGCAGAAGGAAAACCCCGAAAACAACTGCGTCGCTTGCCACATGCCGCAGACGCCGACCGACATTCCGCACCTGGCCTTCACGCATCACCGGGTCGGAATTCATGTGGCTCCCACGAAGGGCCAAACGAAAGATGAACCTTCGGCCGTCCCCCCTTCGTTGCGGCCGATGTTTGACCTGTCTCTCCTGAGCGAAAACGAGCAGAAGCGTTCCCTGGGCTTGGCATTTCTGGAATTCGCGAACAAGGACGCCGACGTAGCCCATCGCCCCCTGTACAAGCGGCAGGCACTTGCCCTCTTGACCGAACTGCGCGCGTCTGGCGGCGTGGATGGAACCGTTGATGCCTGGCTGGCCCGCTTGCGGTTTGAACTGGGAATGCCGGGCGTGCAGCCCTTTGTGCAGTCGGCGCTCGCCGACCCACAACTGACCGGGCAGGACTTGTGCAACGCCTTGTTCCTGCAAGCGGACGGACAGTTTCAGCAGAAGCGATTTCAGCAAGCCATTCAGACGCTGGAGCAACTCGCCAAGCTCCGCCGCAACAGTGTGCAGTGGCTCCTGATGGCCCAGTGCCAAAAAGAGCTTGGAAACGAAGCCGCCATGGAGCAAGCCTTGCTCCAAGCGGTCCATATCAACCCACGGCTCGCCAACGTCCAGCAGAAGCTGGCCGAAATCTACCGGCTGCGGGGGAACGAGACGAAAGCCCGCTATCACGAAGCGCGGGCCGTGGAGTGAAAAGCCCGCTAGAACTCAATGCTCTTGACCGTGCCGCAGGACCTCAGCGCGCCGGCCAGACAGCCTTGGGCAGCAGCGATCAATTCCTGTGGGGGAAAGTTGCGGGGCGGCAGCGTCAGCGTCGCCAATCCGGCGCAAAGCGTCCAGCCTTCAGCGAGTCCTCGGTCTGCCGCCGAGGCGATGTCATGCGCCTGGCGAAGGACATGTCGGGCCAACTCGTAGGCTTCTCTGCGATTGCAGCTCTCCCATAGGAAGCCGAAGGTGTTCCGCGGCAATGCCAGAGTGGTGCCGCGATCTTGCGACCAGGCATTCAGCTTCTTCAGGAGCCCCTGAGGAGCTGGATATTCACCCTCGCCCCCTTCTCGCCCCATCGCTCCGTGGGCCTGGAGCAAGACCAGACTCAGGCTCCGCTGCAGACCCCGGCAGCGTGCGATGGCGGCGGAAACTTCACTTAGTAGCGGCTCATCATTGGCCAGGGAACTGTGCTCAAGAATCGTTGGCGCTTCCCAAGTCCGCTGCCCCAGTCGTGGCCGCTCCGCCGGATGCATCACCTGTCGGCCGGTTGATTGCGTCATCTGGCGGCGGGCGGCAGCTTGCAACTCGGTTTGCAATTCCGTCATGTCTGCCAGGAGTGTCTGCTCATTGGCCCCTTCGAGCATTTGGGCGGTGGTTTCCGCCAGTCGGGCATGTGCGGTCTCCGAAAGTTCGGCGCGGGAGGGCAACTCGCGAGACAGAATGCGGGCCAGCTCTTCTGCCCGCTGGGTCAGCACGTCGAGAATCTCCTGCACTTGCTCGGCCGAAAGCCCCAACTCGCTCTGGGCGATTGTATTCAAGCTGCTCAGTCCCTCGCCGTTTCTCTCTATCACGTTGGCCATCTGCTCCGAGACCTTGAGCGCGCGGACCAGGTGCCGGTCCGGAGAACTGTCCTCGGGCGAGCTGCTACTGGCAACAATGGCGACGAACGACGGGGGCATTCCCCACTGTGTGAGCAGCCGGGCCGAGAGATCGACGTGGTCAAAGCCCAGCGCCAGCCACTCCGCCTCCCGCAATGGCCGCTGTTCCCGGCGAACCTGGCTACGAAAACGGACATAGCTAGGTCCGAGCTGCTGGATCAGCACCAGTTCCCCAACATCCTGCAAGAGCCCTGCCGTAAACGCTTCTTCACCTCGGGCGGGAAAGAGTCGCCGGCTGATCTCCCGGCAACCGGCAGCTTTCAAGAGCGTATGCCGCCAGTATCCCGTGAGCACCTCGTTTTCCAGGTCCGCCTCCAGTTCATGGGGGAGCGAGAAGCCCAGGACCAGCATTTTAAGCGGTTTGACCCCCAACACGGCCAGCGCCTGGCCAAGGTCGGTCACCTTCCGGCTGAGTCCGAACAGCGAGCTGTTGACCACCTTGAGGATTCGCGTCGTCAGCGCCGGGTCGTTTTCGAGGCAGGCCTTGAGCGCCGACCGGTCCACTTCGCCGCTGCCGGTCAACTGCAGCACCTCAGCCGCCACCGACGGGAGCGAATACAGGTGCGCGGCCTGCGTGGCCAGATGATCCAGCATGCACGCGGCGGAGTCTGGAGGGGCGGTCGATGCGGCAGCAAGCGGGGAGGCTTCCATGCGCAATTGTAGCTTGCAACTACGATCCGACGGCGGCATTAATCTTTGTCGACGAGTCCTGAAAACTCGTCAAGGTTGCCTGGCCAGCAGAGGTAATCCCCACCAAGGCGGCTCCGACAATCAAGGCTAACATGACGGCATATTCGACAGCGGTTGGGCCATCCTCGTCGGCAATCAATCGAAGAAGATGTTTCATAGAGCCCTCACGAATGCGTAGGGCCGCTCAGTTCACTGCTAGTGGAAGTAGCGGCCCCGGTCCACAAAAGACGGCATGGGCCTCCCAAACGAGCAGCGCTGGACGCAACGTAAACCTACGTTGCGGAACTCGCGTTGGCAAGAAAACCGCAGCCGCAAAGGAGCAATGCCCTTCCGTTGGCTATTAATAACTGGGCCGCGAGATGCGCAGCTGCGAAGTCCGCGCTGCCGCTGGTTGGTGGGCTCCGGGAGTGGCCCGACTGGTCTTCGGCGTAGGAATGGCTTCCGGGGCGGGACGAGCAGCCGGAGCCGGCTCCAGATAGGGCACCAGTGGCTCATCGCAGACGCCCCCGCGGGTCGCCCGCCGTTGCCAGGGCTGGGATCGCAAACGGGGATCCGGACAACCCTCATAGGCGTGATAACCGTCGCTCCAACCCAGGCCCAAATTGCGGCCGAGTTCATTCACCCAGGCGGCGGAGACGGGCGCGGACCCCGCGAGCGTGATGGCCAGCAAGGCGAAAGCGAAAAGTCGGGTAACGCGCATGACAATCCTCCCTGAAATGCAGTCCTTCAGGATGATATCGAACACTCCGCCCGACAAGACGCACTTGTCCACGGAAGGGCCGTCTGTGACGGTTATTACAAATGATTCTTGTCCCCACGCGGAACGTGGGGACAAGGACCTATTTCTTCCACAACTGCCGCTCCAACTTCGGAAAAATCTTCAGAGCGTTGTCCCGCAGGATTTGCTGGCCGATGTGCAGAGCCTGCTCTTCGCGGAGCTCGCCACGTTCTACTTTTTCGGCCAGGGCTTCACAGACGCATTGCCGGGTCCAGACGGTGGCCGCGTAAATCCCTTCGGCTTGCACGGTGTCGGCCCCCCACATGATGCGGTCGCTGGGCATCACCTCCAGCCATTCCTGGTAGGCCCGTTTGGCCATCGTGTAGGAAAGCTGCGGCAGCCAGACGGAATCGACCCAGACGTTGCGGTACTTCATGGCGATGACCCCCGTTTCGCCAACCCAGGGAAAGCCGCCGTGGAACAGGATGAACTTCGTTTTGGGGTTGGCCGCGATCAGGTCCACCAACAGCATGGGATTCGAGCCCTGAATGCGAGCCTGGCCGGTGTGAATCTGAAACGGCAGGTCATATTTCGCCGACAGCTCGCACAGCCGCCACAGGATGAAATCCTGAAAGTCCTTCAATTCCTCGGGCTTCAACTCGCTCTTCGGCCGACCGAAGGCTCTCTCGGCCCGCTCCTTGGAGACGTTCTGAAAATCCAGCGTCCGCTGGTAGGCGAGCGTTGTCTTCAGGCAGACCGCGTCGGAGGCGACGGCTTTCTGGAAGACGAGGTCAATCGTTGCCAGATAGTCGTCGAGCGACTTCACTTCCTTGCCGGACTGTTTGGCGAAGTCATACGGGCTGTCGAGCGAGCTGGTGAACGACCCCGGGTGATGGCCATCGACCATTGTGGTGACGTTGAGGATGGGAACTGCGAATCGGTACGGCCGGTCGAACTTGAAACGGGCCCAGTAGGGGTCGATCAGCATCAATTCAATGTTTGCCCGTTCGGTGACGACGTGGTTCAGCCACTTATCACTCTTGTCGTTCTCGAAGATCCGCCGATTGAGATCGCTCGCCTGTTCCAGCGTCATCGTCTCGAAATCCACACCGTAGAGGTCCGTGAACGCGGGCAGGACGTAGCGGTAAAAACTCGTCGCCCGTGCGTCCTTGAAATCGTGCTGCCCCTTCTCCCACCAGGCCTCGAACGGCTTTCCTTCCGGCCAGGGTGATAGCGGATTGATCCAGGGATAATAACTCCCTTGCCAGATCGAATGGAGCGTCATCCCCTTCCCCTTGTCCGTCACATCCCGGCCCGGAATTTCCTCGAACGGCCGCAGGTGGTCGTGCGTATCAATGGCGGGAACGGCGTCGAGGTTTTTCCGAATCCGCTTGTAGAGGTCGGTCTTCTTGATGTCGTCGGCTGGGGCCGCGGAAGCAAAAGCCAGCAGCAGGGCGAGTGCGGCACCCGTCGCGCCGCGTGGAAATGAGTTCATAAGGCCTCCTTTATTAGATGGGCATTCTACTCCCGCTCGATAGCCGCCTGCTATATTGTCCCTGGCGGCAGGATGCTCCGTGAACAGGACAGCCGCAGGGACCAACAGAGGCAAAGAGTTCGGTGTATTACTATCTGCTGATGACGACGGGGGCCCGGGCGGGAACTCATTTTCTCCTCAAGCCCGAGGTGCATACCCGCATCGGCCGCGGACTGGAATGCGATTTCGTCCTCTCGGACCCCCTGTCGTCCCGCGTTCATGCCACGGTCGTCTGCGTGGACGGCGAGTACTGGGTCCGCGACGCCGGCAGCCGCAATGGTTCGTTCGTGAACGGGCAAAAGATCGACGAAGCCCGCCTGACGGAAGGGGACTTTCTGAGAGTGGGTTCCAGCGAGTTCACTTTCCATCAGTCCGCAGAATTGCCGGTGGATCGTTCGCGGGTGGAACACACGCAGACCATTTTCCACGACCGCATTGTGCTCGGACGCGATACCGGCCCGGTCTCCGTCGGCTCGCTGCAAAACTCACAGTCCGGTCAGGATCTGCTCACCCTTCATAAGCTCAGTATCCAATTGCTGGGCTGCACCGACCCCGATGAAGTCATCCGCATCTCGCTGGAGCTGCTTCACCAGCGGACGCAGGCTTCCATTGTGGGCTTTCTCTGGATGAGCGACGACGGCCAGCTCAAGCCCAAGATGCTGGTTCCCGAAGGAGCCACCTCGGCGGTGCGGCTCAGCCAGTCGCTGACGGAAATGGTCGTCAGCCAGGCCAAAGCCGTCTGGGTGAACAACCAGCGGCCGGAGGGGGGAACGACCGTCCTGCAGCACTATGCCGACGCCCTCTGCGTACCGCTTTTGGACGAAGGGAAGACGATCGGGGCGATTCATCTGTACCTGGAAAAGGGACGCTTCCGCCAGAGCGACTTCGACGTGGCCATTCCGGTCGCCAACATCCTGGCCGTCGCCTTGGTCCGGTCGCAAAAAGAAGCGATGCTTCGCGTCGACCATCGCCGCCTCGCCGACAAATCAGCCGTCTTCGACGAGCTGGTCGGCGAGAGCAAGCCGATGACCGACCTGAAATCCAAGGTTATCCGCGTCGCGCGGGCGACCGGCTGCGTTTTGATTCGCGGGGAAAGCGGCGTGGGGAAGGAGCTGGTGGCGCGGGCCGTGCATAAGTCTAGTGGGCGAGCGGATCGGCCGATGCTGAGCGTCAACTGCGCCGCCATTCCCCGCGACCTGATGGAAAGCCAACTCTTCGGGCACAAAAAAGGCTCGTTCACCGGAGCCGACTCCGACCACGTCGGCTGGTTCCAGCAGGCCCACACCGGCACTTTGTTTCTTGACGAAGTCGGCGAGATGACGCTGGAAGGCCAGGCCAAGCTGCTCCGTATATTGGAGGGGCATCCGTTCCTGCCGGTCGGGTCGACGAAGGAAGTAAATGCCGACGTGCGGGTCATCGCCGCCACCAATAAAGACCTGACAGAATTCGTCCGCGAAGGCCGTTTTCGCGAAGATCTCTATTACCGCCTCAGCGTCTTCGAACTTTACATCCCGCCGCTTCGAGAACGAGGCATCGACATCGAACGGCTGGCGGACCATTTTCTCGACCACTTCCGCCGCACCCACGGCCGTCCCAGCATGACCCTGGCCCCCGACGCCCGGGCCAAGCTTCTCGCTTATCAGTGGCCCGGCAACGTGCGGCAACTGCGGAACGTCATCGACAGCGCCGTCGTCATGGCCGAAGGCTGCATTATCCTCCCCGACGACCTCGGCCTTCGCGACGTCGGCACTTCGCAAGGCGAGTTGGAAACGCTCCGCCTGGACTTCTGGGAGCGCAAGCTGATCGTCGCCGCCCTGGAGCGCACCGGCGGCAAAGTCCCCGAAGCGGCTACGCTATTGGGGCTGGGAAGAGCGACGCTGTACCGGAAGATCGAGGAGTTTGGGATTGATAGGTAGTAGACAGGTAGGATGGGCTTCATAACCCAAACTGAGGTTACGTCGAACGAACGGCCTGTGACGGCGGTCCTACTTTTCATTCCCCAGCTTCACCTCTTTGTATCCGCTGGAGTCCGCCGCGGCCCGGGAGAGGCCAGTGGTGTTGTTTTGCATGGTGATGTTGCCGAGCCGGTCGACGGCGATGATGCCGCCGTCCCCTTTCTTGAGACGCGTGGTGAGGATGGCGTGGACGGCGTCCTTCAGCGAGTCCCCTTTGTAGGCCAGCCGGGCGGAGATGTCGTAGGCGACGGCGTGGCGGATGTATTCCTCGCCGGTGCCGGTGCAGGAGACGGCGCAGGTGGCGTTGTCGGCATAGGTGCCGGCTCCGATGATGGGGGAGTCGCCGACACGGCCGGCTTTCTTATTCGTCAATCCGCCGGTGCTGGTCCCGGCCGCCAGATTGCCGTGGGAATCGAGGGCCGCACAGCCGACGGTTCCTTTGGGAGCCTCGGCAGATTTGGATGAAGTCCTTTCAGTACGCTTCTTCTGCCACTCGTCGTACGCCTTCTGCGTGAAGTAGTACTGCTGGTCAACGCGGTCGACTTTCATCTCGCCGGCAAATTTCTCCGCGCCGTCGGCGACGAGCAGCACATGTTTCGTCTTGGTCATCACCAATCGGGCCAACGAGATGGGATTTTTCACCGTCCGCGCGCTGGCGACCGCGCCGCAGGCTTTCGTCCGGCCGTCCATGATGGAGGCATCGAGCTCGTGCTTCCCTTCCGCATTGAAGACGGCTCCCTTGCCGGCATTGAAGAGCGGATCGTCTTCGAGAAACCGGATGACTTTCTCCACCGCGTCCAGGCTGGTCCCTCCCTTGTCGAGTTCCTCTACGCCAATGTCCAGCGCTTTTTTCAAGGACGCCTCCACCGCCGCAACTTCCGCTTTTGTCATCTTCGCCGGATCGGTCCCCGCTCCGCCGTGAATGACGATGGCGAAACGCTTGGGAGTCGGTTGGGCCGGCTCATCTCCGCGAGCGAGTGCGAGGAGTGGCAAGATGAGAAAGCAGGCCAGGGATGATCGCACGGCAGAGTCCTCGTCTAGAAATGGTGATGAGATGATGAGGTAATAGGATGAGGGGAGAATTCAATTCCCATTCCCATCATCTCATCATCCCCTTATCCCATCACCTCCCCACCCCACCCGCGCACGAAAAAAGGTCATGGCACACCGATCCTTCGCTGTGCCATGACCTCTATCCTGATACGGAGCAGCCCGTGCCGCTCCGCTCTCCCGGTATGGTTCGTATCGGCAAGTCCGCCAGACGGGCTTAAGCCGAAAATGCCGAAGGTACTACCGCTGGAGCGAGCTCTCTGGCCAGCTAAAGCCCCGCAGCCGGTGGCCGCGCGCGGCCTTTTCGGGCAACGGAGGAAATGGCTGCACCGTGGGAGCATCTCCGCCAATTTCCGGCATCGGAACTGGCGGGCCGTCAACGGGCATTGGCGCATCATGGGCGCCTTTGCCGCTTCCGGCGTCGTAGCCGCAGCTTGGCGCCGCACAGCTCGGGGCGATGCTGCCGCAGGACGAGCAACCGCTGCCGCATACTCTGCCGCCGAAATGCCAGCCGTGCGCCCGCTTGAGCAGACTGCAATGTCCGCCGCAACTGTCGCACCCGCTCACCGCGCCGCAGCCGTGCATTCCCCGGCAGCCGCCGCGCATGTGGATGGGGTCGCAGCGATGGGGCTTCTGCTCGTAGCCATCCCACAAATGATCGATGCACGGGGGCTTATGATCGCAGGCCCCCGGCGAATAAACATAGCCGGTGCTGGTCCCGCTCCAGATGTCCCACGACGCTAGCCGGTAATGGACCGGTGCGTGCGGCGTGATGGTCGCGGGCACATTTGCCGTGGGCGGGGCCCGCAAGTCGTCTCCGGTGTAACGGGCAACCGAGACTCGTGCCAGCCGCGGCGAGACCGGTCTGGGCTCAGCGGCATTCAGGGCCACCGCCAAGGCGGAGGCGAGGGAAAAGACGATCCATCCAGACCACTTCATGTGATTCTCCTTCTTCCAATTCCTTGTGCGTGCCAGTCCGCGCGCGCCACAGCGCCGCGCGGATTCCTTGCCATGCGAAAACATGCCCTCGCCTTCCGCCATGGCAAATCGGCGTGTTGATTTTTTGCCACATTTTCCCAAGCATTCCTCCTTACAAACGGAATATTTGTTTCTGCCGGCCCGATTGTGACATCTTTCGCTGGTTCGCAGGGCGGCTATTATCCGGTAGAGAGGATTGTGCCGATTTTTCCGGAAATTCTGATTGCCGCCGCCCCCTTTGCTCCCTGGCGGGATGCCGCCTCCGCGATTGCCGCTGCGCTGGCGGCTGGGTCGATTCTGTTCGGGCTATGGAATTGCCGCCGCGACATCGCGGAAACCACCCTTGTTTCCGCTGCCATGTGGTGCGCTGCGGCGACAATTGCAATTGCCGGAGTGGAACTTGGTCGGGCTGCATTTCCACTAGCCGAATCCTGGCTATCTCCGTTGCGTTTCTGCGCGGCCGCACTCAGTTTTTGCCCGTTCGTGGCCGTGCTGGGAGCCAAGCGGCCGCAGCACCTGACCTGGAACTTTGTGGTCCTGTCGCTGTGGGGAATTGTCTCTCTGTCCGCATTGACCACGCTCGCCATGCAGCGGAACGACCATTTTGTATTGGGAGATGCCCGCGCCTGGCTGTTGTGGGTTCTGATCCTGATGGGCCTCGTCAATTACCTGCCGACACGAAACAGATTCGCCGCTCTGCTGGTTGCGCTCGGCCAGGTCATCTTGTTTGCCACGCATCTGCCGCTCATGCGTTCCATCCCTTGGCTGACAAATCTGCCGGCTGCTCCGAGCCTCGCGCTGTTTTTCTTCGCAATTGCTTTGGCAGTTTCCAAGCTCGGCGGAAAACCGGCGAATGAATCTTTCGACCGCCTCTGGCTGGACTTCCGCGATTTGTACGGACTGCTGTGGGGACTTCGCCTGCAAGAGCGAGTGAACGCGGCCTCCCTAGCGGCGAAGTGGGAAATTGAATTGCAGTGGAACGGATTTCCCAGCCAGGGAATTCCAGCGAAGCATCGCGAAGCACTTCGCCAGGCCATGACCGGCCTGCTCCGCCGTTTCGTGTCGCATGAGTGGATTGCGGCCCGACTGGACTAGGGCGTAGACTGACGCGATCGCCGCGTGGACGGTGTTGGGCGAGGGTTTCTTGTGTTGGGCGCGGGTCTCCTGACCCCGCCCATGCGAGGACCGCAGGTCTCCCAAAGTTAGGAGACCTTCGGTCAGGCGCTTCGGCGGGGTCGGAGACCCTCGCCGAACCCGAGCGCCGCGTGGACGCGGCGGCTAAGCTTTCAAGGTGAATTATGCCCGGTGGAAAAGATCCGCTCGTCTTCATGCTCTCTCCCGAGCGGATTTGCCACAGTCTGCCGGGGCTCAATCGCCTGCTGGAAGTGACACGGGTGTTGGCCCTGGAGATCGACCTGGGCCGCGCGCTGGATGCGATTGTGAAAGAAGCCAGCCATGCTCTGGAGTGCGATCGGGCCCTGCTTTATCAATACGACCCCAAACGGGAAACTCTGTTCACGACCGCTGGCACCGACGTCGCCGTTTACCTCAAGATGGACCAGGGAATTCCCGGCTTTGTCGCCCGCCAACGGATCATGGTGAATGTGGCCGAAACCGCCAAAGAACCCCGCTGGGACAACACCTACGACAAAGCGGCCGGCTACCACACGAAGTCGATCCTCGCCGTCCCCCTGATCGCGGGCCGGGACGGCCGGCTGCTCGGCGTTCTGGAGATGCTCAACAATCAAGGCGGCCCCTTCGACTCCGACGACGAAAGTCTGGCCATCGCTTTCAGCAACCACGCCGCAGCCGCCCTCGACCGCTCCCGCCTCGTCGAGGAAATCCAGCGACGTAAGGAGTTGGAAGCTTCACTCAACATCGCCCGCGAGGTCCAGCGCCGGTTCATGCCGAGCCAAATGCCGCAAATCCCCGGCTATGAAGCGGCGACCTGGTGGTTCCCCAACGAAGCGGTCGGTGGCGACTATTGCGATGTGATTCCGCTGGAGGCCGGCTGCACTGCGCTCTGCATTGCCGACGTCTGCGGCCACGGCCTCGGCCCGAGCCTTTTGATGGCGTCCGTGCGGGCGTCGATTCGCACGCTGCTGCTGCGGGAGGCTTCGCCGCAAGTGCTGCTCGAATCGCTTGGCCGCGCGCTGGTTGATGACTTTCAAAACGGGGCCTTTGTGACCATGATTCTGGCGGTCCTGGACTCGCACTCCCACCAGGTCCAGTTCGCCAACGCCGGCCACGCCCCGGCCATGCTCTATCGGGCCAAGGACCATTCCTTCGTCGAGCTTGAATCCACCGGACTGCCGATTGGCGTCATTGATGTGCCGGATTGTCCGCTCGGTCCAGTCCTTACCATGCACCCCGGAGACATCGTGGTACTGGGAACCGACGGCATCGTCGAATCGATGGATCAACGCGGCACGCAATTCGGCAATGAGCGGTTGCAAGAGTGCATCGTCAAAGGAGCCAACGGTCCGCTGCCGGAACTGGTGCGAAACATCGGCCGTGCTGTGGAACTGCATTATGTCGGCGATAGCCCGCCCGATGACTTGACGCTACTGGCCGTGCGCAGGAACGCGTAACCATGTTGACGCTTACCGCCATCAACGACCTGCCCATCGACGACCGCTACAAGGGTATTCCCGGCGGCGCTCCGGCGTTTCCGCTCAAGGAATTGGGCACTCGCGGCTGGAACGTGTTGCGGGGGGATGTCCCGCTGCCGCTGGCGGTGCTGAAGGAATCGGCGCTGGCTCATAATCGGCGCTGGATGCAGCGATTCCTCGCGGCGTCGGGTGCCCAGTTCGCGCCGCATGGCAAAACGACCATGGCCCCCCAGCTCTTTCAAATGCAATTGGAGGATGGAGCCTGGGGAATCACGTTGGCAACGATGCAGCAGGTGCAAGTCGCCCGGCTGTTCGGCTGCAAACGGATTCTGCTGGCGAATGAGCTGGTGGACGCGCGGGCCATCGAATGCATCGTTAACGAACTTGCCCGCGACCCGAGTTTTGAATTTCTTTGCCTCGTGGACTCCGTAGCCGGTGTGGAGACGTTGGCCGCCGCCGTCAAAAGGCACGGCTCATCGCGTCCGCTGGAAGTGCTTCTGGAAGGAGGCATTGCCGGTGGACGCACGGGTTGCCGAAGTATTGGCGAAGCGCACGAAGTCGCTTTGGCCGTCGGGCGACATTCACCGGTTCTGGCCCTCCGCGGCGTCGAAGGCTTCGAGGGCATCATTGCGGAACCAACGCCACAGGAATCAGCTGCGAAAGTCAAGAGGTTTCTAGGTTTCCTCTTGGAGATTGCCAGTTGGTGCGAGGAAGCAGGGCTGTTTGCGCCAGGCAAAGTCATCATCAGCGCCGGTGGCAGCGAGTATTTCGACCTCGTCGCCGATATTCTCCCGAAGAGCGGGCTGACTCGCGAAACCCAAATCATCATCCGCAGCGGCTGTTATCTGACTCACGACAGCGACCTGTTCATGGACCTCCAGCGGAAACTGGAAGAGCGAACGCCGTCTGCCAAAGACCTCGGCGCTCCGCCCAAGGCAGCTCTCGAAATCTGGTCCCATGTCCTCTCTCGCCCCGAGCCAACCCGCGCCATCCTCGGCCTGGGCAAGCGCGATGCCTCTCACGAGTCCCGCCTGCCGCTGCCGGTCCTGTGGTTTCGGCCGGGCCTGCACAAAGTTCCGCAGCCCATGCCGCTGGGCCACACGACGTTCAAGCTGCACGATCAGCACGCGCTCTTGAACGTCCCCGAAGACTCGCCGCTCCAAATCGGCGACCTCGTCGCCTGCGGCATCTCGCACCCCTGCACTACGTTCGACAAGTGGCGGCTGCTGGCAATGGTGGATGAACGGTACAACATCACCGGCGGGGTGCATACTTTTTTTTAACCTTGCGGCCGCGGGTCATTTTGGTCGCGACTTGTGGCCACGATGTCACCGACGATAATGCCACGAATAAACACGACAGAACCTGACCGGCTCGCTGGCGAGGGAAAGGCGAATTTCCCTACCTTGCGAGTCGGGCTGGTGTCGGACACTGAACGCACAACGATCCACTGAACATGCCCTTTTCCTTCAGCCTCCTCCATCAAGACGCGTTCTCCGCCGCCCGCCGCTCCACGTTCAGCACGCCGCACGGCCCGGTGGAAATGCCAGCCTTCATGCCGGTGGGGACGCAGGGGACGGTGAAGGGGCTGACCATCGACAATGTCCTCGCGACCGGCGCGCAGATGGTTCTTTCCAATACGTATCATCTGGCGCTCCGCCCCGGCGAAGCCGTGGTCAAGCAGCTTGGCGGGCTGCATGGATTCATGGGCTGGGAGGGGCCGATACTCACCGACAGCGGCGGCTTTCAGCTTTTCAGCCTGGCGCAAATGACCAAGGTGACCGAGCAGGGAGCCGCGTTCCGCTCGCACATCGACGGCAGCCTGCTGGAATTGACGCCAGAGAGGGCGGTGCAGATTCAGGAAGACCTTGGCAGTGACGTGGCGATGGTGCTGGATCATGTGATTGCCTTGCCGGCGGAGGACTCAGCCATCGAAGACGCCTGCCTCCGCTCCATCCGCTGGGCCGCCCGCTGTCAGCAAGCCGCCACTAAGAGCGACCAGGCTCAGTTCGCCATCGTGCAAGGGGGACTCAATCCGGCGCTTCGGATTCATTGCGCGAAAGAACTGGCGTTACTCAACTTTCCCGGTTATGCGGTCGGCGGCCTCTCCGTCGGCGAAACCCCTGAGCAGATGTACCAGATGCTCGACGTCGTCTGCCCCGTGCTTCCTGTCGACAAGCCGCGGTACTTGATGGGGGTCGGTCGGCCGCAGGATTTGTTGGAGGCCATCCACCGGGGCATCGACCTGATTGACTGCGTGATGCCGACCCGCAACGGTCGCAACGCGCTGGCATTCACTGATGAAGGCCCGATCCGCCTCCGCAACCAAAAGCACCAGCTTGATACCGCCCCGATCGATCCGACCTGTCCCTGCATCGCCTGTCGCCACAGCAAGGGCTACCTGCGGCACCTGTTCCTGGCCGACGAAATGCTCGGCCCGATTCTCCTCACCGCCCACAACCTCACTTATTACCAGCGGCTTCTGGCGAATGCCCGCCACGCCATTGCCCAGGACCGGTACGTCGCGTTTATGGAGGGCAAGATGCTTGGTTGGGCCGGTGGAGACGACGCGGCTACTTGACGGCTCCCACACCCATCAGCCGAAAGCCGTAAAGCCGGCACAAGGATAGCGGGCCAAGTAGCGTGGCCATGAAGCCTGCCGCCATGCACGTAAACAGATGCAGCTCGCGAGTGACCGAGCCGAACATTGCACTGATGACAATGAGAAAGGCCGTCATGAGCAGGCCAATCCACGCCGACGACACGAGCAGGCCGACCACCAGCGACTGAGTCCGAAAGACCAGCGCGGTTACAACGGGCAACACGACCAGGCTGATCCCTCCGCACCAAGCCATGACAAAGGCGACCCCAAACCACCAATTCGCTTCATCCCTCAGGCCGGTCAGCTTGTGGCCCATACGGACCGCTCCCAGCGACAAGGCCACCGCCGCCGTGGCTATCAGAATGCCTGCGATGGTGAGTTGTGGCGGACGCTCCTGGCCATCCGTGGGAGACTCAATCCGCCACCGCAGAAACGTGCGGAAAAACCACAGCGGAAATTCGCACCCGCAAAACAGTAGTGGGATTACTAACAGCGTGGCCACAATGTCCTTGACTTCGGGGTAGGTGCGATCGTACATGGCCTTCGAGATGAGAAAGCCCAGAAACCAGGCCAGGGAAAAGCCGAGCGACAAGGGAAGGACAAATAGATGCCGCCGCAGCGTCGACGCCGGTCCCAGCACCGCGGCAATCGCCAGAATCGCCGCTTGTCCCCTGACTCCTGTCCCTGCCCCCCGTCCCCTGTCATAATTCCCCCATGCCGGTCATTGAAATCGAGAACCTCAGCAAGAGCTACCGCGTTTATCAGAAGCAAGAGGGGCTGCTCGCCTCGGTCACGGGGCTGTTTCGGCGGGAGCACAAGGACGTGCATGCCGTGCGGGAGGTGAACCTGACTGTGGAGAAGGGAGAGTTTGTGGCGTTTCTTGGGCCCAACGGGGCCGGTAAGACGACCACGCTCAAGCTCCTTTCCGGCATTATCTATCCCAGTGGCGGGACCGCCCGGGTGATGGGGCATGTGCCGTGGGAGCGGGAGATTGCTTATCGCCGCCGCTTCGCCCTGGTGATGGGGCAGAAGAACCAGCTCTGGTGGGATTTGCCGGCTCTCGAATCGTTTCGGCTGCACCAGCAGATTTATCGCATTGAACCGCAGCAGTATCAGGAGACGCTCGACGAACTTTCGGAGCTTCTCGACATTGGCCGCCTACTCCGCCAGCCAGTGCGGGACTTGTCGCTCGGCGAGCGGATGAAAATGGAGCTTGCCGCGGCCCTGCTCCACTCCCCCGACGTGCTATTCCTCGATGAGCCGACGATTGGCCTGGATGTCGTTGCCCAGCACCGGATTCAGCAATTCCTGAAAAAATACCAGGCCCAGCGGCAGGTGACCATTCTCCTGTCCAGCCATTACATGAAGGACGTGGCCGCCCTCTGCCAGCGGGTGGTCATCATCACGCACGGTGAAATCAAATTCGACGGCTCCCTGAGTGGCATCGTCGACCGCTTCAGCGGCCAGAAGTTGATCACGCTGCAACTCGCCGGCGACGAAACACCCAAAAACCTCGCCCGCTTTGGCCAGGTCATCGAAGAACAACTTCCCAAGGTCAAACTGCGGATCGACAAAGCGAACGTCCCCGCCGCGCTCACCGAAATCCTGGCGCAACACACCGTGGAAGATATCGTCGTCGAAGATCCGCCGCTGGAAGAAGTGATTGCGGATTTGTTTTCGCAGGTACAAACGCCGGTTGCGACGTAACTTTTTTGGGCAGGCTGGAAGCCTACCCCACTTTCCATGCTCCCCCGAATCACAGCCTGGTGGACCATCCTGCGGATTTCTCTGCAAGAGCGGCTCGTCTACCGCGGGGACTTCGCGCTCGGAACGTTGATGCGGTTCCTGCCGATCGTGACGCAGATTTTTCTGTGGTTCGCCATCTTTGCGAACTTGGGAACCGGAGCCCGCATCACGAATTACACCTACGAAGAGTTGGTGGTCTATCTGTTGCTGACGATGGTGGCCCGGGCCTTCAGCAGCATGCCGGGGCTCGCTTCGACCATCGCCCGCCAGATTCGCACCGGTGACATCAAAAAATATCTCACGCAGCCGGTCGATCTGCTCGGCTTCATGTTCCTGAGCCGGATGGCTCACAAGCTGGCCTACTACATCGTCGCGATCGGTCCATTCGCCCTGGTCTTCTTTCTCTGCCGCGGCTATTTCATCCATCTGCCCGATGCTCCCCAGGCAGCAGCGTTCGCGGCGTCGCTTATCCTTTCGTTCTTGCTCGGCTTTTATTTGGAAGCCTGCATCGGCATGGTCGGCTTCTGGTTCCTCGAAGTCACGTCGCTGCTGTTCGTCTACATGCTCTTCAGTTTCTTCCTCTCCGGCCACATGTTCCCCCTCGACATGCTGCCGCAGCCGTTCGGAACGATCGTGCAATTCACGCCGCTGCAATATCTGGCGTTTTTTCCGGCGCAGGTGTTCCTGGGCAAGGTCCAAGGCTGGGACCTGGCGATGGGGCTTCTCATCGAACTGGAATGGGTCGTGCTGTTCATGCTCCTTTCCCGCGTCCTCTTCCTCCGCGGCCTGAAGCGCTACAGCGGCTATGGAGGCTGACCGCGTTGCGGAAGTCCCAAATTCGAAATCCGAAACACAGAACTGAAAACTGCCCCTTGTCTCCTCGCCTCAACTACTTTCGCATTTTCCTCACCTTCGCCCGCAACAGCATTGTGCGGGACATGACGTTTCGCGCGAATTTCCTCATCGACTGCCTTTCCACAATCACCTGGAGCCTGATGGACCTGGGCTTCTACATCTTTGTCGTGTTTCGCCAGACTTCGCAGATCGGCCGCGACACCGGCTGGGGAGAATGGGAGTTTTACACTTTTCTGGCGACGACGAAATTGATCAACGGCCTGGTGCAGGCGTTTTTCATGCCCAACTGCGAAGAGGTCAGCGAGCTCGTTCGCAGCGGCAATTTTGACTTCGCCCTGCTCAAGCCGATTGATACGCAGTTCCTCGTCTCGCTGCGGAAGATCGACTGGCCCGCCTTGTCGCACATCGGCGTCGGCGGAATTCTGCTGTCGATCAGCCTGTGGCACATCACCCAGCGGGAGATCGATCCGGCGCAACTCACGCTGTTGACAGGCGTGGCATATATCTTCTACATCCTCTGCGGCGTCGCCATCTTGTACAGCCTGATGATCAGCCTGGCCGCAACCAGCATCTGGCTGGGGCGGAACGAATCGCTCTACGACTTCTGGTTCTACATCACCAACTTCAGCCGCTATCCGATGGAGATTTACTCGGGCGACGTTGGCACGCCACTCCGCTGGATTTGCACGTTCATCATTCCGGTCCTCATCGTCGTCAACGTCCCCGCCCGCATCCTCGCCCAGCCGCTTGCCGCGGAAACGCCGGAAGCGAGATTCCTGCTGTTCTTCACTCCGGCAGCGGCCGTCGCCTGCCTGGCCATTTCGCGATGGGTGTTTTACCGGGCGCTGCGGAGCTACCGGAGCGCGAGCAGCTAAGTGGGATAGGCTTCCAGCCTGCCCAAAACAGATTGCTGGCCAGGCTGGAAGCCTCCCCCACATTCGTATTCCCAACAGTTGTCCTCCCAAGTATCCTGGGACGGATGGCAAAGACGAAACGCATCCGCCGCCGGTTTGATACCCCCGAGCAGGAAGCCTATCTGAATTTGTGGCGGACCTATGACATTCTCCGCGCCATCGAGGACGAGCTGTTTGCCACTTTTGGCCTCTCCGCCCAGCAGTACAACGCCCTGCGAATACTCCGCGGCGAACATCCTGGCACTTTGCCCACGCTGGCTCTTGCCGGTCGCCTGGTCACGAGTGCCCCGGATATCACCCGCCTGCTCGATAAACTCGAAGAGCGCGGCCTCATCGAGCGGCAGCGGCTAGCGAGCAACCGCCGCGTGGTGCAGGTGGGGATTGCGCTGGCGGGGCTAGCGCTGCTTAAGGAGATGGACGATCCCGTGCGGCAATGCGGCCGGAAGCAGCTCGGCCATTTGCCCGCCGCGAACCTCGCCCGTCTGACCAACATTCTCCGCTCCGCCCGCGAGCCGCATGAGGATAGCGAGAATCCCTGGACTTGATGCCGTTATTCCTCGGCCGGCGTCAAACTGCGAATGCGTCCCTTGGGGGTCATCCCTTCGATGTTGATGGACTCCGCCAGCTGATCCGCCGCAATGTTTCCCGCTTCGTCCCGCACTTCGAGCTTCAGAAAGATCTGCCGCGGACTACGGGGGTCGAACCTCCAGAAGTACTGCCCTGTATTGGGCAGGCCGGCAGCAATAGTGGTAAAGCGGCCGTCGGCCCGGTCGCTGAATGTGAGCGTGATGGGCCGCGGACCAAGGTGCTGATCTTCCGCTTCCCAGCGGATGTCGAGTTCGCCCGCATGCTCGCCTGTGCCATACGCGGCCGTGGTGATTCGGGCGGTGGGGCGTGTCGCGTCGATCTCAATCCAGATGTCCGCCTCGTCACCGCTGCTCGGCCGATTGCCGACGAGACCATTCTTCCCGACGATCACAATCCGGAAGCCATAGGCGGCTTCGCGGCTGACTTCCACTTCCAGCGGGCTGGTGCGATCTGGGTCGATTCCCCACTTCGCCCAGGTCTTGCCCCCGTCACTCGTCCCCCATAGTTCCACCTCGGCAACCCCCTCAGGGCCGACAATATCGACGTCGTAATTGAGAAGGAACTTGCGAGTACGCGTGAGCCTAAGCCGGTCTCCCGCGGGAATGGAATCGCCGCTGGGCAGGGTGTTTGCATCCGGTTCGGGGCGGGTCGGCCTGGTGGGAGGAAGCGATTCCCGTTGGGGCGTGCCAATGGGGCCAATATCATCCTGCTGCGGCTGTGGATGCGTCCGCGGCTCGTCTTGCGGAAGCTCTTGCTCGACGGGAGGCAACGCTTCTGCCCCTGGGGGTGGCAGAGCCGCTTCGCTGCGAATCCCTTCTCGCCCGACATTTCCGGGCAGCGCTGCCAAGTGCCCTTTGCCCGCTAGCGGATTGCCGTTGAGCTTCGGCTCAGGCTCCCTTTCCTCGGCGGCGTTTTCGGCAGGAGACTTGGATGGACCATCAGTGTTTGGTACCGAGGCCACGCCCTCGAACTTCCGCTCGGGCCGCTTGTTCTCCTGCGGCCAGCGCCGCGCCGAACTATCCGCCAGTTGCGGCGGGACTCTTTCGCGCTGCTCCGCGGCTGCCAGGTCTTGCTGCGTCGGGAGCATCAGATGCTGACTGTAAACGGACCTGTTTCCGGCCACGTCGGCAACTTCCGCCCGCAAGTTGATGGCCTGTGTTCCCGCGGGGAGGACGAGCGTTTTCTTTCCCACGATGCCAGCCGCGGCAACGACATTTTCCTTCGCCGACAACTCGACAGTGTGCCAATTCTCGTCACCGCCGGAAACATCCTGAAATTCAATCTTCAAGGACGGCGGGCTGAGCGTCGAGTCGGTCACCGTCCAGTTCAGTTCCGGTTGTCCACTGGGATTGATCAGCGCCGTCACCCTCAAATCCGGCTTCAGTGTATCCACAATCAGCCGCATTTGCGGCCACTTGACCTCGTCCTTGGGGGCTTTGTCTTTCGCCGTTATGGCCTGGGTGAGGAACCAAAATTCCATGTCCTTCTTGGCGGCAAAGCGGAACTTGCCGGCATCGGGTGCAACCTCGGTATATTTGAACCAGTTGCGGCCATGGTCCCAAGAAATCAGCACATCCACACGAACGACCTGCGTCTCGGGCGTCGTTCCCGGCGTGATCGAAAACGGAATCTCAAGCTCCCGCTTTCCCGTGGCAAAAGCCGGCGGCAGTTTCCGCTCCCTGACGGGCTGGCCAAACTGCGCCCAGGCCGCCGGCACAAACGCCGTCGACAGGCAGGCCAGGATCGCGATTTGCAAGGTATGGCGCATAGGTTCCACGAGACGCAAGAAATCACCAGCCCGTCCCGTTTTGCGCAGGGACGAACAGCTTCAAAGCGTATCGGTGCTACGCTTCTTGCCACTTGAATCGACGGGGCAAGATGGGCTATTAAGCAGCTTCTGCCAAGTTTGCGGCCCGCAAAGTTTGACTCTCTCGCAATTATCCGGCGGCAACGGGTAATTGCTCAGCCACCGGCATTTCAGATTCCCTTCCCGGCAGACGGTGCTTGAAGAAATTGCCCACCGGCAGGTGCACATCGGCCAGCGTGAGCAGATGTTCGTGGTGCGTGAAGAAGATGACCTGTGTATGCTGTGCGAGCTGAGCGAGAGATTTAAGCGCCGCGACCGCCCGGTCATCATCGAAGTTGATCAGAATGTCATCCACGATGAAGGGAATCGGCCGGTGCTCCCGCACGTACATCTCCAGGCTGGCCAGCCGAAGCGCGAGATAAAGCTGGTCGCAGGTGCCGTCGCTCATCCCCTCGACCGTGACGTGCTTGCCGTCGGGCCGCACGCCGACCAGGACCGGCTTACCGTTGTCGTCGAAATCGGGCTGGAGAGCCGTGAAAGAGCCGAGCGTCAAATCGGCAAAGAGCTGGCTGGCCCGCTGAAGGACTGGTCCCTGGTTCTTTTCACGATACCGCTCGATGGCCTTGCGGAGCAGAATGCCGGCCAGCTTGAGACGGGCATACTCTTCCGCGTGCGAGCGAATCTTGGCGAGCAGTTGCTGTGCTTCTTCCTCGGCTTCCGCCGCCTGGGCGCTGCCGTCCATCCGCTTCAATTCACTGCGAGCCGCCTGGGCCGCCTTGACTTCCTCGGTATGCTTGTTCTGCAGCTCCGCAATGGATTGTTCGAGTGCATCTTGCTGGGCCTTCCAGGCGTCCGCTGACTGGCAGAGTGCGGCGGAGATGAAATCATCGAGCGGCTGCGACTGGCAATGCTGGTAAAGGCGGTCGTGCAATTCATGGAGTTCCCCTTCCAGCTGCCGCTTGCGTTCCGCCTTTCGCTCCGCGCCGGAAAGCTCCTCGGCCCGCTCGCAAGCAGCTTCCGCGCACATGGCTTGCAGTTGCAGGTGCAACGCCTGCATCTGTCCAAGTGCGTCGTCGCGCCGCTTCTGCTGCTCCTCCATTTGACTTCGCAGCTGTGTCTTGCGAATCTCCAGCCGTCGAGCGGCATCCAGACGCTTCCGCAGTTCCCCCACAAGCTCTCCGGCCGGCAGGGATGCCAGCTCGCCGGCAACCTTCGCGGCGAGCGCCGCGAGAGTGCCGACAAACCGCTCGGCCCGGGCGTCGATGCCGGCAATCCGCTCTTGAATCTTCTCTGCGTCTTTAAACTTCTCGAAATAACTGTCGGCAAGCGTCAAGAGCGTACTCACCTCCTCGGGGGAAGCATTCTCTCGCAGCCCCAAAGGTGCCAACGCTATCTTCCATTCTTCTTGCCACTGGGCCAAGGCCGCCTGGGAGCCCGCCGCTTCCCGCCGTGCCTCCTCGCGTTTCTCTTGTTCCGTCTGGAGTTGTTTCTGGGACTGCTTCCGTTCTTGCAGGCCGCGGGATAGCCGTTCGGCCAGATGTTCGGCACGGTCGGTCAGATGACTGAGCGGTTCGTCGGCGAGGAGAGGCGTTTCGCCAAATTCAGCGAGCGCCGCATGAAGCTCCTGGCGAAGGGCTTCCGCAGACTTTTCAAGCTGTGCGATCTCTACCTGCTGGGTGGCAATGGTTTCCGCCTGTCGAGCTAGTTCCTTGGCCCGCGTCCGCCAGCCGCGCATCTCCGCGGGAGACAGCGGTGAAATTCCCAAAGGCTTCCACATCTGCTGCCACTGCGAATCTTTTTCCGCCAGCCGTTCGTCGGTCAAGGCAAGTTGCTGCTGCAGTTGTGCTTTACGGCCAGCCATCTTCCGTTCTTGCGTTTGCAGGCCGTCGAGCTCGGCGACCTTTTCGGCCTCCCGCCGCATTCGGTCAGAAGTTGCATCCGCTTGTTGAACACTCGCTTCATAAGCCGCTGCTGAATCGGCCGCTGGCGGAAAGGAGGCAACGAACGATTCCACATCGTCCTTGGCAGCATCCTTGGTCAGCCAGAGCTGCTTAATGAGCGCCCAGCCTTTGTCCCGCCGGTCGCGCGACTGTTCCAGGTCTTCCAGCATCAGAACCTGGCCAACTCTCCGCCGCGCATCGATGTCGATAGCCAATTCCGCAAGCTGGCGAGTGACTTGCTCCTGTTCCTTGGCAAGTACACTCCGCTCACCTGCCAGGGTCCGCAGCTCTGCGTCGGCGGAATCAATCGCTTCCATCGACGGAAATGGGTGCGTGATGAGACCTTCGCCGCTCCCCGTCCAGAGTTCGAGTCGTCCCAGCCCCAACGACAGTTGCCGCTGGGATTGCTTCAGCGATGCTTCGAGACGTTCGAGTTGTGCTTCCAATTCTCCTTTGAGTTGGGCTCGCTTGACGGTGCGTTTAAGCGATTCCGGATCGCGCAGCGAGCCGCCGTGACTCACGGCAGCGGTGAGCCGTTCGATCTCGCCGTCGAGCTTGGCGAGCGTTTTGCGGCAGCTCTCCGCCTGTACGAGGCGCGACTGATTTTCGGCGGCCAGCTTCTGGATTCGCAGCTTGTCCACTCTGCGCAGGCGAAGCTTTTCGGCATCTTCGGCCGCGAGTTCCTTTCTGCGAAGTTCCTGCGCGTCCCGGAGCAGTCCTTGATGTTCGGCCACCAGATTCAGCCGGTCCCCCAGATCTCGCTGGTAGGCCGCAAACTCCGCCAGCACCTGGTCAATCGCGACTTGCTGAGCGAACAGTTCCTCGGGGACCACCGTGGCGTCGAACTCCCGCACCACCCCAGCCAGTTCCTGCTCCGCCGCTTCCGCCTGGGTGCGAAACTTGATGAGTGCATCCTGGGCATTCTGCCGCCGCTGCGAAAACTCCTTGGGAAGGAGGGGCACTCCCATCAGATCGCTTTGCTCTTTGAGGAGCTCCGTTCGCTTGGTGAGGTCTGACTGCACTTGGCAGTAGCTCTCCACGCGCCGTCGCTCGACCTGCTGGCGGAGAATTTCCCCCTGAAGCTCGCGGCACTTGTCCTCCGCCACGTCCAACTCGTCTTGCCTGGTTTTCCACTCCTTGACCGAAAGCGCCGATTTGTCGAGCCGCCGTTTGACTTCTTTGAGTTCCGTTACCGCGTTATTAATATGTGGATCGGTGCGACCCTTGGGTTTGAATATCTTGCCCGCGTCGTCGTCGAGTGCTTTGAGCACATTTCCCAGATCCGCCACGCCGGAGGCGGCGGCAAACAGGAGTTGGCCAAGGTCTCCTTTGCCATCACAAACCTCGCGCCCTCCTTTGACCAGCTCTTTGTAGTCGATTCCAAAGCGTGACCGAAAAGCATTTTCGTCGAGGCCAGCCAGCATTTCGTCCAGGCGAGATGGTTCGATCGGCGTTTCGTCGTCCGGTCCCCGCAGAACTCCCTTGGCCGATTTGCTGCCGCGGCGGCGGATGCACTCGAGCGGTCCACTCTCGTCCGCGAGGGCCGCCCCGATCCGCAAGTCACCGGCGGGATGCAGAAAGTCGTCCTCGCAATGCATTGGAATGCCGTAAAGCAGTCGGCGGAGAGCCCGCAGGGTCGTGCTCTTTCCCGCTTCATTCGGGCCGTAGACCAGGTGCAGGCCCAACTGGCCGCGGGAAAAATCCAGCGACTCCTGCGTGAAAGGGCCGTAAGCCAGCAAGTCCAGGCGAAGAATTTTCATTCGGCTTCCTCCTTCGTCAAACGGCCAACCAAAACCGGCTCCGCTTGCTGAACCAATTGCCGCAGCCAGAGGGGATCCCCCAAAGGAATCGCGTCCGGACCCTCGCGCAGCTCCAGCGGCAACTTGGCACGGAATTCCGCGAGTTCTCCTTCCAGCTCGCGGAGTTGGTCATCGCTTCCTCCAATTTCGATCAGGAGCTGGGCCAGCTCTCCCAGCGGGCCGTCGTCGGCCGACTCGCGGATCGATTCCGTGGCCGTTTCAATCCGCACCTTTTCCACCCAGATATTGTCGCTGGCCACATCCGCGACGGCAGCGCGAACCTGGTTCGTCCACCGTTCTGGAGAGCGGCACACCTCGTTGTGTGCGGCGCAGCGGCCGCGAAACGTGACTCGCAAACCAAGCGGCATCGCTTCGTGCCTCTCGCTCAGGCTGGCCGCTTCTTTTTGAAAGCGAAGGAGAAGCTCATCGCCGTCCAGGGCGTCGGTCGCATCGACGAGGCACTGCTCCCAGCGGAATACGTCGAGGGGCCGAAATTCCACAGCCACGGCATTTTTATGGTCGGTCGTCACCAGCAAACAGCCCTTGGCTCCGGTCTCCCGGATGTGCCGTCCCTGGATATTGCCCGGATACACAACATAGGGAGAGCTGTTCCGTTCGTGCCGCTGGTGAATATGGCCGAGAGCCCAATAGTCATATTCGCGCTCTTTGAGGTCCGCCAGTTTGCAGGGGGCATAGCTGGCGTGCTCCCCCCCTTCCAAATCGAGCGAAGTGTGCAGCAGGCCAATGTTGAACCAGCCCCTCACTGCCGCCGGATAGCCGGGGACCATGTTTTCCGTCACGGCAGCGTTTTGAAAGCTCTGCCCGTGAATGGCGACCTGATGGTTCTCCAGCCGGACGGTTTCGCTCTTCTTGGTCCCCAGGAGGGTGACATTGCGAGGAAGAGGTACCGAGCGGGTCATCTTCGACTGGGCATCATGATTACCGCTGATCATCAGGACGGGGATTTTTGCCTCCGCCAGGCGTCCCATCTGCTTGACGAAGAACAGGGCTGTGTTCCAGTCCTTCCCGTCGCCGTCGAAGGTGTCACCGGCCAGCAGGACAAAATCGACCTGCTCAGCGAGCGCCAATTCCACCAGATTCTCCAGTGCCCGGCGCGAGGCGCCCCGAATCTCTTCGGTAGGCGCGCCTTCATAGCGCTCCAGGCCGCGGAGCGGGCTATCGAGATGAATGTCGGCGGCGTGCAGGAATTTCATGCCGGCGTCCTTTCCTAAATCGGAACCACTTCGTCCACGGACAAAAACACCAGTTTGGCGGTGATGCATTCAGCGGGGAGGCCGGTGATTCGCTCCGCTGCCTGTTTGTACGCCGCCAGTTGCGGGCGATAGAACTCGGTCAGCTCCGAAAGCTGGGCGGGACTCGTCACCGTGTCGGTTTTGTAATCGATCACCTCCGCAGCCGTGAGTCTACCCGACTGCCGTACAAGTACCAGCCGGTCAATGGTTCCGCTCAGTAGCTCGTCATTCTGGCGAAACGCGAAGGGGAGTTCGCGGAGGGCTTCGAGCGTGATGGCCTTCCTTTCCGCGGAAAGCTCGTAGTGCCGTCGCGACAAGAGAGCCGCCAGGTTTGGGCCTGCGAGCATCTTGCGGAAGGAGTCCAGCGGCAGAGAACGCGTTGGGAGTTCGCCAATTCGGGCGGAGACCGCGGCCGCAATGGCGCGAAGGTCGTCGTCGGTCGGAGTGTTGCCGTCGAGCCAGTCAATCGCTTCAAACCAGGCATGCATCAGGCTGCCGTAGCTCAATCCGTAGGTCGATTTGTCATCGAGCAGGCGGCCGAGGTTGACGCGAACCCCACCTTCCAGGCCCGAAGGGCTGGCGCGAACGAGGCCGCGCGTTGGCCGGGCGGCAGGGGCGAGCAGGACCGTGCGGCTCTTGGATTCAGGCTGTTTGGCGGGGCTGGCTTTGGGCGCGGGTTTTTCGAGCTTGCTTACCCAGTCGCTGTCTCCTTGTTCGAAGAGAATAGTGTCCGGCGGCGGATGGAGCGCGGGGGCGAGGGCGGAGCGGAGCATTCCCGCGCAAGTCTTGGGGAGATTCTGCTCCTGCCGGTCCCCCGAAGGCTGAATAATCATGTAGAGAGCATGAATGGGGCGAGTCATCGCCACATAAAGCGTGCAAAGGGCCTCTCGCAAGCGGCGGTCTCGGTCTTCCCCAAATAGCTGATGCCATTCCGGGGGCAGCAGCCGTTGGACTTCGTCCCCCGCATAACGGATGACGCGATTGACGCTCGACAACGGCGAATCGCGGCCGGCGACGAAGGCGGGAGGCTGGTTCAAAAGGCGCGAATCGAGTTCCGGCAGAAAGACCGCATCAAACTCCAGTCCCTTGGCCTGGTGAACGGTCATCACCCGGACATTCGCGGAGCTAGGATCGCTCTTCCGCTGCTCCTGCACCAGGCGGATGAAAGCGTCCGTTCGCAGAGTGCTATCCGGCTGGTAGTCGTAGGCCATCTCCACCAGTTGCTGGAGGCGAGAGAGGTCGCGGGAGTCGCAAGACGTAGCTAACAGGCGAGCCCAGCGGTAAATCGCCGCCCCGTAGCCATCCCGGAGCAACTCGGTCCGGAGTTCGTGCGAGAGTTTTGCCGCCGCTTTGGAGTCATCGTGCTTCCTCAGGCCAATCTCCTTGGCGATGGGAGAAGAGGCGATATGGAAACGGGCCACCGTATCACCGGGATGGTCGGCGATTTGCAACAGGGAAATAACGAGTTCTACCGCGGCGGAATCGGTGAGCGGATTGCCACCTTCTTCGCTGGCCTCGACCTCTAGTTCCCGCAGTTCATAAATCAGGCGCGCGACGACATCATTCCGGCGGCAGAGGATTCCGATGCTCTTTCCCGGTGCTTTTGCCACGAGCTTCGCGACTTGCTGGGCGGTGAACTTGAGCAGTTGGTCCTGTGACTTCTCACCCTCGGCTGGATGCGGAGCGGTCCGCAGACAGACGTAGCCGGGAAGATCCGTTTTTGTGGTGGTGTGATCCGGAAAGTCGTTGCAGAATTGGTCCACAGCCCCTTGATAGTGATCCAGCTTGGGATGCCGCGGCAACTGGCGGAAGACGTTGTTAACGACATCGATGACGACAGGGGAGGAGCGGAAACTCTTCGAGAGCGGCTGCGATGTCAGTCCCGGCAGATCCTGATCGAGCGAATCGAACATCTCCGCCTGGCCGCCACGCCAGCCGTAGATGGCTTGTTTGACGTCACCGACGCAGAAGAAGGAACTCTCTTTCTTGCCCTGTTCCATCACTCGCAAGGCCAGCGGGCGAATCACTTGCCACTGAGGCAGGGAGGTGTCCTGGAATTCGTCCAGCAGGATGTGGCCAATCTGGCCGTCGAGGCGAAACGCGACTTGTTCCGGTGAAGCAACCGCCGCGGCAGCATCCGCCAATGCCCGGGTCACTTCCTCAAATCGCAGGCTGCCGCTCTCCTGCTTGAGTCGCCAATACTGCTGATGAAAACTCGTCAGCAGGTCGTGCGTCGCCTCTGTCTGGCGAATCACCTGGCTGACGAAGTGGGCGTTCACATGTCCCAGCAGCTTCTCATAGAGGGCAATCAGATCCGGCGGGATCGGTTTGCTATAGAAAGTGTTCTCCTTGGTCAGAACTTTACTCCCGAGCCCCTTCGAGAGAATCGTCCCCCAATCTTCCAGCCGGACATTTTCCAAGTCGCTGTCGCGAGCCTTCAGTTGGCGCGAGTTTTTGGAGAGGTCAACTGCCGCCATCTCTTCGAGCAACTCGGCCAATTCCTCCTTCTTCAGCAGCTCTTGGCTAGTGAGCTTCCGCCAGGCGTCCGGCTCCGTTTCGCGGAACAGGCCGTAAAGGCTGGTCACTGTTTCCAGCACCAATTCCCCAATGCCGCGGCGGGCTTCTCCCTTCGTCAGCAGGTGGAACAGCGTCAGCAGTTCCTCGGAGCGGTCCGCTCCCAGGATTGCTTCGACCGCTTCTTCGCGCAGCTCGCGGTCTTCCGTCTCGTCACCAATTCGCCATCCCGGAGGGAGGCCGAGTTCCAGCGCGAAGCTTCCGGCCATCTTCATGAAGAAACTGTCCAGCGTACCGATGCGAAGGCGATGCAGACTAGCGAGCGTTTCGACCAGGAGAGTCCGGACGCGAGCCTGAGTTAATGATTCATCTCCAATCGATGTGGCCAGTTCCACCCGCTTCTTCTCGTCCGCAGCCGCTTCGGCCAGGCGCAACAGCACCCGGTCGAAAATCTCTCCCGCCGCTTTGCGGGTGAAGGTCGTCGCCAGGATGGCATCCGGCGATTGACCCGCGGCGAGCAGGGCGATGAAGCGACTGGAAAGTTGATACGTTTTGCCGCTGCCGGCGCTGGCGCGGATGATGAGATGGGGGAAGCGAGACGGCGAACCCGAGGTGGCATTGCTCATGGGGTCGCCTCCTCGTCCGGCAGGAGTTTGCGTTTGCCAATTCGATTGTCTTGGCAGATGGCGGCATAGATTTCGCTGAAGGCGGGCGGATCTTCCGCCATCGGGAAGATGCCGTGCGTGATGCCGTGGATCACCTCGCGGGCAGTTCGGTCGGCGTCCTCCAGTTGATCGGGAGACCAATCGGCAATGGCGCACCCCATGCTCGCCTGGTCCTTGGGCAGATTCACGTAACCGAGTTGCACGGGGCCATCGATGATCGCCCCTTTTTGCCACTCCACCGTTTTCACGAGGTAGCGGTAGAGGGGGAGCTGCAGATCGGTCCACTTTTCACTTTGGAAGTGCGTTTTTTCCGGCTTATTCGCGGTGTCGGCCGTTTTGTAGTCGAGGACGCGAAAGATGCCGTCTTTCTCGTGGCGGTCGATGCGGTCGATGCGGCCGCGGATTTTCATCGGGCCGTCGTCTGCCGGGAAATCGCATTCCAGTTGCTTGTCAAAATCTTCGCTGTAGACGATCTGCCAGCCATCATCGGTCTGGCGGGCCTGCCATTCTGCAAAAGTTTTGAGGCGGACGCGGGCCTGCTCCACTTGGAACCGGAGAGCCGCTCGGCCGGCATCTTTGCCATAGCGGGCGGCGGCCAGGGTTTCGAGCCGGTTGTTGAGAAATTCGAGAATCTTGTCGGGCTGCGTGCTAGACTTCACACCTTCGTCCGTCCGGCCAAAATGTTGCAGCACATCGTGTAGCAGATTGCCGAAGGCGGCTGGATCGAGTTCGGCTGCCTGGTCGCTGAGGGAAATGAGTTTGAGGACGTGGCCGAGGTAGTAGCGGTAGGGGCAGGCCAGGTAGGACTTGAACTGCGAAACCGAAATGAATGGCGGCGGATCGTGGTCTTTCGTCGGCGGTGGAACGTGGAAGTTGGACTTGTCTCGCGGTTTTAAGCCGGTCGAGAGGAGATTGTCGCGCGGCGGAGCTTCTTCCAGCTTCTCGAACATGCGAAGCGCCCGGGCACAGGCGGAAGGTTCGTCCGTCGCAAACAACAACCGGCTGGTGATGAGCGGGTTGTTTTCCGCGTCCCGGTGGCCAACGATAAGCCGCAGATCAGCCCGCGTGGCCAGGAGGACCGAGAGGGCATAGGCATCGCGGGCGTAGCGGCGTTCGTTACTGAGCAGTCCGAGCTGCAAGCGAAGTTCATTGGGGAGGAAAGCATCGCCGCTCGTTGACTTGGGAACAAACCCCTCGTTGACGCTCGTCACCGCCAATGCCGGAGCATCATCCAAGGCCAGTTCCAACCAGCCGAGCAATTCCACCGCGCCGGGGGCCGGGAGCGGCGGAATGGCGGCACTTCCCAAAGGGCGAAGGACGAGGCGAATGGCTTCTCCGAGCGTGACTTCCGGCTCAAGTTCCGGCGGGACCAGTGACAGGGCTTCCAGGCTTTCCTCAATCGCCTCGCAGGCTTTCAGCAGGAAACGCTCGTTGGCATCTTCGGTGCTCAGAATTCGGTGCCCGTAAATATTCTTGAGCACCAGCCGCAGGCCGTCTGCCCAGGCGAAGAGCCGCTGTTTCTCGGCAGCGATTGGTCGGAGCCACTGGTCAATGGCGGCGACGAGGGCGTGAATGGCGGGCCAGTCCCCTTTGATCTCTTCGATGCGCTTTGGAATCAGCCGGGCGGCGAACTGTTCGTTGTAGAAGAGGTCGAGCGCGGTCGGGATGTCTTCCGCTCGCCGCTGACGGCGGTGTTCGCGGGCATTTTGTTTGGTTAAGGCGGCCGTGAGTTGCGGCTGCAGCCAGTCTTCTACGTCGGGGTGGCGGACGACCGCGGCCAGATCCGAAAAGCGGCGGCGGTGGGCGAATTGAGCGGCGGCTTCCAGGAGCTTGTAAGGAGCGGACTCGGCGAGGCGTTTTCCTTCGACCCACCGCGTGGGGACGCTGCACTGGGCAAGTTGTCGCTCCAGTTGCGGGACAAGAGACTCATCCGGAACACCCACCACAATCTCATCGCCGCGATACTTGCCGCCGAACGACGCCATCCAGCGCGTCACGGCATCCGCCTGTTCCGCCGGGCCATCGACTCGCTCGATCTGCGCGTCGTTAATGTCGAGCTTCGCATCTTTCCAAATTGCGGGGATCAGGCAACCATATTCGTCAAACCGGTCAGCCCACTCCGGCGGTGCATGCATGAGAGCAGTCACGCGGTCGGAGACCTGATCCAGAATCTGTCGCATCGCCCGGTTCAGATCGACGGTCCCGAGCAACACAACATCGCGCTCCGTTTTGAACTCCCTTTTCTCAATTCCCACGATGCGGGCGGTCTGAATATCCCACTGATTCAACCCGTCCAGCGTTCGCAGGTACTCCTCCTGAACGTGCCGCAGGGCTGCCCAGCGTTGCTGTTCGTGGTAGCCCGTCTGCGATTTGTCCCCTTTCGCCACGTAGCCAAAGTGAAGACCGTCGGCAGCCAATTCGGTATGGAGGCGGCGGACCATTGCGGCCAGTTCCAACCAGCGGTTGAAATCCTCCTCGGGGGGCGGATGATGGATGACCTGGCCCAGCAGGGAGAGCGGCGCTTTCCGCAACGAGGCAGCCCAGGCCAGTTGCTGAGTCAGGTCGCTGGCGAACGGCCTCTGGGGAGTATAGAGGAGTTCAGGGAGTTGGCCTTCCGTGGTGATGACGGGGGGCAACAGTACTAGTTCGTCCCCCTCCGCTTGCTCCACCAGAAGTTCGAGCAGCCGCCGTCCCGCCCGGCCGCCGGGAACGACCACTACCGCTCCGCGAAGGTCGAGCGTGCGCGTGGCGGCCTCATCCTTCCGCCGATACTTCTCCCGCAGCCACTCCGCCGCTGAAACCAGGGCAGGGCGTTTCCAATCGAGAAACCGGCGAGTAACAGCCACCTATCGCTCCGAGCGTCGGCTGGAAAAATGATCAATCAAAAACCGGGCTCCGCCAGTACACGCCGAGTCCCGACTCAATCATATACATTCATGCACTGAAGTTCAACCGGCCCGAGAAAAAAACAGCGGATCAGTCCAATGTTAGAGTTTCGCATTCAAGCGGCTTTCGGAAGCTGGGGGGCTCACGCAAATGGGTTGCAATGCATCTTGGGCAGTTGTACACTTCCAATGCGATAATCTGAGGAAGTCACCGAACTAAGGGTGCCGCGTGAAGGCCGACAACCTAAAAATCTCCAAGGTGTTTAGCAGCGGAGGAGATATCCATTACGTTCTTCCGCACTTCCAACGCGAGTATACGTGGGACAAGGAAAACTGGGAGACTCTGTGGGGGGACGCTCTTTCCGTGTATGAGGAAATCCTGCCTGCCTCTGGCGACGAGCCGTCTCAAGAGGGATCCTACGCGCAGGTGGAACATTTTCTCGGTTCGATCGTTGTCATTCATGATGGGATGAGAAGTGGAACACTCAGTGCCTTCAAGCTTGTGGACGGTCAACAACGCTTGACGACGATTTCCCTGTTTCTCAAGGCGTTGGCGAAATCGATTGAAACAACCCACGCCGTTCTGTCCCGCAAGATCGACCGGCTTCTCGTGAATGGCGAGGAGGAAGGGGATCTGTTTTTCAAGATACTTCCGACGGTCAAATTCGGCGATAGAGCGGCCTATTGCGCCATACTTCGGGGCCAGCCAGTCCCCGTTAATCAATCCAAGATTCCCGTTGCGTACGATTTTTTTGAGAGCAAGCTTTATGAACGGCTGAAAGAAGATCTCAGTCCGGAACGGCTGCTGCAGGTTCTCATAAACGCGTTTCAGGTTGTCTTTGTGATTCTCGACATGCAGGAAAGTCCCTATCGAATCTTTGAAAGCTTGAACGCGAAGGGAAAGCCTCTGACTCAGGGGGATCTCGTCCGTAACTATGTCGCGATGAAACTGCCGGCGGCGCGACAAGAGGCGATTTTCACGCAGTCTTGGAGTCAAGTGGAAACGCTTCTCGCGGAGAGTCGCAAGGTCGGACACTTAACCGAGCTAACCGCGTTTCTTCGTCACTACCTCGCGATGGGAACGCGAGTGCTTTGCGACGAAAAGCACGTCTACGCACGTTTTCGCGATCGAGCCGAGACCGAATTCACGTCAACGGAGAAGTTTGAAGCGGAAATCCGATCTATCGCCAAGTTTGCGCGATTCTATGACCGATTGCTGCGCCCCGAGGGGTTCAGTGACCAGGAATTGGCGACGAGCATAAAGCGATTGAACCAGCTTGAATCAACATCTGCGTATCCCTTTCTCCTACGTCTCTTGGACAGCTTTGAAGGCAAGTCGATTTCCAAGGCGGACATGATCGCTGCGTTGTCGGTGCTCGAAAACTACATGGTGAGAAGGTATTTCGCCGGCGAGCCCCAAAACTACCTGAACAGCGTGTTTCCCGTCCTCTGGCAGGAAATTGACCTTCAGCGGCTGGGCGAGAGTCTGAAGCTTGCCCTTGCAAAGCGTAACTATCCGTCGAACAGCAAGATTCTCAAGGCCCTCGAGAATCGAAAAATGTATGGTAGCGGGACGACAAGAAGCCGCACGATTTTGGTTCTCGAAACTGTCAATAGAAAAATCTCAGAAGGGACGGGTGGATACACGGTGTTGGATTCGTCAGCGACGATCGAGCACGTTATGCCGCAAACTGTCAGCGACGATTGGAAGGAACAACTGGGCGTAATGTGGGAGCAAATCCATCGCGATTATCTGCACACGCTCGGGAATCTCACGCTCGTGACGGCTGAGTGGAATTCCGAACTCTCGAATGGTCCCTTTGTCGACAAACGTCAATTGCTTGCTGCCAACGCGTTACGCTTAAACGATTACTTCGCGACACCTTTTCCGATTTGGGGACGCCAGGAGATACGCGAACGGGCGGCTGTTTTAGGCGAGACTATTCTGGCGATTTGGCCGTCATTTTTGCCTAACGACCCGACCTCAGAATTAGATTTCACGAGAGAGAACAGTGAGTTTCATTTTGATGCGCTGCAGCGTATTGCGAAAAAGCTTAGGATCCCGTTTAAGCGAGTCAGTCCCTCGCGATATGAGTCTGAAGATAAATCCGTGCGACTCGTTGGCGTCAATTCCAAGGCATATTCGCGGTCGGGAGAATCCAACCGGTTTTGGTACGGAATCAGTCCGGTCCAGCGACAGTTTCTGGAGGATGTCTCTAGCGCCTGGATTGCATTTGAATGCGAAGTGCCTCAGAAGATACTGCTTTTCTCTCTTTTTGATTTTTCGCCGTTTTTCGAAAAACTTCAAGAGACCAATGGCAAACACTGGCACGTTGAGTTCTTCGAAACCAACGGAGCTTTCGAACTTCCCTTGCCCCTCGATGGTGCGAGAGTAGAGGTTTCACGCTATTTACTTCGAGACGATTAGCGTTTATACCAACTCTGCCATCGGCTTATGCCCATCCACCAAATACTGCGGCCTACCGGCAAGGTCCCGGATGGTGGTTTTGTTGGGGTCGAGGCCGAGCCTCTGGTAGAGGGTGGCGAGGACTTCGCCAAAGTGGACGGGGCGATTGACGGGTTCGCCGCCGAGCCGGTCGGTCGCGCCGATGACCTGGCCCATTTTCATGCCGCCGCCAGCGAGGAGGGCACAGCCGACTTGCGGCCAGTGATCGCGGCCGGCCTCTTTGTTGATGACCGGCGTCCGGCCGAATTCACCCCAGGCGACGACGGAGACGTCCTGGTCGAGCCCCCGCTCGTGCAGGTCTTGCACCAGGGCGGCCATTCCCTGGTCGAACTGCGGGCCGTGGGTGTTTTTGAATTCCGAGAAGTTTTGGCTGTGAAAATCCCAGCGGCCGAAGTTGAGCGTGACACAGCGGGCACCGGCTTCGACGAGGCGGCGGGCGATCAGAAAATGTTCCTGATTGCGCGGGGCACCGTCGCCGTAGTTTTGCGGAAAACCTTTGCCGTAACGCTCGCGGATTTTGGGATCCTCTTTGCTGACGTCGAGAGCTTCGGCCAGCTTGCTGGTGGTGAGGATGCCGAGGGCCTGCTGCGTGAAGGCGTCGAGGCCGTCGAGCTTGCCGCTGGCATCGACTTCGCGGCGGAGGCGGTCGAAACCGGAAAGCAGGTGCTTGCGGTCGCCGAGGCGGTCGACCGTGATGCCGCCAAGCGTCAGGTCCGCCTGCCCTTCGCCATTGGGCCGGAAAGCGCTGTGAGCCGGGCCAAGGAAACCGGGATGGCCAGGGGAGCCATACGGCGGATGGCCGGCCCGTGGCGACAGGCCGACGAACGGCGGAATGCCGGGCGTTGTGGACCCTTGGAGTTTGGACAGCGTCGAGCCGAGCGACGGCCAGCCCCCTGGCGGCTGGCGGTCGAAGGAGCGGCCGGTGTAACAGATGAAGGAGTCGTGGTTGCCGTTGGGGGAGCCGACCATGGTGCGAATCGGGACCAGCTTATCCATCATCTTCGCTAGCCGCGGCATGTGCTCACAGATTTGAACGCCGGGGACGCTAGTCTCGATGGGCTGAAACTCCCCCCGGATTTCCGCGGGGGCGTCCATCTTCAGGTCGAACATGTCCTGATGCGGCGGGGCTCCGCAGAGGTAAATCATGATGACTGCTTTGCGAGACTTCCCCAGCCCTTGCTTCGCTTCTGCACGCAAAAGGTCTGGCAACGCCAGCCCACCGACGCCGAGGGCACCAATGGTGAGCATTTCCCGCCGCGAAAGTCCGCTGCAGAGTCGCTGGGGCTGTCCGTAAATTGAAAGCATCAGTTTCTCTCGATGTTCGAGTCCATACCGAATCTTCATCGGCGACTTGATTGTATCAAAATTCGTTGATGTTTCCAAGCTTACCGAAATCGAAGAGCCTCCAGTTGACGCCATCTTTGAACGCGGAACCTTGAACCTCCCCCTGCTTGTCCGTTACCTTGGCGTCATGCTCGCTGAACTTCCCTTCATTGCCGATGCCCAAACTTTGATGCGGCGCGGCAAGCTGCGGCCGATTGACCTGGTCGAGCATTGTCTGGGGCGGATTCACCAGTTCGAGGACCAGATTCACGCCTGGGTGATGGTGGACGAGGAAGGTGCTCGCGCCGAGGCCCGCCGGCTGGGGAAGATGCTCGACGACGGCCAGGAGCCGGTGGGGCCGCTGCACGGAATTCCGATTGGCATCAAGGACATCATCGACGTGGCAGGCTGGCCAACCCTGTGCGGCAGCAAGCTCCGAGCAGGGCACGTGGCGAGTAAAGACGCATTTGTTGTGGCTACCTTGAGAGAAGCCGGCGCGATCTTTCTCGGTAAGACGGTCACCACCGAGTGGGCCAGCTTCGACCCGCCCCCCACCCGCAACCCCTGGAACCTCAACCACACCCCCGGCGGCTCCAGCAGCGGCAGCGCCGCTGCCGTCGCCATGGAAATGTGCATGGCCGCCCTCGGCACCCAAACCGGCGGCAGCATCATCCGGCCGGCGAGCTACTGCGGGGTGGTGGGTATCAAGGCAAATCATGGCTACATTCCGCTCGACGGCATTTTTCCTTTCAGCATGCACCTGGACCATGTAGGACCTATTGCTCGCACGATCGAGGACGTCTACGAAATCTTCAGTCGCTGCGTCTTCTCGCACGGCAGCAACAACATCGGGGGGATGGTTCCTCATCGGATTCCGGAACGGCTGTTCGTACTTCGCGGTGGACTGGTTGAGCAGGCTGATGCATCAACCCGAAAAAACTTTGAAGAGGTCATTAGCAAACTTTCGCATCGCTTCGAGATCCTCCCTCTGGAGGTACCAGGATGGTTCGCTGAAATTCCTGTGCTGCATCGCCGCATTATGGCCGTAGAGGCCGCTGAAGTGCATCGTGACGCCTTTGAGAGAAATGCTGAGAGTTTCGCTCCGAGGATTCGCAGCTTGATTAATGAAGGACGACATTGCACCACACTCGACTACGCTTACGCTTTGCGCCGGCAAAGGGAATTTCGCGAATTGGCAAGTCAGGAGTTACATAAACTGTTTGCTGACAATTGTGTGCCCATACTCTTGATGCCTTCCACACCCACAGCCGCCCCGAATCTCGACACAACAGGTGACCCAGTCTTTAACTCGCTTTGGAGCTTCCTTGGGCAGTTTGCCGTCACAATACCTAGCGGCTTTACTTCCACTGGGTTGCCTCTTGGTCTTCAACTCACCTACGGCGGTTGGACGGGAGAAAACGCACTCATTCCGGTCGCTAATGAGATCGAAAAGTGTCTTAACCTTAGTCTGCGACCTCCGTTACTTCGAGCCTCGAAATCTGAGCAAACACCATGATACGTAGCTTCTTGTTCGTCACGTTTTTTGTCGCTTTCAGCATTGTCGCTCGTTCGCAGGCAGTGGAAAGTGCCCTCGATCCCCGCAAGCCCGCTGCCATCGAAACCGAAGAAGTCCCTCCGGTTCCCGCGGAATTGCAAGCCAAACTGGCCCAGTATCAGAACCTGCGGGCTGCCGGATTCGCCGGCTGGGATCCGGCGGGGAAGGGGATTCTGATCCGGACCCGGTTTGGCAATTCGCTGCAGCTTCACCGCGTGTATGAGCCGGGGGGACGGCGGGAGCAGATTACGTTCTTTGATGAGCCGGTGGATGGGGGATTCATTCCGGGGGCCAAGGACGAGGGAATGCTGCTTTCAATGGGGAGCGGGGGGAATGAGAACAACCAGATTTATTTTCTGGACCGAAAGAATTTCAAAACTACGCTGTTGACGGATGGCAAATCCCGCAACGGCATCAATGTTGTTCACGAGGACGGCTCGCGGATGATCATTAGCAGCAACCAGCGGAATGGACGTGATACCGATCTGTATTTGGCCCATCCGCGCAAGTCCGGTTCGAAGCTGCTGATGGAGGTGAGAAACGAATTCTGGTCGGCAGCGGATTGGTCGCAGGACGGTCAGACGTTGGCGCTCATTCGGACGGTGTCGGCGAACGAATCGTATCCGGCCCTCCTCGACCTCAAGTCGGGCCAAAAATCCGAACTGCCCCGCGTGAATGAGGAAAAGGCCTCCTATGGCCCGATGGCGTTTTCCCCCAGCGGCGAATTCATTTACATCGTCGCCGATGCCGAGGGAGAGTTCTCGCAGCTCTATCGCCGCGAGAAAAAGAGTGGCGAGTATAAAAACCTCACGGCGGATATTCCTTGGGACGTAAACGGCTTGGAGATCGATGCCAAGACCGGCCTCGTCGCCTTCTCGGTGAACGAGGACGGCGCGAGCAAGGTCTTTGTCATTTCTGAAAGTGAATCCCAGCAGCCAAACCGCCGCGAACTCAAGCTCCCCCTCGGCATTGTCTCCTCGCTCGAATTCTCCCCCGACGGCAAGCATCTCGGCTTCACACTCGCCCGGCCGGATGCACCGGCGGATGCCTACTCCGTCAATCTCGACAACGGCGAACTGACCCGCTGGACTTTCAGTGAAGTTGGCGGCCTCAATCCGGCTGCGTTCGTCACTCCCAAGCGGATCCGCTTCAAGTCCTTCGATGACCGCGAGATACCCGCTCACGTTTACATGCCGAGAACCTCCTCGCTCATTCTTCCCAAGGCCCCGGTCCTCATCAACATCCACGGCGGCCCCGAAGGGCAGGCCCAGCCGTACTTCACCGGGGCGACGCAGTTCTACGTCAACGAGCTCGGCGTCGCCGTCATCTTTCCCAACGTCCGCGGCAGCACCGGCGATGGGAAGACGTACCTCAAGCTCGACAACGCCGAGACGCGAGAGGACAGCGTCAAGGACATCGGAGCCCTGCTTGACTGGATCGCCACGCAAGATGAACTCGACTCCAGCCGCGTGGCGGTCACGGGCGGCTCGTATGGCGGCTACATGGTGCTCGCGTCCCTGGTCAATTTCCCCGACAAGATCAAAGCCGGTATCGACAACGTCGGCATCGCCAACTTCAACACGTTCCTGGAAAGAACTTCCGCTTACCGCCAGGATTTGCGGCGCGTCGAGTACGGCGACGAGCGGGACCCGAAGATGAAAGCTTTCTTCGAAAAAATTAGCCCCGCCAATCGCGTGGACAAAATCAAGTCCGACCTGCTCGTCGTTCATGGCAAAAACGACCCTCGCGTCCCGTTTTTCGAGGCGCAGCAAATCGCCGCGAAGGTTCGCGAAAAAAGTCGACCCGTCTGGACCGTTTATGCCGCCAACGAAGGTCACGGCTTTGCGAAGAAAGAGAACGTGGACTACCTGCGGGCGGTGGAGGTGATGTTCCTGAAAAAGAGTTTTGGCCTCAAGTAGTGGGGTAGGCTTGCAGTCTGCCCGGCTTTCTATTTCTTAACGCAAAGTCGCGAAGACGCAGAGAGGCAAAGGGAAGCAGGGTGAGGGGATGAAGAGATTTGCTATTGGGCTATTCCTGAGCTGCGCGGTTTTCTTGCTTGTGTCTTGCGGCACGCCCAAGGCTCCGGCGGTTTCGGAGTCACAGCCGGACTCCGGCAGCAATCACGTGCTCCTCGACGAAGTCAACACCGCAGGAAAGTGGTTCCACGCCAAGAAAACCCGGCCGATTTGGGCCCAAGAGATCAAGGAAGCGAAGAAGGTCAAGACGCTGGAGGGGGAGGAGACTGTTGAGCCGGGGCATTTTCTTTGCAAGGGTGAGGCAGGGGATATCTGGCCGCAGAAGAAGGCGGACCTGGAGAAGAAGTACGTGGCCACCGACGAAGAAACGGACGGCTGGCGAAAATATCTGCCGCGGCCGGATGCGGAAGGAGTAATGGCGGTTCAGGTGGATCATCCGTTCGTCGTCTACGCCAAATGGGGCAAGCTCCAAGGGAAAGGGGGAGATTTTCTGATCAAGAACTACGCCGACAAGGGGCATGATCATCCCGCCGATGTCTGGCTGGTTGACCGGAAACTGTTTGGGCAAACGTACGAACGAGTGGCGGCGGCGAAATGAGGTTTTCGCGGCGGCGGCAAACTCTTCGTAGCCGTTACGAGCGGACTCTCGAGGACATTAGGGGTCCAGAGACCGCCGTCGAATCGATGCATTCCGAGGGAACCCAATCGGCATCGATGGAACAGGAAGTTTACCCATGCGGTTGATTCGAATCGCGCTCTTGCTAGCAATTCTCGTGGCCCCTCGCGCGGCAATTGCTGGTCCTCCTTCTTACCTGCTCTTGCGCCGCACCGAATCTCCTGCGGCACCGGGTGGGGGGCACACCGGAGCCCGCGGATTCGACGCCCGCACCCAAGGCTATGCCTACGGCCATTTCGGCGCCTGCCCCCAGTCGCAGCCCCAGCGGCAGTTTGGGATGTACCGAACGTACACCCAGTGGAGCTTCCGATAGAGTAGTCCGCTCACGCCGTGAGCGGACATTCCCGCACAGGGAGTGTACGGGCTACTATTTCATTGACTGGGCACGGCTCGCGGCACTAGAATCCGGGTGTCGAGGGGTGGAGGTCGTTTTGGAGGCAGCAGTCGTGAGTGGAATGCTTAGTTCTCGCCTGTGGGGAGTTGTCGCCGGGCTGGCGTGCCTGAGTGGGGCCGACGTTACCTTGGCTCAATACTCCTTCGTGCAGACCCCCTTCAATTCCGCCAGTCACAGCTTTTACGAAAACATTGGGACCGCTTGGGGTGTGCAAGGGCGGGGCTGGTTCGCTAATTTTGGGGGCGGGGGTGGAGGTGTTCCGGCCGGATTTGGAGGATTTGACCCGAATGCGCAGGCTAACTTTGGTGCCGGTTTTCGCGGGAATGGTTTCAGCGGGAGGTTCTTGCTCACTGCTGGCCAAGGGAGTGATTCGACATTGACCACCAGCACGCCGGGCGTGATGGTCCCCAATGGCGGGATGGGCTTCTTCAGCGAGGTGCAACAGCGGCCGTTTGTGCTCGGCGTGATTCCCGTCGTCGGCGAAGGAGTTTCCCCCGTCCGCTGGCGGCTGGAAAGATTGGCCGAGCAAGGAGATTCACCCGGCGCTAGCGGCAGTAGTAATACCGATGTCAACGAGAGCGGCAGCGGCTCCTCCAGCACCAGCACCGCCGAGCGAGGCGACCTGAGCGTCTCTGCAATTAAGGCCCAGCAAGCCGCCGAAGAAGCCGCCAAAGCGGGTGAAGTCGCTGAGTTGCTCGCCAAAGCGCGCGAGTTGGAAACTGCCGGCAAAACTTCCAGCGCCAAGATCCACTATCGCCGCGCTGCCCTTCGCGCCACGGGAAAAGAGCAGCAGGAGATTGCGGCGAAGCTTCAAGAGCTGGACAAAAAGTAGAGCATAGTAGCGTGCACACTTCGTGTGCAGGAATGTCCGCTCGCGGAGTGAGCGGACTACTTTCCAAACTCCCGCGGCCCAAACACCTTCTCCCGATACAGCACCAGCCCGTGGGTGGCGTGGAACAGGCGGGCGCATTCCACGTCAACGGCCTTGGTCTTGCGGAACTGCTCGCAGAGCTTCCAAGCGGCCCGCTTCATCCAGGGCGCATCCAGATCCTCTTTAGTAAGCTGCTCCTTGGTCAGGGCTTCCGCCAGAAACTCGAAGACGTGGCCGGAGGATGCCATCCACTCGGTGATGTCGGGGGCACTGGCGGGGCGCTGGAAATACTTGGAGGAGAGCGAGCCATCGGTGTTCTGAGACGCTTTCGCCCGCGCGATTTCGGCTTGGATTTTCTCCTCGCACTTTTGCCAGATCCCTTCCAGTTTTCCACCGGCGGCCAGGTGGCGATTGCGGACCAAGGCCAAGCCGTACATGCGGTGAGTGCCGCCGCAGGGGCTTTCGTCGATGTTGTAGCTGAGCTCCGTCTCGACGAGTTGTGCCAGGCTCCATTCCTTGCCGTCGCTGGCGGTCCATTTGTGGTCGGTCGGGTGATAGGCGGTCAGGGCCATGATGGTCCAGCTATACTCGCGTTCCATGTTACGCGGCACATCGAGCTCGATCTGGCGGACATAGTCGGCGATCGTGTGCTCTTTTCCTTCCACCATGACTTTCTCTTCGAGCTTGAGCCCTGTGTCCGAGAGGTATCCCATCCACTGGTCGTAATGGCCTTGTCCGGCAAGGGACCCTCCTTCTAAGAGTGCCCGCACTCCTCGGCGGCCGGTTTTTTCGTCAATCACGTCCCCCTCCTCCAGATGCCAACCCTTCATTTGGCCACCGCCGAGGGCGTATTCGACCGCGGGAACATCTTTGTCGCCGGCCCGGACGAGGAATTTTCTTTTGTAGGCAAGTGCCCCATGAATGATTTGCCAGGCCGCCTGATCTTTCACATCCAATCGCCGCTTTTCCAGCGTGAAATCGAGAGCGTCGTCAATTTGCTTGAGGAGATCGGCATCATCGGGGAGTTTGCTCGGATCCTTTGCGGTGGTGGCCGTGCCGGTCGTTGGTCCTGTCGTACCAGGTGGGATTGCGGGAGTCGAACTGCCGCAGCCAGCAAAGGACACAACAGCCAGCCAGCCAGCTAAAAGCAGGGAAGTTCGCGGAAGATTGAGCATAGAAGGCAGAATTGTCGGCAGGAGGAATGTGGAGACTCAAGTATACCCCGCGTGTAGCGATATCGGGCGCAGAACGCCATTCCTGCATGAAGGGTGAGACGAATTCTCAATAATCCCGAATACCGAAAGATTTTTCCCCCCCTCCGCTCGTGAAGGTTGAACACATTTACCGCCGTCCCTACAATCCAGCCCATGATAGCGCGCAAGCCGATTTTTCCAGGTGTGATTGAAATCAACTTCCAGGCCGGAGAGTTGCTCGGGTGCAACGTTTATTTGGTTTTTGACCAAAGCGAGTGGATGCTGATCGACATCGGCTTTGATGAGACCGTAGAGGAAATCGTGGAGCTAGTGAGGCAGATGGACTTTCCGCTGGGAAAGTGCAAGATGCTCATCGGCACGCACGCCGATGTGGACCACGTGCAAGGACTGGCGAAGGCCAAGCAGCTTTTGAAGGCCCCGGTCTACGCCCACAAGCGGGCCGTGCAGCCGCTGGAGTCCGGCGACAAGCTTCGGACCTTCGCCGAAATCGAGGCCCAGAACATCCACATGGAAATGCCACCAGTCAAGATTGATCACACCTTGGAGGATGGGGACAAAATCAAAATCGGCGCCAAGGAACTGGAAGTCTGGCTGACTCCGGGACATACCGACAGCCAGCTCAGCTTTCGCATGGGGGACATCCTGTTCAGCGGGGACAACATCTATCGCGACGGATGCGTGGGGGCCATCGATGCACATCACGGGAGCGACATTCCCGCTTTCATCAAGTCGCTGGAGCGTATTCGGGCCAGCGATGTGAAGTGGCTCTGCCCCAGCCACGGTCCGGTTTTTCGGAAGGACAACGGGCTGCTCGATAAGACGATCGCCCGCTTGAACAGCTATCTGCACATGGCCGATTGGGGCACGTGCGCCACGGATTGGCCATTGATGGACGAGTGGGAGGATGAGATTGCCAGCGGCAAGCGGCCTACGTAGCTATTTTGGATGGAGCTGCTGGTAGCGCTTGCGGTTAGCGTCGGACAGTGCTTTGTCCACGAATTGGTCAAAGATGGCGAGCGCCGCGATTTCTCCTTGCCAGGGCCGCATCCCTCCGGCATCCGCCTTGAGCACGAGCGGACCCTGTTCCCAACTGGCGATCGGGCTATGAACCTCGCTGTTGACGATGACTTTCACTCCATCCACAACCGCGCTCACCGCTCCTTCTTTACAAGCCAGGGTCAGATAGTGCGGCGAGCCGAGAGTTATTTCGCCAAGCTCCACCACAATGGGAGTGCTGCTGGAAGCTCCTCGTAAGTGGACGATGAGATCCTTTCCCTTTTGCAGGAGCAAGAAATCCTCGTTCTCCAGCGGGCCGAGCGAGCACAGGACCGCAGGCTGCGGGCTGACGGTTTTTTCGGGCGTGAACAGGATGTCGCAAGCGAATTCGCCTGACTTCTTGACCAGCGAAACAGTATCCTTGCCTTCTTCCTCGGACTGGTCCTCAGGCAATGTTACTTGCAGGTTGCCCGTTTCAGGGTTTCTGGCAAACCGCTTGTCAGTCCCTTCATACAAAAACACTGCCGAGGCACGGTTGACCGGCCACTGAACTTCCCGCGGCTGGATGTTCGCCGCGGTCGCAATGCCGGACTCGTTGGCCGTTAGCTGCAGAACCTGGCTGCCGCCACTGCGTTGAAAATCGACTTTTCCTTCGGACACATCGAGCTGGGTATTTGTTTCCGCCACAATCAGCCGGAACTCCGTGCCGCGGACCGTGGCAGTGGCATGCGGAGTGGAGAATACCATCGGCCCCTTTGGTTGCTTAGCGACGCTGGCGACGAGCTCACCGCGCTCCAGACGGACATGTTTGGCCTGGTTAGCATCGGCGCTGAGATCGGATTGCGAATCTCCCAGGATGCGAACGGTGGTGCCGTCCTTGTATTTCCAAACGACCGTGGAACCCGGTGCCGCCACGATCGTCTCTCCCGTGGAAATCGCTTGCCCCAGCCGGAGGGTTTCCTCGTTCGTTCCCTTCATCCGCACCACCTGGCCACTCAGTTCCTCAATGTTCGCAACCGCGCGGGGAGCCGACTCTTGATACCGCCAAACAAGGAAGCAGAGGAGCGGAACGGCAATGAGGGAAATGCCCCCCGCGAACTTGAACCAGGGGCTGATGCCTGGCGGGCGAACCTTGGTCTCAATCTCCGCTTCGGCAATGGCTCGCAGATCGGCGACCTGGTTATAAACCTCTTCTTCGCCCCGCTCAAAATCCGTCAGTCGCTGCTGCACCATGATGATGAAGTTTTTGCGATCCACGGCGAACTTCTGTCCAAGCAGGTCGTCCACGATGAGCTGCTCGCGCAACTCCACCGCCTTCGCTGGCTCCGTCCGCAGGTGGGCAATGAGCTGCTCCAAGTCCGCTTCGGCGAGGCCGGCAGGATCTTCGAGGAAGCGGTGCATGAGTTCTTGATCGGTCATTTCAGTGTGATGTTAACCTTCGGCAGCCAGCGTACTCGTTATGCATTCCTTCAGACTCGCTCGAATTCGAAACAAGGCCACGCGAATTGCTTCGGCGGTCGATTTCATCTTTTCGGCAATCGTTGCGCTGGGCAATTCCTGCTCATACTTTAAGGCCAACATCTTGCGGCTTTGTTGGGGGAGCTTTTCATAACAACCGTCCAGCGCGTGCCGCACCGGGCCTTCGCTGAGCGAAGTCTCCCCCTCCTGCTCGGCCCGCAGGAAAATCTCCACCAGTGCTTCGCGCTGCAATCGACCGCGGCGGGAGTTGCGGCGGAAGTAGTTGAGGCACAAGTTGCGGGCGATTCCCTTCAGCCATTGTTTGGGGGGCACATCCACCGGCATCCGGTCAAAGAAGCGGTAGAGCTCCACATAAACATCCTGAGCAACGTCGTCGACATCGTGGCGCGGCACACCCATTCCGGCGATGTACGCCCGGATGTTGGGACTCGTGTCGCGGACAATGTCGTCGTAATCCAGCGGCTGTGAACCTTCCGTCATCCTGCTTCTCCCGACTAAAATGGTTGTGGCGTGATGCCATTGTTACAAGGAAATGCAGTGGCGGGGAAGGATTTTTTAGGGGATGTTGGAGCGGTTTCTTGGTGGCGTATCGGCACGGCTCCACGTGCGCCGCTGATTGGAGGGACCGTCTCCACGCGTCCATCTGCAGCGCAAGCTATTGATATAATAGGAGTTGCGCTGGAAGTTGCAAATCGAGTGCGACCGATACGCTCCATCGGCCTATTGCCTTGAGATTCCTGTACTTCCCGCGGTTCCTTGACAAAACCACCCTGCTCGACTAACTAAGGTCGTTTCCCCTTCAGTGCGCGAGGTTGGTTAATGGCGGCATCTAGCGAGAGTTCCGGCGAGTTCGACGACTTCGACGAAGAAGACTTCGACGACGAGTTCGACGACGACTTTGAAGAAGAGTTGGACGACGAGTACGAACTGGCCGACCTGGAGGAAGTCACGGAAGAGGATCTGGCGGAAGACGAAAACGCCGACATCGGTTTTGGGGACTTCGTGGATGAAGATGAGGAAGGAGCCGCCGAACCGGCCATTCCGGAAGAGCCCGCCGCTGAAGAAGCCGAACCAGCACCCAAAAAGAAGGGGAAGGGAAAGGCCAAGGCAGTCGAACCCGACGATGAGGACGACGATTAGCTGGGCGATGGACTCTGACCCGCGCCGAACATCAAGCTGGAATCCACGCCCACGCAAAGCCGTGGGCGCGCCACCCATTCTCTAATTAGAAATTCCAGCTCATGCCCATGTTGATCCCCTGCACCCAATACTCCGTGGATTGGAACTGAAAGGCGGGCAGATTGGGGCCGACAACCGGGCCGGGAACTTGCGAGAGATTGACGCGGCGGTCGATCTGTTCCCCGGAGACGACCACATTCGACATCCAAATGAAGTTGTAACCGACGTGCACGCTCACCGTCGGGCGGATGTGATAGGCCAGATTGAGAGTAAGCTCCGGGATATAGCAAATGCGATCCCGTGCGTGGGTGCCGATGTTACTGGGCTGAGCGAGCAGGCCGCCAACAGAGGGAGTACCGGGACCGGGGGGAAACGAAATATCCCGTCCACCATTGATGATGACCTGCTGATGGTTGTTGCCGATGCCCAGTTTGGCCAATCCAGTCAATGACCAATCGCCTCGGCCCATTACCCCTTGCACGCCAAACATGGCTCCGTGGAATTCGTTCGTGGCGCGGAAGCGGTCGAAGACGTCGATTTTCGCGCCGAAGGCCAGAGAGTTCGGATCGATGATATAGCTGGAGCTGTCTACTCGCAGGTCATCATCCATCCGCAAAAACTGATAGCCGCTGATGAGATCCAGGCGGCGTAGGCGGCTCCGCTCCAGCATGATGCGAAAATAGGCATCCGAACCAATCAAGTTATTGGTGAATTTGGCGTGAACATCGCCGGCGACTTCGCCGGGAAAGCCGACCAGGAGGGCGTCTTCGCGGGCAAGCTGCACATTGTAAAACGGTCGGCCGAGGATCGTGCTGCCGTCGGTGGCTCGGTCGAAATGTTCGCTGGTCCCGTCGAGACCGTAGATCCGCACACCGATGCCCGCGTTATGAGTGCCATCCAGCCAGGTGCCCAGCGTAATGCGGACGCCAGGTTGCAGGTCGCGGCCTGAAATATCATCGCCATACAGCGTCTGGTAGCCAGCGGTGCCGACAACGGCGGCATCGTCATGAATTGTTCCCAGTGGACTGGTGCCGACAATGGGGGGCAAGTCCGTCCCCTTCATCCACCACATGAGAAATTCCGCACTTCCCCACAGGTCCCAACAGCGGCGGCCACGAGGGTCGCCACACGCACCATCGGCACAACTGGGGTCAACCAAGCCGCCGCAAGAAACGCCATCCACGCAGGTTGCATCAACATAGGAGGCGGGAATTGCGCCCCATGTTGGATCCGCTGCCGCTACCCAAGGCGCAGCTTGCCCGGCATTGGACGGCATTGGAAGCTGTGCCTGCGCGGACAGGGGGATGCTCAGCACCACCGCCGCGACAAGTAGGATCGAGTTCGACTTCATGGGCAGAGCTCACTTGCGTGGAAAAAAAACGCCAGTCGCTACCAGTGAATCGACCGGTAGAAACCGAAAAATCAAAACAATCGCTCTAAACCGTAAGGGAATTGCAGACGTCCGGGTCTGTGAGGTTTCGCTCACTTTCCCAGTCACCGCGTCTTCCTGAGGCCCATCGGCAGAATCTGCCTATCTTCCTCGTTCGTACATTTTCGGCCGCTGACGGTCGTTCCGATTAGCGAAAGTGTGAGGGTTGTAGGAGTGACAACGCTGAGTGAGCAGCCAGCGCGAAGAAACAATGTGTCCGGCATTACCAGTCCAAAGGTCACTTCTAAAAAGACCACAAAAAGCATTGCTTTACTGCGTGACAAAGTCCTCGCGTCACCCCAAAAGACTGGGAATTCCACGGACGAAAAAGCCGTCCAAGCGTAGGATAAGGGTGTAAACTTTCGAACCGCAAGACTTTACCAATATCGATGCTTCCTTCCCCTATGAGCGCTCCCACCCAGGTCAACGGCATTCCCACCGGCTGGAAAGCGGACCTGCTGGCTGTCCTTGGCGGGCCGATTCAGCGTCGGCTTGCCCAGTGGGGAAAGGTAGTGCAGCAAATCGCCGCCTTTGAGCCGACCCTGGAGGCAGAAGATAATGCCCAGCTTCGCAAGCGAAGTCTCTCTCTTAAATACCGGGCCAAGAGTGGCGAGAGCCTCAGCCGAGTGTTGTCCGAGGGATACGCCCTGGTCCGCGAAGCCAGCCGTCGAGCAATTGGACTGCGGCACTTCGATGTGCAGATGATCGGAGGCATTTCCCTGTTCAACGGCTGCATCGCGGAAATGGAAACCGGAGAAGGGAAAACCCTCACCGCCACGTTACCGCTCTATATCCACGCTCTGCTGGGCAAGGGTGCCCACCTGGCGACGGTGAATGATTACCTGGCGGAGCGCGATGCGGCCACCATGCGGCCCGTTTTTGAGCTGCTGGGCATGAGCGTGGGTGTCATTCTCACGCCGCAGAAGTCCCCAGAGCGCCGCGAGGCCTATGCCTGTGACATCACGTACGGCACAGCCAAGGAATTCGGTTTCGACTTCCTTCGCGACCGCCTGCTTTTGCGACGCATGGGAGCCTTGCAATCGAGTCTTCTCGGCGAGCTCACTGCCACCAAGGCCGACGACGGAGGCGAATTGCCAGTCCAGCGGGGCTCGCACTTCTGCTTGGTGGACGAAGCCGACAGCATTCTCATCGATGAAGCGCGTACCCCACTGATTATTGGTTCCCTCGGCGAAAAGGCGATTGAGAAGATCGTCACCATGTATCGCTGGGCAGCGCAAATGGTGCCCAAATTCGATGAAGAGGAGCACTTTGAATACGATCACGACGACAAGAAGGTCGAGCTCACCGGTTCCGGCCGGCAGCTCGTGCGGGGCCTGCAAAAGCCCGATCTCCTCAGCACCGCGGGCCTGATTGACCTGTATCAATACATTGAACGGGCCATCAAGGTGGACCGCGATTTCTTTCTGGACCGGCAGTACGTGGTCAAACAGGGGGAGATCGTCATTGTTGACGAGAACACCGGCCGCCTCGCCGAAGGGCGCAAGTGGCGGGACGGCATTCACCAGGCGATTGAGGCCAAAGAGGAAATCGAGGTGACAGTGCCAACCGGGCAGGCCGCCCGCATCACCGTGCAAGACCTCTTTCTGCGGTACAAGCATCTGGCCGGCATGACCGGAACCGCTATGACTGCCGCTCGTGAGTTCGCCAAGGTTTACAAAATGCGGGTTATTCCGGTGCCAACGAATCGTCCCTGTGTGCGACAGCGGCTGCCGGACAAGGTTTTCGGAACGGAAGAAGAGAAATGGCAGGCCATCTCGGCGGAGATTCGCGAGATGTTCCATCAGGGGCGGCCGGTTCTGGTCGGCACTCGATCCATTGACAAATCGCAACACCTGTCGCGTTTGCTCACCGATGCGGGCATTCCCCACCGGGTCCTCAACGCCCACGAGATTGCCGCCGAAGCCGAAATCGTCGAACGTGCCGGCGAACAGGGCAAGGTAACGGTCGCCACCAACATGGCTGGCCGCGGCACCGACATCAAACTTGCCCCGACAGTTGCCGATGCCGGTGGCTTGCACGTCATTTGCAGCGAATTGCACGATTCGGCACGGATCGACCGCCAGCTCATGGGGCGTTGTGCCCGGCAAGGTGACCCAGGCACCGTGCGGCAATATATGTCGCTGGATGACGAGGTGATTCGAACCGGTTTCGGCCCCGAAAAAGCCAAGGCGATGACGGAGCTTGGCAAGCGAGGCGGCAACTCACAGCAATACCTTGGGCTGCTCAAACGGTCCCAGAAAAAAGTGGAACGGCGGCACTTGCGAGACCGCTTCGTGCTGCTTTACCACGAAAAAGAACGCAAAAAGATGCAACAAGAAATGGGGCAAGATCCCTATCTCGATACTCCAGATTAAGACGTCTCTTGCCCTTACAAACCCCCAAAGGCACACCCTTTGCATAACGAACGCTGCCCCGCTCCAAGGCTCTGCCTTTTCGGCGGATAAAACGCAGCCATTTTTAACGATTTTAGCGGAACTAGCGGCCCTATTAACCTCGTCAAAACTGGAATAGGTCCAGCCCCCCGGTTTCGCACAACTTGCACTCGCGACCATTCCAACTTTGAAAAAATCGACCTATGGCGACTGACCAAACGCAAGTAAGCCAGGACGACCAGATTGAGAAGACCAAGCAGCAGATTCGCGGCCTGGTTGGCGAAATTGCGCAGCTTAGCAAGAGCGACATGGCGCCGGAGGAGTACTACGCCGCATTCTTGCAGCGTGTGATTCAGGCCCTGGCCGCCATTGGCGGCGCTGTTTGGATTCTGGGTGAGGGAAAACGCCCGCAGCTTTCGTATCAGGTCAAGCTCAGCCCCAACCTGCTGGATAATTCCTCGGAAGACGCGCAAAAGCACTTTCGCCTGCTCGACTACGTCATCGGCAGCGGCCAGCCCGCTTTGATTCCGCCAATGTCCGGTGCCGGCGATGAAAAAATGGGGGGGAACCCCACGCAGCAGCTCCTGGTCATCGCTCCCTTGGGTCATGATGGCGCAGTGGAAGGGCTCGTGGAAATTTTCCAGCGCCCCGACGCCCAGCCGAACACGCAGCGCGGCTATCTCCGCTTTCTGCTTCAGATGTGCGAGCTGGCCGGAGAATGGTTCAAAAACCGCAAACTCCGCAACTTCAGCGACAAACACTCTCTTTGGGCCCAAGCCGATCAGTTTTCCCGCGCGGTGCATGAGAGCCTGGTGCTTCGCGAAACCTGCTACACGGTGGTCAACGAAGGCCGCCGCCTGATGGGGTGCGACCGGGTCACGGTCGCCATCAAAAAGGGGTCCAAGTGCTACGTCGAAGCCGTGAGCGGCCAGGACACGCTCGATAACCGCTCGAACGTCGTCACGTTGCTCGGCACACTTGCCTCTCGGGTCTGCGCCTCGGGCGAGCCCCTCTGGTATCTCGGCTCGACCGACGATTTTCCGCCGCAGATTGAATCCGCTATCGAAGAGTACGTCGACCAGTCCTACACCAAATCGCTCGCCGTCATCCCCATCCGCAAGCCGCAGTCCACCGTGGCCGCCCCGACAACTGGCGGGCAGACCGAAGTTGCCGCCAACAGTGGCGAGATCATCGGGGCCCTCATCGTCGAGCAGATTGAAAGCGAAATCCCCCGTGAAATCCTCACGCCGCGGCTGGACCTGGTGTACGAGCATAGTGCCCGGGCCATCACGAATTCGATCGATCACAGCAACCTCTTTCTGATGCCCGTGTGGCGGGCCATCGGCAAGAGCGCCTTCATCGTGCAGGCTCGCACGCTTCCCAAGACGCTGACGATTACCGGCACCATCCTGGCCCTGCTCATCCTCTCGATTGCCATTCCCTGGAATTACGACATGTACGCCAAGGGAGTCCTCCAGCCGGTCAAGAAACGGGATGTGTTTGCCCCACAGCCGGCACGGGTGTTGGAAGTGCTAGTGGACAACGGTGCCCGCGTCAAAGAGGGAGACGTTCTCGCCCGCTTGGAAAGCGATCAACTCAAGCAACAGTTGAATGAAGCGAGTGGCGAATTGAGCAAGTCCACCAAACGACTCGATGCTGCCCGCGACCTGCTTAGTCGAATTGAACGCAATGGCACCGTCAGTGAAATCGAGCGGAACCGTGCCCGGGCTGACTTTGAATCAGAAACGGTCGCCGTCAAGAGTCTGGCGGAGAGACTGGCAATCCTGCAGTCGCAGCAGGAGAAGCTGGAAATCAAGAGCCCGATCAGCGGCCGCATTATTACCTGGGATGTGAAAAAACTGCTCGATAAGCGGCCAGTCGATGTGGGTCAGGTGCTGATGACCATCGCGGCAGACGACACGGACTATGAGGCCGAGCTCTACTTGCCGGAACGGCGGGTCAAGCACGTCGTGGAATATCGCAACAAGATGCAAGCCAAAGATTCCACGAAGGACTTGGCAGTCACCTTCATCGTGATGACCGACCCCGGCATTTCGCATTCCGGTGAGGTCCTCGACATTCACCCCGGCGCAGACCCGAGCGAGGAGCATGGCAACATGGTCCGCATCCGGGTTAAACCGGAGGGGGAACTCACGAATCCTCGCCCCGGCGCAACCGTCACGGGACGGATTCACTGTGGCCGAGCCCCACTGTTGTGGTGCAAGTTGCATGAAGCCAAGGAGTGGTGGGACGGCACCTGGTTTGGTCTGTAATTCAATTCCTGTTCGTGCTCTGACTCGGCATAGTATTCCCCCGTTTGAAATTTTGGAGAGCTTGTTATGACTCGTCGCTTCCTTGCCGGAACGCTGCTCGCCTCGCTGGCGGTTGTCGGCTGGTGGACGCTGGCCAGTGCTCAGAATGTCCCCGGTCGCAGCGGGACGGAGAGCGTGCCGACTCCTCGACCGCGCGAAGCGGGCAGCGCGCCGCGGACCGCTTTCCCCAAGGCCAAGAACGAAATTGAAATCCTGCACGCCCTCGTCACTTCCACGGACCCCATCAAGCTGCCGGCCAGAGAAGCTGGGAGCATCGTGGAAGTCGCCGTGAAGCGCGGTTATGAAGTCAAGATCGGCGACATCGTCGGCCAGATCGACGATAGCGATGCCGTAACCAAGGTGGAAATTGCCAAGCGGGAACAGGAGGCAGCCAAAGCCAAGGCGGATAGCCCGCATGAACTCAAAGCGGCCAGAGAAGGCGAGGGAGTTGCCAAAGAAAACTATGACGTCAACCTGGCTCTGAACAAAAAGGGAGATGCCGTCTCTCAATTTGAGTTGCGGCGGTCCTGGTTTGAATGGCAACGGGCTCAGGCGCAAATTGGCGTGGCGGAAACGGAGCAGATTGTCGCCCGCCATACGCAAATGGCCAAGCAAGCCCAAATCGTGGCCGCGGAAAATGAAATTCGCCGCCGCAAGCTGACATCGCCGGTCGATGGAGTTGTCATTCAAGTTTTCAAGCACGTGGGGGACTGGGCTCAACCAGGCGATCCCGTGATGGAAATCGTCCGGATGAACAAAGTGGAAGTCGATGGCTGGGTCCTATCGGATGAAGCCTCGCCCGCTGATGTCTTTGGTAAGCCAGTGACGATTTATGTGGACTTGCCCGGACCCTCTCACAAGGACAAGCCGCATGTAGTCAAAGGACACATCACGTTTGCCAGCCAGGTCATGCAGGGCTCTGGCAATAGCCGGCAGTTTCGGGTTTCCACCGAGGTCGATAACGAGCAGGTTGACGGATTCTGGGTGATTCAGCCGGGAACCGAGGCCCGGATGGTGATTGATTTGAACGGCCAGGCCATTCCGCGGCCGACACCACCGGCGCTCAAAACCAGTCCGATCATCTCCAAAGTCGAGGCCCTCAAGCCGGCTGAAGAAGTGAAGCCAGAGCCCATGAAGGAAGCCGCGCCGACCGTGGATGTCAAACCGGCAGCAGAACCCGTTGCCGAGATTCCGGAGCCCAAAGTTGCCGTGCCGCCCAAGGTAGAAGTCGCCCAGCCCAAGGAAGAAAAACTGGCCCCGATGCCAAAAGCTGAAGCGACAAAACTTGCCGCCCCAAAAATCGAAGCCGCAAAGCCCAAGGCAGAAATCACTCGTCCCGCGGCAAACCCGGAGGTCGACGTCTATTCCCCTCGCGCCTACGGCAGTCGCACAGCCCCAAAGCCTTCGCCGAAATCCAACACCAAGAACTAACCCTGACTCCTGACCCCTGCCCCCTCCCCACATGGCCACTCTTGCCGAAAGCCTCGTCAGCAGCACCAGCAGGCCACTCCTGCTGCGCATGCGGCCCGATCTTTCGGCTCGCCGGCATCGCTATCACGGGCGGACATTCTGGGTGGTGAAGGAGCCAGTCGGCCTCAACTACTTTCGCTTCCATGAGGAAGAGTATGCGATTCTGGGCATGCTCGACGGCCGGACGAGCCTGGAAGAAATCAAGGACCAGTTCGAGCAAGAGTTCGCCCCGCAAAAAATCACCTATCACGATTTGCTCCAGTTCGTCGGCATGCTCCATCGCAGCGGCCTCGTGATCAGCGAGGCCAGCGGCCAGGGGAAACAACTCGTCAAACGCCGTGACGAAAAGAAGTGGCGCGAATTGATGGGGAAGCTCTCCAACGTCTTCGCCCTCCGCTTTCGGGGCGTGGATCCCGAGCGTTTCCTCAACTGGCTCTACAAATACACCGGTTGGTTCTTTACGTGGCCGGCCGTCTTGTGCGTGATGCTCATCGGCCTGTGTGCACTCGCCCTGGTCGGCGTGAACCTCACCGAGTTCCAAAGCCGCCTGCCGACCTTTCACGAGTTTTTTGGCCCGAAGAACTGGTTCTATCTCGGCATCACCATGGCCACGGTCAAGGTGCTGCACGAGTTTGGCCACGGGCTTTCGTGCAAACATTTCGGCGGCGAGTGTCACGAGCTGGGTGCGATGATGCTCGTCTTTACACCGGCATTGTATTGCAACGTTTCTGACTCCTGGATGCTTCCGAACAAATGGCATCGTGCGGCCATCGGTGCCGCCGGCATGTATGTCGAGCTGTTCCTGGCATCGGTGGCCACGTTCCTGTGGTGGTTCAGCACGCCGGGGCTGTTCAACCACATCATGCTTTCGGTGATGTTCATTTGCTCGGTCAGCACGGTTGTCTTCAACGGCAACCCGTTGCTCCGGTTCGACGGTTATTACATTGTGATGGACCTGCTGGAAATCCCAAATTTGCGGCAGAAGTCGACCGAAGTCCTCAAGCGGTATGTGCTGGAATACTGCCTGGGAATCGAGCAGCAGGAGAACCCCTTCCTGCCGCAGGGGAATCGCTGGGCCTTCGCCGTGTACACCATCGCCGCGGTGATTTACCGCTGGATCGTGGTGTTCTCGATCATGTTTTTCCTGAACAAAGTCTTTGAACCCTATGGCCTGAAGATCATCGGCCAGCTCATCGCCATCTCCGGGTTGGTGGGCCTGGTGGTGCAGCCGCTGTGGGCCGCCTACAAGTTTTTCTCGACTCCCGGGAGGATGAACAAAGTGAAGAAAGAACGCATGATTGCCAGCGCCGTGGTGGTTGCCGGCCTGCTGGGGTTTGTGCTGTTCGTGCCGCTCCCGTTTTCGGTGAGGTGCAACTTTGAAGTGCAAGCCCACAACGCCGCCCAGGTTTTCGCCAACGTACAAGGACAGGTCGTCAAAATCGAAAAGAAGCCGGGCGATCTCGTCAAAGCCGGCGACGTCCTCATGCAGCTCGAAAACATGCAGTTGCGCTATGAGCTGGCCGGAATGAAAGGGCAGCTTGAGGAAGCGGTGCAGCGGCTGAGCTCGCTCCGCCGGGCCCGCTTCAGCGATTCCGACCTGGTGGATCAGCTCGCGACGGCGGAGAAAGACCGGGACTCCAAGCAAAAGTTGTACGACGACAAGCAAAAGGAAATTGACCGCCTGACTATCACAGCTCCCCGCGACGGGTACATCATTCCCATGCCCCACAAGGTGGACCGCGCCGCTCAGGCGGAAGGGCGGCTATCGACCTGGGCTGGGTCGCCGTTCGACGCTAAGAATTTGAATGCCACCTTCCAGGCTACCGACTTGATTTGCCAAATCGGTGATCCCAAAGACCTCGACGCGGTCCTCGTCATCGACCAATCCTACATTGATTACGTTCGCGTCGGGCAAGCTGTCCGGGTTCTCCTGGAAGCCGACACGCAGCATGCTTACAGCACGAAAGTGGACGAGATTGCCGAAAACGAGATGAAGTTTCTGCCTCCGCAGATGTCCACCAAAGCTGGCGGACGGATGGAGGTCAAGCAGGATCCGTCCGGTCAAATGCGGCCGCTGACCACGTCGTACCAGGCCCGTGCTCACCTTGGCGACGCCACCGGAATCGCCCAGGTCGGACTGCAAGGCCAGGCCCGCATTTACACCGGCTGGCAGAGCATCCGCGAACGGCTCTACCGGACATTTACAAAGACATTCCATTTTGATTTGTAGCGGAAAGGCAAATTCGAAATCCGAAGCACGAAATTCGAAACCCAAAACTTGACCTCTGACCTCTGTCCCTCCCGGCGGCGTGTGCCGCCCCAACCGTGACCTATACTTGTGGGCGGCCTCGCCGCCTGTCCTATTCACCCGCCGCACCCGCGGCACTTTGAGGAGATTTTTCGATGGCCAAGAGTGAGAAGAATGAAGCCGACGCCCCCGTCGCCGAGGCCCCCGCCGCGGCTGCCGCCCCCGCGCAGCAGTCATTCCAGGTGGAGGTCGATGACACCCACGTCAACGCCGCCTACGGCAACTTCTGCCGCGTGACCGGTTCCCCCGAAGAATTGATCATCGATTTCGGGCTCAACCCGCAGCCGGTCGGCGTCCCGAAGAACCCGATCCAGGTGACCCAGCGGGTCATCGTCAACTACTACACCGCCAAGCGTTTGCTGCACGCCCTGTCGCTCAGCATCCAGAGGCACGAGTCCGTCTTCGGCGTCCTCGAGACCGACATCCAGAAGCGCCTCAAGCCGCAGCAGCAGCGGTAGTCGCGTATTCGGATTTGAGGTCTCAAGTCTCAAATCGACCAATAACAGTCCAAGCCCGCGTGGTGCCACGTGCATCGCGCGGGCTTTTTCGTTGCGGCAGTTGTCGGCGGCAAATCCTAATAAAGTCGCCGCGAATAGGACTCTTCGATCGCCTGATGGAGCGACTCCACCGTGTGTCCGGGCACCTGCGTTTGATCCATTAGGATCTGCGCGAAACTCGGCAGCGAAGAGTGGCGAGCAATTCCTTGCCAAAGTTGCGAACGGATCAGGGCCTTGGCGCACTGCAGAAAACACTCCTCCACGTGGACTCCAATGCCCACCAGCGGCTGCTTGCCGTTCGCCGTGAGCGATGCCAACAAGTCATCGTCTCGAAAAACGGACGCGCGGCCGTTGACTCGGAGCGTTTCGCCGAGGCCCGGAATGAGGACCAACAGGCCGATGCGCCCGGTTTCGAGGATGTTCCGCAGGCTGTCGGCGCGGCGGTTGCCGGTCCGTTCAGGAATGATCAGGGTGCCGGGGTCCAAAATTCTGGCCAGGGCTCCCGGCGCATCACCGCGAGGAGAGACGTCGCACGTGCCGTCCTGGCCCACCGTTCCAATGAGCACGAAAGGGGACTGGGAAATGAAATTGGTCATGTGCTGGTCAAGCCTGGCCTGTTGCTTCTTGACCGCCACTTCGCTGGGGACGCCGATTAAGTCGGCAAGCTCCCGGGCCGTCGTAATCAACTTTTGAAATGTCGGGGTTTGGTTCATTTGGATATCAGCTCCTCCAGGACAAAATTTTCCAGCCAGGCCGGACCTCTTTCCACGCGCAGCCGGAATTCGTTTTCGGGCTGCTGGTGAAAGAGAGGCAAGGAGCCAATGTCGACGCCGTCGACGCTCGCGATCCAGCCGCCGGGCTGACGCTCTAGCTTCACGCTGTGGACATCGTCCACCGGCTTGGCGAATGGCCGCGGGACGCGAGTTGTTCTGCCGGGCACCACCGGCCCGTGGTCGCCTTTGCAGTAGCCCAGCACGCTTCCCGCGCGCGTCATGCGCAGGACATACTGGTGCGAATGACGGTTCTCCAGGTCAAAGTGGACTTCCACGGCTTCCGCCTTTTGAAAGGAGAAACCGAACTCGATTTGATAGTACTTCGGTGGTTCAGCAGATCCAGAGAGTGCGGGTAGCTTGCGAGCCGTTACTCCCTCGGAGCCGATCACCACTCTTCCCCCTTCGTCGTCCTTGCCGGGAAGCCAGGTTCCACTGCGATTCTGCCAACCGCGTAGATTTTCGCCGTTGAAGAGTGCCACGGTCTTTCCCGAGTTCACGAGATCTCGGGCCACGGAAAGAGGAGGCCTTGTGAAAAAGATGGCAAACGCGAGCAGAATCAGGACCAGCCCGGCAGGACCTGCACCCAAGAGGAGCAGCCACCCCGGTAACTTTCCGGGAACATGCATTGGCGGCGTTGTGGTGGGCTTCTCGGGTGAGTGCGTCTCTTTTGGCTCGATTTCAGGGAGCGGCATCGTCGCCGTCTCCTCCATATAGATCGACGCATCGCTCCTTCCCAGCGAGTCAATCTTCCAGAGCAACTCTTCGTAACTCGCGGGCCGCTGCTGCGGGTCGCGGCGGAGCATTTGGGAGACGAGGGCGGAAGAAGCGTCGCTCACTCTGGGATTGAAACCGTGGACCGGCTCCATCTCGCCCGTAAGTTTCTGGGCCATGATTTGTGATATCGTCTTACCCGCCAATGGCGGCTGGCCGGCGAGCATTTGCCAGGCAGTGGCACCGAGGGCGTAGATATCGGTTCGCAGGTCCACGTCTCCCCCGTCAATTTGCTCCGGGGCCATGTAGTGCGGGCTTCCCATCGTCATGCTGGCCATCGTCAGGCGCGTCCGCTCCACTCCTCCTTCCTCCGCGGACAAAAATGCCAGGCCGAAATCGGCAATCTTGATCAGCGGCATCCCCTTTGGAAGCGGAAAGCCTTCAGGAGGCTGCACGAGCAGCAGATTGGCCGGCTTGATGTCCCGGTGGACGACGCCCTCCTTCGCCGCGTGTGCGAGTCCCGCGGCTGCCTGTCGCAAGAGCCCCCAAGTGAGTGCTTCATCGAGCGCCCCGACTCGCGCGGACAGCTTTTCGACATCCTCACCTTCCACCAGTTCCATCGCAAAGAACAGCCGTCCTTCGTGCCGACCAAAGTCATAGGCAGAGATGATATGCGGATGCATCAGCCGCGCGACAGCCTGGGCCTCCTGCTCGAATCGCTGTACGGCGGAGGGGTCCGACAATTGACTAACCAATACCGTCTTGAGCGCAACCATTCGGTCGAGGCTCTTCTGCCGAGCCCGATAAACGACTCCCATTCCCCCTTTGCCAAGCAGTCCCAGAATTTCGTAACCGGGCACCACGTCTCCCGGCCGCAGCAGCGTCTCGATGATGTCCACCTGCGATGGGCTGAGCAATCCCTGTCTCAAAGCCAGATGAGCGGGCAGAATCTGCAGAGTATCCGCTTCTGCCGCCAGTTTGGCCGCGGCATCGACAGAAAGCATGGCCAGCTCGCTGACGATTGTGAAGAACGTCCGCCGAGTCTCTTGTCCGGCTGGAATGTCGGCGGTCTCGGGCAAGGCCGGCTGAGGAAAAGTCAATTTGGGAGCGGCGCGATTCACGACGCTATTCTAATCGTCCCCTGGGCCTGAGGTAGTCGCCCAATCGCCGGCAATGATTAAACTGGAGGTGAACATGACCACCAAGGCATTAAGACACGAAGCAAGCAATTCCGGCAAGTGCCTCACTTCCCTTCGGCCACTTCGTGGCTTCGCGCCTTTGTGGTTGCCAGTCCTATTCGCCTTCGCCGCCCTTCCTTTGGTCGGCGGTTGGGGTGCGACAGTTGCGGGTGACAAGAAGCCGCTCCTTCCACCTGCTGCGGACAGGACCGTGAACTACGCCAAAGACATCCAGCCCCTTCTCGCCCGCCACTGTTACAAATGTCATGGGCCCGACAAGCAAGAGAGCAGCTTTCGGCTGGATCAGAAGGGCGCGGCCCTTCGCGGCGGAGATTGGGGGGACAAACCTCTGGTGGTAGGAAAGAGCGAGGAAAGCCCGCTGATCAAAGCGGTTGCCGGACTGCTGCCTGATTTGAAAATGCCGCCGGAAGGAGATCGGCTTACTGTAGACGAGATTGGCATACTTCGAGCCTGGGTCGATCAGGGGCTTATCTGGCCCGATGGCGGCACGGCGGGAGAAAAGCTAACCACTAATCACTGGTCTTTCCAGCCGGTGAGAATCGCCCAGCCAAAGGCCGCAGCGGACCCTCGGGCGAACACCCTGGTCGATGGCTACTTGCTCGATAAGCTTCGCGAAAGCAGCCTCGATTTCTCTCCTCGCGCGGACCGCATAGCGCTCATCCGCCGCGCCTACTTCGACGTCGTCGGCCTGCCGCCAACGCCGGACGAAGTGACGACGTTTGTCGCCGACAACCAGCCCGATGCTTACGAGCGGCTCATCGACCGATTGCTGGCGAGTCCACGGCATGGCGAGCGCTGGGCGCGGCATTGGCTCGACGTGGTCCGTTTCGCCGAAACCAACGGGTTTGAAACCAATACGCCGCGAAACGAGGCATATCACTATCGCGACTATATCATCCGGGCCTTGAATGCCGACAAGCCGTACGACCGCTTCGTGTTCGAGCAGCTTGCCGGCGACAGCGTGGGGGAGGATGCGGCCACCGGATACCTGGTGGCGGGGCCGATGGATCAGGTGAAGAGCCCGGATGTCAACCTGACTCTCATGCAGCGGCAAGACGAGCTTGCGGACGTGGTCAGCGTTACCGGAATGACTTTCCTCGGTCTGACCACCGGCTGTGCCCGCTGCCACAACCACAAGTTCGATCCCATTACTCAGCAGGACTATTATTCGTTGCAAGCCGTCTTCGCCGGCGTGCAGCACGGAACGCGGCTGCTACGATCGATCAGCGACAAGAGTCGCGAGACGGAAATCGCCACGGCTCAAACGCGGCTCACCAAAGTTGAGGCAATGCTTCGCTCTTTGGAGCAAGCTCACGAGCCTGTGGCGAGCCTGGCCGTAAGTCTCACCGCCGACAAACTCCGCCCGGCAGTGAACTCCCGTGTCAATACCGAGCGGTTTTCTCCGGTGAAGGCCCGGTTCGTTCGCTTCACCGTCGAGGCAACTAACTCTTCGGAGCCATGTATTGATGAGCTGGAGATTTATGCCGTGAATGGCGGAAAATCCTCGCCGCCGAATGTCGCCCTGGCTTCCGTCGGTGCCAAAGCCACTTCCTCCGGAAACCTGGCCGGTTTTGCGATTCACAAACTGGAACATGTGAATGATGGCAAATATGGCAACTCGCAGAGCTGGATTTCCGACAAGTCCGGCAGCGGCTGGGTGCAGATGGAGCTGAAGGAACCGGCCGAGATTGAGCGAATTGTGTGGGGCCGCGATCGCAATGGCGTTTACGCGGATCGGCTGGCGGTTAAGTACAGAATTGAAGTCGCTGCCGAGGAAGGGAAGTGGCAGCTAGTGGCGAACTCCAAGGATCGAGCGCCGCTGGGAACGACTGCCGCGAACGTGGTCAATCGTTTTGCCTCGCTCCCCGCCGAGCGGCGAATTCAAGCGGAAGGCCTAGCCACCGAGAGTCAGCGATTGACTGAGAAACTCAAGTCGCTGCAGAACGTCAACATCGCTTACGCCGGCACGTTCATACAACCGGGAGCGACGTATCGCCTGTATCGCGGCGATCCCATGCAGAAGCGCGAGGAAGTGCCACCCAGTGCGCTGGAGGTGATTGGTTCGCTCAATCTCAAAACGGACGAACAGGAGCAAGCTCGCCGCGTTGCCCTGGCGAACTGGCTGGTAACGAAGGACAATCCGCTTCCCGCCCGCGTGATGGCCAATCGCCTCTGG
>SXGT01128268.1_pt1 | contig 62696 bp, 55 predicted proteins | sample 3176221 | NCBI WGS metagenome assembly SXGT01 (sample SAMN11356862, study PRJNA531348) | freshwater metagenome | isolation source: freshwater sample F1-120 | place: China: Fuxian Lake, Yuxi | collected 2017-12-25 | reverse complement strand
GCCGACCGGCAACCTCGACCGCACCAACGCCACCGCCATCGGCAGCCTGCTCCTGTCCCTGCAGAAACACGAGCCAACCCTCCTCCTCGTCGTCACCCACAGCCAGGAACTGGCGGCCCTGATGCAAAAACGATTTCAACTCGATGACGGCCGGCTGAAGGAAGCGTAATCGAGAATGGACATCCTATGATAAAATCGCGGCCACCTTTCGCGACCGTCCATTCACCAGGAAGCCCCGTCATGAACGCCCTGAAATATTCCTTGGCCACAATCGGAAGTTTCCTTCTCTTCCTCTCCCCCGCCGCAGCCGAGGACAAGAAAATGACCCACTCCTTCAAGCAAGCGGGGGAAGTGAAAATTCTGGCGGACGTTTATCCCGCCGCGGGGGAGAAGCGGCCGGTGGTGGTCTGGATTCATGGCGGGGCACTCATCAATGGCCATCGCGAGAGCGTGCCCGGCTGGTTGGCGGAGGCGTGCCGAAAGAACGAGTACGTGCTGGTTTCCATCGATTATCGGCTGGCACCCGAGACGCAGTTGCCGCTCATTATCGAGGATGTGGAGGATGCCTTTCGCTGGGTGCGGCAGAAGGGGCCGGAAATGTTCCACGGCGACCCCGAGCGAATCGCCGTTGTGGGCGGCTCCGCGGGGGGATATCTCACGCTCACGTCCGGCTTTCGCGTGAAGCCCCGACCTCAAGCGCTGGTCTCGCTGTGGGGATATGGAGATTTGGTCGGCCCGTGGTACAGCGAGCCGAGCCCGCACGCCCGGCATCACGGCAGCAAACTTTCCGAGGGCGAAGCCTTCAAGCAAGTTTCTGGTCAGCCGATTTCCGACTCCCGCCAGCGCAAGGGGGACGGCGGCGCGTTCTATCAATACTGTCGCCAGCAGGGGACGTGGCCCAAAGCGGTCTCGGGGTGGGATCCGAAAAAAGAGCCGGAGAAGTTCTTCCCCTATATGGCGGTGAAGAACGTCACGGCCGATTATCCACCGACGCTGCTCATTCACGGCGACAAAGATACGGATGTGCCGTATGAACAATCGGCAATGATGGCGGTGGAGTTAAAGAAGCACGAAGTGGAGCACCGCCTGGTCCGCCTCGAAGGGGGCGAACACGGCCTGGCGGGGGTTGACCCGAAAATCATCAGCCAGACCTACGCCGATGCCGCGGCGTTCTTGCAAAAGCACTTGGGTAAGTAGTGCTGTGCGCTTCACAGGCCTAGCGCCGCTGTGCGGCGTATTGTCGGATCGGTAGCGCGCTATCTAAGTGTCCTTTCCGCTCGGGGAGCGTCCAAGCGGTCGCACAGATGTTAAGGGGAAGGAATCTGCCGTTAGCCCCCTCCTTGCGATAAGGTTTTTATCCGAAAAAGTCTCTATTTATTTTCCTTTGCCGCGGCGCTTGACCAGCCGGTCCGGGGTTAAAGAATGGTAAGGGGTAGGCCTGCGCAGCCAAGGAAAAACAGATTTTTTACTTGGAAAATCCGCGAAAAAAGATACTTTTCCTCAGCCTGCGAAAGAAAGTTTCGCCCCAGGAAACGAATGGAACAGTAAGGAAAGTCTGGCCATCCCCCAGGGGAACGTCTGGCGGTGGGCTTTGCGTCGCCAAGGATACCTGCAGTACGGAAGCACGTTATCAGCAAGAGGATACAACAAATGTCACTGGCTCCTTCAGCCGACGATGTCAAGCTCGCGGCAACGTTCGAACAGGTGCGAGAGCAGCTGCTGGCCGAGAACAATCCCGATCGATTGAGCAAACCCCTGGCTTTTTGGGTGCTGCCGGACGACCGTCGTTTGCCCCTTGCCTTTTTAGCAAAAACGCTCGACGAGCTGCTGGCGGTGCGATTTGTAGATTTGGCTGGCACGTCGGGCGTGGGGCAAAAGAAAATGGCCTCGTTGGTCATGCTGCTCCACCGGGCCGCCACGCAGAGCCCCGCCGAAAACCAATTTATGGTCGCCGAGACCTCCGCGGCCCTCGCTAGGGATGCCCAGCCCGAGAACGTGGACCCAGCCGCTTTCAATCCCTCCATCGTATCGGAATTGATTTGGACCCAGTGGAAAGACACCGTTCGCCTGCATGGCATTGGCAACGAGAAGCTGGGCCGGCTCGCTCCGTCGTTGCAATCGCTGCCGACGGTGATTTGGGAAACGCAGCTTGGGTTCTATCTCGACCAGTCGCTCATGGAAATCCGCGAGCTTAAGACGCACGGCGAAAAGCGGGTGCTGGCAGTGATGGAAGTCTTCCACTGTGTGCATCGCATGCTGGGGGCCGTCGCCAGCACGGGTCTGGCGATTCGCCTGTCGCCGCGGCAGATTGCCGGCGTGGAAGATTGGATGTCCGAAGCGAAGTCGCAAGAATCCGCTCCGCGTCACGAAGAGCTTGTGGAGAAACTCTGCGAGCCGCTGCTGAGGCAATTGGAACTGGATGTGGGGACAACCGTGTGCGGCCTGGCCCGCGCTCGCTTGGGGGTTGGCGTGCCACGGAAGAGCGTTCGCGAACAGTCGCGGGAGATGGGAGTCACGCGGGCCCGCGTCTATCAACTGCTGGAAGATTGCCATCGCACCATGTCGGTCCGCTGGCCCGAAGGCAAGCGGCTGCTCGACGAATTCGCCCAGCGGATGGATCAGCTCTATTCCTCAGCCGACTCCGCCAACCTGCTGGGAAGCCTCCGCGAGCTGCTGTTTCCCCTCAAGTTCGACTCGCTGACTCCCCACCTGCTGGCCGAAGCAGGAGCTGAATGACGCGAAACGGGCCGGTACTTTCAACCCCGGCGCAATCGCCCGTGCGGCGCTGATTTGCTGATGAGCGGGTTTTAAGACGAGGGCGTTTCTGGAGCATTTCCGGGCAGGCTGGAAGCCTACCCCACTTAGTTCTCATCTCCTCCCGAAATCTTTTCTTCCACCTTATCCGCCTGCCAGGCGATGGCGGTGATGGTGCGAGTGACGTCGAGGGCGTTGGTGGTCGCGGCGAGTTGGCTGGTGCAGACGACAACCATTTCGCCGGCGGGGGTGTCCTGAATGGCAAAGGCGCCGGCGACCATCTGCGAATTGAACTTGAGGAGCTGCATCGCGTTCTCCGGCGTGCTCGGGCCACAGACGGAGGCGTAGGATATCAGTGCGTGGCCCGCTTCGTCCTTTTGATCGAAACGGACGGTGACGGTTTGCTTGCGGAGCGAGCCGATGGGAAGGGTGACTTGCCAGGCGTCGCCGCTCTCGGCCAATTTCCAGCCAGAGCTTTGTACGACAGAGCGGACGAGCTGCTTGGGGTCGGTGACCGGAGGAGCGGCGGCCTTGAGAGAGCCGAAGTCCATGCCGGCAGAGGCGGGGGACTGGGGGCTCGGGGCTCCGGCAGAGGTGAACTGGTTGGGATTGACGCGAGCGCCGCTTTGCATGGCCTGCTGGATCAGGCCGGGCATCATCATGCCGTAACCGGCACCCATGCCCATTCCCATCGCGCTGCCGCCAGTTCCTTGATTTTCGGCCATCTTCCCCATGCTATTGGCGGCCTGAAACACGGTGTAAGCCTGCAAGTCGCCGATGACTCCCATGCTGCTGCGGGTGTCGATTGCCTTTTGCACTTCCTCCGGCGGCGTGATGGCGTTGATGAAGAATTCTTTGAGCTCCAGGCCGTATTTGGTGAACTCGCCGGCAATGCCGCTCAGGGCGCTGCTCGAAATTTCGTCGAACTGGGCCGGCAGGTCGAGCATGCTCGTCTGCTTCGTAGCCAGCATGTCGGTCAGTCGGCTGACGATGAGATCCTTGAGGTAATTCGAAATGTCCTCGGTCGTGTATTTGCCGACGGTGCCGACTAGCGTATCGAGAAACGTGTTGCTGTCGGCCACGCGGAACGCGAACTTGCCGTTGGCCCGCAGTCGGATGATGCCAAAGTCCTTGTCGCGCACGGTGATGGGCTGGCGGGTTCCCCATTTCTGGTCGACGAAAGTCTGCTTGCCGATGAAGTAGACCTGGGCCTGAAACGGCGATTTCTCCCACGGGATGGTGAGCAGCCGCGTGAGAATCGGCACGTTCATCGTCATGAGCGTGTAGCGGCCGGGGCCGAATTTATCCTGGGCCTTGCCGCCGTAGACGAACACCGCCTCCTGGTTGGGCTGCACGATGAGCTGGGCCCCGATTTTGATATCGGCGGACCCTTCCGGCGGCACGCGATGAACAATCTCACGATTGGTGTTGTCGAAGAACTGGAGGACTTCAATGCGGATGCCCATGGCGGACTCGAGGGGGAAAAGCGGAGGTCGGAAAGTGGAAAGCGGAAAAATACGCGATGAAATCTTTGTAGCCGATTTGCGCGCGTATTTCCAGAAGCAATTCGCTCGCAGACGCCCAGTATTGCCTCCGCTTTCCGACCTCCGCTTTCGGCCTCGACCTACTCCTTCCGCAGCACCGCAGCTCGCAGTTCAAAGCCGTCCGGCGATACGGCCATCGATACGCCCGTCGGCAACAGGTTGGGGGCGAGAACATCGAACTTCGGCAGGGCGGCCGCGGGAGCCTTGTCGGCCGCGGGAGAGTCTCCCAGCAGCACGAAGCGGAGCGCCTGGGCCCGCAGCGAGCTTTTGGCGTTGACGGTGCCCGCGCGAACCGCTTCGTAATCGAGCCGTCCGGACTGGTCGCTCCGCAAAAAGCCCCGCAGGCAGGTCCGCTCGTTTTCCTGCTTTCCCGTCCAGAGAGCGAGCTGTTTGTAGGCCGGATCATCGACGAGCGAGTTCACCTTTTTGGCGGTGAGTTTGGAGCGGAGCCAGGTAACGTCCGTGCAGAGGAAGGCGAGCGTCGGCGTGACGGCATAGGCCTGAATGACCTTGGTGTCCTTGGGAGTGCCTGGTTCTGGCTCGTTGAAAAGCGGCTCGCCATCCGGGGCCGTGCGGAGCGGGCTGCCGCCAACGGTTTCATCTTTCACCAGCGGATCCAGCCGCGACACTTTCGACAGGGCCTTGGCCAGCTTGACTTGCTCCTTGCTTTGAATGCCGATGAGCCGCCGCGAACCCGTGGGATTCGACGGATCCTTGGCCCGGTGCGAATCGCCGACTTCAAAAATCCCCGGTCCGAGCCGCCCCATGATGTCCTTCTTCACATCAACCGGCGATACGGGGTCCAGCCGCAAGTTGGCGAGGTAGGCCGCAAAGAAGCCATCGTCGCTCAGCTTCTCATCCACCCAGACTCCCGCGCCGTCCAGAGCGGCGGCAAAGTCCCAGGTCCAGGAGAAGAAGCTGCCGACATCCGCCTCCACCCAGGCTGGCGGCGTGATCGGTTTTCCGGGCTTCATATCGAACAGCCGCATCCCCTTCGCGAAGGGGCGTTTGGCGACTACCAGGCTGGCGACTTCAAAGTCGTGGCTCGCATCGGGCTGCAAGGTGACGACGCCGCCGATCCCCGTCACGGCGTTAACCCCCTGCTTGCCGGCGACCGTGACCCAGTCTTTGAAACCCCGCACTTTGGGGTCGGCCTTTTTCTGTAGCAGTTCGGCGAGTTCCAGCGGGCGGACAAACCACCGCACGTCGGCGGCTCGATCGCCCGCCAGTTTGCGGGACTGGGTATCGACTTTCTGAAAATCGACGTCTCCGGAAAGGGCCAATTTGGCCCCCGCTTCCCACTGCTTCAAAAGCTTGTCCGCGGCGGCTGCGGAATTGCTGGCGGCGAAGAGATCTCCTTTGGTGACGTGGAGACAGACGCCAGTTTCCTTCCCGGCGGCGGCGATTTCATAGGTAACGATCTCGCCTCCTTCAACTTTCTTCACGACCCGCTTGGCTTTGCGGCCGTCATAGTATTTTTCAGCGTCAGCCATCACTCGCTTCACTTCGCCGGCGTCCTCTTTTCCCCCCGCCAAAAAGACGAGAGCCGGCCGCTTCCCCTCTCCCTCCAAAATGGCGAGTGCCGCCGGTTCCTTGAACTTGGCGATGTCGGCCCAATCCAGGCCGAGTGCCGCCTTGGGATGGAGCGGCGCGGCGATCTCCCCTTTTTGTAGCTCGGCATAGAACGGGGAAAAATCCTTACCCGCGAACATCGCACCCAGCGCCGTCTTCTGCCACTTCGCAGCCGCCTCGCTCGGATTATCGAGCAGCAGCACCAGGCTGGCGGAGGCGGGGAGCTTGTCTTCCGGACCGGCAGCCAATGCGGAGAATCCAATGAGGGCAATCAAGCTGAAACAGGCGGGGCCGGCGGAAATGCGATACGTCATACTTCGTTCCTTGTGGCAAACTCACGCCCCTACCGCCCGTCAAGCGGGGCAAAAGGGGTGCTTGCCATTGTAGTATCCGGCACAACTCCATGCGTCCCCGCACTGGCATGAGACGGTACAATCTCTGGTGCCTTCCCAAATCTGCAATCTCCAATCTGAATTCTGCAATGGCTCCTTACGAAACCCTCTGCCGGCTCACCCGCGAAACGGCCATCCTGCAATCCATCGAGGCCCTCATCGGCTGGGACGAGCGGACTTATATGCCGCCAGCGGCAGGGGAATATCGGGCTGAGCAAATGACGTACTTGGCCGGCATCGTCCATCAGCGGCGGACGGACAAGCGGATTGGCGAATTACTGGGGGAGCTCGCCACCAGTCCACTGACGAAGGACAAGCACAGCGACGAAGCGACCACCATCCGCCAGCTTCAGCGGGACTACATTAAACAAATCAAGCTGCCGCAGACGCTCGTCGAGGAACTGACCAGGGCCAGCGTCCTGGGTCAGCAGGCCTGGGTCGAAGCCCGCAAGAACAACGACTTTCCCTCCTTCGCCCCGCACGTCAAAAAGCTTTTCGAGCTCAAACGCCAACAAGCGGAAGCGCTCGGCTACAAGTCGTGTCCCTACGATGCCCTGCTCGATGACTTCGAGCCCGATGCCCTCACGGCGGACGTGGCCAAGGTGCTGGCCGACTTGCGAAAGGATCTGGTCCCGCTGGTGCAGGCGATCGCTCAAGCGAAGAAGCGGCCCGATGCCAGCATCCTCACTCGAGAATATCCAACCGCCGGCCAGGAAGCCTTTGGCAAAGCCGCCGCCGCAGCTGTCGGGTTCGATTTTCACCGCGGCCGGCTGGACGTGACGCACCATCCGTTTTGCAGTGGCATGGGCCCGCACGACTGCCGCCTCACCACCCGTTACGACGAGCACTTTTTTCCCTCGGCTCTCTTTGGCACGCTCCACGAAGCGGGGCACGGCATGTACGACCAGGGTTTGCGGCCGGAGCTCTACGGCCTGCCCCCCGGCATGTACGTGTCGCTCGGCATCCACGAGTCGCAGTCCCGGATGTGGGAAAACCTCGTCGGCCGCAGCCGGGCTTTTTGGCAGCACTTCTTTCCGAAATTTCGCGAGACTTTCTCCTCCGCCCGCGATGTCTCGCTGGACAACTTCTATTTCGCCATCAACAGTGTGCAGCCGTCGCTGATCCGCGTGGAAGCCGACGAAGCGACGTACAACCTGCACATCATCGTCCGCTTCGAGCTGGAACAAGCGCTGCTCAGTGGCGACCTGCCCGTGGACGACTTGCCCGGTGCCTGGCGGGAGAAGTACCAGCAATATCTCGGCATCGAGCCCACGGACGACGCGGACGGTTGCTTGCAGGACGTCCACTGGTCCGCCGCCCTCATCGGCTACTTCCCGACGTACTCGCTCGGCAATCTCTACGCCGCCCAGTTCTTCGAACAAGCGGACAAAGACCTCGGTGGCCTGGCAACCCAGTTCTCCTGCGGCGATTTCGCCCCCCTCCTGCAATGGCTGCAGCGAAACATCCACCACCGGGGCCAATGCCACACCGCCGCCGAACTCATCCAACTCGTCACCCACAAACCCCTCACCCACGCCCCCCTCATCCGCCACCTCCGGGCCAAGCTGGAGCCGCTGTATGGGTTGGCATAGCTGCCGGCTTGGTTCATTTACAACGCACAATAGCCCCGCATAGTTGTTAAGCACTCAAGAAAATCAAAGGTATCACTATCCGCTCCTACAAGGACGCCGCGAACTGCACCTTCTCAAAGCCGACGAGTCGCGAGATGTCGTAAACCTCGATGACATTGCCCAGCGGGACGTCGGGGTCGGGATGGAGAATGACTGGGGCATTTCGTTTGATGCGGGCGACTCCGCGGAGCGATTTTTCGAGTACCGCTAGAGATGAGACGGGGGAGTCGTTCACGGTCCAGGTCGGAGCCGAGCCTTGCCACAGGATGCGGACGACGACGTCTTCAAAATCCGCTTCCGGAGGTGGAGGCGTATCCGAGGTCGCCACACCGCTGCCGCTGGCTGCTGAAAGCTGGCCGGGCAGGGACAACTCCGGGATGTTGAAGTTGCTGGAGAAGATGAAGTAGATCATCAGCAGAAAGACGCAGTCGATCATCGGCGTCAGTTGCAGTTCAACCGGGGTGCGGCGGGTGGTATAGGTGGGACGGCGCATGGGGAAAGTCAGGTTTCAGATTGCAGATTGCTAATTCTCTTCACCGAGTGTTTTCCTTTTCGAAAACGGCGAACTTCACGTTCCAGATTCCTGCTCGGGCACACGCGAGCATAACGGGCTCGACGTGCTTATAAGGGGCGATTTGGTCGCCGCGGATGCGGACCTCCAAGTCCTTCCCCAGCTCGCTTTGCCGCTCGGCAAGCTGGATACGCAATTCTTCGGCGGTCACCGGCCGGCCGGCGAACAGCAGCGTGCCGTCCGCCAGCACATTCACCGTCAGCCGCGGCTTCTGGCTGGGCTTGTCCTGAAGTCCGCTTTGAGCCGTGGGGAGCGGCAGCGTGAGTTGAACCTCTTGCTTCGCCAGATGGTTGGAGACCAAGAAGAAGATGATGAGCAGAAACACGACGTCGATCATGGGCGTCATGTTAAAGCCGACCTCGCCCCCCTTGCTGAAGCTGGGGAATTTCACGGAAGTTCCCCTCGTGGCAACACGCGGCCTCGCGTGTTTGCCGCTTGCGAAAGATGTGACTCTTGAAGATGCCTGCACGCGGGCCGCGTGCGGCTACGTGGCAACAGCCAAGCCTTTTTCATATCTTCCCTCCGGCAACTCGGGGCGGCGGAGGCGGTGGCGGAACGGGTGGTGACTTGGAAGCGATGGAACCTCGTTTGAGCGGAGCGAGCGCATGCTGGGCGGCGTAGGCGGCTTCGGCCACGAACTGGTCCACCCGGTTGCGAAAGATGGCAAATGCGCCGAGCGACGGGATGGCGATAATCAAACCGACAACGGTGGTGACAAGGGCCTGGTAGATGCCGTCCGCGAGTGCCGAAGCGCCGGCAGTTCCTTCCGTATCCGCCACCACCTTGAACGCCATGAGCATTCCCGTCACCGTGCCGAGCAGCCCCAGCATGGGCGCGATGTTGCCAACAACGGAAAGAAACTCCACTCTGCGGAACAAGCGGGCCGATTGCTCGCCCAGCGCGTCTTCCGTCGCTTTCTCGACTTCGCTCCAACCGCTGTCGGCTTCGTTCAGGCCATACATCAGCACGAACGAGAGGAAGCAAGGCTTGTCGCGACAGACCTTGATGGCCTGCGGGTACTGTCCCGCGGCAACCAGGTCGCGGACTTCGTCGCTGAGACCGGCGGGAATCAGTTCGCCTTTACGGAGGCTGAGCATATTTTCAAAAACCAGGTAGGCCGCCGTTAGAGAAACGCCGATCAGCGCCAGCATGATGATGACGCCGATGGGGCCGCCGGAGAACAGAATCTCAAAGAACCCGAGCGGAACTTTCTTGGCAGGCTCGGCAGCCACGGGAGCAGCCGCCGGCTTGGGCGCAGCTCCCTTTTCCTGGGCGGCGGCGGAACCCAGATGCGCGGAACTCATCACAAGTACCAGCAATATTCCGATGTAGAGCAAAACAAACTTCTGCACGCATGACTCCTTGATTGTTCCGTGGACAACGTGAGGGCGCGCCACGGAGTGGCGGCCTACTTTGACTTGGGCTCCAGCCTGGTCTTCGCTTCCTCTGCGGCTGCTGTTCGACTATACCCGCTGAGCACTTCGCGGTAGAGGCCAACTGCCTGCTCGGTGCGCCCCAAATCCTCATGCTGCTTCGCGGCGGCGAGAAGGGCATCCGCCGCCATGACTCGTTGTTGGCTGTGGACTAACGGGACGTGGAGATAGGCAAGCGCCGCGTCCTCTGGCTTTTCCAGCCGGGCCAGGGCTTCACCGACTACAAAATAGCCGCTGGCGCGAACTTCGGCGGGCATTTGCTCGAGCGCCGCTTGCCAGCGCTGGACTTCGTCGAGTTTCGCCAAAACGACCTTCGTCCGCCAGAGCTGAATCTGCGCCAAGGACCGAATACGCCGGTCAACCGTCTTGCTGCCCGCGATTCCCTCCAGCGCCGCCACCGCCCCACCGCGCTCTGGTCCCGCCAAGAGCCAACTCGCCCCCAGGACCTGCGCCTGCGGCGCTTTGCTCTGGAGCCAGGCCGCCGCACGCGGCTGGAGAGCCCCATCTGGTGGCGTCGGAATCCAGGCGACGGGAACCACCTCGTAATGCCTGGTCAGCGGGTCGCTCTCCACAATGGCCAGCCACTCATCGCCGGCAACATCGAAGCGGCCAAGTTCCGAGTAACAGCCGACCAATTCGGCCATGATCTTCCGCCGCGCCCAAACTCGCGGTTCCTCGCGCTTGGCTTGCTTATAGGCGGTGATGGCTTCTTCCAGCTTTCCCTCGGCGCGCAGCGAGTCGCCGCGCTCCTGCGCGGGAGTCCACTGGGTGCGAATATCGACCACGCGCGCGGCAGGGATGTTTTCCACGCGTCCCGACGCCGATTTAAGTTGCAGCGACTCGCCCGTGTACTCGATAATCTCCCCGATTCGGTTGGTACGAACTTTGGCGTCCTTGCCCGTGAGAACGGTGACGGTGTCCTCGCCAGGGCAATTCTGTGGGCGCGAAGCCGCCAGCGCGAGAACAAAGTTGATCGGAAGTAGAACTTGCCATCGCATGGACGAAGAGTACGAACGATTCGGAGGGGTCAAAGTTTGGAAACGTCCACGTATCCGTAATTCCCGTGGTTCTGTTCCGCCAGGCGTTTGAGAAAATTCTGCCCACTGTTGGCGGGGCCGGAACCGAATTCAATCGCGTTGATGCTGGTGCCGCCGTTGATGCGGCGGATGCGGGACAGGTCCGTGGCCGAAAGCTGCGGGTCGTCGGCATCGGTCAGGAAGAAAATAACATCGGGTTTGAGACTCAGGGCCATTTCCATGGCCTCCATGTGCCGCGTCCCCCCATCCGCCAGAATACTGCCGATGAAGGACTCCGCCCTCTTCTTGCCCGCGTCGTTGGCGAACTCCATGCCCGGTGGCTGGCCAGGAACGAGCTGCATGACGTATGGCTTTTGATTGTAGAAGATGATTTGAAACTGATGAACCTTGTCGAGGCTTTCCAGACTGCCGATGAGCTGCTGCTTGGCCGCTTCGAGTGGAGCCCCTTCCATGCTGCCGGAACGGTCGAAGACATAGACGAAACGGCTCCCTTCGCCTTGCACGCCGAAAACTTGGGTGCGGGCGTTTTTGCCAGTCCCTTTGCCGACAGGGAGTCCTTTGCCGGGAAGTGCAAAACTTCCCGCCCCCGGCGTCAACTCGCCAGGGAACGAGGGTGGGCCTCCAAAGCCGGGAGCGGACGGAAGCTTGAGTCCGGTTGTCTTCGGCTGCTCGGCGGATTCGGGAAACGGAGAGCTCGTGCTGGCCGAAGCAGAGGCTTCGCTGTCCCCCGTCGTCAAAGTTCCGCCACCACCGTCGTTGGCAAAGTACTCCGGTTTTCCGCGGCCGCTGCTGACCAGAACGATGCCGGCTTCTTTGCCTTCCTCGATCCCGGCAATGCCGCGTGGCACTTCTTTGATGAAATACGCGCACGAGGTCAGGACGCTGAAGTGCAACAAGAACGACATCAACCAGGCCGGAACCTGCCGCCGGGCGGCTGGAATTATGTGTGCCGGCGTGAGCCCTTCGGCGTTGGTCGGACTTGAAGAGGTCGCTGGCATGCTTCAATTCTAACACAAAGAAGTGGGGCTTCTCAGGAACCGGCTGCGTTCACCGCTGGCCGCAGGGTTGACTTGCCGTGAAAGTGCGGCGGACTGACAGGATTAACCTGGAGGGCAGCGAGAACAACCGCTGGCTGGACGACGGAGAACAACTTCAGACCGAGCCGGCGGAGGACGACAAGATTTCCGGCCACGGCGGCCACAATTCCCAAGTTGAATTGCAGGAAGTTCTCGTCAAAGACAAGGCCGGGAATGAAACCTTCCGCCGCGAGCGTAATGCCGAAAACCACCGCTGCAAAAAACGTCCACCGCCATGTCTTTCTGCCGACGACGGCCAGGGAACATGCAGCTGCAACGGGGAGCGTCATGGCGCAAACCGAAAGGCAGACGGTAGCGATTTCGACGAAATCTTCCCGAGGCATCAGGCGGATGACGGCACAAGGGATCGCCAGGAACGTGGTCCAGCCCAGAAAGTGCAACACACCAACTTGTAAGCGACCGGTCTTTTCGGGTGCATGGTACGCCGGATCAAAATCCAGCCGCCAACCAAGCAACCCGCGGAGCGGCAAGAGGAGACCATGCAGCAGCAGGACCATGAAGAGGCAAATGATGAAAACCTGGCTGAACTGTTCCACCCAGGACGCAAAATTCGGATTCAGCGAGCTTTGATCGCTGACCGCCAGTGCACCGGCCATCGTCACCAAAAGCACGCTGATGAAGCGGGCCACATTGGGCAAGCCACCCAGCGCCAGCCAGACGCTCAGGAGAAATCCCTGCCCCAGCAAGAGCCCCAGTCCCAATTCCGCCCAGTCCATCTCCCCCACCAGCCGAATGATGAACCAGGCGGCAATCACATTGGCCGCCACTTGAGCAACGAACCACCAGGAGTGGAGCCGGCGGAACCAGAGTGGAAAGGGTGAATGTCTTGGGCGCGGAGTGATTGCAGTTGCCATCATGTCTTCCGTGACGAGTAGGCAAGGGAGTCGGGAGTCTTTGGCGTAGACAATCTCGACGTTCGAATGGGCGAAGACGCCAAAGACTCCCGACCCCATCGCGGGGCATGGCTGGGATTATGTCCCGACTCCGCCGTTCCGAGCTACCTCAGTTTTGCCGTCACGCTATCATTTCAGCGTATGGAAGATGCGGAAACCGATTTCGGCGTTCCAATCCCCGGCAAAGTGCTGCCGCCGGAACAGTGGGCCAAGACGGCGCTCAAAAAGCTGCCGCCGCCGGGACCGCTCGACTGGCAGACGCTCTTTGGCCGCTCCGCGCCGATCATCCTGGACCTCGGCTGTGGGAATGGGCGGTTCGTCATTAGCAGTGCATTGCAGCGGCCGGAGTGTGACCATCTGGGGTGCGACATTCTGCCGCTCGTCATCCGCTACGCAACCAAGCGGGCCAACCAGCGAGGACTGGCCAACGTGCGGCTGGCGGTGATTGGGGCGTTTGAGTTTCTGGAACAATACGCCGCGCCACATTCCATCCAAGAGATTCACCTCTATCATCCCCAGCCGTACAAAGACAGCGAGCGGGCATACAAACGGCTGATTACTCCGGAGTTTCTTTCGCTCGTTCATCGCTCGCTAGCACCGCAAGGGCTTGTCGTCCTCCAAACCGACAACCGGGCCTACTGGAACTACATCCGCCACGTCGCGCCGCTCCTCTTCGACTTCGACGAGCTGAAGGGCACCTGGCGCGACGCGCCGCAAGGCCGCACCCGGCGGGAAATCTACGCCCGCCAACACAAGCTCACGATCTTCCGCGGAAAGGGAACGCCAAAGCCCAACGTCACTGCCGCCCAAATCGCCGAAATTATCCAGTCTCAACCACCCCCAAGGTTTGATGCGGGAGGATAATTGAGGACGATAAAGAGTGAGTGGTGAGTAGTGGATGGTGAGTGGTGAGAACTGGATGGCGCACTCATGTGGCTCGACCAAGTAATAGGGACTATCGAGAAGAACCCGGTGATTGGGTACGCGTCCCATTCGGCACCCGCTACTGAGCCGACGGCAATTGCCGCACTGGTACTCCTCGCTCATGGAAAGCAAGAATCCGCAAAGCGAGCCAGCGACTTCCTCATCAATACCCAATCCTCCGACGGTTCCGTGGGTGTCCGCCAAAATGAACCGGACCCGCAATGGCCGACCAGCCTGGCGGTGTTGGCGTGGCATGCGTTTGACAAACTGGCGTATGCGACCAACATCGAACAGGGGGTGAACTGGATGTTGCAGGCCAAAGGGAAGGCGATGGAGCAGACCGACGACATGGGGCACAACACCCAGCTTGTCGGCTGGTCCTGGGCAGAAGGGACGCATTCCTGGATTGAGCCGACGGCGTTTCATGTCCTGGCGTTGAAAACGGTGGGCCGCGGTGACCATCCCCGCACCCGCGAAGCCATCACGCTGCTGCTCGACCGGCAGCTGCCCACCGGCGGTTGCAACTACGGCAACACGTCCGTCCTCGGCCAGATGCTTCGTCCCCACATTCAGCCCACCGGCATCGCGCTGCTCGCCCTCGCGGGGGAACAGGACCAGGGCAATCGCATCGCCAAGTCCGTGGCGTGGCTGCGCAAGGCGCTCTCGAAAGAAACAACGCGCGCATCGCTCGCTTGGGGACTCCTGGGACTCGCCGCGCATCGAATAACTCTGCCCAGCGCAACCCAGTGGCTCGAATCCGCCGCCCAGCAAGTTCAGTCTCACGACAATTCGCCGCACAAGTTGGCGCTGCTCGCGCTGGCCGCCGCCGGTCCACGACTCCTGACTCCTGACTCCTGACTCTCCATGTCCAAGCCCTTCTCCACCGTCCCTCCCGCCCGCATCTCCCGCCGCGCGCTCCTCGCCGGCGCGGGACTGGTTGCGGCTGGGTTTGTGGGCACCAGAACGGTGCGGCAGTGGATGAAGCAGCGGGCGAGCGTGTTTGTGGCCAAGCACCAGACTTATGGTGGTCCGCTGGTGCAAACCATTCGCGACGGCCTGATTGCCAGTGGCATCGACGCTGCCAACCTGAAGGGAAAAAAGGTTCTCCTCAAACCGAACATGGTGGAGCCCTCGCGCGAAGCGCCGCACATGACGACCCATCCGGCCATCATCCTGGCGGCATCCGAAGTCTTCCGCGGCTGGAGGGCGAGTGTGACCGTCGGCGAAGCGCCGGGGCATGTTCGCGATACCGACATGGCTCTGGAGGAATCCGGCGTGCGCGAAGCACTCGACTCAGCGAAGCTCCCTTTCGCGGATCTCAATTATCAGGAAGTCGCCTGGGTGGAAAACCGTGGACACGCCAGCAAACTCGCGGGCTTCTGGTTTCCGCGAGCAGTCGCCGAGGCCGACATGGTCGTCTCGCTCCCCAAAATGAAGACGCACCACTGGGTCGGCGTCACCGCGGCCATGAAGAACCTCTACGGAGTCATCCCCGGCATCAAATACGGCTGGCCGAAGAATGTGCTGCACCACAACGGCATTCCGGAGACGGTCTTCGACATCAACGCCTCGCTGCCGCGGACCATCGCCATTGTGGATGGCATCGACTGCATGGAGGGGGACGGTCCCATCATGGGAACCAAAAAAACGATGGGCCTGGTCGTTATTGGCACAAACCCCGCCGCCGTGGATGCCACTGTTTGCCGCCTGATGGACCTCGACCCGGCCCAAGTCCCCTACCTGCAACTCGCCGGCGGCCGCCTCGGCCCCATCGACGACCGGCTCATCAGCCAGCAAGGCGAAAAGTGGCAGCCGCTCGCTTCGCCGTTTCAGATCCTCGACAAGCCGCATTTGCAGAGGCTGCGGAAGAACAAGGGCGTACTGGTGACATAGTTTCGGATTTCAACTCTTCCCCATTGCCTCCGCCAGTCGCTCGGGCACTTTCCCAAACTGCTTCTGGTATTCGTCCAATGTCGGCTGCAAACGAACCCGCACTTTGTCCTCGTGGTTCGCGGCAATGTCGCTGAGCAGATGCGCCAGAAACGGATTCCGCAGACGGTCGAACGTCTGGTCAGCGAACTCCGCCACGCCACCGATGCGGTAGGCGATGGTCGGCACAATCTCTTCAAAAAGCAGCCCGCGGACCCACTTCACCGCTTCCTTGTCGGCCAGGATCTCCTGTACCGTCTTGAAGCCCGACCCGAGAAACTTGCCGACTATTGCCGTGTGCAGGCCGTTGAGCATCCGCACTTTCCGTAGGTAATACGGCAGCAGGTCATCCACCATCTGAATTGCCGGATGATCGAACAGCTTGATCGGGTGATCCAAGAAGCGGCTGCCGAGATTGAAAATGCCCGATTCACTCGCGCGGCGGACGGGCGGTTTTTGAATCGCCCAGAGGGCGTAGGGCTCGGCGTGGATCAGCAGCGGGTCTTGCTTCGTGAGCGGATGGTCCGCCGGCGCTCGCGTCACCATGCAGTCCACCAGGTTGCAGAGCCAGACGCACTCCTCCCGCACCCACGGCTCGAACGTCACCGGCAGTTGCCACGCCAAGATTTGCTGCCTCACCAGGTCTCGCAGCTTCTCCGCGTTACGCTCGATCAGCTCGCACGGCAGGATGATGACCGGCGACTGCGAATCCTGATACCGTTCCCATAACACGCGGGTCAGCTTAGCGGGAAAGGACATCGGAGGAGCGGAGTGCAGCGTGTCGGCGGGGTCGAGCTTGTATCCCGACTCCGTCGTGTTGCTGATGATGTATTTGAGCTGCGGCGAGCGGGCGATTTCCAAGACCTTGGGCCACTCCGTCGCCGCCACCAGCCCCCGGCTGATGGATTTCACTTCATCCACGCGCTCGACAAGCTGGCCCTCTTCATATCCGCGGACCAGAACGTGATAGCCGTGCCCCTTGTTCCCCAGCAGCTCGGCCCGGTCATTGCCTGTGGACTGCACGGCAACGACGCGGCCAACCCCCTGCCCCTCATCGTTGGCCCGCTGCACGAACCGGTCCACAAACGCCCGCAAAAAGCGCCCGGTGCCGAATTGAAGGATGGTCTCGGGAAGGGACATTTTGTATTTCTTCTTGAGGATTGATTCTTAAACTGACTGCTTCCATTTATCGCGAGTAGGCCTGGCCGCTGGCGGTGGACGCCCGTCGCCGCGACTCATACGGCGGCATCAGCGTTAAGGATTGCGCATTTGCCGGATGTCGGGCTATTCACTGAACAGTGCCTTCAGCGAGCCAGATTGTTTCCAAACCGTGTCCTGGCCGCATAAAAAGACGACCCGGCCGTCGGCAGTCACCAACGGAGATGTGCTCAGCAGCGGCGCTGTGTGCGGCGCGATCTTGAGGGGCTCGCCGAATTTCAGCACGCCGTCTCGCAATGTTCCACGGCGGAGAAATGCATTCTGATTGCCAGTGAAAATCAGCACGAGGCGATCCCCCTGGACCAGGAGCTGCGGATTGGATGACGGCTCCCCCTTTTCAGCGATGCCGATCGGCTCCCCCCAGTGCCCCTCGGCGTCTCGTCGGGCGTAATAGAGCATTTGCCCAAATTGGTCCCACACGAGGTGCATCCGGCCGGCGGCATCGACGGTGGCCTGCGGATTGCGAGCGTGGGAGCGCTGTTCATCCGTCACGGGCACTTCCAAGTCCTTGAGCTCCGTCATGTCGGCCGGGCTGTCGGCGACGGCGTATTTCATCCGGTAGAGCAGCCACGTTTTGTTGTCGGGGCCATCCAGCAGTTGCACGTTGCCCGGTGGCCAGCCGGTGACCTCGAGCTTGAGCGGACGGGCGGGCGACCACTCGCGGCCGTCTTTCGAATGCCTGAGGAACAGCCGATACGCCCCCGAGTTCAGTTGGTCGAGATCCAGTTGGTTGCTGTAGTAGGCCACCCAAATCGTCCCGGCCTTATCCATGTAGAGCGTCGGACAGAGGCAGTTGTAGTTCTCGTTGAACAGCTCGGAATCGGCGGTCGCCGTCGGTTTCGACCAGGTGACGAGATCGCCCGTGGTCGAAAACCGCAGGCCCCCGTTGCACCAGGCCACCAGCGAGCGGCCGTCTCGCAGCTTGACCACGCTAGCGCTTGGTCCGTAGGTCGAATGGAAGCCGCGGAGATTGGTCAGTTCGCCTGTGAATGGGCTGTCGAGATTAAGGAACAGGGAATAGTTGGCACCCGGCAGCAGATCGAGCGCAAATCTGCGAGGCTCCTTGAGCCTGGGATGGACATAGTCGAACAAACACTTGCCGGGCGTGACGTTGTGGCTCGTGGTCTCGTTGCCATACGGCTGGCCGTTGAGGGTGATCGTGCCACCCTTGGGGAGGAATTCCGTGTGAAACGTAAAACCGGGAATCGGTTTGGCTGCCACGGCGGCATCTTTGGCCCGTGGGCGGAATGTGGCCGTCACTTTCACGCCGTGGACCTTGAATTTGTCCTTCCAGGTGCCGGCGCTGAAGTGGACGAGTCCGGTTCCGGGCTCGATTGCGAACTTCTGCGCGACCTTGTCGCGGCCGACCGGTTTGCCGTTGGGCCAAAACATGGTACCGATCTCCTTGCGTTTACTCCCTTGTTCCCCGACCATCGCCCAGCAATCGAATTGTCCCCCATAGCGCAGTTCAAGCTGCTCGATATCACAGGCAAACTCCAGCGATTCGAATTCCTGCCCCTGGTTCGCGGACAAGGCAAACTTCCAGTAGTTTTGCCCGATGTCATACGACCTGGCGAGCGTCGCGGCGTCGGCCAGATCGAACTCGGCTGTGGAGTGCTCGGCGTCTAAAAAGGTAACGGCCGGAACCGACAGGGCGGCTGCCGCGGGAAGATCCTGAATCAGCCGGTCGATGAGGAAGGAATCGATGCTGGGAGTGAACCCAATATAGTTGCTGGTGGTGAGGTGAATCCGCCGCCAGGTATCGAGAGCGTCTACATGGTTGCCGTTGATTTGCTGCACAGCCGCCAGTTCTCGCAGGGCCATCATGGGAAAGCGGAGCGAAAGGGACACATTGTGGTCCCGCTCCAGGGCAGTGAACCCCTTTTCTCCCTGGAGTGCCGCAGCGATTCGAACGTGCCATTTCTCCGCTAGTGCGTCCGGCGACTCCTTGAAGATTTCGCTCCAGCGATAGATTCGTTTGAGCGTCTTTTCGGCGGCGACGGTGTCTTGGAGCAGAAAACGCTGGATGCGAGCGGTCATGAGGACGATTGCGGCCCGTTGCTGGAGGGCGTTGCCGCTGCCAGCGGGCCAGTTGGTGCCTCCTGGTCCATCCATTTCGGCGGGACGATCCAGCAGCCGGTCCATCCGGTCGATCACGGCGGAGTACGCGGCCGCTCCCTCTTTCCACTGGCTGCCGAGCTGATAGGCGTGGCCGAGCCAACGGCCGTCGTCGACGGAGGCGTTTTGGGCATTCGCCAGCCGGCGATAGCTGAGGGCCATTTTCTCGTAGTCGCCCGCGTAAAAGGCAATTTGTCCCGCCGTTCGCAATTCTGCCTGCTCGGCGGGGGATAACTCTGTGATCCGCTTGAGGGCCCGCTCGGACCGGAAGACAACTTCCGAATCCGTGCTCTTGGAGGCGGCTCGCAGTGCTTCGACGGCAGCCGCTCCCAGTTCGATCAGCTCTTCTTCGGCCTGCTCGCGTTTCCTGAATTCGTCATTGCCAAGCTGCTCAATGAGCACGCGGACAGCATCGTCCTGGGGAGCATCCTGCGAGAAAGAGGCCGAGGTTGCCGCCAGGAGCAACAGCATCGAGAGCTGACTTATCCATAACTTCATCGCAAAGGCCCCGCAGCCGGCAAGTGATTGACCGTCAGGCCAATCGTAGCTGTTGGCTGCTGAGTGAGCAAATGCAGACCCCGACGTCTCTCCTTTGACAACCCCCCGTTGACGCTTCCGCTAGGCCAGCGATATTCGGTTCTTTGATTCCGTTGGCGATGGGCTAAGGATTGCATTTCGCTAGCAGCCGTTTATGCCATAACTCCATCCGCATAGGAGCCGCACCATGGGTCGCGCGAAGATTACGATCGTGGGGGCGGGCAACGTGGGGGCGACCTGCGCCCACTGGTGTGCCGCCGCCGAGCTGGGGGATATCGTCCTTTTGGACGTGCCTCAGACCGAAAAAATGCCGATGGGCAAAGCCCTCGATCTGATGCAGTCTTCGCCGATTGTCGGCTTTGACGCGAATATCACCGGGGCGACCGATTACGGACCTTCCGCGGGGAGCGACGTGGTGGTCATCACCGCCGGCATCGCCCGAAAGCCCGGCATGAGCCGCGACGATCTTCTTTCGACCAACGCCAAGATTGTGACCGCGGTCAGCGAGCAGGTGAAAGCGACCAGCCCCAATGCCGTCGTCATCGTCGTCAGCAATCCGCTCGATGCGATGGTGCAGCGGGCATTTCAAGTGACCGGTTTTGCACCAGGCAAAGTCATTGGCCAGGCGGGAGTGCTCGATACGGCCCGCTATCGGACGTTTCTGGCGATGGAGCTCGGCGTCAGCGTGGAAGATGTCTCGGCCCTGCTGATGGGAGGGCACGGCGACACGATGGTCCCCATGCCGAGCTGCACGAGCGTCGGCGGCATTCCGATCCGGCGGTTGCTATCCGAAGAGAAGCTGAACGCGATTGTGGACCGAGCCCGCAATGGCGGGGCGGAAATTGTTGCGTTGCTGAAGACCGGCAGTGCGTACTATGCCCCGGCCGCGGCGACTGCGCAGATGGTGGAAGCGATTGTGCGGGACAAGAAGCGGCTGATTCCGTGTGCCGCGTATTGTGACAAGGAATACGGCGTCGGCGGATACTATGTCGGCGTGCCGTGTATCTTGGGAGCGAAGGGAGTCGAGAAGATCGTTGAGCTAGAGCTCGATTCGCAGGAGCAGGCGGCTTTTGCGAACAGCGTGACTGCCGTCAAGTCGCTCGTGAAGACGATGGGCGAATTGATGGCCAAGGCTGCATAATTGTTGCCGTTGACAGGCTCCCGTCCTCTGGCCTAAAACTCCGCACGCTGTCCCCACTCCATTCCCAGGAAGTGATAGCACGGTCCTTGCAGGGGAATTTCGTTCCAATCCCGCCCCCTCACCCGCCCCTCAATCATGAATCGACTTTTCGCCCCGCCGAAGAAGTCTTTTGTCAATCGAACTCGCGTGGACCAGGGGGTGCTGACTGCTCCTCGCGGCCACAGCACGTATAGCCTGCTGGCCCCCATGCACTATGAGCCGAACTATGCCTATCCGGTCGTGGTCTGGTTGCACTGCGATGGCGGCGATGAGAAGCAGCTCTTGCGGGTGATGCCGCATGTCAGCATGCGAAACTATGTTGGCGTCGGTGTGCGAGGGAGCAACCCTTGCGAAGGCCGCCGCGGCTATGAGTGGCAGCAGTCGGCGACGGGCATATTGACTGCCGAAAACCGCGTACAGGAAGCGATTGCCGCCGCGAAAGCCAAATTCAACGTGAATAGCGAGCGCATTTTTCTGGCGGGGCACGAAGCCGGTGGAACGATGGCCTATCGCCTGGCCCTGCGCAGCCCGCGGAAATTTGCCGGGGCGCTTTCCGCCGGCGGGCCGTTTCCACTCGGCCAGATGCCGCTGGCGAACCTGCAAAGCCTCCGCGATCTGCCGTTGTTTCTCGCCTTTTGCCGGGACAGCGAAACGTATTCGGAAGGGGAGCTTTGTGACGAGCTGCCGCTGTTTCATGCCGCCGCTCTCAAGGTCGCCATCCGCCAGTATCCCTGTGGCGACGAGTTGACGACTCAAATGCTCGCCGACATGGACGCCTGGATGATGGAACACGTCACCGGCGTTCCCAGCCAGGCCGAAGAATCCGCCACGCTCAGCCGCGGCGAGTGGAATTAGGGATAGAGTGAGTGGTGAGTGGTGAGTGGTGTATAGTACCAATCACCACTCACCACTCACCATTCACTCTCCCCTTCCCACTCTCTCTTGACGCCCCTCGCGTCTTTCAGGTACAAGTCCCCGGTTTTCTTTCAGCCGGATGAGGCTGCGCATGCGCCAAGAGGGCGCGGCGAAGAGATGGCACGCAGCAAGGATGGTTTCACGTGGCCAAAGCGCCAGCCAGTTCGACTCACGCGCCGGCGGTTACGGCGGCTCTCAAGCCGTCGCTGCTCGGCAGGGTGCTTGCGCCGCTTTCGAGCCTCCGCCAGCGGCCGGTCCGAGCGGCGCTGATTGGTCTGCCGGTCGCCATTATCGGCGGAGTGGCGCTGTGGTATTCAGTTTCTTCCGGACAGAGTGTCGAGAAGGCAACGCTGGAAGTGGCGCTGGCGAAGCTTCAGGCACATGAATACACCGAGGCCCGCCGCATCGCCGCCGAGGTGCGTACAGGGGACGAGGAATCGTTCGTCAGTGTCGGCGGAGCATTTTATGTCCTGGGCGCTGTGATGGCCGAGGATGCCAAAGTCCACGAGAACGCACGCGAACGGCAGACGCTGCATCTGATCGCGTCGCGGTATCTGGAAGAGTCCCGCCTGCGAGGCTTTCCGCCGGAGCACGAGAGTGAAGGGCTGCTGCTGCTGGGTAGGTCCTTGCATCATGGGGGCCGTTTTTCGGCGAGCATTCCGATTCTGAAAGAGGCTCTTTCCAAGAATTCGTCCGCCAAGGGAGAGATTCTGTATCTGCTTGCGGACAGCCATCTGCATCTCAATCCACCAAATCTGGAACTAGCTGCTGCTCATGCCCGGCGATTGCTGGCGGAAAAACACCTGCCGCAGGCCGAGCGGGACCAGGGGCTGCTCTTGCAGGGAAAAATTGCCCTGGCCCAGCGGATGACACTGGGATTTGAGAAGTTTGCCGAGGCGCGGAAGGATCTCGACAAAATCGGGACCAAATCGAGCGACACCGCGGCAGCCAAAATCCTCTCGGTGCGGCTGCTCTGCGCTCAGATGCGAATCCCGCCTTCACCCGACACTCAGGCCTTGGAAAACGCCATCGCCTCACTGGAAACGCTCACGAAGCAAAACCACATCGCGCACGAGATGCACAGCCAGGCAGAACTGCTGATCGGAATCTGCTTGGAGATGCTGGGCAAGAAGGGAGAAGCAATCTCGCAGTTTGCCCGCGTCCGCAAGACACACCTGGGTTCCCCAGAAGCCGTCGCAGCTGCCATTTATGCAGGAGACCTTTTGCTCCGCGACGATCCGGCCAAAGCGGTCGAACTCTACAAGCAGGGGCTCACCGAAGCCGGTCCCGCGGAGACCTATCATAACGACTGGCTGCCGAAGGACGAGATGCAAAAGTTGTTGCAGGGGCGGTGCGAAACTCTTCTGTCGCTGGACCACTTCCCTCAGGCCGCGGAACTGGCGGCCGCTTTCACACCGCTGTTTCCCGAGGAACAGGCTTACTTCTGGCGCGCCCGGGTGGAGCATGAGTGGGGGACGCGGCTGTTGGCGAATGGGGCCAAGAGTCATTCGCCCGGACATCACGCTGGCCGCGGCGAGGAGCATCAGGCTCGCGAACACTTCCGCAAGGCGGGGGCTCATTTCGAGCGGCTGGCCGAACTGAGAATCGCCACGAAGTCCTACCTCGACGACCTGATGGACAGCGCGCGGGACTATCTGGCCGGACAGTCGTATACGCAGGCCATCCACGTGCTGAGGAGCTTTCTGAAGGAAGATCCAGAGGTCGGACAGGAACAGGCAAGGATTGGATTGGGGGAGGCCCTGCTCGCCAGCGGCCAGACGGAAGAAGGGCTGAAGGTGCTCGAGGAGGTCATCGCCGCCGCTCCCCGTCATCCTTCGACATACCGGGCGCGGTACTTCGCCAGCCAGGGTTACGAAGAACTGGGCAAAGTCGCGCCGGCCCGCCAGCAACTCGTGGATAATCTCTACAACTTCTCGCTCACGCCAGAAAGCAGCGACTGGCGCGACTCCCTCTTTCTGTTGGGGCGGATCGTGTATCAGGAAGCCTTGGCCCACGAAGCCCAGAGCCGGGACGCCGGCGTGGACCTGGCGACTGTTGAATTGAGGAAGCCAGGGCTGCAAGAGCTGGCCAAAGCGGCAGGGCTCTTTCAAGAGGCCGCCCGCATTTTGGAAGAAGCGGTGGAGCGGTTTCCATCGGGTCCGCAGACAAACCAGGCCCGCTACTTTTTGGCGGATGCCCATCGGCAGGCCGCCCGTTGGCCGCGGAAGAGACTGGATGGAGCCGCCGTCGAAGCAACTGGTGGCCCGCTGGCTCGCGAGATGGTCGCGGAACTGTCGGCGGCCTTGCATGAGTACACACTGCTGATTGAAAAACTGAGCGCGGACCAGGGGAGTTTGGGAGGGAGCGAAGTCGAACAGACCATCCTGCGAAACAGCTATTTCGCCAAAGCCGATGTCCTGTTCGATCAAGGGAAAATCGAAGAGGCCCTCACGGCCTACTCCGCCGCCACTAGCCGCTACCAACATGAGCCGGAGGCGCTGGAAGCATACCTGCAAATTGCCTCCTGCTATCGCCGCCTGGGTCGCCATGCCGAGGCTCGCGGCACCCTCGAGCAGGCCCGCGTGGTGCTGGCCCGCCTCAAGCCGGAAACGAACTTCACGAAAACAACACCCTACAGCCGTGACGAATGGACGCGGCTGCTCACCTGGCTCTCCGCCCTTTAAATGCAATTCATTATGGAATCCCAGCGTCTGGCCCAACTCGCCCATTGCAAGCTGCAGATCATGCAGCTCCTGCGGAAGTTGGCTGCGCAGCAACTGGAAGTCATTACCGGCGGAGACATGACGAATCTCCTCAAGCTGCTCGCCGCCAAGCAGACGGTGATGGACCAACTGGCGAAAGTGGAGCAGCAGCTCGACCCGTATCGCGGCCAGGATCCGGAGACGCGCGATTGGCCCTCCACGGCGGTTCGCGAAGAATGCCAACGGAATGTGGAAACCTGCAACGAGTTGCTGAGCGAAGTCATGCGACTGGAGAAGCAGGGAGAAATGGAAATGGTTCGCCGCCGCGATGCGGCATCCGTCCAACTGGCTGGAATGCACGGAGCGAGCGAGGCCCGACACGCCTATGTCACCGCGGCTGTTGCCACGGGACGGGATTTGAGCACGGAGGGTTAACTGATGACCGCGACCGAAACCCGACTTGCCGATGTCGATATGCAGACGATTCTGTCCGCCTGGAACGACGCCACGGACCGGCTCCGCCGCACCCACGAGACCCTGCGCGACGAAGTCCGCCGCCTGACCGATGAGCTGGAAATCAAGAACCGCGAACTGGCTCGCAAGAATCGCCTGGCCGATTTGGGGCAAATGGCTTCGCACGTGGCACACGAGGTCCGCAACAGCCTCGTCCCCATGAAGCTCTACCTCAGCCTCCTCAGCCGCAGGCTCTCCAACGATTCGGGGAGCCAGGACATTTTCGAAAAAGTGAGCGTCGGTTTTGTCGCGCTGGAAGCGACGGTCAGCGATCTGCTCAATTTTTCTGCCGAGCGCGATCCGCAGCGGCGGCCGGTGGATGTGGAAGCATTGCTGAACGAAGTCTTTGAGACATTCGCACCGCAACTGGAAGCCCAGGGGATCGCCACGCATATCGACGCCGATCCCCACGCCCTCATCTTCGCCGATCCGGACATGCTGCGGCGGGCGATTGTGAACCTGGTGCTTAATGCCCTAGATGTGATGCCCGGCGGCGGCGAGCTGGTCATGACCGCCTGTCAGACTCGCCGCGGTTTGGAAATTGAAGTTGCCGATAGCGGCCCAGGGATCACCGCCGGAACACTACCGCGGCTGTTTGAACCGTTCTTCACCACCAAGGGTGCCGGCACTGGTTTGGGCCTGGCGATTGTCGAGCGGATCGCCGCGGCACACGGGGGCATTGTCTATGCCGCCAATTGTCCCGAAGGGGGCGCGGCTTTCACACTCTGTTTACCGAACACCAACCACGCTTCGCTATTGAGGGCTGCGACATGAATCACTTCAAAAGGACGTCATTGATAGGCAGCGTGCTCGTCGTGGACGACAACACGCGGGCTCGCCAGTCGATGGCCGATGTGCTGCGAGCAGCCGGGCACGAAGTGCAGTCCTGCGCCAGCGCGATCGAGGCCCTGAAGGTCTTGGGAAAAAGTACCTTCGACGTCATCATCACCGACTTGCAGATGCCGGGAATGAACGGCCTCGAGTTCATCCGCGCGATTGAAAGTCGCGAGCTGGATTCCCAGGTGGTGATGGTGACGGCCTTTGCCTCGGTCAGTTCGGCCGTGGAAGCAATGCGGCACGGAGCATTCGACTACATCGAAAAGCCGTTCGATGCCGAGGCACTGGAGCAGCTCGTCGAGCGGGCGCTGCGGCAGGCGGATCAAGACGGGAAACGGTCCCAAGTACCGGCAGCCAACGCCGCCTGGCAGGGAATGATGATTGGCGAGAGCCGCGGGATGCGGACACTGCGGGAGCGGATCGCCCAGGCCGCGCCGACGGACGAAACCGTGCTCATCATTGGCGAAAGCGGCACGGGAAAAGAGCTAGTCGCCCGTTGCCTGCATGCAGCCAGCAAACGAAGCGGCCGGGCGCTGGTCGGCCTCAACTGCCCGGCCCTGTCGCCGCAACTCATGGAGAGCGAGCTATTCGGACATGAAAAGGGAGCCTTCACCAGCGCGGACGCGCCGCGAGTCGGCCGGTTTGAGCTGGCCGAAGGGGGAACCATCCTGCTCGACGAAATCACCGAGATTGCGCAGCCGCTGCAAGCCAAGCTGCTCCGAGTTTTGCAGGAGCGGACCTATGAACGGGTCGGCTCCAGCGAATCGAAGCGGGCGGACGTGCGCGTGGTGGCGACGACGAACCGTGACATTCGCAAGGAGGTGGTCGAAGGGAGGTTTCGCCAGGACTTGTACTATCGCCTGGCTGTCGTGCCGGTTGTGGTGCCGCCGCTGCGAGAGCGACAGGAAGACGTGCCGCTGCTCATTAACCACTTTCTGTCGGTCGCTGCCACGCGGATGCAAAAGAGTCCCTGCGAGCTTGCGCCGGCAGCTCTCGAATTGCTGTGCGAATACAACTGGCCGGGAAACGTCCGCGAACTAGAAAACCTGGTCACGCGGGCTAGCGTCCTTTCCGCTGGCAAGCCTGTGCAGGCAGACGATTTGCGCCCCTGGTTGATCGACCCGAATGGCAACTTGAGGCAACTCACGGACACGTCCTCCGCTCCTTCTCTCACTGCCGGTACCAAGCTGGAGGACATGGAGCGGCGGCTGATTGAAACAACCTTGGAACGATTCGAAGGACACCGAGCCAAAGCCGCCCAGGCCCTCGGCATCGGCATCCGCACACTGTCCAACAAGCTGCGGCAGTATGGCTATGCACCCAGGACGAGAGCGTTTGCGAAGGCAGCGTGAGAAATCAGGAATCAGGAGTCAGGGGTCAGAAATGGCAATCGGCAGAAGTTGCCGGTGCTTGCGGCAAGGATTGCCGTGCAAAACGATGACTAGCTTTCCACGCGGCGAGCTCTGCGACGAAACATAAAACTCCCAATTTACGCACTGAGCCCGACTTACGATGACCACGCCATCTTTTCCAAATCCCCTGAAACCTGTTCGGCACGGGCCGTGCAATACGATGCTGACCCCTGACCCCTGAATTTCTGATGTTGCCTAACCTCTTCACTTCCACGAACATCCCCGCCTTGGGCGAAGTGCTGAACTTCGCACAGGCCCGGCATGGTGTGCTGGTGGGGAACCTGGCGAACATCAACACGCCCGGCTATCGCGTCCGCGATTTGTCGGTGGAGACGTTTCAGCAAAAGCTCCAGGAAGCGATGAGCCAGTCGAAGTCCCAGAGCCATCCACTGTCCCCCGGCATTTCCCAGTCGGAGCCGGGAGACCCGATGCGGCAGGTGCGGGAAACGCTGACGAATGTGCTCTATCACGACGACACAAACATGGACCTGGAAAAACAGACCGCGGAGATCACGAAAAACCAGTTCCTGCACAACTTTGCCCTGACGGTGATGACCGACCAGATGACCCTGCTGCAAAGCGCGATTAGCGAGCGAGTTTGACGTAGCCACACGCGGCCCGCGTGTTGGCTGACGGCGTAAGGAAGAGGCCGACACGCGAGCCGCGTGTCGCCACGAAGGAAAGGATTCCAGCCATGATGACTGCCCTTGATATTAGTACCAGTGCTCTCGTCGCGCAGCGGGTACGGATGGACACGGTTTCCAGCAATCTGGCGAACATGTCGTCGCTCACTCGCAATGCCAACGGCGAGATGGAGCCGTACCAGGCGAAGTATCCGATTTTTCAGACCGATGACACGATTGCCACCTCGCAAGGAGCGACGGGGGTGAAGGTGGCCTCGATCCAGACCGAGAAGGTCGAGCCGCAATATCGCTGGCAGCCGGACCATCCGTACGCGATCAAGGAAGGGCCGAAGCAAGGGTACGTGGCGTATCCCAAGATCAACATGATGGCGGAGATGGTGGACGCCCTGGTCGCCTCGCGGGCCTATGAGGCGAATATCGGTGCGATGGAGATTACCAAGAACATGGCCACGCAGTCGCTAAGGATTCTGGCCTAAACGTAGCCGCACGCGGCCTCGCGTGCCGGCTGAAGAAGTGGACACGCGGGCCGCGTGTCGCTACGAGGAAAAAACCCATGACCCCCATCACCAGCCTGCAAACACCGCTGCCGATTACTCCGCCAAGCGGGCCGCTCAACTTGGCTCAGCCGGGAAACGGCCAGCAGCCGTTCAAGAGTTTTTTGATGGAGTCGCTGGGGCAGGTGAATGCGATGCAGCAGGATGCGGACAAGGCGGTGCAGCAGCTCATCACCGGCGGCGACGTGAATCCCGCGGAGGTGCTCACGACGGTGCAGAAGGCGGATATGTCGTTCCGGATGATGCTGCAGATTCGCAACAAGCTGGTGGCGGCCTTTCAAGAAGTGAACAACATCAGGATTTAGATCCGTAGCCACACGCGGCCCGCGTGTGAGCTGGCAGGCGAACAAGAAACAGCCAACACGCGGGCCGCGTGTGGCTACGCGGGATTCCACGGATGGACTTCATCAACAAAGCCTGGACGCAGATTGTCGACGTCTTCAAGGGACTGACGCCGGGGACCCGCATTGCCGCGGGGCTCCTGGCGGCGGGGGTCGTCGTGGGCCTGTTCTATCTCTTTCAGTATCGGACCACGCTCAGCAATGAGTATTTGCTGGGGGGCCGCCCATTTGTCGCCGAGGAGTTGACCAAGGCGGAGGCGGCCTTTGCCAAGGCGGGGCTCTCGCACTCCGAAGTAGTCGAAGGGGGCCGGATCAAAATCCCGCAAGGGAAAAAAGACCTGTACTTGGCGGCTTTGGCGGAAAGCAACGCGCTGCCGGTCGATTTCTACAAATACCTGGATGAAGCCGCGAAGAGTGACAACCCCTTCTCTTCCAGCAAATCGCTGGAATTCAAAAAGTCCAACGCCAAGCAGAAAGAGCTGGCCCTCATCATCAGCCGCATGCGCGGAATTGCTTCGGCGACCGTGCAATACGACGAAGCAGCGAAGGGCGGCCCACGAGGCGATTTATCCAGGACCGCGATGGTCGCCGTCAAACCGCTGGCGGGCGAACTCGATGCGGACCAGGTGAAGGCCATCCGCAGCATCGTGGCGAGCGCCTACGCGGGGCTCGACCGAAACAACATTAGTATCACGGATACCGAAAGCGGGCATACGTATGGAGGGATCGGGGCGGATGGAACAGCGATAGGTGAGGAGAGCGCTTATGCCAGTGCTAAGCGAACGGCCGAGCGGATCTTCAAGCAGAAAATCAGCGACCACCTGCAGGGGTGGATATCGGGCGCGATTGTCAACGTGAATGTCGAGTTGAGTCCAGAGCTGCAAAACACCGTGCAGGAAGTGAAGCTCGACACCAAGCCGATTGCCGTCGAAAGCTCGGCAACCACCAAAGAGACTGTCTCCAAAAACGGCGGCACGGGCGGACGACCCGGGGCGACTTCCAATGGCGTGGTGCAGGGTAACAAAGGAATGGCGCTGACGGAGGAAGCGACGGGCTCCGAATCCACCACGAACGAAACCACGGAAAAGACCCGTAACCAACCGGGTTACATGGTGAAGCACACGGAGACGCCTGGCCACATTCCGACCAAAGTCACGGCGGCCATTCAGATTCCCGCCAGTCATTTCGTCCGCATTTGGAATAACCGCAATCCTGTCGCCGCCGGCCAACCGGCAAAGCCGCCGGATGTGGCCCAGCTTGACCAGATCAAACAATTGGAGCTGAAAGGGATCGAGGATGCGGTTCGCAACTTGATTCCACCGGTGCCGCAAGGAACCAATCAGTATCCGCAGCTCACGGTCGCTATTTACGAAGATATTCCCTCCACTCCGATCGCTGTTCCCACATTCTCGGCGTTGGCGCTGGACTACCTCGGCGAAAGCTGGCGGACCATCGGGATGATCGCGGTGGGCCTGGTATCGCTGGTAATGCTGCGGGGAATGATTCGTGGTGGTGCACCCACCCCCGTGGCGGACGCCGTGGCAGCGCCTCGCCTGGCGGCCCAAGAAGTGGACGAAGAGGAAGCAGAAGAACAGCCGGTAGAGACAGTATTGCGGCGGAAGTTTGACGCCGGCGGCCCGAACCTGAAACAGGAACTGCAATTGCTGGTGAAAGAAGACCCAGATGCAGCGGCAGCCATCCTACGTAACTGGATTGGAGATGCGGCATGACCAACAGCGCGATTCGCAAGGCGGCGATTCTGATCTCCACGCTGGATAACGCCAGCGGCGATGCCCTGCTGGAGCAAATGGGCCCCGAAGTGGCCGAGCGGGTTCGCAACACGCTCATGGAGCTTGAGGACATCCCCGAAGGAGAGCAGCAGCGGGTCATTGCCGACTTTATGAATCGCAGTCCTAGCGGAGAGGACAGCGGGGTTGAGTTTGACCCCGCACTCGCTCGGCGGATGGAAGCGGAGATGCCGCCGGAAAGGCGCATCGAAGAACGGCCCTTTCACTTTCTGCAGGATGCGGAACCAGCGCTGCTGGCGGCGTATTTGGAAAGGGAACATCCGCAGACGGCCGCCGTGGTGATTTCGAATTTGCCCCCAGAACAGGCGGCTCTGGTACTCGAACAAATGCCGGCGGAAGTGAGCACGGAGGCGCTGCGGCGCATGGCCTGGCTGGATGAGCTATCGCCGGAAGTTCTGCGAGACGTGGAGCGCGAGCTCAAGGCCGCGCTGTTGCCGAAAATGCGCGGGCCCGAGAAGCGCCTGGCAGGCCTCGCCAGCGTGCAAGCGGTGCTGTCGGCGTTGCCAGGGGGCAGCCGGAGCGAGATGCTCGATCGCCTAGCGGAGCAGGACCAACAACTGGTGCGGCAGCTTGGATATCGAGCGAGCCATGAGAAAAGTTCGTTTCAATATCGGCTGGAACCGCCGCCGCTTTTGGAAGGGTCAAGTTCCACGCCCGCGCCAGGCAGTGGTCGTGCCACCCTGGATGTTGAGTTAGCGGCGGAGGAATTTGAGGAACTGTTCGCACTGGATGACCGCAACTTACGGCGGGTCTTTGCCGCGGCGGAGATGCCGGTGCTGGTGCTGGCATTGACGGGCGCGGAGGAGAAATTCACGCGGCGCATTCTGCGCCAGCTTCCGCAGCGGGAAGCGGAGGTTCTGAAACAACGGCTGACTCACCCTGGCCCTCTGCTTCTGCGCGACATCGAAGCAGCCCAACAACAAATTGTTCGTCTGGCACAAATGCTCGCCGCTCGCGGAGAGATTAGCCTTCCACCTCGTACATTTGCCGCAGCAGTCTAGGCCCAAACATGGCAGGAATAATCAAAGCCGGCAGTCCACGGACGACCTCGCACCAGGCGGGGGGCGTGGCGTTCAACTTTGCCGACATGGGGAGCACGTACCTGAGCAAGGTGCAGGTGGAAGCCAACAAGATCATCGAGGACGCCCGGGCCGAGGCCGCGAAGATTCGCAAAGATGCTGCCGAAGAAGGCCGCCGTGCCGCCCTGCAAGCAGTGGAGGCCACACTGCGCGGCAAAGTGGAGCAGCAGCTCACGACGATTGTGCCGGCACTCAAGCAGGCGGTGCAATCCGTCCTGGAAGCTCGTCAGGCCTGGCAGCGGCATTGGGAGCAACATGCTCTCAAGCTCTCCACCGCCATCGCCAGCCGCATTGTCCGCCGCGAGGTGCAACGCGTGCCGCTGATCACGGTGGAGCTCATCCGCGAGGCCCTGCAACTGGCCGCGGGCAACGAACGAATCACCTTGCGACTCCATCCGACCGATCATGGCACGCTTCAGGATCACATCAGCAAACTGACGGCGCAAATGAACTCGCTGGCCGAAACGAGAGTCGTCGCCGACCCCGCCATCACGGCCGGCGGCTGCTGCGTGGAGACGGAATTTGGCTCCATCGACCAGCAACTGGAGGCACAATTGGCCCGCATTACCGAGGAATTACTCGCCTAAGGAAGCGGACACGCGGGCCGCGTGTCGCTACGACAAACTATGTACGACCCCGCATCCCAACTCGCGACCATCATGCCGACCGGCCTGACCGGCAGCATTGTGCGTACCGAAGGGCTGACCGCCGCGGTGGCGGGCTTTCCCGCGCCGGTCGGAGCTCTCGTGGAGATTGAGCGGCAAGCGGGGCGGCCCGTCGAGGCGGAAGTCATCGGCTTTCGGGATAAGACGACGCTGGTCTATCCTTTGGGCGAAATGACTGGCGTTCGGCATGGCAACCGCGTCCGATTGACACGAACCGTCCGCACCATGCGGATGGGAAACGAACTCTTGGGCCGCGTCATCGACGCCCGCGGCACGGCGATCGACGGCAAGCCGGAGCCGCTTTTGACAGAGCGCGTCCCACTCACTCGCAAACCACCGGCCGCCATCGATCGTCCGCGGATCGACCGGGCGCTTTCCACCGGCGTCAAAGCCATCGACAGCCTGTTGACCTGCGGCATTGGCCAGCGGTTGGGGATTTTCTCTGGAGCGGGAGTAGGAAAGAGCGTGACCCTGGGAATGATGACCCGATACACCTCGGCCGATGTGATTGTCATCGGCTTGATCGGCGAGCGCGGCCGCGAAGTGAATGAATTCATCGAGCGGGATTTGGGACCGCAGGGGCTGGCTCGCAGCGTGGTCATCGTCGCCACCAGCGATGAGCCCGCGCTGATCCGAGTGCAAGCCGCCCAAACGGCCACAGCCGTCGCGGAGTTTTTTCGCGACGCCGGCAAGAACGTGCTGCTGATCATGGATTCGCTCACCCGGTTCGCCCTGGCCCAGCGGGAGATTGGCCTGGCTGCCGGCGAGCCGCCGACCACCCGCGGCTATCCCCCCAGCGTCTTCGCCATGTTGCCGCGGCTGGTGGAGCGGGCCGGGCGCAGCTCTCGCGGCAGCATCACCGCCTTGTATTCGGTGCTGGTGGAAGGGGATGACACCAGCGAGCCGGTTGCCGACACGGTCCGTGGCCTGCTCGACGGCCACATCATCCTCTCCCGCAAGCTGGCCGCTCAGGCGCACTACCCGGCCATCGGCGTGCTCGAAAGCATCAGCCGGCTGTTTCAAGACATTACGCCGCCGGAGCAGCGAACCGCGGCCCAAACCATTCGCGAGCTGCTCTCGGCCTACCAGGACCACGAAGATTTGATTTCCATCGGAGCCTACCGGCAGGGAGCCAATCCCACGGTCGACGCGGCCATTGCCATGCGCGACGAGATTAGCAAGTTCCTGCGGCAGAACGTCAACGACGGCTGCACGGTGGAATCGGCGAGGAAAGAGCTGGTGGCGCTGGCACAACGCTGTGTGGCAGCGAGGAAGCCTGTTTCTGTAACTCCAACTAGTAGAAGGCAACTCTGAATGACGAAACTCGAATAACGAATGACGAATGAAAGACCTTGGTTCCATACACATTCGTCATTCGGAATTCGCCATTCGAATTTCTCTCCTCCCCATGTTCACCTTCCGCCTCCAATCCGTGCTTCAACTTCGCATTGCCGAACGCAATGAGCGGCGGGGGGAACTCGCCAAAGCGCTGCGGGCGGCAGAGATTCTGCAGGAGCGGCGCGAGCAACTGGGGGATGAAATGAGAGAGAACCAGTCCTTGGCCCGCAAGCTGGCGGAGCCGGGGAAAGCAAATATCGACCGCATTTTGCAGACCCACCGGTACGAAGCGATTCTAAAGGGGACGCTGCTGCAGCTTGTTGCCCAGGAAAGGCAAGTTGCCGCGGAAGTCGAACGGCGTCGCCAAATCCTGATGGAAGCCGATCGCGGAGTGCGAGTCCTGGAAAAACTGGCGGAGCGGCAGCGCAAGGAGCATGAGCACTTGGAGCGGCGGCAGGAAATGAAGCAGCTCGATGAGGTCGCGGCAGTCGCCTTTGTGCGGCAGCGAAACGAACAGTTGGAGGAAGCCGCGCCATGAAATTCGTTCGCCTGTTGGGAATCGGCCTGCTCTACTTTTGCGTGGCCACGGTGCTGGCGCAAGGCGTCGTGCTGGGCATGCTGTGGTGGAAAGGGGCCATTAGCGATGACCGCGTGGTCGCCATGCTGGCGGCGCTGCACGGCATTCATCCCCAGCAGCCCGCGGCAGTTGCCGCCGCTGGTGCGAAAGGTGAGCATTCGCACGAACAGGCGTCGCTGGAAGAGATCTCCCAAAAGCGCCTCTTGGCGAGCTTGGATTTGAGCCTGCGGGAAACGGCGATCGACAAAGGGCTCCTGGAATTGCGGACCCTGGAACAACAGGTCGCCACCGAGAACGAACGGCTCAGGCTCTTGCAGGAAGGGATGGACCAGCGACTTGCCCAGGCGGAGGGGACGGTGCTGGATTCGGCGCTGCAGGAATTGCAGCTGACTTTGATGGCCCTCAGCCCCAAGCAGGCCAAGGAGCAGATCCTCAAGATGCTGACAACGACCGCCGGGAACGATACCCGGGCCATGAATGATGTGGTCCGCATCCTCAAGACCATGCCATTGGATAAGCAAAGGAAGATCCTGGGAGAATTCAAGACCGCGACCGAGAGCGAAAAACTGGCCGACATTCTTCGGGAGATTCGCCAAAGCCCGGTGGCGACAGAACTGCTGCGGAATTCGCGCAACCAATTGGAAAGCAACGAAACCAAACGCTAATGCCGCCCGGATAGCGGCCGTCAGGAAACTGTCATGACACCCAGCAGCACCGACCGCTCCCATTCGATTTCGCCGCTGGACGTTTTTGCCGCGATGCCGCACTTGTCGGCACTGGGGGTCGAGCCTTCGCCTGCATTTGAAACGGTGCTGAACAAGGTGCCTGCACCGGCCAAGGCCAGGCTTCCTCGGCAACCGATGGAGCGAGTCGTCGACGCTCAGCCGACGCGGGACACAGAGGCCGACGAAGGTTACGCGGCGGAAAGATACTGTGTCACGGATGGACACAAAAAATCGTCTGATGTAGGGCCAACCGACAGGGCGCAGCACAAGGACGATGACCACGAGACTGAGGACGAGCCGGCAGAGGCTCAACTGGGCGGGCCGGCAGCAACTGGTTCGCCTCCGGTTTCCCAGCAGCCGCAGGACTCTACCGACTCCCAGGCCGCTGTGGGTGAAGAAGTCGCACAGACTGTGGACCCCACGAGCGATCAGGCTCTGGTTAACGGCCCTGCTGCCAAGCAGCTCCGGATGCCACTGATCCACCAACATGTGGACCCAGCCACTGATCCGACCGATTCGCCCGACTCCTCTCAGCCGCTGCCGAATGTAGCGGCAAATTCCAGCAGTGAAAAAATTCTCGGGGCCGACAAGCCGGCAATCGATTTGGACCAGCCGGAAGCCTCTGGCGACGCGACACTATCGACGCAAGATTACGCAGCCAGCGTACACGGCAACGGCCCGCCGTCTCTCGCCGAACCGGGACAGAGCTCCAATGCGGCTGATCCGATTGTTGCTATCGATGAGCAAACGGCAGCGGCGGTCGAAATCCAGCCGGTGGAACCGAGCGGCAACAGCGTTGAACAAGAGAGCAGAAACTCCAAGGGGGAGGATAGCTCTCCGCAAGGTGCGGAAGACCCCCAGCAGCAGGTCACGCCAAGCCCCGATCATCTCACGAAAACAGAAACTCAAACGGCAGCCTTGGCCCCTCTTACCATCAGCGATGCCCAGACCATTTTGCAGGAGACCGCCGCACCGCAGTCCGGCACATCGCAGCAGACAACCGGCGTTTCCTCGTCTCAGGGCCGTCTGCCGCAACAGGTTCTCACGCGCACCGAGGCACCACGCGGCCACAACCCGCCCTCAGTTCCCGTCGACAGTGCCCGCTTCCTCAGCCGCGTGGCCAAAGCGTTCCATTCCGCCCAGCAGCGCGAAGGAAATGAAGTCCGTCTGCGGCTTAGCCCGCCAGAGCTCGGCTCGTTGCGGTTGCAAGTCAGTGTGCAGGACGGCGTGATGGTCGCCCGCATGGAGACGGAGACCGAAGCCGCTCGGTCAACCCTCGTGAACAACCTGCCGGCGCTCCGGGAGCGGCTGGCGGAACAAGGGGTTCGCATCGAGCGTTTTGACATCGACCTGATGCAGCGTCCTCCCACCGGCACCCCAGATCGCCCCAGCGACCCGCAACAGCAACACGAGCCCCAGCCGCCCCGTGCGGTGCGGCGACAACCAACAAACCCCGGCGCTCCCGTCCCCAATCCACAAAGCCACAACTGGAACGGCCAGGGTCGGCTGAACGTAATCATCTAAAAACAAGGAAGCCCCATGGCCACCATTTCTCCCGTTACCAATGGATTTTCCGCCAGCGCCGCCGCCGGCAAGGAAAAACCACACGACATCAAAGATCTGGAAGTCGACCAGTTCTTGCAGCTCATGATTGCCGAACTGACGAACCAGGACCCGCTCAATCCGATGGATAACACGCAGCTCGTCCAGCAGATCGGCGAAATCCGCAACATCTCAGCCACGACGCAGCTTTCCGAAGCGCTGCTCAACGTGCAAGCGGGACAGTCGCTCACGACCGCGAGCAGCCTCATCGGCAAGCGGATCACCGCCCTCACCGACGACCAGCAGAACATCAGCGGCAAGGTCGACAAGGTCACCGTCGATGTCGATGCCAAAAATCCCGACAAGCGAATCTACAACGTCCATATCGGCGACAAAAGCGTGGCCCTCAAAAACGTTCGCGAGGTCCATCCGTAGAGTCAATAGGACACCCGCCCGCGCCAAGCCGTGGGCGTGCCACCCCTGTTGGAACCCGTCCACTCCTGCCTTCTTCCCACCAGCACATTATCAAGGAACTGAATCATGGGTTTGGCCTCCTCACTCACCACTGCACTCACCGGGATGTCCGCCGCGGAAACGCAAGTCGACGTTGTCGGCAATAACCTGGCCAACTCGCAAACCGTCGGCTTCAAGGAATCGCGGAGCGTCTTCGCTACGCAGTTTCTGCAGACCTACAGCATCGGCTCCGGCCCCACGGCCAGCAGCGGCGGCACCAATCCGCGGCAGACCGGCCTGGGAACACGCGTGGCCGAAATCACGCAGAAATTCAATCAGGGGACCGTGGAAATCAGCTCCAGCCCGTCCGACCTCGCCATTCAAGGGGACGGCTTTTTCATGGTCGAGGATGCCAGCGGATCCCGCCTGTTCACTCGCAACGGGCAGTTCAAAACCAACGCCGATAACGAGCTGGTTACCGTCACCGGGAACCGCTTGCTGGGCTATGGCGTCAATGATGATTTCGAGTTGCAGACCAACGCGCTCACCTCGCTGCAGATTCCTCTCGGCACGGCGGCCACAGCCCAGGCCACGCAAAACGTGCTGTTGCAAGGAGTGCTGACACCGTCTGGCGACGTGGCCGACACCGCAGGGGTGATTGAAAGCGCCACGCTCGGCGACGCCGTGGTGCCGCGCCCGGATGCCTCGACCGTCATTCTGGGCGTGGCCGCCACGGCCGATTCCTCCGGCATCACCTTCGGCTCGGCCCAAGGGGCGGGCGGCACCCATGCGGAAGGGGATGTCTTTCGCTATCGTTTCGCCTTTGTCGACGCCAGCGGCACCGAAGGCCCTCCGTCCAACGAAATCTCCGTAACCGTCCCGGCAGGGGACACGCTGGCCAATAACTCGATCGTCGTCAACAATCTGCCATCGGGGGGCACCCAATACTCGCAAATGAGAATCTATCGCACCGCGGCAGGCGGCTCGGCGTTCTTTCAACTGGCCACGGTGGCCACCCCAGGAACCTATATCGATAACAACGTGCCGCTGTCTGCCACGCCCCTGAACACCACCGCTCTCAGTGGCAACTATAGCTACCTCGTCACCTATGCCAAAACGGGCGAAGAGGAAAGCCGCCCCAGCGCCCTGCTCGGCCCGCAGAACGTCGTCAATAGCCGGATCCATCTGCAAAATCTGCCGACGCCGCCAGTGCCGGTACCCGGTTCCGGAGTCCCCGCTTATGACAAAGTGCGCATCTATCGCAACCTGGCGACCGATGCCAGTCAGTTCTACTTAGTGGCCGAGGTTAACCCTGGCGATTCCTACACCGATTCCCGCACCGATACCCAGATCTCCGATCTGGCCGTAAGCGGCAACCAGCAAATCGACCTGGATGGCCCTAAACTCGACTCCAACACGCTCTTGACCAACGTCGTCAGAAGGAGCGGCCTGGATTATGAGCAGGTCTTTGAGCTCGGCACGCTCGAATTCACCGGCCGCAAGGGTGAGCGGGCGCTCGGCATGCAATCGATGACCGTATCGGCCACTTCCACCGTGCAGGATTTGATGGACTTCATGCAGGAGGCAATGGGGATTCAGACTTCGCTCGACGACCCGCAAAACCCGCTCCCCGGCTCGGTGAACAACATTCTGGGAGAAACGGGCACCCTCGGTCCCGGCGGCTCAATCAACAATGGCAAGATCCGGTTCGTTTCCAACAACGGCGTACACAGCGCCGTCGAGGTGGACCTCTCGGCCTTTCGCATGATCGACACCACCGGGACGGTCTCGAGTCCCAACCTCGCCTTTGGCGAGATCCAGGAGGCGAAGGGACAAAGCGCCGTCGCCGATTTCATCGCCTACGACACCCTGGGCATCCCCATCAACGTGCGGCTAACAACGGTGCTGCAGGAAACCACGGACTCGGCCACCATCTACCGCTGGTTCGCCGATTCCTCGGACAACAGTCCGCTCACTGGAGCCGACATCTCCGTGGGGACAGGCCTGATCACGTTTGACGGGCAGGGCAATTTCGTCACTTCCACGAACGACCAGGTGGCCGTGGAGCGGCGCAACATCCCCTCTTCCGACCCACTGCAATTCACGTTGGACTTCGGGGCCATCTCCGGTCTCTCCCAGGCCACGGCGACACTGGCGGTGTCGCGGCAAGACGGTTCGAGCGCTGGATCATTGACGAGCTTCATCATCGGGGAGGACGGGACCATCCGCGGCGTCTTTTCCAACGGCGTAACGCGGGACTTGGGCCAGGTCCGCATGGCCCGCTTTGCCAATCCGGTCGGCCTGGAACAACGCGGCGACAACAATTTTGCCCAAGGGGTCAACAGCGGCCTTCCCATCGAAGCGAACCCTGGCGAAAGCGGCATGGGTTCCATCGTGGCCGGTGCGGTCGAACTGTCCAATTCCGACATCGGTAAGAACCTTATCGATCTCGTCCTCGCCACCACGCAGTACCGGGGCAACGCCCGCGTCATCACCGCTGTCCAGCAATTACTGGACGAACTGCTCAACCTCAGCCGGTAACGGATGGGCAATCTGTAGCGGTCATAACACCGGTATCGCGGCACTCGCAAGTTGGCCCCTTTCCAGTGGCCTGTGACCTATAGTTTTGCGGCAGCGAGTGCGCTTGCTCGGCAAGGGCCTGGAGTGCTGCCGCTTTCCGCTGCGCCGAGTGCCATCATGCTCAAGCCGATTCTAGTTGCCGTCTTCATTAGCTCCGTCATCCTGGTGGAGTGCGTTTTCGCGTACTTGCTGATTCCTAGCACGGCCGATTTGGAGAGCTGGGCGAAGAAGAAAGAGGGGGGGGAGCACGCCGCGGCCGGCGAACATGGCCACGAGGCTGCGGCGGAGCACAAGGGGGAGCATTCGGCCGAGCACGAGGCGGAGGTGGAACTGGGCAAGTTCAACGTCATCGTCCACAAACCGACGGAAAACCTGACGATGCGGGTCAACTTCCACCTGATCGGGACCGTCCCCGAAAAGGAGCACGAGCATTTTGCCGAGCTCTATACCAAGTGCGAGCACCGGCTGCGGGACCAGATCATTTTTGAGATTCGCAAATCCGACGTGGCGGAGCTTTCCGACCCCGGTTTGGCCTTGCTCAAAAGGAAGATTTTGGCGAAAAGTAACGAGCTGCTGGGGAAGCCGATGCTGCATACGATTGTGTTCAGCGATTACGCCTTCATCGAGCAGTAGCTGCTAGCAGTTGCCAGGTTTCAACGGCGCCCCGGATCGGATTCCATGGCTGAGCCGAAGCTCAATACCGACGAGATCGAAGACCTGCTCCGCGAAGCGCAGGCGGCCGCTGGAATTGCCGGCCCATCCCCCGATGCTGGCGGCCAGGGTGGCGCGGCAACGAACACTCTAGAATCGGACGGCGCGGCGGCCGTGGCAACTCGGCCGCGAAGTGCCAAGAATTCCGCCGAGAACTCCCCGTCCGATATCGTTGGCGACGACATCAACTACTTGCTGGCACAGGCCGAACAAGCCATCGCGTCCGTCGACCAACCCGTCGACCCCGCGGTTGCCGGCATCTCGCCGTTTGCACTGCGGGATTTCAGCAGTGCACCGGCTTCGGGCGAAAAAGCAACGATCGAACTGCTCAAGGATGTTGACCTGGATGTCCGGATTGAGCTCGGGCGAACGCAGATGTATTTGGAGGATGTCCTCAAGCTCCGCCGGGGAGCGGTAGTGCCCCTGGAGAAACTGGCCGGCGACCCGGTGGATATTTTCGTGAACGGCCGGCTGATCGCCCGCGGAGAAGTCCTCGTGATGAACGACAACTTCTGCATCCGCGTGGCCGAGCTGCTGGCGGGTGATGATTTCAAGTAACAAGTTTGTCCGCTCACTCCGTGAGCGGACATCCTCACGCGGAGCGTGAGGAGTACCATCGGAAAGCACGGATGCTTCCTCGCCTTGTCATCCTGATTCTCCTGCTCGCCACGGCGGCCAGTTCTGCCTCCGCAGAGGAACGGCAGCGAAGTAGCGCCTACGGACCACCGTCGCGCCGGGTTGTTCAGCCCGCCGCCTATGCCGAGGAACCAGCCGTTTCGACGGAGGTCCCTCGCGCGCCGCTGCGCCTCGCGCCACGGGAGAAATCAACTTCGTCAGAGCTGGCTCGTCCGGCAGCCACGAGTTCCACAAGTGCAATTACAACCGTCGTGGGCAGTCTCGGCATTGTCCTTGGTCTGTTCGTCGTTCTTGTCTGGTTCTCTCGCCGGTTTGCTCCGGCGGGGACCGCGGCTTTGCCCAAGGAGGCGGTGGAACTGCTCGGGCGAACGTCGCTGGGAGGGGGCCAGCAGATGCAGCTCGTGCGAGTCGGTACCAAGCTCTTGCTTGTCGCTTTGTCGCCGCAAGGAGCCCGAACGCTGACCGAAATCAGCAGCGCCACTGAAGTGGAACGGCTCAGCGACATCTGTCGCCGCCAGAAGCCGGAGAGCGCGACCGCTTCATTCCGCAGTCTGGTGGAGCAAGTGGGGGGAGAACGGACCTCCAGCACGTTCGTCGATGGAAATCGCCGCGCACCCGCGGCAGCCACGGCGACCTCCCGCACTCGTGCCACGGCGAGGGCTTAAGACCATGCAAACTCGCCTGCAAATCACGGCTTGGAAATGGCTCGCCTGCGCCTTCTTGGCGCTGGCTGTATTGCTGCCATCGCAGGTGTTGGGACAAACGGGCGGTCGCTCGAACATGTCGCCCGGCATCAGCGTCGAACCGCCCAGCCCTCCCGCGCCACCGACCAATGATGCTGTCAGCGAAATCCTCAAGGGAGGTCCACAGGAATGGACCAGCCCGGAGCGGCTCAGCTCGTCGCTACAGATTCTGCTGCTCCTGACCGTCCTCAGTCTGGCTCCGGCCGTGCTCTTGATGACGACGAGCTTCGTGCGGATCGTTGTCGTCCTGGGACTCCTCAAGCAGGCCCTGGGGACACAACAACTGCCGCCCAGCCAGGTCCTCACCACGCTGGCCCTGTTCATGACGCTCTTGATCATGACGCCGACCTGGACTGAGGTTTATACCGAGAGCATCGGTCCCTATACCAAGGGTGAAATCGCCTCGCCGGAAGAGGCGTTCAATGCCGGTGTCATGCCCATTAAGCGGTTCATGAGCCGGCAGATCGACCTGGCGGGAAACTCCAAGGACGTCTGGCTATTCTTCGACTACCTCCCGGCCGAGCAGCGGCAGAAGGTTCCCGAAACCTACGACGAAGTCCCGCTCCAGGCCCTGCTTCCCGCGTTCATGCTCAGCGAGCTTAAAGTCGCCTTCCTCATCGGCTTTCAGATTTATCTGCCGTTTCTGATCCTGGACATCGTCGTTTCCAGCGTCACCATTTCGATGGGGATGATGATGCTGCCGCCGATGATGATCTCGCTCCCCCTCAAGCTCCTGCTCTTCGTCCTCGTGGACGGCTGGAACCTCGTCGTCGGCATGCTCCTAGCCAGCTTCGGCGCACCCCCATGAGAAACTGCCGTCCCCGCGTTCTTGACTCTCCGCTCACCGCTCTCCGCTTTTCCCTATGGACCCTGCCGACGCCATCTCCCTGACCCAGCAAGCGATCACGACCTCGCTGCTCCTCAGCGCGCCGCTGCTGCTCGTCGGCATGGCGGTCGGTCTGCTCATTGGCCTAGCTCAGGCGCTGACGCAGGTTCAAGATCAAACAGTCGCCTTTGTTCCCAAAATCGTCGCCATGTTCGTCGCATTGCTGCTATGTCTTCCCTGGCTGACGCAGAAGATGATCGAGTACTCGGAGCTGTTGATTACGAACATCCCGAAGACGATATCAGGAGGCTGACGGAAATGACGAAATTCGAATGGCGAATGACGAATGAAAAACTCGTCATTCGCCATTCGGAATTCGGAATTTGGAATTCCCCCCATGTCCTCCCTCCTCTCCACTTACCTCGGACAGTTCCTGGTCTTCGTGCTAGTGCTCACGCGCGTCGGCTCGCTGCTGATGACGTTGCCGGTGCTCGGTTCCAATTCCATTCCGCTGCAAGTTCGGGGTCTGCTCGCTGTCGCCATTTCGCTCCTTATCACGCCGCTCCACTGGGGCCTCTCGATTTCGCAGCCGGGCAACCTGGTTGATCTGGGTCTGCTGGTGGCTCGCGAAGCGGTGCTGGGATTGGCACTGGGCGGGGCTGTGATGATTCTGCTTTCCGGCATGCAGTTGGCTGGGCAGGTGATCAGCCAGATGAGTGGCATGTCTCTGGCGGATGTGGTGAATCCGACGTTCGATACCACAGTCCCTATCTTCTCGAACCTGCTGGAGATGCTGGCCCTTTCCATCTTCTTCCTGATGGGGGGACATCGCGAAGTCATGGACGCTCTGCTCGGCTCGTTTGAATGGATGCCGCCGGGCTCCGGAACTCTTCCCACCAATCTTTCGTCCGCTCTTTCGGACGTTGCCTCCCACAGCTTTGAGACGGGCATCCGCGCTTCGGCACCGGTGATGGTCTCGCTGCTCCTCGCCATCCTCATCATCGCCCTCATCAGCCGCACGCTGCCGCAGCTCAATTCCATCGCCATCGGCCTGAACCTCAACGCTCTCATTGCTCCCGCCATCCTCGCTTTCTCCCTCGGCTCCGCCGCCTGGGCGTTCCAGCAAGAAGCGACGGGCATTGTCGATGGCATCCGCGAAGTATTCCTTCAATCGACTGCCCCAGCCCCTAGCCCCTAGCCCCTAGCCCCCAGCCCCGGCCCCCATGGCTGAAGAATTCGGCGACAAGACGCACGAAGCGACTCCGCATCGCCGCCAACAGGCCCGCGAGGAAGGGCAGGTCGTAAAAAGTCAGGATCTCGCTTCCGCGGCTCTGCTGGTCGCAGCCGTCTTGATCCTTGGCTACTTCGGCAATTCGTTGGCGATGAGCATGGGCCGCTTGACTCAGGAGCAGCTCCACGGTGATGCTTGGATTCGGCTCGACTCGCAAGATCTGGCCAATCGCAGCCTGCACCTCTCCTGGGAACTTGCCAAGGCGCTCGTCCCCGTGCTCGGCCTCGTCATGATTGCTGGCATCGTCGTCCACATGGGACAGATTGGCTTCCTGTTCCTGCCGGAGAAACTGGCCTTCGACGTTCAGCGAATCAATCCGCTCTCCAACGCCAGCCGCATCTTTTCGATGGCCAACAGCGTGCATCTGGGCTTTGGGCTGCTGAAGGTGGGCCTCGTCTGTGCCGTGGCGGCGTGGAGTCTATGGGGAGAGCGCGACCAGCTGATGACGCTCATGGACCAGTCCTCGGGAGAAATCGCCGCGTACCTGTTTTCCGTCTTGTACTGGACCTGCCTGAAAATCGGCGGCGCTTTGCTCGCGCTGGCCTTGTTCGACTATGCGTTTCTCTGGTGGAAGCACGAAAGCGATTTGCGAATGACCACGCAGCAACTGCGCGAGGAGCTCAAGACCCAGCAAGGGGATCCGCAACTCGCCGCCCGACGCAAGGCCGTGCAGCGGCAACTGGTGATGGGCCGGCTGTCGAGCACGGTCCCCAAGGCGGACCTGGTGGTGACGAATCCAACGGAGCTGGCGGTCGCTCTGCAATACGACCCAGAGAAGATGGCTGCCCCTATTGTCATTGCCAAAGGGGCCGGCGTTCTCGCCCAGCGCATCCGCCGCCTGGCACTGGAAAGCGGCATCCCCATCGTCGAGCGCAAAGAGTTGGCCCGCGCCCTCTACCAGCACGTCGACATTAACCATCCCGTCCCCGCCGAACAATACGCCGCCGTCGCCGAGGTGGTCAAATACGTCTACCAGCTCAAGGGGAAGACGTTACCAGGAGCGCGAACGGCGGCATAATGTGTGAGACGGTGCGCCCCAATTTCCCTCCTTTGCGCGGCTGGCTAGGATAGTGGCTTCTTAGGCACATCCTCACAACGTAGAAGCGACTGACATGAAGCTGGCAGGTAAATCGGCATTGGTGACGGGTGGCGGCAGCGGCATTGGGCTGGGGATTGCCCAGGGTTTGGCGGCCGAAGGCTGCCGCGTGGCGATTGCCGGTCGCCGCGGCGAAGTCCTCCGCGAGGCGGCTGCGGCTTGGATTGGTAAGCCGCCGATGCTGACGCATGAGGTGGACGTGGCGGACCGGAAGAGCGTTGAGAAGCTTTTTGCCTGGCAGGAGAAGGAGCTGGGCCCGCTCGATTTTCTCGTCAACTCCGCCGGCATCAATATCAAGACCCGCAGCATGTCCGCGATGACCCCCGAGCAGTGGGATCACGTCATCAAGGTGAACGCGACCGGCGTCTACAACTGCATGTACTTCGCCCTGCCACAGATGCGGAAGAAAAAGGACGGGGTCATCGTCAACATCTCCTCCACGTCCGGCAAACGGGCCGGGGCTCTCGGCGGCATCGCCTATAACGCCAGCAAGTTCGCCGTCACCGCCCTGGGCATCGCTGCCGGCAGCGAAGAAATCCCCAATGGCATCCGCATTACCAACGTCTATCCTGGCGAAGTGAACACGCCGATCCTTGAGCATCGCCCCGCTCCCGTCAGCGACGAACGGAAATCCAAAATGCTCCTCCCCGAAGACGTGGCCCAGCTCGTCCTCGCCATCGTGCAGCTACATCCGCGGGCACACGTGCCGGAGATTGTGATTAAGCCGCTAGTGCAGGAGTGGATGTAGGGGGGAGGAATGACGAAAATCGAATTCCGATTGGCGAATTTGAAAACTCTGGTCCTACCTCTTCCATTTGTCATTCGCCATTCGAATTTCGTCATTCGGAGAAAAGCCTGCCATGACCTCACGCGCCTCCACCGAGTATCGCTACGAAAAGCTCACCTGGCCCGAAATCAACGACGCCGTCGACCTCGGCAAAGTCTGCGTGTTGCCTTGCGGAGCCGTCGAGCAGCATGGACATCATCTGCCGCTCGATGTGGACCTGGTCTGTCCCGGCGGCATCGCTAAAGGGACAGGGCTGGAGATTCCCGACAAGATGCTCGTGCTCCCCATCGTCGCTTACGGCTATACCGGGCATGTGATGGATTTTCCGGGGACGATTAACAACGACTTTGAGCACTTCATGCATCATGTGCTCGACATCACCAAGTCGCTGGCCTACCACGGCTTCAAGAAGATCATTCTGCTGAACGGCCACGGCTCGAACATGCCGAACCTGGACCTGGTGGCCCGTCGCACGAACCTGGAAACCGACGCCGAGTGCGTCTGCACGGCGTGGTGGAACCTGCTGACCGTGGATAAGGACTTTATGCCGAGCTGGCGAGAGAGCAAATTCCCCGGTGGCTGTGCCCATGCCTGCGAGCTCGAGACGTCGCTTTATCTCTATCTCGATGGTGACAACGTCCGCAAAGACCTCATCAAGAACGGCGACATCAGCTTCCACGAAGACCAGAGCCCGTTCATGTGGGTCGATCTGTTCGGTGCCGGGCCGTCCACCGTCATATCCTGGACCAGCAGCTACAGCGACACGGGTGTTCTGGGCGAAGCAGAACTCGCTACTGCGGAAAAAGGGCGTCGCGCTTATGAAGAAGCGGTCAAGCAACTCGCGACCTTCATCACCTGGTGGAAAGATCGCCCCAAAGACCAGCGCAAAGACCACCACCGCAAGCCGCCCACGATGCCGATACCGTGGGGCCAGCGGCCGGTGAAGCAGTAGGTTGCATGAGTTTCCCGATATGCACGCGTGACTCCGGCGGCGGTTCACGGCGAGGATGTTCTCAAGGCGCGATGCACAATACGCGTGCATTTCGCTGTCGCTCACGCGCCCTGCCACTGTAAGCTATTGCTGCAAAATGAGTTGTGTCAATCGCTGCCGGAGGATTTTCAACAACCTGGCCCGCTTTCCTGAATCAAATCCCATTCCACATCGTCTATACTTAGAGAGTCGCTGCGCGCATGGAGTATTTTTATAGCGCGCATTCGCAGAGAGAGAGGCATTCCGAAGATGGCTACTGGAACCGTTCTTCCTCCTGCTCCGCCGCCGAATTTTCAGGCCGTGCCGCAGGCTCGTCAGACCTTGCAGGTGATTGAGCGCCAACTGGGGCGGACGAAGTTTCATGTACGGCTGGTGGATTTGCTCGCGCGGTTTGCGGTGCTCATTGTCGGCGTGCTCGGTTTCCTGCTTGTGGCAGCGCTGATTGACCATTGGTGGATGCTGCCGCTGGGATTTTGGGGACGGACGATTGCCTTCTTTCTGCTCGTCGGCGGAGTCGTCTATTACAGCGTGACGCAAATTGCTCCCCTCTTCATCCGCCGCATCAACGCGACCTATGCCGCCCGCGCGATCGAAGAGAGTCGGCCGTCGCTGAAGAACAGCCTGATCAATTTCTTGATGCTTCGTGGCGATCGAAGTGGCGTGCGGGAAGTGGTGTTTGAGGCGCTGGAGCGGCGGGCTGCGGAAGACATCGCCGATGTGGCGGTGGAATCTGCCGTGGACCGCACCCCGGTCATTCGGGTCGGCTATGTGCTGCTGGGAGTTCTGGCAGTCAGTGCCGCGTACAAGATACTTTCGCCGAAGGATCCGTTTCAGACTTTCGCCCGCGTCATGGCGCCCTGGGCCTCCATCGACCGCCCCTCGCGCGTGCAAATCAGCGAAGTGCAGCCAGGCGACGTCACAATCTATCGCGGCCGTTCGCAGACGATTTCTGCAACTGTCGACGGCGTGCGCGAAGGGCAGCCGGTCAAATTGCTTTATTCCACGGCTGATGGCCAGACCGTGAACCGCGAAGTGCCCATGAAGCCGGGAGCGGGAGGCTTGCACTTCTCCTGTGAGTTGCCGCCGAAAGAAGAGAAATCGCTCCCCGATTCCTCGAAGCCGGGCTTGCAGCAGGACGTGACGTATCGCGTGGTGACCGGCGATGCCGTGACCAGTGACTATCGGCTGACGGTCGTCGATGCGCCGGCGATGGTGGTGGAGAAAGTGGAATATCAGTTTCCCGCATATACCCACAAAGCCCCCCAGACGCTGACGCAGGGGGACATTCGGGGGCTCGAAGGTACCAAGGTCACGATTTATGCCTCGGCCAACCAGCCCATTCGCGACGCGGCGTTGGAATTCGATCCGCTACCCAGCGGTCCGGACGCGAGCGGCAAGCGGCTGGAGAGCGTGCCGATGCAGTTTGACGGGCAGAAGGCCCGCGTCACGATCACGCTGCAGATGAAGCCCGACCGCAACACACCCTGGCACGGCAGCTATCAGGTCCGCTTTACGAATGTCGAAGGAGCCCTCAGCGAACAGCCGGTCGTCCATGCCCTGGAAGTCGTGCGGGATCTTGCGCCCGAGGTGCAGATTCTCTCGCCGGCCAAAAAGATTGTGGAATTGCCGGCGAACGGCTCGCTCCCCATCGAGGTCCGCGCGATTGACCCGGACTATGCCCTCAGCAAGTTGCAATTGCAGGGAACGTCGAAGGGGAAGTCGGTGCTGGATGAGGAGTTGCTCAAAGACGCAGCCGCTTCGCCGCAGGCCGTGGCTAAGTACGTCTTCCGTCCGAGCGAGCACAAGCTCGTCGCTGGCGACGAGATGATCTATGTCGCCAGCGCCGCGGACAATCGGGCTTCGCCGCAGACTGGCGCACCCGAACCCAACGAAGCGAGCACGGCGCAGTTTGTGGTGCGCGTGACCGCGCCGATCGAGACGAAACCACAACCGGAAAAACGGCCTGGGGAGAAGGCTGAAGAAAAGCCTGGAGAGAAACCGGAAGAGAATCCAGAGAACAATCCGGGCGAGCGTCCTGAGCAGAATCCAATGCCAAGACCGGGTGAGAAGACCAAGCCCGGAGAGAAGCCAATGCCCAAACCCGGCGAAAAGCCAATGCCGGGTGAAAAACCGATGCCCGATGAGACCCAGGGCGAAAAGCCCATGCCAGGCGAGCGGCCCGAGGAGAACCCAGACGAAAAATCGGGAAGCAAGGGGAGCGAGAAAGAGAAGAAGCAGGGGGACAAATCGAGCGAGCCCAAGAAGGGGGAGAAGGGGAGCGAAAGCTCTAGCGGTGGCACGAGTGAGAAGAAAAACGACGGCTCTTCCGGCGGCAGCAGCGAGCAGAAGGGGGGCAAGGACGAACCGGGGGACAGCGGCGGCAAAGGCTCCGAAGGTGCCGAAGCGAAGTCCCAGCCCAGTGGCGGCGCTGAATCCGGCCAAGGGACAACCGGCCAGAAATCCAATGGTCCCCCGCAGCAGAATGGCGGCGAGGGGAGTGAAGGAGGCGAAGGCAGCGATTCGGGCGAAGGGGGAAGCGCCTCCGGCCAGCCGAGCAAGACTGAGCATGCCGGCGATGCGATTGAGAAGATTCTGAAGAACCGCGAGAAACAGGCCGAGAAGTCAGGCAATCAGAACCCGAATCAAAATCCGAGCGAAAATCCCGGTGAGGGAGGCTCGCAGGAGCCCAAGCCGGGTGAAGGGGCATCCTCCAAAAGCGGCGAGCAGAAAACGGGGGACAAGAGTGGCACGAAAAACGGCGATAAGTCTGGCGAGAAATCGAGCGGCGAAGGGACGGGAGAAAAGACCGGTAACAAGACGGCAGCCAAGTCTGGTGACAAGACCGGCCAGAATCCGATGAACGCTGGCGAAAAAACCGGCGAGAAGTCCGGCGAAAAGGGTGCCGCGGAATCCAAGGGCGGACCAGGGGAGAAGACTGCCGCCGGAGAGAAGCCCGGTGAAAAAACGGGTGACAAGTCCGGGGCCGGCGATAAAGCCGAGCAGCCAAAAGCAGGGGGCGAGAAGACGAAGCCCGGCGAGAAGTCTCAAGGGGCGGGCGAAAAGGGAGCCAAGGGGAAAGAGCCCGACGCGGGCTCTCCCGGCAGCAAGCCGATGGGCTCGGCGAACGACAAGCAGACTCCCAAGGAAAAAGTCGGCAGCGGAGAAATGGAAAATCCGGATGCTGGCAGTGGCAGGCCGGGCGAGTCCGGCGCGGGACAAGGGACGAAAGAAAAAGCAGGTTCCGCCGACAATGCGACTGGAAACGAGGGCAAGAAGAAGACGCAACAGCCGGATGGCTCTCAGGCGAAGGGGAGCGAAGCAAGTCCGCCGGGGCAGAAGAAGGAATCGGATTCTCAGGGTGGCGAATCGGGTGACAAAAAAGGTGGCGGCAAGAACGGCGACGGACAGTCCGGAAATCAGGCGGGGAATAAGACCCCCGGCAGCAACAGTGTCGGCGACATGGGTGCCGGCGGCGCGAACGAAAAGGGGAAAGGAAACCAGACCGGAGAAATCCCTGGCGATGACAAAAAATCCGGCGGCCCCCAAGGAGCCCCGGGCCAAAAATCGAAGACGGGCAGCGAAGAGCGCCCTGGCGAAGGGAAAGAACCAGGCGGCAAACCGGGTGAGAAAACCGATACCGATCCGGCCGAATCGAAAGGCCCCGGCGACAAGGCTGGCAACCGCGAAGCCGCAGGGAACAAGACCGGCCGCGGCCAAGCCGATGGAGGTGGCGGCAAGCCTGGAACACCTGATGGCCCGCAGTTAACTCCCCAGGAAGCTGCCGACGCGGACAAGGCGAATCTCGAATACGCTCGCAAGGCCACCGAAATGGCTCTCGAACATCTCCGCGACCAGAAGCAGGAGCCCGATCCCGAGCTACTCAAAGAGCTCGGCTGGACGAAGGAAGAGCTTGCCGAGTTCGTCCGCCGCTGGGAAGCGATGGAAAAGGCGGCGAAGCAAGATCCCAAGGCCCAGAAGGAGCTGGACGAATCGCTTCGCAGCCTGGGCCTCAAGCCTGCCAAAAACCGGCGGCGAACCGGCGGAACGGCCAGCGACAACCAGCGCGACCTCCGCGACAGCGGCAGCCGCTCCTCCGCTCCGCCGAGCTATCGGGAGCAGTTCGAGCAGTTCCGCAAGGGAGCGGGGCGCAGCGAGTAGTTCGTAGTAACCGGCTTCAGCCGGTTGTCGGCACTAACCCGCTAAAGCGGGTTACTACGAACTTTTCTTTCGATACAATGAGGGGCGTCCGTGGTTCAATGGACAATCGCCCTCATTCGCAAGGAACCTCGCCATGTCTCGTTCATTCCCCTTCACCCGCCGCCACTTCCTTGCTGGTTCCGCCGTTGGCGCTGCCGCTCTCTGGCTCCCCGATTATTGGCAGCCTGGCGTCTTGGCCCAGGAGCTGACCCGCACACCGGCTCAGACCGAAGGCCCGTTCTACCCGGACAAGCTGCCGCTTGATACCGACAACGACTTGATCGTCATCAACGACAAGCTCACTCCTGCGGTGGGAACCATTTCGCATCTCACGGGAAAAATCCTGAGCGCCAGCGGCGAGCCTCTCCGCAACGTGGTCGTCGAAATCTGGCAGTGCGACAACAACGGGGCCTATCTCCATTCCGGCAGCGATAACGGCAAAAAGCGGGACGGCAATTTTCAGGGTTTCGGCCGCTTCCTCACCGGCAGCAGCGGCGAATACTACTTCCGCACCATCCGGCCGGTCGCCTACCCCGGCCGCACGCCGCACATCCACTTCATGATCAAGAAAGGGGACAAAGAACTGCTCACCACGCAGCTCTACGTGAAGGATGATCCGGGGAACGAGAAGGATGGCATCTACAAAAGCGTCCGCGACCAGAAACTGCGAGACGCCATCACCGCCGACTTCGCCCCGATGAAGAACTCCAAAATCGGCGAACTGGCGGCGAACTTCAATCTGGTGCTGGGAGTGACGCCGGAGAGCAAGTAAGTGGGGTAGGCTTCCAGCCTGCCCTTACCGCATTCTGTGTTTCTCGTCCGACAGGAACGACAAGTCCGGGTGGGAGTCCTCCAGTTTGTTCTTGCTGGCGGATACCTCCCAAATGTCTTGCACCGCATACCGCGCCAGCCAGATCATGGGGAGCAGGAAGGGGAGGAAACAAACGGTAAACAGAACGCTCATTCCTGGGTTGCTACTCATCACGTATCGCGTCAGCGAGAGCGTGGCAGCCAGTCCGAAAGTGATGATGAACATCCCCCGCAAGTCGATCCGCGACAACTTGAGGACGCTCCCCGGCCGGGCAAACGCCATACGGACCGCGGCCAGGCCAATCGCCGCCAACACCGGCGCGACTCCCAGGACGATTGCGATGATAAGGATTGCCACTACGCCGCTCCCGCGAGAGAAAGCTGGAGATGAAGACTATTCGCGAACGCTCAGTGGATTATTCCTGGACTCCTAATGCCGCTTGTTTACCAGGTGATAGGTGCTGGTGATGAGGCGGATACTTCCCAGTCGTTCGGAAAAGGATCGTTTGTCGCGGAGAGGATTCTCGCCGACATCCGCGAGCTTGCCCTGGCTCATCGCCCCCTCATTAAATGGAGGGAGCTGACTCGGGTGGTTGCGCCGTACAGCAAACGCCGAAACCGCGACGGCGACTCCGATGATGATGGCAGTCACAAAAAGGGCAATGGCGAGCATACTGGGTATTCGTCAGATATCTGGACTGCTTGAACGGGCGATGCAAGTCGTGGTAGCAATGAGAGATGCGACGAAGCTATTCGCCGGTTCTTCCGAGTCTGATTCTACATTTGCCGTAGGAGCCTGATCTCATCGCGGGTAGAATCCGCCGCCGAGAGCCTGCCTTGTCAGGCCGTAGCAGCTTGCTCTTTGGACGAGATAAGACTCCCAGTGTTCACCATCCTAAGACTTGGCCTGTTGAGCCTCTTGCTTTTCCCCGCTTCGCCTTTGCGCGCCGAGAATGCATCCGCACCGGAGGCTCCTCCTACAACACCGGAAGAAATCCAAAAGGCCGCCCAGGAATTGAGCAGGTTGTTCTCGCATTTCGCGGGTCCAATCCCTGTACCCGTGAAGCCGGAGTGGTTTCCGCTGAACCCTGAGGACGCAAAACGGGTCGAGGAGGTGCTGACGGCTTGGAGCGCGAGTCGAGCCAAAGGAGGCCGCTTGCGCTGCCAATTTCGGAAGTGGGAATTCGATCCCGACTTTGGACCCAAGGATCCGGCTGTTCCGTTTATCTATACGACGGGAGAATTTCGCTGGGGAGGTCCGGATGTCTGGATGTGGAAGGGGACAAGTGCCAAGAAGGCGGTCGTGAAGGGAGACAAGACCGAGTGGGTCAATGTTGATCCCTACTACTGGGCACGCAACAAAGACACTTTTTACGAGTGGGACTACCGGCGCAAGACTCGAACGGAGCATCGCTACCCGGTGGACTCGGTTGGCCAACCGCAAATTCGCATTTTGGGCTTTTTCGTTGCGACCTTTCCGCTGACGGACATTTATCGCCTCGACCCCGCCGGGCTCCAGGATCGGTTTTGGATTCGGCCTTTGACTCCGACGGAGGGGAAATGCGAACGCTGGCTGGAGCTTGTGCCAAGAAAGGACGCCGATGCGAAACAGTTTTCCTCGCTACTTGTGGCGATTTCAGAAAGTGACTGGGACATCCGTGCGTTGGATATTCGTGCGTCCAACTATTCCGCGGAGTCCTATTCCGCTCGGACCTCCCTCGAATTCCTGAAACGGACCAGGCCAACCGCGATGACAGGCTTCCTAAATGATTGCCTTTCGCCGGCCGGTTGGAAGAGCGTGATTGCGGACTACCGAGATATGCCGAGTAAGAAGTGATGCTCAGTCTGACGATTTTGTGCGCAACCTCTTCGCACCTATGCTTCCTCTGCGGTCTTTGCGCCTTGGCGTGATGCACTTCTTCGCCAATTCGAAAGGGCATCACGCCAAGGCGCAAAGCTCGCAGAGGGAGAGACATGGCTTCAAATGGACCAAATGTGCTTAGTATATATGTCAGAACTCAGGAAAAAATCTTGAAAAATATGACTGCACCCATTTGACATCGACTAGGGTACATATTTATCATATTGAAAGACGCGGCGGAGCTCCGCACTGGGCCAGGGAGGGTGCGCTCTTTGACAATCTGGTTGTAATGGAAGAATATCTGCCGTAAAGATACTGTGACATCGCGCCCTAGTAGCTGATAAAATGGTTATCAACTCTCGCAGTTATCCCCCCGAATGGGTCGGAATTACTTGGCGGGAGCCAGCCTGGGGTTAGGGCGATAGCGAGCGGCGCAAATGCCTGTGAGGAACGAGGTTGCGGCAAGCATCCGCGGACAAACTGGCCTTGAGCGGATAGGAATTATTCCGAGCCGCCCGCCGCTTATCACCCGGCGGGCCGAACTCGGAGGGGTCTTGTCGTTTAAGCCATTCCCCGCTTCTTGAGCTCTCCCACCACGCCCTGCACAATCTTGGCGATGTGCTCGGGGTCGACAGTGCGTTCGACTTTGCAGCCGCCGGCCGGTTCGCTGGTGAATCCTTCGGCGGCGAGCAGGCACTGGAGCTGGTCGCTGAGTTTGGCGAGCTGCTGCTCTTGCACCGCCGATCGGGGCTGGCGGCTGGGGCCAGGTTCGATGCCGCGGAGCTTGAGGGCGGCCCGGAAGCCGTCGGGGAATTCGGCGCTGTAGAGCATCGTGTCAAACAGCGGCAGCAGGCGGTATTGCAGGTCGCGGGCTTCGTCGATTTTTCCCGCCATCGTCAGGTCGAAGAGCTTACGGGTGATTTCTGGGGCGACACCGCTGGTCGCGTTCGTGCCGCCGTCGCAGCCGATGAGCAGCATCGGCATCAGGGCGGCATCCCAGCCGGTGAGAAAGGCGAAGTCGGGACGGACGGGGCGGACCGCGGCGATCATCCGCATCATGTGCGGCAGATCACCGGAGGAGTCCTTGATGGCGACGACGCGGGGGCATTCCTCCGCCAGCTTCAGCACCGTCGGCACGTCGATCGGACTGGCGAACATCGGGATGTTGTAGAGCGTGACGTCGATCGGCGTGTTGTCCGCGATTTCCTTGAAGTAGGCGTACACGCCGGCCGGCGAGAGCTTGTAATAAAACGGCGAGACGATGGCCACCGCCCGGCAGCCGAGCTGATGGTAATACTCGCAGGCCTTGATGGTTTCCTTGGCGTTGGCTTCCGCGGCTCCGGCCAGAATCGGCACCCGCCCGCGAGCCTGATCGGCCATAATCTCAATAATCCGCCGCCGCTCCTCCGCCGTGAACCGCGTAAACTCCCCCGTCGAGCCGTTGGGATACAGGCCGTGCACGCCGTGGTCGATCAGCCAATCGACATACCGCCGCGTCTCCGCTTCGTTGATCTCGCCGTCGGGGAGCAGCGGGACGATGTTCGGGGTGAAGATGCCGCGGAGTCGGGAGGAAGACATGAGGGTCGGGGCTAGGGGTTCGGGGCCGGGAACGGATGCTCACGCGAGGCCGCATAACCAGTAGAATTAGCGCCACCGGCAGCGTCCAGGGGCCGCGCAGCCCGCTGACAAAGACGTAGTCAGGCAAACATAGCTCACAGTCGGCGGTAATCGGCGACGTTTCCGAGCCCAAACGAAGGCGGCTTTCCTTGTCCAAGTCCCGCGGTAAATCGGAATCGCTCCGCTCTCAGGCACACGGAGACCAGCCGCCCCCAGGCGTAAAGGAATCAGCAGTTACCGAATCGACAACCGCCGACTGGGCGATCGCCTTAGGAGTCGTGGCGGTTGGGGCGGCATACCTGGCGATTTTTTTCTCTACTTCGCCACCCCGGCTATTGGTGATTGCCCATCTCTTGATGCCCGATGAACTGGTCAGTCAATGGGCGGAAGGGAGGTGGAGCCAGGCCCAGTTCTTCGATCGCTGGCCGATCCTGCTGTGCGGCTCGGCAATCTTGCTGGGGTGCTATTTCATGGGGCGAGTTGTGCTCTGGGTGGCTCGATGGGACAGTTCGCTGACGACCCTGGAACGGATCATACTTTCGCTCGGCATTGGCCTGCATTTGCAGTCGCTGCTGACGCTGCTGGGTGGACTGATATCCGTTCCGATCAGTCCGCTGCTGTTCGTGCCGTGTTGGGTGATTTCCGCCGGCTCGGTCCTTGTACTTTGGTGGCTGGGCAAACTGCATTATGAGCCGGATGCGCCGATCCTGAGCCGTTTCGCAGCAACGGAATCCGTTCCCGCTTCCAAGCTCGCGCTCGCGGCGAGTTGGAGCCTGCGAATCTACATCGGCCTGTGCTCTTTGGCGATCTTTCTCGGGGCGCTGCTGCCACCCGTGGACTTCGACGTGCGGGAGTACCACCTGCAAGTTCCCAAGGAATGGAACGAACTGGGGGCCGTCACTTTTCTGCCCCACAACGTCTATGGCAATATGCCGCTCGGCGCGGAACTGCATTCTCTCGCGGCGACTCAGTTGATGCCCGGCGGCGAGCGGCCCTGGTGGTGGGGTGCGCTGGCCGGAAAGTTCATCATGGCCTGCCATGGGCCGCTCGCGGCGCTGGCGGTTTACTCGATGGCAAGACGATTTCTCTCGCCCCTGGCCGGGCTGTCGGCAGCCGCCATTTACGTTTCATCACCTTGGGTGGTACACGTTTGCATCAACGGGCTCAACGAAGGTGTACTTGCCTTTTATCTAGTGACCGCGATGTCTGTGCTGCTGATCAATCCGCAGCACGTTCGCGCTTTCGTCATTGGCGGACTGCTGGCCGGAGCAGCCGCATCGTGCAAATATACCGGCGTGGTGTTTTTGGTGCTGCCTTTAGCGATTCTGGCGTTCATCATTGCTGCCAGATTTCCACAATGGAACATTCCGAGAGGGCTCTCGTCGGCCGCAGTCTTGCTGGTAGTGACCGCCCTGAGCTGCGGCTTGTGGTACGGCAAGAACTGGGTGGTCGCGGAGAACCCTACGTATCCCCTGCTCTCCAGTATTTTTGCGGGAAAGTCGCGCACTCCGGAAAAAGATGCCCAATGGTCTAAGGCTCACAAGCCACCTTCCTTTGCGATTGCGAACCTGGCGGATTCGGCGCAGCATGTATTGTGGAAGAGTGATTTTCATGACCCGCTGACTGTTCCTCTTGCGGCGCTGGGAATCGCGGGAATTGCCGTCGCAGTGCGAAACCGAATTCAGAATCGCAAGAGTGAGTCAGAATTGCTTTCCGCGTCTCATTTTCCCTTCCTCGCGACTGCCGCTGTTCTGGCCTTTTTCCTCATCGCCTGGTGGCTCTTCACCCATCGCCTGGATCGCTTCCTTGTTCCCGCCATTCCGTTGGCGGCTCTCTTGGCGGGGGCGGGAGTTGAATGTGAAAGGAAGAAGCCCCTGCCGTACATCGTCGCCGGTCTGATGGTCGCCGGCTTGACCTTCAACCTGCTCGCGGCGGTCTCTCCATTCGTGGGGGACAACCGCTGGTTCGCTTCCCTGGAGAGGCTGCGAACCGATGAACCGGTGACCGACCGGCAAATCTCGCGCGTCAAAGCCGCCCACCGCTGGCTCAACCAAAACGTGAAACCGGGCCAGGCAGTTCTCTGCGTCAGCGATGCCGCCGTCTTTGATCTGGAAATGTCCGTGTATTACAACACCTGCTTCGACGACTGTCTGCTGGTGAATTGGACCGATGGCAAAACCCCCGAACAGCGACGGAGAGAGTTCAGGAGCCGTCGAGTCGCGTACGTCTATTTTGACGAAGACGAATACAACCGCTACATCAGCCCAGGCAATTACGGCTTCGATCCGCGATTCTCTCCGCAACTGCTCGCTGAGCTCGTCCACCAAGGGGTGCTCAAACCGCCGCTGCAGGGCGCTCCGCCAGCAATCTACCCCGTCGCACCGTGACCGTTTTTGCCGGGACCAAAAAGCCACATCCCCGCCGCAAAAATCAATGTTCCCGCGATCGCTCCGCAGACATCCGTCAGCCAGTCCAGTGGATCGGCGGTTCGGTTCTTAACGAGCATTTGGGTCAGCTCATCGAGGATGCCATAACTAGCGGCCAACGCAACAATTGCCGCATACAAAAGCGGCCCAATTCGCCGGAAACAGGCGACACAGCCGCATAACAAAATCGCCAGTCCGACAAACGCCCCAAAGTGAACAAGCTTGTCACTGTGCCCTCCTCCGTGAATCCCGTTGCCCGGCAGGTGGGTTCCGGCAAAAATGACCAGCAAGTACGCAGCCGTTGCCGCCAGGATCAGCAAAGTGCGGAATTGCGAGGGAGCGGTCATGCGGGCCTTGGTCTCTGCCGGGAGGGGGCGGGAAAGTATATCATGGCCCGAAGTGATTTCACGGCACAGGGTGTGGGTTTTAGGAGCGACTGATGACGGTTCTGGTTACCGGCGGTGCGGGGTTTGTCGGCAGCCATCTGGTGCGGCGGTTGCTCGACCAGACGGAGCATGCCGTCGTTATCCTGGACAACTTCAACGACTACTACGACCCGCGGATGAAGCGGGCTAACGCCGCGCTCTTCGAACATGAGCCTCGGGTCAGCCTGGTGGAAGACAACTTCCGAGACGCCCATCTCTGTGAGGCTCTCTTCGCCCGCTGCCGGTTCAGCCACGTCATTCACTTGGGGGCGTATCCCGGTGTGCCCTATAGCCTGAAAGAACCGCAACTCTACATCGACGCCAACATCAGCGGCACGGCCGTTCTGCTGGATGCCGCACGGCGTCACGAAGTCGAGCGATTCCTGTTTGCCTCGTCCTCAACCGTCTATGGCCGCGGGGCTCAGTCGCCGTTCGTCGAAGATGCGGCGCTCGGCATACCCGCCAGTCCTTACGGTGCGACCAAGCGGACCGCGGAGCTGCTTGGCTTCACTTGGAACCAGCTTTATGGCCTGGCGTTCACGTCGCTCCGCTTTTTCAACGTCTACGGCCCGCGCCTCCGTCCGGAACTGGCCCTCGCCGTCTTCACGCGGAAAATTTTGGCCGGTGAGCCTCTGCCGCTTTACGGCGATGGGAGCGTGCTGCGAGACTTTACGCACGTCAGCGACATTTGCTCCGGAGTCATCGCCGCCCTCACAGCGCCTGGCATCGCCGGCCAATCGATCAACCTCGGCCACAACGAGCCTGTGCAGATGCTCCGCCTCATTAGCCTCATTGAAGCCGCCGCCGGCAAAAAGGCCCTCGTCGAATTCCATCCGCCCCGCGCGGAAGACATGCCTCTCACCTGTGCCGATCTCACCAAATCCCGCCGTCTCCTCGGCTACGAACCGCGCGTGCCGATTGAAGAGGGGGTGCGAGAGTATGTAGAGTGGGCAAAGGTGGGGTAGGCTTCCAGCCTGCCCAGAAATTGCACTTAGTAACGAACCAAACTGCAACTCATCCCATTATTCTGCCATCTTCCACCTCTCCCTGGAGCAATTCCATGCATCGCCTTCTCCTCTCGACTGCTGTGGTATTTGCCTTGGTCGCGTCGCAGTCAGCCTCCGTTGCCGATCCCCCCGCGAAGGACAAACCCAAAGAGCCCGAATGGAAGAGCCTGTTCGACGGCAAAGAGCTCGGCAAATGGAAGAGCACCGACTTTGGCGGGCAGGGGGAAGTAAAAGTTGAGAAAGGAGATCTCATCCTGGAAATGGGCGAGCCCCTCACCGGCGTGACCTGGCAAAAGAAGGACGAACTTCCGACCGACAATTTCGAAATCACCTTGGAAGCCATGAAGCTCAAAGGAGATGACTTCTTCTGCGGCCTCACGTTCCCCTGTCGCAAGTCCTATTGCAGCCTCATCTGCGGCGGCTGGGGGGGAGGGGTCGTCGGCATCTCCAGCATCAATAATTTCGATGCCTCGGAGAATGAAACCACCAAGTACCAGGAATTCAAGAAGGACAAGTGGTACAAAGTCCGGGTCCGCGTGGCCGACGACAAGATCCAAGCCTGGATCGACGATGATCAGCTCGTCGACGTGGAGCTAAAAGACAAGAAGATTTCCACCCGTTTTGAAGTCGATATCTCCCAGCCCCTCGGCATCTCCGCCTACCGCACTAAAGCCGCCTTGCGAAACATCAAAATCCGTAAGGTGGAACCGGCGGAGAAAGAAGAGAAGGAAGAGAAGGAAGAGAAGAAGTAGCCACGGATGAAACACGGACGATCACGGATGTGAAGAATACCCCTCCCTCTGCTGCTCTGATTTTTCTGTCCTCCATTTTTCCGTCACATGCTTTCCACAGTCCGCCTGACATCGCTGCTCGGTTGCATTCTGATTTCCTTGTCCACCCAAGCGGCGGACGATGCGCCGACGTATTCCGAGCACCAGGACCTTTCCTATTACCTGAATGCTGCCGGCCAGAAGCAGCCCATCAGGACGAAGGAGGACTGGCAGATTCGCCGCGGGCACGTCCTGGCGAACTTGCACAAGGTCATGGGCGACCTGCCACGACCGGAGAAACCAGTGCCGCTGGAGATGAAAGTGCTGGAAGAGACCAAGGTCGGCGACCTCGTCCGCAGAAAAGTCTCCTACCACACGGACAGCAAAGAACAAGTCGTCACCGCTTATCTCTTCCTGCCGCCGGGCGATGGAAAAACGCCGGCTATTCTCTGTCTCCATCAAACCACCGGCATCGGCAAAGGTGAGCCGGCGGGGCTCGGCGGAAATCCGAACCTGCACTATGCGCTCCATCTCGCCCAGCAAGGCTATGTCACGCTCGCCCCCGACTATCCGTCGTTCGGCGACTACAAGTACGACTTCGACCCCAAGTACGGTTACAAAAGCGGGTCGATGAAGGCGATCTACGACAATGTCCGGGCTACCGACTTGCTGGTTTCGCTGCCGCGAGTCGATGCCGAACGCATCGGCTGTATCGGCCATTCACTCGGTGGCCACAACACCATCTTCACTGCCGTCCACGACACACGCATCAAAGTCGCCGTCAGCAACTGCGGCTTCACCCGGTTCCACAAATACTACGAAGGGAAACTGGCCGGCTGGACCAGTGCCCGCTATATGCCGCTGATTGCCAGCGAGTACGGGAACAATCCCGACAAGGTTCCGTTCGACTTCCCCGAGCTCATCGCCGCCCTCGCTCCGCGGGCCTTTCTCGCCAGTTCTCCTATCGGGGACAGCAACTTTGAAGTCAGCGGCGTCAAAGACACCATCGCCTCCGCCAAACCGATTTTCAAACTCCTCGGCGTGGAAGAGAACCTCGCCGCCAACTATCCCGACTGCGCCCATGACTTTCCCGAAGACGTTCGAAAGGTCGCCTACGACTTTCTCGACAAACATCTCAAGAAATAACCACTCCGCCTTCCGCTCGCCCCTTTCCGCGGTTCCTCCCCATGTCTCTCGAACTTCGCCGCCGGATCTTCGATGCCCTGGACGCCCTCGTCCTGATCGATCCGCACACCCACATCAACCCACTCTCGCCGGCATCGACGACTCTCGCCGACATCCTGGGCTATCACTATTACACCGAGCTGGCCCATTCCGCCGGGATGCCCAAGGAGCAGATTGAAGAGCCGGGACTCGACCCCAAAGAGAAGGTCCATCGGCTGATTGCCAGGTTGGGGCCGATTAATAACACCATCCAGTACAGTTGGCTGGTGGAAATGGCTCAGAAGTTTTTTGGCTTCGCGGATGAGCGCGTGACGCTGCAAAACTGGGAGCTGCTCTATGACACAGCCGCGGCCAAGATGGCGTCCCCCGATTGGCCCCGGCAGGTGCTCGAGCAAAGCCAGCTCGAAGCCGTCTTTCTAACCAACGACTTTGACGACCCGCTGGCTGGCTTCGATACCAGCGTCTACGTCCCGTGCCTGCGGACGGACGACTTGGTTTTTCACCTGTGCAAACCCGACGTCCAGGATCGGCTGACTAGTTGCACGCGGCTTGAAGCGAGTTCGGCCGAAAGCACGCGGCGAGCGATTTCCGCCCTTTTCAACCACTTTAAGGGCAACAATGCACGGGCGTGCGCGATTTCGCTGCCGCCGGACTTCTCGCCGGCGAAAGTCAGCGATTCCAGGGCAAATACGGCCCTCGCGGCCCTCTACCAGCACGGCAGTGCCGCCAGCGAAGCCGACAAACGGGCGGCCGGGGGGTTCGTCTTCTGGACCCTCGCTGAAATGTGCGCGGAGAATTCGCTGCCGTTCGATCTGATGATCGGCGTCAACCGCGGCGTCTATGAAGCGGGCGTGCATCAGGGCCGCGACCTCTACGACAGCCGAGTTTCGCTGATTCAGTACAAGGATTTGTTCAACGCCTTTCCACAAGTGACGTTTCCGATTTCCGTCCTCGCCAGCGTGACCAACCAGGAACTGGCGAGTTACGCCTGGATTTTTCCGAACGTCGTGACCAACGGCCATTGGTGGTATAGCAACACACCGACCTTCATCGAACACGATCTGGCCGCTCGCCTGGAAGCGGTCCCACGGACCAAGCAGATCGGCTATTACAGCGACATGTACAAGCTGGAATTCGCCCTGCCAAAGTTCGCCATGTACAAGCGGATTCTCGCCAAAGTCCTGGCCGAACGCTTCTGTATCGACCGCGGCTGGAGCGAAGAGCGGGCGGTGGATTTTGGAACGCAGATTTTGCGCGGGAATGTGGAGGCGATTTTCTATCGCTGATACGTGGCGACACGCGGCCCGCGTGTCTGCCTCTTCTCAAAGGTACTGCGTTAGCTCTCGTTCGAGCCAACACGCGGGACGCGTGTGGCTACGCTCACATCCGCAAAGCACGCCTTCCTTCCCCCATGATCCGCCGGCGTGAGCAGCGGCTCTTCGAGCTTGCACTTGTCCATCACGAAGGAACAGCGGGGATGGAATGAGCAGCCGCTGGGGGGGCGAAGCATGTCGGGGGGCTGGCCAGGGATGGCGGGGAGGGGGCCGGTGTTGTCGGCGTCCCAGCGGGGAATCGATTTGAGGAGCCCCAGCGTATACGGATGCCGCGGCTGGGCAAACAGCGGACTGACCGCGGCTACTTCCACAATCTTCCCACCGTACATCACCAGCACCCGGTCGCAGACGCTGGCGACGACGCCGAGGGCGTGGGTAATGAGGATGACCGCCGTCCCCTGCGTCTTTTGCAGTTCCTTGATCAACTCCAGCATCTGGGCCTGAATGGTCACGTCGAGAGCCGTCGTC
>SXGT01073925.1_pt1 | contig 62990 bp, 43 predicted proteins | sample 3176221 | NCBI WGS metagenome assembly SXGT01 (sample SAMN11356862, study PRJNA531348) | freshwater metagenome | isolation source: freshwater sample F1-120 | place: China: Fuxian Lake, Yuxi | collected 2017-12-25 | reverse complement strand
GAGCTGGTGTTCCTCGACATCAGCGCCAGCCACGAAGGCCGGGCCATCATGCTCGACGTGGTGCGGCGCGTGTCGGAAGAGATTTTCATGCCATTCACCGTGGGGGGCGGCATCCGCACGATCGACGACGCGACACGCTTGATTCAGGCCGGCGCGGAAAAAGTGAGCATCAACTCGGCCGCGGTGCGCGATCCAGGTCTGGTCACACAGGTGGCGCAAAAGTTCGGCAGTTGTGCGACGGTTGTCAACATCGATCCACGCCGCGTGCAGCGAGATGGCCGTGTCGTCTGGGAAGTGCACGTCAACGGCGGACGTGTGGCGACGGGACACGAAGCGGTGGCGTGGGCGCGGCGAGTCGAAGAACTCGGGGCGGGCGAAATCGTGCTGACGTCGATGGACGCGGACGGGACCAAGGCGGGCTACGATTTGGAGATGACGCGGGCGGTCGCCGAAGCGGTGTCGATTCCGGTGGTCGCCTCGGGCGGGGCCGGTTCGCCGGAGCACGTCTTTGATGCTTTGACGGCGGGAAAGGCAGACGCCGCTTTGGCCGCCAGTATTTTCCACTACAATGAATATGGCATCCGCGTCACGAAGCAGTATTTGGCCGAACGCGGCGTGCCGGTGCGTTTGACGTGACGTAAGTGGTCCTTGGTCAGTGGTCCGTCGAAGAAAATCTTGCCGCGGACTGCGGACTCTAGTTACGATCAACTTGGAGAAAGCCGATGTCCGCTCCCGTCTCGCAAGCTCCCAAGCCGGTTCAACAAGTTCCCAAGCCCGCGGCGCCGGCCCCCAAGCCAGCGGCGGCGACGCCGGCGCAATCCGCTGCCGCGGCGCCGCCCCCCAAGCCAGCGGCGGCGACGCCGGCGCAATCCGCATCCGCTGCCGCGGCCGCCGGCGTGGTAGGCGGCGGGCCGTCAGGCGGCTCGCCCACGGACCTGTTGAAGATCCCTCCCGATGCGCCGATAACGGATCCCGCCGTCGCGGCGGCGCTCAAGGCCGAGCCCGAGGTCAACAAGATCTTCCGCCTGTGCATGAAGCTGCAAGCGTCCGACATCCATCTCAAGGTGACCCAACCGCCGATGTTTCGTATTCGCGGCGATATCCGGCGCACCGAGATGCGGCCGTTGACGCAGGAGGACATGGAGCGGTTCTTCAACCCAATCATGACGCCAAAGCAGCGAAAAATCCTCGACGACGAAGGAGGCGTTGACTTTTCCTGGACGGTCGGCCAGGACGAGTGCCGCTTCCGGGTTAGCTTGTTCAAGCAACGTGGCCGACTGTCGCTGGTGTCGCGACGCGTCAACAACTCGATTCCGAGCTTTGCCGACCTCGGCCTGCCGCCGATCATCGAGAAGCTGTGCAAATTTTCGGAAGGTCTGGTCATCCTGGCGGGGGTGACGGGCTCGGGCAAGAGCACGACGATCGCGTCGATGCTCGATTACGTCAACGCCACCGAGCCCCTGCACATCCTCACCTGCGAGGACCCGATCGAATTCGTCTTCAGCGACAAGATGTCCTACATCAATCAGCGCGAGATCGGCCTGGATTCGAAAGACTGGCACAAGGCGCTGAAAGACGCCGTGCGTCAGGATCCCGACGTCATCCTCATCGGCGAGCTTCGCGATGTCGAGACGTTCGAGGCGGCCGTGCACGCCGCGGAGACGGGCCACTTGGTGTTCGGCACCATCCACGCGTCCAGTTCTGGCACCACGATCAACCGCATCATGGACTTGTTCCCGCCGGACAAGCACCCCGCGATTCGCCAGGCGCTCGCCAACAACCTCAAGGCCGTCGTGGCGCAGAAGCTCGTCAAGGGGATCAAAAAGGGCCGCGTACCGACCAACGAGATCATGATCGTCAATGGCATGATCAGGAAACTGATCGCGGAAGGGGAGGACAAGAAGATCCCGGACGCGATCCGCATCGGCGTCCAGGAAGGCATGCAGGATTTCAACACCAACCTGAACAATCTGGTCCAGAACGGTGATATCGAGAAAACGGTCGCGCTGGAGTACTCGCCGAACCCGGACCAGCTCAAGATGCTGCTCAAGGGCATCAAAGTCGCGGCGCCGGGCATCTTGTAACCTTTTACCCACGAGCCGCGACCTTCAGCACCGCTCCCTTGCGGTCGCGGCTCGCAAGAAGTACTAGCTCCCACGCATGCACCTGTACCTTCCTTGGCGTATTCATTTCTGGTGGCTCGGCTGGACGACGCTCATCGTCCTGGGTACGCCCGCCACGCTGGAAGCGGCGCCATTTTTTCCGCGCGGCCCCGGTTTCTATTTCGATCCATACAAACTTGGCGCTCTCGCCGTCGGTTTCCTGGCCTGGGTCAAGCTGTGCGCCTGGGTCGACAAGGACGCCAAGCTCTACCGGTTTGATCCTGTCTTCTGGAACGGCATGCTTCTGGGCTCGGGCATGTTGGGCTTTCTGCTTCTTTGGAACCTACCTCTGTTTTGGCCCGTCTTCATCCTCATCGGCGTTGCGATTTGCTCGGCCGCTTACGGGTATCTCAGCAAGAGAAACCGCCGCGCCGACGCCGAGGATCAGCTCTTCAACGACAAGCATTTTTGGCGCCTCTATGAAAAATACCTCGGCGCACGGCTCAAGCGGGCGCCGGGTGTAAAGGTGGAATCGACGCGAGCGCTACCGATCCGTTTCATGAGCCGAAGCACAACCGGCGGCGAGGCTGGCGACGCGGCGCGCGTCGAGAAAGTGCAGGAATCGAAAGGTTACAAGGCAGCGCTGGAAATGGTCTGGGACGCCCTGGAGAAACGGGCCACCGACATCCATCTCGAACCCACCAAGACCGAGATGAACGTACGCTTCCGCATCGACGGCATGATGAACAATCTCCAGCCCTTCCCGCGCGCCACGGGGGACGCAGTCGTCAGTATTTTCAAAGTGATCGCCAATATCGATATCTCCGAAAAACGCATTGCTCAAGACGGGAGTTTTTCCGCCCAGATCGAGGATCGGCTCGTCGAGTTTCGCGTCGCCACCGCCGGCAGCGTCGTCGGCGAAAAGATGGTCATGCGCATCCTCGACTCCTCGGCGCAACTGGCCAATCTCAGCCATGTCGGCATGACCGAGGACATGCAGGCGGCCATTCGCGACGTGATTACCAAGCCGCACGGACTTTGCCTGGTGTGCGGCCCCACCGGTTCGGGTAAAAGCACGACTCTTTACGCCTGCCTGCATGAGATTGACCGTTTTGCCCAGAACATCATCACCGTCGAGAACCCCGTCGAGTATCGCCTCGACGGCATCACCCAGATCGAGATCAACCCCAAAGCGGGCAAGACCTTCGCTTCCGAATTGCGCAGCATCCTTCGGCAAGATCCTGACGTCATCCTCATCGGCGAGATTCGCGACAAGGAAACCGCCGAGATCGCGTGTCAGGCCGCGCAGACCGGCCACCTCGTCTTCAGCACGCTGCACGCCAACGACTCCGTCACTGCCATCGCGCGCCTTATCGACCTTGGCGTGCCCCCCTTTATGCTTTCGACCGCCCTGCTCGCGGTCCTTAGCCAACGTCTCGTGCGCAAACTCTGCAAAAAATGCCGAAAAAAAGTTAAGCCCTCAACGGAAACGCTCAGAAAGCTGAAGGCCGATCCTGACGAGGTCAGCCAGATTTTTCGCGCCAATGAAGTCGCGGAGGAAAAAGAAGACGAGGACAAGGAAGACGCCGATGAGAGCGAACGCTGCACCAAATGCGGCGGCACGGGCTATTTCAAACGGACGGGCATCTTCGATCTGCTTGTCCTGAATGACAAGATCCGCGACTTGATCCGCGAGAATCCGGACGTTCAAGAGATTCGCAAGGCCGCCGTGGCCACGGGTTTGAAGTCGCTCTTCGACGACGGCAGCCGGCTCGTAATCGCAGGCGAAACGTCCATTCAGGAATTGTTGCGCGTCGCCAAGTAGCCGTTAGTCCGCTCGGTTTGGGAGATAACGCTCATGCTGATGACAATTGCCATGGTCGGAAGCATACTGGGAGTGGGGTGGGCCCAGTATCGTAATGGGTTGTTCTCGTCGTGCGTGATGCTGATTAACGTGCTCATCGCGGGATTGGTGGCGTTCAACTTCTTCGAGCCGATCGCCGAACTGATGGAACCACGTCTTCAAGGGAACGCCTGCGCGGGCTGTGAAGATTTCATCGCGCTGATCGCGCTTTTCTGCGTCGCATTGTTGTCTCTGCGCGTGGCGGCCAACCGTCTGTCGCCCGAACTGCTCGACGAGCACGGCGTGCTGCAATTTTTCGGCGCCGGCGCACTGGGCATGCTCATCGGTTATCTGGTGAGCGGCTTCTTGCTTTGCGCCATGCAGACCTTGCCGCTTGATGAGCGTTTTCTTGATTTCGAGCCGCGCGACGCCAACGAGCCTTCTTATCGCAGTATCTACCCCGGCGATCGCGTCTGGCTGGCCATGATGCGCCACGCGGGTGCGAAACCCTTCCGCTGGAAGGACGCGCCGACGGCCGACGACGAGCTACAGCCAATGACGTTCGATCAAGCCGGGACGTTCGAGTTGCGCTATCTGCGCCATCGCCGCAGCACGGGCACCCGACCGCCGCTGCCCTATCTGGGTGAGTTCGATCGCGAAATAGGCAAGAAACTTCGATGACGATGCGCCGACGTGCTGTCTTCGTTTAGCGTTCGTGTCCAATTGACAAAAGGCTGCTCCTTCAGTCCTTTCGCCGCCGCATGACGAGTTGATCGACCGGGATGAGCGCCGGCTGAGGTTGTTGAGCGTTTTTCCGCTTGGCGCAGCCGCACCCGCCGCCGCAGCCGGTTTTCGTGCCGCGCCAGGATCGCCAGCCGCGCGCGAACACGTAGGCTCCCGCCAGACCGATTGCGACACAGGTAAACGTCAACTGCCAATCCATCGTCGCACTCTCCCTGCCGCCTATCCGAAGAAGCCGCCGATCCGAAAGGTCAAGAACGCGCCGACGTACGCCAGCGCCGTCATGTACGCGAACGTGAAGATCGGCCAACGCCAGCTATTGGTTTCGCGTTTGATGATCGCCAAGGTCGAAACGCATTGGCTGCACAGAGCGAAGAAAACCAGGACCGACATCGCCACCGGAATCGTGAAAGCCCCGGAACGCTGCAGCGAATTGCCGACGTCTTGTCGGTAGGCGTTGTCGCCCGCATCTCCCTCTCCTTCGCCGAAGATAATGCCGAGCGTGCCTACCATGACCTCGCGGGCAGGAAAACTCGCGACGGCGGCCATGCCGATGCGCCAATCCCATCCCAGGGGCGTGAAGACTGGCTCCGTGAACTTGCCGATGCGCCCGAGAGCGCTTTGCTCTTTCCAGGTCGTACGCAAATCGTTAACGGGCTGTAGCTTGGCCCGGACCGCGTCGAGCTCTTTTTTCTTGGCTTCGATCAGATCGTCGTTCTGCGGGTCAGCATCCTCAAGGGCCTTGAATTCCGTCCGCAGCGTTGTCAACTCTTCGCGCGCTTCTTGGAGAGTTTCCTCCAAGTCGGCAATTTCTTGTTCGTAGTTGCCGCTCGGAAAATAAAGTGCTGCCCAGACGAGGATCATCGTCGCCAGGATCATCGTCCCGGCGCGCTTCAGAAACATCCATCCGCTGTCGAAAGACCGCCGCAATACGGTGTACAGCGCCGGCAACTTGTAAAGCGGCATCTCCATGACGAACATGGGCGTGTCGCCGCGCAGCAATGTGCTCTTCAATAGCAACGCCATTAGCGGCGCCAGGATAATGCCGAGCATGTAGAGGCCGAAGAATACCAACCCCGGTACAAACAAGCCGTAGTCAGCCGCCGGGAGAAACGCGCCAATGAGCAAGCTGTAGACGGGCAGCCGCGCGGAACAACTCATGAGCGGCGCGACCAGGATCGTCGCCAGCCGATCACGCGGATTCTCGATCACGCGCGCCGACATGATGCCTGGAACTGCGCACGCCATCGACGACAGCAGTGGAATAAACGACTTGCCGTTGAGACCCGCCCGCGCCATCAACCGATCCATCAAGAATGCAGCCCGCGCCATATAGCCACAGTCTTCCAAAACGGCGATGATCGCGAACAGAAATACGATCTGCGGCAAGAAGACGATGACCGCGCCGACGCCCTTGATGATGCCATCGACGAGCAAGCTGCGCAGGGGCCCTGGAGAAAGTGAAACGCTATCTGCCACCGCGGCAACACCGGCCTTGATCCAGTCCATGAATGGGACGGCAGCGACGAATATGGCCTCGAAGACGAGGAACATCACCAGGAGAAAGATGAACGTGCCCCAGATGCGATGCGTCAGGACCTTGTCGAGGCGATCAGTCCAGGAGACAGGGCGCGTTGCCGGTCTCGCGATACAATCCGTGATCGCCTTGCGTATCCAGCCGTAGCGAATGCGCGCCTCGATGCCAGCGATGGCGAAACCGGCGTGCACCAGCCGAGCGCGCGCGGCTTGCAACTCGCCCGCCAATTTTTGGCCGTGCTTGGCGAGAAGACGCTTCTCCGTTTGCCCGCCGACGTCCAGTAGCAAGCGGCGGAGCAAGAAGAGTGGCTCATGGTTTTCGGTGATGCTGTTAAGGCGGGCAATCTCATTCTCGAATGAATCGGGAAAAACGGGTCCCTGGGCGGAAGCCGGATTCTGCAACACCTTTGCGATGGCGCCTTTCAAAACGTCGAGTCCCTTTCCCTTGTTGGCCTGCAACGGCACGATGGGCACGCCGAGTTGTTGAGACAGCTTATCAACATCGATCTTCAATCCTTGGCCTTCCGCCACGTCCATCATGTTGAGCGCGACAATCACCGGCACGCCGAGTTCGAGTACCTGCGTCATCAGATAGAGGTTGCGTTCGAGGTTGGACGCATCGATGATCGTCACGACCACGTCAGGGCGAGGTTCGCTGGGGTTATTGCCGAGAATGACATCGACGGCGACCATTTCATCGGGGCTGCGCGGCGCGAGGCTGTAGGTGCCAGGGAGATCGATGACATCGAGAACGCGTCCGCCATGTCGGCATTTGCCCTTCTTGGTTTCAACGGTGACGCCGGGGTAATTGCCGACGTGTTGATTCATGCCGGCCAGTGCGTTGAAGAGCGTGGTTTTGCCGGTGTTGGGATTGCCGACGAGCGCGACAGTGGGATTGCGAACAGCGACCATTGTAGTTCAAGTTTTCGGCACAATGTAGTACGACGCTCCGCGTCGTGAATATGCGGCGCGGAGCGTCGCACCACATTGCGTTAGGGTAGGAGGGAAACTTGCACGCGGGCGGCTTCCGTTCGGCGCAGGCTCAGGCGGTAATCACGCAGGCGAATCTCCATCGGGTCGCCGAGCGGCGCGAATCCCATGACCTCGATTTCTTCTTCTTCGAGCAGGCCCATCTCCATCAAACGCTGCAACAGCGAGTCATCACCCAGGAGACTGTCCACGCGGGCACGCTGGCCTTGCTGCAATTGGTCGAGGGTCATAAGTTCCTGCGGGCTCAACTATTCACGCGGTCACGGGGCGCACGAGAATCTGCATCGCCCAGTCGCTGCGGAGACTCAAGCGCGACTCACCGACCTCTAACAAACACGGACTGCCGGCCTGAAGCACGTGCAGCCGCGAACCAATGCGAACGCCCAGTTCAGCGAGCCGCGTTACCCAGCCGGGTTCGCCGCTGACCACCGCTACGTCGGCCCACTCGCCGGAATTGAGCAGTTCCAATGGGATCAGGTTGGCAGGCACGGATAACTCCACAACAATGCACTTGAGATTCAGTCTCAATAATAATATCAAGGATATCCTACGCGTCAAGGACAAATTCCAAGAAAAAACGCCAAGCCGTTAGTGGCTTGGCGTTCGTAATCACAGGGAGCGCGTGGTCTATTCCGCCAGCGACACGCAGATGATCTCCTTGTCATTCCGCGCGAAGACGCTGCGGTTCGCGAAAGCCGGGTGCGACCAGATCACGCGCCGCCCCGCCGGCGGCGCCATCGTGTTCGTCGGCGTCAAGATATTGGCGCGGTCAATCTCTTCGTACCCTTTCGGCGAAAACCTGGCGAGGATGAGATCGCCCAATTCGTTGAAAAGGATGTAGCGGTCCCCTTGCTCGACGATAAACGCGTTGCCCCAGCGTGTCGATTCGCCCGTCACCGGCTTGTGCGTTGACCAGATGCGCTTGCCGGTCGCCGCTTCGACGCAGCGAAGTTCGCCATAAGAGCAGACGCCGTAGATGAAATCTCCCTTGAAGATGGGTGTGACCATGACGCTGTGCAACGCGTCGGTGTCATTGGGCATGACGCTGCGCCCTTGAATCTGCCAAAGCACTTTCGGCGACTGAGTTCCCTTCACCTCGAGCATCAAGGCGCCATCGTAGAAGTTGGTGAAGAACAGCTTGTCCTTGTAGAGCCGTGGGGTCGGGATCGACATGCCGGCGCCGAGTTGGGGCTTCTTGTTGTAACGCTGCGTCCAATTTACCTTGCCGGTCGCGGGGTCGAGCGAGTTGACCGATTCGGGGTGCCAAAGGATCAACTGCCGCTTGCCGTCGATTTCGTAAATCATCGGTGGAGCGTAGCCCGGTTCGTTGGACGACAGGGCCTTCCAGAGTTCCTTGCCCGTATCCTTGTGAAAAGCGACCGCGACGGAACCCTGTCCGCCCACCAAGCAAATGAGCCCATCGCCATCGAGGAGCGGATGGCCGGAGAAGCCCCAGCCCGGAACATCGAATTCGTATTCCTTGAGCAGGTCCTTCGCCCAGAGGACAGTGCCTTTGTCGGCGTCATAGCAATAGAGGTTTCCCATCGCGCCGAGCGTATAGACCTTCCCGCCGGCGACAACGGGCGTGGTGCGCGGACCGGACGCATAGCTGATCTTGTACGTGCAATCGTATTCGTGCTGCCAAAGAACCTTGCCATCGGCTTCGTTGAGGCAGAGAATTCGTTCGACGCCATTGACGCGCGTTTTGCGATCGAAGGCGTTCGCGGGATTCTTGGTTCCCTTGGCGAGCACGCGATCGGTGATGTAGACCTTGCCGTTGGCGACGGCGGGCCCGGAGTAGCCTTCGCCAAGCGGCGTCCGCCAGCGCACCTTCGGGCCTCCTTGCGGGAATTTCGCGAGGATGCCCGTCTCGCGCCAGACGCCGTCGCGCTGAGGACCGAGCCATTGCGGCCAATCATCGGCGCCGACAAAGTCAGTGAAGGTCGAACTCACGAGTATGGCCAAGAGGAGGGCGACGATCGATCGTGACGTCATTCGTTTTCTCCCGTGCAAGGTAATGAACCGCTTCCAGGCGAGGTTCGTGGCATTTCATTTATCACTATAGACGACGGGAGTGAAAAAACGAATGCCCCTCAAGTCGTGCGAAGCAATTCGGCGCGTTTGTTTTTGACCTGCGCGGAGAACAACGATAAGCTGAGTTCACTGCCGCAGTAATTCCAGCCAACCCCAAGGAGATGACATGCGTTTCATCCGCTTCACGGTCATTTTTGGTTTTCTTGTCCTGAGCGTTGATCTGGTTCAGGCGCAGGGCGATAAGGACGCCAAGCCGGAGCGGGTCGGACTTTGGAACAAACGAGCGCCGCTCGGTGACGGCAAGTTCGAGGACAAGGAGGTCTGGATCACCGTGCATCAACCGAAAAAGCCCAACGGCACGGCGATCGTGATTTGCCCCGGCGGCGGCTACGGCGGTCTGGTCACCGGCGCCGAGGGACACGGCATCGCGGCGTGGCTGAACAAGCACGGCATCACCGGCATCGTGCTGGAATATCGCCTCCCCGCAGGCCGATCACAAGTGCCATTGCTCGACGCGCAACGGGCCATTCGCACCGTGCGCGCCCATGCCAAGGTCTGGTGGAACCTCGATACCGCGAATGTCGGCATCATGGGCTTTTCGGCAGGTGGACACCTGGCCTCGACAGCGGGCACGCATTTCGACATGGGAGACGCGGACTCGAAGGATCCGGTTCAACGCCTCAGTTGCCGACCCGATTTCATGATTCTCGTCTACCCGGTCATCTCCATGGGGGACAAAGGGCATGGCGGCTCGCGCAACAATCTTCTGGGCAAGAACCCAGACGCGAAGCTCGTTGAGTTGTTTTCCAACGAGAAGCAAGTCACGGCGAAAACGCCCCCGACGTTTCTCGCGCACGCCAAGGACGACAAGCCGGTTCCGCCCGTGAACAGCCAGATGTTCCACGACGCGCTGCGTGCCAACAAGGTCGCGGCGGAATACTTGGAACTCGCGTCCGGCGGGCACGGCCTCAACGGCTACAAAGGTCCCATGTGGGATGCCTGGCAGACTCGCTCGCTCGCCTGGCTGGCGGAGATGAAACTTGTGCCGGCCGCGAAGTAGTTGATTTCGGAAAGGGCCTGCGAAATGCAATGGCACGACCTGCTAGGCGCAGTCTTGATCGATTTTTTCGATGGTACGCCATACGACGTGGAGACCGAGGTCGATTTGTCACTCAAGAAGCAATTCCTGGACATCGTGGTCATTCGCAAAAAGGAAGGAGAATTGCATCACCCATTGCCAGATGGTATGACGCCGCTGGCGAACCACAATCTCATCAGCTTCAAGTCGCATCAGGATTCGTTTGACGGCTGGAGCTTACAGGAGTTGATCGGGTACTACGTGAACTATCGCAAACAGACGAGTTCTTCGCTGGACCAGTTACTGCCGGAGGATCAGTTCCAGTTATTCGGCATTGCTGCTCGATTTCCAGACAATCTGGCCAGGCAAGTGCGGCTGGAGGAAAGTCAATCGGGGGTGTACGATATCCATATCGGGTCCTTGCGAATTCGGTTATTGGTGATTCGAGACCTGCCGAACAAGCCGGCCAATGCCATGCTCAAGCTGTTCAGTATTGTCCCGGAGCAGATCGAGTTCGCGTGCCGAAATTATCACCTGTTGTCTCCGCACACGACAGGCATTGTGGACCAGTTGATCAGCAAGTATCGAAAGGAGGATGAAAGAATGGCGACTACCATTGAAGAACTCAATCGAAAGCTCATGAAAGAGGCGATGGAGATGGCGTCGGTAGCCGAGCGCCTCAAAGGGTTGACGACGGAGCAGATATTGAAAAGGCTTTCGCCCGAGGAAATTGAAGCCTATCTTCGTACGTTGAAGAAAAAGAAGCCGAAACGAAAGTGATCGCTAGCTAGGGTACCTCAGTTGATTCGGGTGAACCGAAAGGAGGATAGAAGCATGGCGACCACCGTGGGAGAACTCAATAGGAAGCTCATGCAAGAGGCGTTGGATGCAGCGTCGGCAGAGGATCTCGTCAAACGGCTGACTCCCAAACAACGACTGGAAGGACTGCCTGCCGACGAAATCTTGAAGGCCCTCCCATCCGAGGAACGCCTGAAGGGCTTGCCCGCCGAGGAACGCCTGAAAGGGCTTTTGCCTGAGGAAATTGAGGCCTATTTGCGTACTTTGAAGAAAGAGAAGCCAAAAGGGAATTGATGATTCAGGTGGGCGACAATGAAGTTTCACTGCGCTCATGGCGTGCCTTGAGGGGAGTCAGATGCGAAACTGTTTGACGATCATCCTCCTGGCGGTGCCGAGTATCGGCCGCGCGCAGGAGCCAAGCGCCAAGCCCATCGCCGAGGGATGGGACTACGTCGCGCCGATGAAGAAAATCACCGCCAAGTTCCGCGGCCAGGAAGGCGTGGTCCTCCACGTCGGCGGCTCGATGACCATCGCCAACCCCTATGGCACCTGGGCCCGTAGCGGCAAGGGCAAGTCGCGCGACGACGAGGCGATCCTGAAATGGATGCACACCGAAAAAAAGGACAAGACCGACGGCTGGTGGCTGTGCCGAACCGAAGTCGTTCCCTACCGGGCGCACACGTCGGAAAGCGGCCTGAAGTCGGCCATGCTCTTCGCGGGCGGCAAGCGCGGTTTGCCGACGCTCCAGAAAATGCTCGACGACTACAAGCCGCGCATGGTCACGATCGAATGCGGCATCTATGACATCGAGGACGGCATTCCGCTCGACGATTACCGCAAGAACATGGTCAAGGCGCTCGACGAGATTCTCGCCCAGGGCGCGATTCCCGTCCTCAACACGGTACCGCCGTTCAAAGCGCAATTCGAAAAGACCAAACAATTCAACGAGGCACTGCGAACGCTGGCGAAGGAGCGCGGACTGCCGATCCTCGACCTCGAACGCGAGATCCTGACCCGGCGCCCCGACGACTGGTTCGGTACCTTGATGAAGCGCATCCATCTGACGGCGAGCGAAGCCGGCGGCAGCTCCGGCGCCGAACCCACGGCCGACAATCTGCGCAAGAGCGGCTATCAACTCCGCGGCTGGCTTACGGTCCAGAAGATCGCCGAGATCAAACGCCGGGTTCTGGATGGCTCTTGAGGCTGGGCCAAGAAAATCTTCCAGAGATACCCATATGTTGACAAGGCATACGTGCATTCAAAAGGAGAATTCAATGAAGCACCTGATGACGACCGTTATCGGAGTGAGCGTCGTAATCACCGCCAGCGTAGCCCACGCGGGTGAACCTGCTCTTCTTTCGGCGGAGCAATTTGAGAAGCTGCACCAGATGATCAAGCCGCAGCGCGGCGAGGCACGCTGGATGGAGATCGACTGGCATCCCAACATCTGGGAGGCGCGGCAGAAGGCGGCGCGCGAGGGCAAGCCGCTCTTCATCTGGGCCGGCAGCGGCGGCGCGCCTGCTGCCGGTTGCTGAACGGCGGGACGCGGAGGCCGGGCGGCCTCCAACTGGACTGACGCCAACATCACTCTCATCCGCGAACACTTCGTCGCCGTCGCCGTGCCGACCTGGGTCCTGCGGGCGAAGAATCCCGAAGGCGAATTCCTCCGCGCGTGCGGCTGTCAGTGGGTCACTTCCAGCGGCTACATGGATTGCGTCTCGGCTGGCGGCAAGAACCTGGGGCACTTTCCCTCGGCGAAGGTGCTCGAAGCGTTCCGCAAGCTGCCCGAAGAGCAACGCAAACCGGGAGGCGGCGCCATTGCCGATCTGAAGGCGGGCGAGGCGGTCGTGCCGGAGCCGCCGAAGAATGGCCTCGTCCTCAAGGTCCACACGCGCGCCATGGCCCGCGACGGGAAAGGGGCCTTTCGCAACGTCACGGTCGAAGATTACCCGCTCAAGAAGGGGAACCTCAAGACATTCGAGGAACACAGGCACTACTTCGGGCCGAACACTGATTACATGTGGATCACCGAGGCAGAGTGGCGCGGCCTCATCGCGGGCAAGCTCGTGAAGGGAGAGAAACGCGAAGTCAGCAAGGCCGTCGTCGAGCGCCTGGCCATCTTCCATCTGATGCCGCGGCGCCTGACGAGTGAAGGCGCTAGCTGGGGCAAGACTCAACTCAAAACGGCTCGCTTGACACTGATCGTGGACGAGGCCAACGAAAGCAAGGTGCGGTTGCGGGCCGTTGGCTTCGCGCATCTGGGCAGCGCCTACGACGAAAGCAAAGCGACGTCGCCGAATGGCCCCCTGCCCTTCGGGTATGAATCGCCGCTGCACGGCATCGTCGAGTACGATCGCAAAAAAGATGCCATCACTCGCTTCGATCTCATCGCCCCCGGCGATGTTTGGGGACGCTGGGGCGACGCCAACAATAACAGTCAGACCGTCGAACGACCCGGCCGCAATCCGATTCCCATCGCGTTCGAACTGGCCACGGGGGTCTCGCCGACGGAGCGCATTCCGCCCGGCGGCAATGGCAGCTATGTCGAGAAGACCGGGTATTTCACCACCAGCAAATAAGTGAGCAATGCGCAATTATGCGATAGTTCATCTCTCGGCCGAGCGGCGCTCTTGAACCGGCGCCGCTCGGCCGTTTTCGCTATGATTACCGAATCAAGACGCGCCCACCCATCGATTGCCAATCTGAAGCGAAGGAATTCGACATGTCCGCGGATATGCACTCAACACCAACGCCCAAGTGGATGTTCTGGACAGGTTGGTTTCTCAGCGTCCTTTCCGCGCCGACGCTGATCATGAGCGCCGCCATTAAATTCGCGCAGCCGCCGGATCTCGAATCGACCTTCAGGCATCTCGGTTGGCACGTCAGCGTCGCGGTCGGCCTTGGCGTTGTCGAGTTGCTCTGTGCCATTGTCTACTTGATCCCGCGCAGCTCCGTCCTGGGCGCGATCCTGATCACCGGCTACCTCGGCGGCGCCCTTGCATCCCACATTCGTGTCGCCGATCCATTTGTTCGTGAAGGCACCGGGCCGCTTATCATGGGCACGCTGGTCTGGCTGGGACTCGTTTTCCGCCACGCGCATCTTCGCGCGCTGCTTCCCTTCGGCAAGGAACCGGCGCGGCTGTCGTTGCTCCTGTCGATCCCGCTCACGTTCGCGGCCATCGTTCTGACGCTCTTTCTGGCGATCCTGTTGCAGCCGGCCGATTTCCACCTCGAGCGTTCGGCGACCATGGTCGCCCCTCCTGCGGCGGTGTTCGCGCAGATCAACGATTTTCACAAATGGCAGAAGTGGTCCCCGTGGCGGGAACTCGATCCCAACGCGAAGGAGACGATCGAAGGCGCCCCGTCCGGGACCGGCGCCGTTTTCAAGTGGTCCGGCAACGACAGCATCGGCGAAGGGAGCTTGACGATCCTGGAGAGCAAGCACAGCGAATTCATCAAGATCAGGTTCGATTTCGTAAGACCCAGGCCCGACACCGCGACCATTGAGTTCAGGCTCAAACCGCAAGACGACAGGACAATCGTCACCTGGATCATGACCGGCGAGCGCGACTTGCTGGGCAAGGCCATCTGTTCCGTCCTCAGCATGGAAAAAATGGTCGGCGGCAGCTACGAAAAGGGCCTGGCGAACATCAAAGCGATCGTCGAAGCACCCCCACCAAGTCGATAAAAGATCGGCCATTCCCCTCAACAACGGAGACCCCCATGCACTTCGAACCGCAAAAAGAACACCAGTGGCTCCAGCGCTTCGTCGGCGAATGGACTTACGAAAACGAGACGGTCATGGAACCCGGCAAGCCGCCGATCAAGCTGTGCGGAACCGAAAGCGTCCATTCGCTTGGCGGCATCTGGGTGCTGTGCGAGTTGCGCGGCGAATTGCCGGGCGGCGGCGTGGGCTTGACCCAAATGACGCTCGGCTTTGACCCGTACAAAAAACGCTACGTCGGCACCTTCATCGGCTCGATGATGACCTTCCTGTGGATCTACGACGGCAGCCTGGATGAGTCCGGCAGGGTGCTAACGCTGGAAGCCGACGGTCCGACCTTCACGACCGATGGCAAGATGACGAAGTACAAGGACCGGATCGAATTCAAAAGCGATGATCATCGCGTCCTGACCTCGCAGGCGCTCGGCGACGACGGTAAGTGGCACGAATTCATGATGGCGAATTATCGGCGCGTCAAGTAGGCAAATAGCCCGATCAAACGAGCTACGTCACAACCCGGCCTGGGGTACGATCACAATTTCTTGTACCAGCCCGGCGTGCCGAACCAATCGTGCATTTCCCTCTCGAAGGGAGCGACCACGCCTGGCGGCTCCGCGAACTGGCCGCGATCCCCGGTTTCCGTGATCCAAACCTCCAGCGCCGTGCGCAGACGCCGCAAGGTGTCGCGATGCTCGGGCGTTTTGGAGGCCGCGAGATTCGTGATCTCGAAGGGATCGTTCTTGGTGTCGAACAACTCCTCATCCGGCAGACGCGGCGCCACCAGCGACAACGCCGGCCCCTTGAGCTTTCCTTCCGAGTGCAACTGGCGTGCGAGTGGCATGACCAGGAAACACTTTTCGCGATAGCGATTGAGCGCCGCCAGCGATTGCTCCGGCATGAAGTTGCGGTTGTAGCGATAGCGTTCATCACGCACCGAGCGAATGCGGTTGACGGTCTCGTCGATCCGATCCCGCGCGCTGAAGGCGTACTGGCGCGGCGGATCGGCATTCGGTCCCATGAAGATGCGGCTCTGCATTAGCGGCGGCCGTTTCAGCCCCGCGAGGTCCATGGTCGTCGCCGTCAGATCGAGCAGACTGACGATCTGCTCGTTGACGCTGCCTGCCCTACCGTTCGCAGGCGCGGAGAAGTTCCTCGGCCAGCGAATGATCATCGGCACGCGCAGACCGCTATCGTAACACCAGTGAATGCCGCGCACGTCGAGCCGGCCATTGTCGGCGAAGAAGATGACGATGGTATCGTCCTCCAGGCCATCGGTCTTGAGCGCGTCGAGAATCTTGCCGACGCGCACATCGAGACCGGAAACCGAGTTCAGGTAGCGCGCCCACTCCTCGCGGGCAACGCGATGATCCGGAAAATACGGCGGCGGCGTGACCTCGTCCGGCCTGGCGATCTGCGGATGCTCCTTCTCGCCCACCCACTCGACGCGCGGCTTCTGAAAGGTCTTGCGATCGTAGATGTCGTACTCGACCTCCGGCGTACTGATCATTGCGAAAAATGGCTGCTTCTTCTTGAGGTCGGCCCAGTTGTCGGAATGAAAAATCTTGCCTTCGTTGACGAAGTTGAGATCGAGCTTCACGGTGCCGACCAGCCAGCGCAGGATCATGCCGATGTTGAAGGTCGAATATCCCGCGTCTTGCAGCCAGTGCGTCAACGGCCGCACGCCGGGCGGCAAGCGAAAGTCGTCGTTGCGATGCGAGCGCATGTGGTGCGTATCGGTGGTCGTTTGATACATGCCGGTCATGAACGCCGACCGGCTTGGAGCGCACACCGGCGCCGTCGCGAAGACACGTGTGAAGCGCACGCCTGCGCTGGCCAGGCGGTCCAGGTTCGGAGTTTTGACGTGCTTGGCGCCGTAGCAGCCGAGGTCGTGATCGATATTCTCGGCGACGATCCAGAGGATGTTCGGCTTCTTGGTTGGCTTGGTTTTTTCCTGAGCGTGGCAAATCCCGAAGCCGAAGCAAAGCAAACCGAGCGTCAGGAGGAAGGTCCGCATACCCAGCGCTTCTTTCTAAACGACGAGACAAACCCTATTTCACTCGGATCACTTCGCCATCACCCGGCGCCAGCGACAAGCGCAAAGAGCCTTGCTGGAGTTCCAATGGACGCCACTTCGCCGTCTTGCGATCCATTAATTCAAGGCTGACGGCGTCCTTGAACCGGATCGTAAGCTCACGCGTCTTGTCCACGGCGTGGTTGACCGGCATCAAGTAGCGATTTTTTTGCTCATCATGAAAAACGCTGACGAGGAACGACTCCCCTTCCGGCTGAAACCAGAGGTCCGCGGGCGCTTTTTCGGCGCCGATCGGCAGCGTCTTGTCGGTGTGGTAGACGGCCTGGTTCTTCAATTTCAGCAGCACAGGTCCGATCGCTTTCAACTCCAGACTGACTTCGGATACGGTCTTCGCTTGATCGCTGAGGCCGAACACTGGTTTGCCGTCTTCGAGCACCGCGTTGCGATCCTTGTCCATCTTGCAAGTTACAAACCAGGGCGGCCAGAAATGAAACGCCTGGATTCCGTACGCCAGAGAAACGTACATCGATTGGCGGATCTTCTCCGGCGGATTATTCGAGCCCAGGCAGCGCATCTGCGGTATGTCGTGTTTGACGCTCAGGTCGCGGAACATGCGCAGATACAGGTAGTACCGCTCCGGATGGTTCTTGGAATACCAGTGATAGTGATAGTAGTCGAGCACCATCGGCTTCACCACGTCGACGAATTCGGGGAACTGATTGTATTCCGCGCGATTGATGAACAGCGTCGGATGATTGGGATCGGCGGCCTCAAAATCGCGCGCGATCTTGGCGAAGCCGGGAAACGCCTTGCTGGTGCGGCGATCGGAGACGAAGTAACCGAGCACGGCTGGATCGTCCTTCAACTTCGGGGCCGCGCGCAGCAGGTTGTTGAAATCGATGCTGCCCAGACGAACCATGAGGCCCGCCTTTCGGCAAACCTCGAGCTTGTCGAGCTCAGCCTCGACGCAGTTGAAGCCCTTGCTGGCGGTATATTTCGCGAGTGCCAGTTGATGCTCCGGCTGATTGGGAAAATCGGCGTAGACGATCACCATGATCTCAGGAAAGCGATATTTCGTCCGTTTGGCGTCCTTGACAGGTTCAACCGGGGCCTGTCCCAGGACAAGGACGCATGAGAGCAGCAAAATCAGCACAGCGCAACCATTTTTCGTTAGATAAGACATGTTGTGCCTCCTGTCGAAAAAAAACAGCCTGCTCAAATCCGCCATTCGTGCCACCGCTAGACCGCTTTGTCAGTCTTTTTTTTTTGCTCAGGTTCGGGCGACGCGCCGATCCGGATTACGTGGGCCCGTTTAACCCACATGATACTTGGAAATGCGTGCATATCCAAGAAAACTCGCCGCAATACCTCGGATTGGAGATGCCATTCGATTGCTGCCCTCGCCTTGCCGTTGCCGTAGAATACTTGCCATCCAATATGAGGAGACAACATGAAGCGAATTGCGTCACGCCCCTTGTGCCGATTTTTGTTCACGGTTGCAGTTCCGTGCCTCCTTCTGAGCAGCGCCGCGGCGGGCGACCAATACGGCGCAAAACGGACTACCATTGAAATCGGCAATCACAAGGGCTTCATCCTGCAACCCGCAAAACCGGCGGTGGAAGGTGCGCGCCCCTGGGTCTGGTACGCGCCGACCATCGGCAGCCATCCCAACAAGAGCAACGAGTGGGTACTTCGCAAACTACTCGACCGCGGCTTCTACGTCGGCGGCATCAACGTTGGCGAATCATACGGCAGTCCCGCCGGGCGGAAGGCCTTCTCGGAATTTCATCGGCATGTCGTCCATGAATACAAGCTCGAATCGAAAGCGAGGCTGCTGGCACAAAGCCGCGGCGGGCTCATGTTATACAACTGGGCCGCGGAAAATCCCGACAAGGTTCGCTGTATCGTCGGCATATATCCCGTGTGTGACCTGCGCAGCTATCCGGGGCTGAACAAGGCGGCCGGCGCGTATGGTCTGACGCCGGCGGAGTTGGAAAAACAACTGACGCAACACAACCCAATCGATCGACTCGAACCACTGGCGAAGGCGGGCGTACCGATTCTTCACATCCACGGTAACGCAGATGCAGTTGTTCCCTTGGAAAAGAACAGTCGGGTCATGATCGACCGCTACGCCGCCCTTGGCGGAAAGATGAAACTCATTATCGTCCCCGGCAAGGGCCACGCTGAAATTCCGGAGTATTTTCAAGAGCCACGGCTCGTGCAATTCTTGAGTGATGGCATGTTTTCGGACGAATTGGACAAGAAAAAACGCGAGTGAACACGAGGCCCGTCGTTCCAACTTACGCCCGCGGAGTTCAATGATGCGTCGTCCATGGTTTGTTTTGATTGTCTGGCTTGCCGTGTCAGGCTCCGCGCTCCACGCCAAAGATCGCGCCGCATGCGACCTCCTGGTTGTCGGTGGGAATGAATCCGGCGTGGCGGCCGCAGTGCAAGCCTGTCGCCTCGGTGTCAAGAAAGTCGTGCTCGTCAACGACATTGATTGGCTGGGCGGACAGTTCAGCAGTGAAGGTGTCGGCGCTGTCGATGAATGGACCACCGTCAACGGCAAGCGAACCGAATTCCCTCGCTCCGGTATGTTCCTCGAGGTTGCCAAGGCGATCGAAGAAGTCAATCGCAGGAAGTATGGCATCGCGCAGCCCGGCAATTGCTTCTGTGCACGCTTGACCATTGAGCCGAAAGAAGCAGCAAAAATCTTTGAGGACTTGGTCAAACCGCATGTCGCGACAGGTCAACTCACGGTCGCGCGCGGCTGGGAACCGATCGCGACGACGCTCGATGGCAAACGCATCACCGGTGTCCGCTTCCAGAAGGGCGGGGAGAAATGGGAGGTCGCGGCCACGCTGACGATCGACGCCAGCGAATGGGGCGACGTCATTCGCCTCAGTGGCGCCAAATGGTCCGCCGGTCCCGATGCAAAAGCGCGCTTCGACGAGCCTAGCGCGCCGGCTCAACTCACCGACGACAATCGCCGCGAAATGAACCCGCTCACCTACTGCGTCGTCCTGCGCGGCAGCAGTAAGGTGGAGTTCGTTCCACAACCGGAAGGCTATGATCCGCGCCGCTACTTCGGCGTCAGCAAAGAAACGCAAAAAGAATTCGAGATGGTCGGCTGGCCCAAAGGCGTGCTGCGCATGAATGTACCCGCTTTTGCCGACACGATCCACAAGGATGGGCCATATTCTCCACCCGTTAACGTCTACACGCATCGCCGTTTGGTCGATGCCCTTCATCTCAAGCGAAACTACGGCGACGAATGCCTGTTTCTCAATTGGCCAGTCCAGGATTATCCGCTCGACCATTGGCCGAAACGCGTCGCTGACGAATTGGAGTCCGCGGAAAAAGGCGCGTCGAAGAAAAACGTCGTCGAATTGACGCCCGCGCAACGCCGCATCGTTTTCGCCGATGCGAAAAGGCACACGCTGGGATTGCTGCATCACTTGCAAAACGTCGAGCCGAAGTTTCGCACATTGCAATTGTCGGATGAGTTCGGCACACCGGATCGTCTCCCTCCGCACCCCTATATTCGCGAGGGTTTGCGGTTGGAAGCGCTGACGATGCTTCGTGAACAGAATCTGCGTACGCCGCACAAGGAGCCGAAGTGGACGAAAGTGATGCCGACCGACGGCGTGTTCGGCTTCCAGTTCAACATCGACTTCCATCCGACGCGCCGGCAATTCTTGAAAAACAATCCTGCGTCCCCCTGGGCGACTATCCATACCGCGACGCGAAATTGGAGCACTCATACCGATCGCTGCACGTTTCCTCTGCGCGGCCTGATTCCGCTCGAAACCGACGGGTTGCTTGGCGCCGCGCGGAACATCGGCGTGAGCAGCATCGTCAGCAGCGCCATTCGCTTGCACGGCCAGATGATGCTGTGCGGTCAGGCGTCCGCAACCATCGCCTACGTCGCGTTGAAACACGATGTTCAGCCGCGCGGCATCGCATCGAACAAGGAACACATTGAAGAAACGCAACGCCTGCTCGTGACTGGCGTCGGCGGACCAGGAGTGCTGCTTTGGCCTTACCACGACTTGGCGCCCGATCATCCAGCGTTTGTCGCCGCCAACATGCTTTCGCTCAAGGGCATCTGGCGACCGGACGCGGACAGCGTGTTCTTTCAACCAGAGAAGATGATTTCCAGGGAAGAATGGGAAGGGATGCTCGCACGATTGCCCGCGGAGGTCCAAAATCGCGTGCCAACCGATGTTCCGTCCACGCGCACCGCAGCGGTGCGCGCCGTTGCCGTTGCCATGCGTTAGCCTTCGCGTCCTGGGCACGGCAAGAGCTCACCTCTTGCCCGCGATGCGTTCCTGCAGGGCGCGCACGTCGGCCCAAAACTGTCCCCACAATGCTCGTTGTGCCTGGGGCAAGACGGCAAGGCGCTGCTCGTCGCGGATCACCTCAAACGACGCATCTTGCAGCAAGTGCCGCAACGATTGCGACAGCTTTGCCTGGCTGATCTTGCCGCCGACCGTTTCGAGTTGCCGGCGCCACCGGGCAATATCGGCCTGGGACGCTTTGCGCAATGCCGGTATCGCTTCATCGAAGCGCTTCTTGTGGAAAAACGCCACAGCCAGGCACGTCTGACAATAGGCGTTCTCTGGATCTTTCTCCAAAACCTCGCGCAGGACGGGGATGGCGTCATCGAAGCGATCGCTCGCAAACAACGCACCGGCAAGATGGACGCGCGCGGATTGATTCTTGCCGTCCACCTCGACGGCTTTCCTCAGCATCGAAATTCCTTCGTCGTGCCGGCCGCTTACATAAAGGATTTCCCCGATGTGTTCGAGTGCGACGACGTTCGTGCCGTCGAGTTCAACCGCCTTGCGCAGGGCCGGCAAGGCGTTCTCGGCCTTGCCGATGGCGTGAAGCGCCCGGCCGAGGTTAGCGTGCCCGCCCGCGTTGTTGGCATCGAGCGCAATCAGTTGACGCAGGACGGGAATCGCCTCGTCAAAGTGGCCGCGTTCGTTGAGCGCCTGTCCCAGGAAAGCCAGAGCCTTGAGATTTTTCGCGTTGATCTGCACGGCCGCGCGCAGCACGGCAAAGGCCTCGTCGGATTTCCCTGTCGCGTGCAGGCTTCTGCCGAGATTGACCCGGACGTTCTCGCTCTTCGGATCGAGTTCGAGGGCCTTGCGCAAGACCGGCACGGCTTCAGCGAAACGATTTCTCTCCATCAACGCGGCGCCTAGCTGTTGCCTGGTGAGCAAGTGCTTCTCGTCAAGTTCGACGGCCTTCTTGTAGACGGCAATCGCGTCATCGTGAGCGCCTTTGCCCCACAAGGCAATACCCAGGTTGCATTGCGCCACCACATCTTTCGGATCGAGTTCGACGGCCCGACGCAGAACGACGCTCGCCTCGTCGAAGTGTTTTCGGCTCGTGAGGGCCCAGCCCAGGTTGTGCAGCGCCGGCAGGTTCTTCGGCTCGATCTTGAGCAACGCGCGAAAAACAAGGATCGCCTGATCGAATTGCTTCGTTTCGATCAACGCGCTGCCGAGGTTCTGTTGAGCGCGCACGCATTTCGCGTCCAGCTCGATCGCTTTGCGGTAGGCCGCGATGCCTTGGTCGTGCTGGCCCAGGGCACACCAGGCGATGCCGAGATTGTGCTGCGTGAGAACATCCCTGGCGTCGATTTGGGCCGCGCGTTGCAGAGCCGTGACGGCTTCGGCGTACTGTTGCTTATCGAGCAAAGCCCAGCCGAGCGTTTTCCAGGCCAGAGCGTTCTTGGCCTCGCGGTTGGTCGTCTGCCGCAGCACGAGAATCGCGTCGTCGACCTGCCTGTTCTCGATCAGGGCAAACGCGAGGTGCTGATGGGCGAGGCTGTATTGCGCGTCGAGGGCGCACGCCTGACGCAACGCAGGCAAAGCCTCGTCGAGGCGATCGGCCGCCTTCAGGGCAAGGCCGAGGTTGAGGTGCGCCGCCGCTGACTTGGGTTCGAGCATGAGCGCCTTGCGGAACTGGGTAATCGCTTCGTCACAGCGGCGATGGACCATGAGGAAGACGCCGAACTCGACATGCGTTTCACAAGTCCGCGGCTCAATCGCTGCGGCCCTGCGTAGGAGCGCGATTGCTTCGATGACCTTGTCCGACTTGCTCAAGGCATGGCCGAGACGCATGTAAGCCGACACATTTTGGGAGTCCAATTCGATGATCTTGCAAAGAATCGGAGTGGCCTCGTCGAATCGGCCCACGTCATACAAGGCAGCACCAAGATGGCGGAACGAGACGACGTCCTTGGGCTCGAGTTCGACGGCCCGACGCAGAATGGGAATTGCCTCGTCCAGTTTGCCCGATTTCATCAGGACCGCGCCGAGCGCGGCGTGGGAACGAGCGTCGGTCGAATCGAGTTGGACCGCCTTGCGCAGCGCAGCGATGGCTTCGATGCGTTGTCCATTGTCGTAGAGGATGTGGCCCAGTTCGCCGTGCCGCTTGGCAAAATCAGGATCCAGATCGATCGCCTTGCGCAGGATGTCGATGGCTTCCTGAGTGCGCCCTTTAGCCAGGAGCGCCTTACTCATGGCAGCGTGGGCGGCGCTGTCGCCGGAATCGAGTTCGATCGCCTGGCGCAGAACGGCGATCGCTTCGTCGCCTCGGCCGACCTCGGTCAACGCCAGGCCGAGCTGCGTGCAGGGCCACGATTTGCGCGGCTCAAGCGCGCGGCATTCTTTCAACAAGAGAATGGCCTCGTCGATCCGGCCGAGTTTGTGCAATGCCGCGCTGAGTCCGGAGATGACCATCACGCTGGACGGCTGTCGGCGCAGGACCGCGTCGTAGTGCACGGCGGCTTCCTGCGTTTTCCCCTTGTCCATCAGCCGGCTGGCCAGGAGCACGGTCAAAGCGATACACTGCGGGTGGTCCTTGACCGCGTTCTTCACAAGCGCGATCGCGTCATCGTCCGGGAGCAAGCGCGCCATGCCGAAGAGATGCGCCGTCGTGGGAGGCAGCCGTTTGCCGTGGGCGGCGCGCGCTTGCTTTTGCAAGCGGACCTTGTCACTGGTAGCAATGGCAGAACGCAGCGTATTTCGCTCAAAATCAGGGTCGGCTTTCTTGAGCACCTCAAGAACGCGCGCGTTTTTTGGCTCTGCTTCCAGCCACGCATCAAGCGCGGCGATCAAACGTGCCGCGATTTGCGATTGTTTAATCGCGCGGGTGGCCTGATCGGCGGGCATCTTGAGGATGTCGATGTCATAACCGGCAAAAGCTTTTGCGTAGGCCTGTCGGGTATACGTGCCGTCACGCGCGTCTCCCATGACGGCCCAGCGGCGCGCGAAAATTTCGTCCAGAGCACTGGTGGTACTCCGGTCCTTATCCAGGCTGACGACACGCTCGGTCCAGGTCGCGAACCTTCTCCGCACAACTGCGGCGCGGAGATCGCCGAGTGCGTTGTCGGTTTGGGTCAAGTGATCGTTTTGCAAGCCATTTTCGGCTTCCTGGACGAGCGTTTGAATGGAGTCGTTTTGGGCACGCCGCTGGGCGTAATAGTTCCAAAGCCACCAGCCGCCGCAGATCACAGCGAAGAGCGAGATCACGGCGAGCGTGCCGCACCAACGGCGTGCGCGCGGATCTTGCAAAAACGCCACGGCGGTATGAATTCGGACGTATTTCACTGGTGCAGACACACAAGGAGGTCGTAAGTCCGAATCGCGAGAATCGGGCTCAGGGTTGGGATTACGCTGCAATTATTACAATTATCGGGCGTCGGACCCGTTGCCGAATGGTCAGAGTTCGCGTGGGATCTCGGAATCTCGATTTCTGGTATTGGCTGTGCCGTCTGTGCGGAAGAAGCGAAAGGATGAAGGATTTGGTTCATCCTTCATCCTTTTACTTTCGCGTCGTGAAGCGCCAGACGTGTCGCCATTCCGCTTCATTCGCGAGAGCCGTTACAATCACGATATACGTGCGCCCGGCTTCGAGCGGTTGCCGCGGATGGATGCCGATGGATGTCCGTTGCAGCTTCACGTTGAGCGGTTGATCCGGGGACGAGACGCGCACGTCCACGGCCTTGCTGGCGTCATCCATCATCGTTGCCTCTACCCGTTTGAGGACGGTTTTCGGCGGAAAGGTCAGGCTGATGGGGAAGCCGCAGTTTGATCCCTTGGCGTCATCGATGCGGTCGAAGCCGACGCACGACACATCTTTTTGATGCAAGCCCGGATACACGATGGCTTGAACACCGGGCCGGGCGGCGTTCTGGCTCGGCACGGGATAGGTTTGCACGAGTTCATCGCGGCCACCTACTGGATCGAGCACGCAGATCCATTCACCTGCCGCGTTCTGCCCGAAGCCGATGCCGACGCGCTCCAGTTCGGGCGCCAAAATCTGCACGCGGCTGAACAGCCTGCCGATCCAGCGTTCCAGCGCGTGCATCGGCTCCGCGTAGGCCACCAACGCCGCCTGGGCGGCCTTCGCACCCGCCGGGGAATGTTCGGGCTTCTGTGGGTCCTGGGTGTAGACCTTTGCCGGCGTCGCATCACTCGAATCGACATTGCGGGCCAAATAGTGGGCATGCTCCGCGCACGCTTTACTCAGCGCGGCATCGAGCATGACCTCCGCAAGTCCGGCGTCCTTGCGATGGCGATTGAGACGTTCCACGACGCGCGCCAGTCGGTCGGCGTTCGACACGAGATCTTTCTCGCGGCGTGAATCGCCTTGTTTCTCGGCACGAACTTCGCGTATCGATTCCTGCTCTTCCACGACGATGCCGATCTTGCCTTGGTTGTCCGTGTCTTGTGTGTTCTGCCACCACTGGAAACCAAAGAGCATCACGCCGAGCCCGAGCAGAATGCCGACGCCGCCCGCCGGCCACTTCGAGGTCGTGCCTGGATTACAAACGCGTCGCGATGCGGGCACGGGAGCTGGATCGACACGGATGGTTCTCGCCTGTGGCGTTGGAGCAACTTGATCTTCGGGGGAAGGCTCGATGACTCTTGACCGCTGCGCGCGCGGTTCGATGGGCCGATCCTCATACGTAGGCAACTTGGATAGCTCGAAAGGTGCGGTCTCGTCCACAAGCTCCAGCTTGGGAGCGAGGGGCGGCTCACGGTCGATTGGATCGCACGGCTCCGATTCCTCTCGGGTCGGCGCCGGCGTGGCCGCATTGCCGATCAAGCCGCGCAAGGCCCGCGCCCGCACCCAATGGCCGGAGCCTTCCTGCGTCAACATGTCGTCCGGTCCGATCGTGCCATGCGCCGCCAGCGCTGTAATTTGGGACCATCTGTAGGGGCCCTGCAACTCATTGTCGAGCGTGAAGAACCATCGCGACGCACCGGTCAATGGGAGTCCCATGATCGCCTCACAGTCCCGGCACAACGTCGCCGGCCCCATAGTGGGGGAGAAGTGTAATTGGCAATTTCAACAAAGCACGCATACCATTCGGTTCGACGGATCCTCGCCAAGGATCGCTAGAACACCCGCCATATGCTGATCGCAGGGAAAAATCAACGCTGCTCTGCGCGGTGCGTGGTCGCATACGGCTGGGGAAAAAAACCTCCCAGTTGCTCTAGCTTCCCGGACTAACGCGGGTCATAATGAAACAGGCGGACATGCGCGGCTTCCCCGGCGAAGTCGCGTTGACAGCCTCAACAGGTCTCGGCATACTCCGCCCCTCATTTATTCGGGCACAGGTTCCCAGAGAGTTCGTTGTTCGTTGCGTGATTCGGGGATCCGCGAGCTGACGCCCGCGGTGAACTCACGCCACTCGGGGGATGCAGCATGAACACTATCGGCAAGATCCTTGTGATCTTGAACTTTCTCTTTGCCATCATCGTCGGCATCGTCATGGTCATGGTCATCGGTCTGCGCACGCAGTGGAAGGACGCCTACAAGGAACTGGAAACGCAGAGCAAAGTCGTGGTAGCTCAGCGCGACGCCGCCACCAATATGAACCGCAAACTCGTGAATGACTACCGATCGGCCAAACTGGAACGTGATGAGATCGCCCAGCTGCGGGCCGACGACAAGACCGTGGCCGCCCTGAAAGAAAAGGCCGACGAAGAGAAGATCAAGCAATTCGAAAACCAGGCCATTGCCGCCCAGAACTTGTTGCAGCAAGCGTTGTCGACCAACAAGCGCATGGCGGCCGAGATCACCGTTCTCAATCAGAGCATCACCGACCGCGAAAGTTTGATCGTCAAGCTCCAGGCCGATATCAACGTGGTCCGTGTGCAGGCGCAGAACTTCGAGAGTTTGGCGCGGGCCCGCCAACTTCAGAACGAGGGGCTACTCGAAAAGGTCCGCGAACTAACTAGACAATATGCGCTACGGGAAGCCGGCGTCAATCCAGACGCCCTGGCCATACGCGATCCCAACGCGCCCAATCCGCCAGCCGTCGCGGTCAATGGCCGCATCGAGATGGTGGACGCCAAGGACAACACCCTCATTCAAATTTCGCTCGGCACCGATCACGGCGTCCACAAGAATCACACGCTTGACGTCTATCGCACCAAGCCGGAGGCCAAGTACCTCGGCATGATCCGCATTCTCGAAGCGTATCATCAACGATCGGTTGCCCAGCTCGTGACCAGCGGCAACACCGCCTACCGTCCGCCGCTGCGGCCTGATGACCTGGTCGCCAGCAAATTACGCTAAGGCGAGTGGAGCGTGCGGTCAACGAATGTGGGCTGGAGCAGCCGTCATGGCGAAAAAAGAGAAAGACAGCGAGGAAAAGGAGGATCGCTCCGACGGAACCGTCGCCGTCAACGACGCCTGGACCGGCATGCTCGCCATCTCTCTTCTCGCCCTCGGCATCGCGACCGGTATCTTGGCGTGGGACTACAACAAATACGCGGACGCAGACATACCCAAGGCCCCGTTAATAGGCAGCGCGCCCAAAGTCAGCGCCCCGAAGGCAGTGGACCCTGTCAAGATAGACCCCGCCAAAGACAAGGATAAGGACAAGGACAAAGACGGCGGTGCCGACCAGAAGAAAGCCCTCTGATCGAGGCACCGAAATACAAAGAGCGAAGTACGAAAAGGACTATCCGTTTTCGTACTTCGCTCTTCGTTCTTTGTATTTTTCTTGAAGACGCTGCCGTGCCAGATTGAGCGGGAAATACCCGATATTTGCCGTACAATAGCAGCGGAGTCCCGCCGATGTCAAAAACCAGTGCCACGTTGCTCGATCGACTGCGTCAGCGTTCCAATGAGACCGCCTGGCAGCGCCTGGTCGATCTCTACACGCCGTTGATTCGCAACTGGCTGCGGCGTTATGCCGTGCTCGATCAGGACATCGAGGACTTGGTGCAGGATGTCCTGGCGATTGTGGTGCGCAAATTGCCGGAGTTTCGCCGGCAGCCGCAGATCGGCGCTTTTCGCAAATGGCTGCGCAACATCACCGTCAACTGCCTACGTGATTTCTGGCGAGCCCAGCGGTATCGTCCCAAGGCGGGGGGAGCGGAGGGATTCGAGCTAATCCTCGATCAACTGGAGGACCCGGAGAGCGCCTTGAGCAAGTTTTGGGACCACGAGCATGACGATCATGTGACGCGCCGCCTGCTCGAAATGATCCGCCCGCGTTTCGAGCCGAAAACATGGCTGGCGTTCCAGCGCGTCGCGCTCGAAGGCGTGTCGGTCGATCAAGTCGCGCTCGATCTAGGCTTGAGCGTGAATGCCGTCTTCATCGCCAAATCGCGCGTGGTACACATGCTGCGCAAGGCGGGGCAAGGGCTGATTGAGTAGGGCGCGGCTCGTGATAGATCAACCACGAAAAACACGAACAAGAGAGCGGAATTGGCACACAAGTTCCTCCATTGCATTTTCTTGTGTGGTTCGTGTTTTTCCTGGTTAACTGTATTCGAGAGTCCGACATGGCGAATGCGGTGGACGACCATCCGAATCGCGACCAGCTGGTGGCCTTTCTCTGGGGGCATCTCTCCGGCGCGGATCTGGCGTCGCTATCCCGACACATCGAAAGCTGCGAAACTTGCTGTTTGGCCCTGCGTGACATCCCCGACGACGCCTTCGCGGCCCGTTTGCGCGACGCTAGCCCGTCGCCGACTGAAATCACGGCCGAAACGACGCAAGCTGCGGCGCGCGATCAGAAGCTGCCCGCGGAATTGCTGAATCATCCGCGCTACAAGATCGGCCGTTCTCTCGGCGCCGGCGGCATGGGCGTCGTCTATCAAGCGGAGCATCGCTTGATGGATCGCACGGTCGCTCTCAAGATCGTCCATCGCGACCTCATACGTAATCCGCGCGCTCTCGAACGCTTTCGCCTGGAATTCAAGGCGGCGGCCCGACTCAGCCATCCCAACATCGTCACCGCCTTCGATGCCGAGCAAGCAGGCGACGTTCACTTCCTAGTCATGGAGTTCGTGGACGGCATGAGCCTAGCCAACATCGTCGGCAAGAAGGGACCGCTGGACGTGATCTACGCGTGCAACTTCGTGCGCCAGGCCGCCAAGGGGTTGCAGCACGCCTTCGAGGCCGGCATGGTCCATCGCGACATCAAACCGCACAATCTGATGCTGACGCGCAAAGGGCAGATCAAGATTCTCGATTTCGGTCTGGCGCGGCTGGCAAGCGAATCGCGCGCCGAGCCGGCATCGGCGTCAGCGACGGGTAGCGACCTGGCGGGCCTCACCAGGCTCGGCGACGTGATGGGCACGCCAGAATACATGGCTCCCGAGCAGATTAGCGATCCGCATAAGGCGGACATCCGCGCGGATATCTACAGCCTGGGCTGCACGCTCTTTTATCTCATCACGGGCGAACCTCCGTTCAAGGACGAATCACCGATGGGCTTGCTTTTTTCGCAGCGGCACAAACAGCCGCCGACATTGAGCGACGTGCGGCCCGACACAGCCCGGGAATTGTCCACGCTCGTCGCCAAAATGTTGGCCAAGGAGCCCGCCCAGCGTTTCGCGACTCCGGCGGAGATTGTCAAGGCACTGGCCCCCTTCGTCAAACCGCCCCCCGCGCTGCCACCCAAGGCTGCCGTCGTCTCCGAACCGCCGCCGGCGCGCAGTGAAGTTCTGCCAAGCCCCGCGCCGCCGCGTCCCGATCCAAACCTCTTCCAGGCTCGCTGCCCGTTCTGCGCAGCCGGCGTCCGTCTGCCGCAGAAGGCGCTCGGCGCCAGTATTCCGTGCCCGCATTGCAGCAGCTACTTCACAGCCGTGCCCATGGATGACGCTTGCCGATCGTGACGACCCATTCTTTGACTGCCAACCGATTCAAAAAAACCGACCGCCCATTGCAAATTTCTCTGAAAGAAATCCTTCCGGGTTGCCATTCCTATATGGCGGCCAACCAGCACACGTGATCGTGTAGCATTTCCAATCCCGTCTTACTCATGTCAGCCAAGGAGATTCCCATGAACCGCTTCCCGTCACTCGTTGCGTTCGGTTTCGCTGGACTGCTGAGCTTTGCCATCGCCATACCCGTACTCGGCCAAGGGGGAACCAATGGTGGCGGGCAGAAAAGCAAAGGCGGCAGCCAGGGCCAAGGTGGCGGGCAGAAAAGCAAAGGCGGCGGAAAGGGCGGCCAAGGTGGCGGGCAGCAAAGCAAAGGCGGTGGGCAGGGAGGACAGGGGGGCGGCATGCAATTCACTCCCAATTGTCCGAACTCTCAACAATCTTTCGGCCAAGGTGATATGCAGAACCCGTTCATGCAGCAAGGCGGCGGCACGCAGAATCCCTACACTCTGCAAGGCTTCGGCATGCAGAACCCCTTCATGCAACAAGGCGGCGGCATGCAGAATCCCTACACTCTGCAAGGCTTCGGCATGCAGAACCCCTTCATGCAACAAAGCGGCGGCATGCAGAATCCCTACACTCTGCAAGGCTTCGGCATGCAGAACCCGTTCATGCAACAAGGCTTCGGCATGCAGAACCCCTTCATGCAACAAGGCGGCGGCATGCAGAATCCCTACACTCTGCAAGGCTATGGCATGCAGAATCCTTATATGCAAAGCGGCGGATTGCAAAATTTCAATCAGCAAGGCGCCATGACGAATCCGTACTTGCAAAATGCCGCGAAAAAGAACACGCGTCCCACAGGCAAGACCAAATGAGTAGACCCGGCTCTCCCAAGTGGATCGATCATGATCCATCAATGTGCCTGCTTACATGTCGATCGCTGCCATCCAAACGATCGGCCCGGCGACGAATCCATCTGTTCATACTCCTCCAATGAGCGATGACTCGAAGCGTTGAGCGACGACTCTCCCCCGAACGCTTGCGGTTTCACGTGGCTTGTCACCGCGGGAAATCGCAAGCGAGCGTTTTGCGACCAGCTCGTCAGTACTTTCCATCGCGCGTTTCGAAGTGAGTGGGTTTGCCAAGCGTCTCCCCGCCATGGGCGATCCAGTCCGCGATCCACGTGACCATCTGCGCTGGCCCCACGCGTGGATACCCGAACAGCCGATGCGCAAGCTGGGCGTTGCTGAGGAACGCATCGCCGTTCTCCGCTCCAGCGAGCTGAATCGACTTGCCGAAGCGTGCCCCGAACTCCTCGGCGACGCGGCGCACGCTCAGAATCTCCGGCCCCGCAATGTTGAGCACCGTCGGCGGCGCACTCAGGTGCGCGAACGCCGACAGCGCCGCGGCGTTGGCGTCCGCCTGCCAGATCGCGTTCAGGCACCCCGTCGTCACATCCACCGGCTGCCCCGCCCACACCCGTTGTGCAATGTCGACCAGCACGCCGTAGCGCATTTCTGTCGCGTAATTCAGGCGCAAGAGCGCCATCGGTATCGCATGCGTACGGCTGCAATACTCGTAGATGCGTTCGCGGCCGATGCAGCTCATCGCGTAATCGCCGCTGCCGTTGAGGATATCCGTTTCAAGAGAGCCGCCGCGCGTTATCGGCGCCATGCCGTAGACGTTGCCGGTCGAGAAGGCGACGATGCGACTCTGGCGATATTTTTCGCAGACCCGCGCGGGCAGAAGCGCGTTCATCGCCCAGGTCCGCGCTTCTTCGCCGGTCGAGCCGAATTTCATGCCGAACATCGCGATGACGTTGGGCGCCTCGGGCAGGCTGGCAAGCTGACCGGCGTGGAGTAAATCGCAGCGAATGGTCTCGACGCCGTGTGCTTGCAAATGCGCCTCCAGGCGCGGATCGGAGAAACGCGCGGCGCCGATGATGCGCCGCTTCGAGCCTGCTTGATCGGAGGCACGCCGGGCCATGCGTGCCAGCGTCGGCCCCATCTTGCCGCCGACCCCGAGCAGAATCAAATCACCGTCGAGTTTCGCCAGCGTGTCGATCGCGTGCGGGGTCGGTTCACTCAGCAGGTCATCGAGGTGGGCGACATTGTCGATTCGGGATGGCGTCTGCATGTTGAAGTCTCCGCACGTCGGCTGTGTGACAACTCAAGTATTTCTATGATTCGCGAACGGACTGAAAAATCCGTGACGCGTGTGCCCTTAGTTTTCCGCGCTCGACTGCGCCAACTTAGCTCACGCAAAGGCGCAAAGAAAACAAACGAACTCAATCATGACGCCGCCCTCCACCTGCACCGCTGAGATTTCATGCGCCCATCCTTTCCAATCGATTGTTTCTGTGTGCCAGGGAGTGAATTTTTACCGACGGAATTTACCGAAGGGCAATCCAACGCGAAGCATCTGACGGCACCTTTTTCGTGCACAATTCCCTCGCCAAATGCTAAGATCAACTCTCACGACGTTGATCAGCCCCTGCACCGAACAGGAATGATGTATGAAGGACGTTGACTCGAAACTCCTAACCAGCCTCAGACTAGCCAAAAAACAGCCGATGTATTTCGCGTTTGTCGCAAAAGGAGCGACTGATGGCGTTTTGATCGTTGCCAAGAAGAAGATCCCGGTCAAGGTGATTAATGAAGCCAAGGCCGAATCGGGCGGCAGGAAAGTTTTCCGCGGTCGCTGCCAGGGCGAAGACGGCTTGATGATCTTCGAGATGGCCAAGGAACCGCCCAACACGCTCGCCAAGGTGTTGAAGAAAGTGATCAAGGTATCGGCCGGCGTGATGATGCAGGTCGAAGCGCGCGTCGATCCCGATTTGGCCGAGGAAGAAGCGGAAGATGAGGGCGCCGAAGAGGAAACCCAGGACGGCGTGATCACCCCTGCCCCGCCGCCCCCTGCGCAACTGGATCACACCGCGCGCTTCACGGCGAGGCTCAAAGCGCTTGCGCCGGTCTTGCAAAAAGTCGAAAGCGTCAAGGGTCTGCAAGCGAAAGAAGCCAAGCAAGCCGTCGCGGAAGCAAACACGCTCTTCCGCGCCCATAAGTACGAAGACGCGCTGGAGACATTGGATATCGCCGAGGGCTTGATGAAGGAGGCGTTGCTGGCAGCAGCCGAGGCGTCGCCGGCGCAACCGATCGCCAACGATGCCGCTCGTTTCGCGACGCGTCTGAAAGCGCTTGCCCCCGTCCTGCAGAAAGCCGAAGCGACCGGCAGCCAGCAGGTCAAGAACGCCAAGTTGCGTATTGCCGAGGCGAACAAGTACTACGTCGCCAAGCAGTTCGAGCAGGCCAATGCCTCGCTCGATCATGCGGAGACTCACATCAAGCGAGCCCTTGTGGCCGCCACCCAAACGCCGACGCCGTCCCAACCGTCAACCAATGACGCCATGACGCAATTCACGGCACGACTCAAGGCTTTGATGCCCACGTACCAGGCCGCCGTGCGCGCCGCGCCGAATCACAAGCCGACGCTGGACAAATTGATGGCGCAAGCGGGCGCCTCTGCCAAAGCGCGAAAATTCCAAGAAGGCCTCGTTCAACTGGATGAACTCGAAGCGGCCATCCAAAACGCAAAGCCGGCCGAAACACCTCCCGCCAAATTGGGGGCCGAGAAAAATAGCACCGGCGCCGAAACCGAAGAAAATTCCAGCGCCCTGAACGAATTGGCCCTCGAGTTCGAATCGGTGTTAAAGACACTTCGGCCCAAGTTGACGCGCGCCGTGGATCTGGCGAGACGCACGAAAAACGAAGATGCGGCCGAATTTAACGCCAGTCTGAACAATGCCCTCGAATTGCATCAGGCGGAAGACTACGAGAAGGCCTACGATGTCCTGACGACGCTGGACGCACGCATCACGGCCTTCCTGCGCAACGCCAAGGCCCAGGCCGAAATACGCAACGCGGCGGGGCCCGAGAACGTCGCATACGTCGTCTCGAAGCTAGAATGGGACAAGGCCCGCTCCAACGCCCGCGCGGAGTTGAGCAAGTTCCAGGCGGCCATCTTGAACGATCCCGCCACCAAGGAAGATCCGCGCTACCACGATTCGATCGTGCCGACCGTCCGAGGGCTCGACAAGATCCTGGCGAGCTTTGACGATCGCATCAATGTGGCTCTTGACGAGGCCGCCGCGCTCCCCGCCCAGCAAAAAGGCCCGTCGATTCAAAAAGCCCTCGACCTGATCGGCGAGTATCGTCAGGCCATCTCGACCAATCAAATGATCAAAATGATCGATAGCGGCGCCTATGGCAGCGCCAATCTCGCCGGCGTCCTGACCGGTGCACTCGACACGATGTCAAAACGCTTGACGAAACGGCTCAAGGCTACGTGATCTTACTTATTTGCGATTTCCCGCACGCGGCCTGGCGTTCGCAGGCGATCGCTAAACCGCAAACGGCAATCGTGGAGATATTCCGATGAGTCGACTTCCTTCCGCGCTCACTCTCTCGCAAAGCAGCGTCCTGGGCGGGATCGGCGTTCGCCCGCTCACCGAGACCGAAAAGGTCAGGATCAACCAGCCGATGCGGAGGCACTATGAAACTCTGCACCCCCTGGCGATCCAGAATCGCGACAATCTCGCCAAGCTGAACGAGCTGGCCGATCCGTCGGAATTGACGCGCCTCATCACCCAGGCCGAGAACTTCGCGAAGACGCCCGAGGGGATCTCCACGGCGGTGACGATACTGCATCGGTGTCAACGGATTTTCGACGCGCAGAATGCCCAAGCCGTACAACGCGGCGTCGAGAAGCGCGCCTACGAGATGGAGCTGACATACGCTAAACAAGCGCTGACGACGCTGAAGAAAGTACCCAACGCCGACCCCTTGCCGCTCGAAGACCTCATCATCGCCGCGACCGGCCTGGCCGAGCGCGGCCAATACGCGGCGGCCAAGGTACGAGTTTATGGCTATTTGGAGGTCGTCAAGGTCCAGAACACTCAAGCTTTGAAAGAGCCGGGCAAAAGGGACGAGTATAGGGCCCAACTTGCAATCGCTGAACAAGCACTCGGATTTTTGCGCTTGGACCAGTACCGGGAGTTTGTCGACCCGTCCGAGTTGGAACGGCGTATCGAGACGGCGAAGGTCCACCAGGATGAGGGACGCTACGCCAGCGCTCTGGATGCGCTCGGCGACCATAAGAAACTCGGTGACGGCTTACTCCTGACCGCTCGCGATATCGAAGCGAAGAAGGGAGAGTACACGCGCCGCGCTGCGGTGTGCAAGACGATGATCAGCTCCGTCACCGCGCCCGATCGAACCGGAATCGTCTTCGCCGACGCTACCGAATTGCTGGTGCTGGCCCAGACCGCCGAGGGGCTCGCAAATGAGAAAAAGTATGCCGACGCCGTCAAGGCCCTGGCGACTGTCGAAACAGTCGGCGAGGAGATCCGCAAGAAGGCGACGGAAAACAAGGCGAAGCAAACGGAATACCAAACGAAGCGCCGCACCGCCGAGACGCAGCTCACCGAATTGAAACGCACGGCCCCGCTCACCGATCCCGCACCGTTGCACAGGCGAATCGACGAGGCCGAGATCTGGGCGGGCAAGCATCAATTTGTCGCCGCGTTGAAGTCCCTGGGCGACACTGCGGCCCTCTTGAGCAGAGAACAGGGAAAAGCCGAGGCGAGACGCCCTGCGTTCGAGAAATATCAACGGGAAATCGCCAACGCGGAACGACTCCTCATTCCGCTCGCCGCCAATCCGCTGGCGACGACCACGCCGCTCGAACAAATAATCCTACTCGCGAGAAGCGCCGCCGAAGGGGGCAACTACGTCCTCGCGACCAACACCCTCAGGGACGCCGCCAAGATCGCGGGTGAGCAAACACGCCTAGCCGCGGCCGAGAAGAAGTCGGAGAGCAAATACACGACCTTGCTGGCAATTGCTCAAGGAGCGGTGACACGGCTCGTCGAATTTGGCGAACTCGCCGATCCGACGAAGTTGCAGAGCAAAATCACCACGGCCCAAGGGCTCGCGAATTTCCGCAAATATGCGTCGGCATTGCAAGCGATGGAGGGTTGGGACACCGAGAACGACAAGCAGTACAGTCTCGGCAGCGCGCGCCGGCGTGCCAAGGCTCAATACGACGGCAAACTGGAGCGTGCCAAGAACGAACTAGCCAAGATCAGGGCCGTCGCACAACACAAGAATATGGCCGACGACGTCGCCATCGCCGAGAGCCTTGCTCAGGCCAGCAAGTACGACGAAGCCGTCGCCAAGCTCGACGTCGCCATTGAATTCGCCTTCAATCAGCTTGCCCTGCAAAAAGAAAACGCTCGCCACGCGTCCCGGTATGAACTCACGCTGCGCGGCACCAAGATCTTGGTTGACTCCCTCATCGAGCGCGGCCGGGAGGACCTGCTTGGCGACACCCAGAAGTGCGTCGATATCGATGCGCCCAAGGAAGCTGAACAAGGCAATTATCCGTCGGGCATCCGTCTGCTCGATGACGCCAACAGGATACTTATTCCCGCCAATCTGTCTGCCGCTCTCGACGTCGAAAAGCAGCCGGTCTACATCCTGGAACTCAACGTCGCGAAAGGCGAAATCACCCGGCTTCTCAGTTCCGACCTGCCTACGTCGCCCCAACGCCTGCAACAGATGGTGTCACAAGCCGAGGCCATCGCCAACAACAAACGCTTCGCCGCTGCCCTGGAAACGCTCAAGAGCCACACGACCGTCTTCAACGAACTAATGCGGCTGGCGAGTTCCGAGGCCGGCAAGAAGGACGGTAGGGGCGGTTACCCCAAGTGTCTCGAGAATGCCGAGGAAGCCCTGATGAACCTGCGCCAGAAACCGTCCGTCTCGGCCGAGGGAATCAAGGAAGCAGAGGATCTGATTGCTGAGGCCAAGACGCAGGCGAAAGCAACCAAGTTCGCGTCGGCATGCGCAACACTTGTCGAGTTCACGTCTTTGTGCACAAGAGTTTCCTCGGAGGCCGATCAGACGGTTCAGCTGGAGGCGGCCAATCAGCAGTATGGCCCGCTTTATCGCCAGCGCCACGAAACCTGCCTCACCCTGCTGAACGAATTATCCACCTTGCCGGGCACCGAGGGCGCCGCCGGAGATCTGCGCAACAAGCTAAGGACCGCCGAAATAGAGGCCAAGAAAAACAACCTCAAGGCCGCCGCGGCCGCGCTGGACGGTGCTCCCGAAATGGCGCGTAAAGCCATCACCGCCAGCGCCAAGGCAGTTGAAGACATCGGTAAGACCAGCGGCATTATCATCAAGGACTATGGCAATATCAAGAAACTGAACAAGAAGCAGATCAGCGACCTCGAGAGTGCGAGCGGAGACTTTCAGACCGCGCGCGACCAAGCGGAGACGGCCCTCGAAACGCTGCGCCAGGTGGCGCACCCCGATGAAATCGCCACCGCCGCCCAGCGCGTCACCGACGCATGCGCCTTGGCCGTCACAGCGCGCGAGCAGACGAATCTTACCGCCGGGCTTGCCAAGATCACCGCTGCCACGGAGAAACTGAACACTTTCGCTCTCGAACTGACCAACCGCCAAGGACTTCTCGATGCCGCCAAACGCAACAGCACCAACAATGCCGACGCCATCAAGGCCATGCTCCGGGACCTGTGGCTCATTACCCGCGCCGAAGAAATCGGCTCGTTCGATGAACGCTTCAAGAGGGCCCAGAACCTCATCACCGCCCGCCAGTTCGAGGCCGCCGACAAGATCCTAGACGCACTCAAGCCCCGGCTGACGATAAAGTCGACCGACATCAAGAAAGACATGGCCCTCTGGACCACGGAGAACTTGAAGCTGACGAACCTGGCGGGCAGTCTGAACGGCTACGCCGGCGTGCCAGCGCTCACGGATGGAATCCAGAGCATCCGCGACCAAATCGACGTCCTGCGTACCATGCGCGTCGGCCAGGAGAAGGACTATCGCCGCGCCGCCGAGGAAGCCGGCGACGTCCTCGCGCAGACGGACCTGTTCGATAAGGTGAAGCGTCAGTTCACCGAGTTCGAGGCGCGCCGGGACGAGGCGGACGATGAAGTCAAGGAGGCAGACCGGATGGTTGGCGTCGAATTAGACGCGCTCAAGATCGCAATGACGCGCGAGGCGGGCGGCGAGTGCTTCCCAGCCGATCTGACGGCGCGCCGCGCCGCCGTGCTGACCGCGTGGAACAAACGCCTAATAGCCGCCTTCAACGAAACGACGCTCGGCGCCGACGACGCGATCGCCGAGTTGCGCAAGCTCGCCACGGAGGCGAAGGAATCCGCCCAGGATCCCCGCGCCGCCGTCGAAGCCGACACGCAGAAGCAGGCCCGCGAGGCCTTTGAAGCGGCTCGCGACGACACACGCAGGGAGCTGATGGCGCTGCGTTCCAAGGTCGGCAATGAAGCGGTAACGTACGAAGACGAATACCAAAACTTGCTCGATCGCGCCGAGTCCGACTTGGTCAGGGCGAAAACCGAGGTGAGCATGCTGCGTGCCCGCGTCTGGGAGGCCGTGAGAACGGGCGAGGACGCGCGCAACGCCGCCGCCGTCAAGGCACGCACGCGCGCCGCGACCGCCACGGCCGAGATCGATTCGTTGCAGAAGGGGCTGAAGACGGTTTTTACGCTGTCGAAAGAACGGGCCAATGGTTTCGCCGCCTACTTCGCAGCTGCCAAAACGCAGATCACCGAACTGGACGGGATGCGGAACAGCGGCAACCTACTGACGATCGCCGCCGCCGAGCAGGAGCTTGTCGCCATCATGAACCGCGTCCGCGTCGCCGCCGCGGACGCGTCCAACGAGACTCCGGGCGAGCGCAACTTCGAGGCGGTGGGGCGGCGTTGCAAAGAGCTGAGAACGGAATTCGACGGTAAAAAGGACGTGAAAAAGTGCCTGCCGACCGATCATGCGCGCGTGGACAAGGAGTTCACCGCGCTTGCCAATAAAATCAACGCCATGGAGCCCGGCGCCGCCCTCGACGCCCTCTTTGCATTCAGGGACTCCCTGGAACCGATTTATTCGGCGGCGAAAAAAGCGTCTACCGACCGCACGACAATCAAGGAAGCCACGGACAAAGCGAAGAGCGATCTCGCCAGGATCGAAGAGAATGCGCCGACCTATTACGCGACTCTGCTCAAGCAAGTCAAGAAGGCCGCCGCCGACGGCAAGAAAGAGAAGGGCGAAACTTCGGCGTTGGCGCGGTTGACCACGCTTCAGGCTGAGATCGACAGGGCGATCGATCCGGCACGCACGACGCCAGTCGATCTCGCGGGCAAAGAGAAGACATGCCGCGAGAACAACGCCGCCCTCAAGAACGCCGTGGCGAACTGGGAGGCAACCCTGAAAGTCTTCGAGACGCAATCTCTCAAGGCCGCTAAGGCCGCGGTCGCCGGACATCCCGAAGGAGACAAATCACAAATCGACGGTTTGAAGAGCCTGCGCGACAAAGCGAAGGAAGCCGCAAAGCTCGGCGACTACGCCGGCGCCGTCAAACAGCTCCAGACCGCCACGAAGGTCGCCCAGCGCGCCATCGAGGCGCCGCAAGGCCTGCGCCATTCGAGCCGCGACAATCTGCGTGGCGTTGAGGCCCGTTGGCGCACCGCGGTCCAGCAAGTCAACGCCGGCATCACCGCTGTCAGCAACAAACTCCAGGAACTCGGCCAAACGGAGGAGATCGGGAATCTGGGACCAATCACGCGGTCGCTCGACGAACTTGTCACCGGCGCGCTGGCCTTCAACGCCGACGTCTTCGCCGTGGCCATCGCGACCTTGAGCAAGAAGAACAACGCTCTCGCCGAACGCCGCGCCGCCCGCGAAGCCGGCATGCGTTTCGTCCGCCAATACCAGGATCGCCTCAAGGACCCGATCTTGCGGGTGTTGTTCACGAAGAATCCGTTCGGCACCGTCCCCTTGAACCTCATCAACGCGGCCCTGGACGACCTCGATTTGAACATTCAACGATGTGTGTAGTATCCCCCCCCTCTCCTATTGGGAGAGGAGAGAATGACGGAGCGATTCAACATGAACCAGGCTCAACAACAGTGGCTGACCAAGCTCGGCGTCGCCACCAACAAGCACATCGCCTTCGAGGCGAAGGACACTCGCAAGCGCGAACTCCTCCGAAGTGCCGCCGCGCAGATCGAGTCCGCCAAGGACGAAATCCGCAGGGCGACCACCTACGCCATCGCCGACAAAGGCAAGCTCACCTACTCGATGACCGAAACCTCCGAGCAACTCGATGAACTGTCGCTGCGCGAAGCCGAGCAGCGGCTCAACGAGGAGGAACGCGCGCACATCGAGGAGCAGCGCAAGAAACTGGCTGCCGCCGCCGAGAACCTGCGCGTCAAGCTCAAGCAAGCCGGCTTCAACGACCTGGAGATCAACGAGACGATCACCGAGGAGCTATACTTCCCGCTCGTGCGCGAGAAACTGATGCCGGAAGACCTCGTGCCCGATCAATACTCGAAGACGCAACAGATGCTCGATGCAACCAACACGCTATACGAGGAAGCATTGGACCTCAATCCGATAAAAGAAGCCGATGGCTTCGCCAAGGCGAACAAGGGCATCGGCTACGCGGCCACGATCGGCAAGGGCATCTCCGACCTCCTCCCGGAGGGGCTGACCAAGCAAGCGGAGAGCCTTATTACCCTCTTCGGGTACACGCAGGAGGTCAGCGTCAACCATAAGATTGACCTTACCCAATACGCGCTGAAGGCCGGCGTTGCCACGGCCGAGGCGATTAGCAAGGACAAGGTGTCGCTGGACCCGGTGCGCGGGGCGCTGGTCCAGACGGGCGACGCGCTAGCCCAGGCCGGTGATGCGCTGGCCGGTGATTGGCAGGTCCAATCCAACTTGCGGACCGCGGCGCGGACCGTGCAGGGAGCGTTCGAGGATGTAGGAGAGTTCCTGAGCGAGAAGTTGGGGCTCGGCAAAGGCATTGCGACCGGCGTCGTCTATTCTGCGGCGGAACAAGGCGAGATCAACGAGGCCGCCGTCAACGCCATTGAAGGCATCGGCGCGATCCTGCAAAGTTCGCTGTCCGCCTACGCGCCGCCCAAGATCGCCAAGGCGGTCGCCGCCGCTTACACGTACACGACCAGCCCCGACCTTGTCGCCAACTACCTCATCGAGGGACGGTACGCCAAGGCCATCGAGACCATGGGGAACGGCTTCGCCAGCGCCATGGAGCTATGCAGCACGGACCAGAAGTGCGTCAAGGTCGGCAAGGCGATGGCCGACATCTTCAATGCCGGCGTCGCCACGGCCCAGTTAAATGAAGCGATCGAATCGGGCGACTACGATAAGGCCATGAACCTGCTGACGGCCGGCGGCCAGAGTGCCGCCAACGGCAGCATCGTCAGGAGCGGCGAGGCCCTGAGGGTTCTTTTCACCAAGGACGGCGCCGCCCAGAAGATGCAAGACAAACTCGAAGATCAGCGCAAGGCCGACGTCGAGGACCAGGTGACACGCGAGACGGCCGCGTTCGAGCGCATGCTGACGCTCGTCGACGAGGGCGGCGAAGAGGCGGCGAACGCGCGCGCCATCGAGACTCTCATCGACCAGATGAATTTCCACAAGAAGATCATGGAGAGGGCAGTCAGTGTCCTCAGCGGCGGATTCGAGGCGGCGGCCTCGTTGGTGCCCGCACTCGCCATCGGTGGCGCCGCCGTCAAAATGGTCGCCAGCCTCACCGCCGCAGCCAAATGCGCCATGGCCATCAACAAATGGCTCGACAACCAAATGGACGCCAAATCGGCGGCGAGCGTCTATTCCTCGTCGATCACGAACTTCATCACCAATCAAAGAGAGCAGATCTCCTATTACGCGATCAAGGCCGCCTTGGAGCTTGCCCAAATCATAGGTAGGTCGCTGTCCGCGTCAGGGATAGGCGCTGTGGTCGGCGAGCCACTCGACAAGGCCGCCGCCCTCGCCCTGTCCGTCGCCGACATAGCCAAGGAATTCTACGACGAGGCCATGCTCCAGCGCGCCTGGTCCACCACCAAGGCCGCGCTCGCCGACCGCAAGAACCGCAAGCTCGGCTTGCTCGCGCGCACGCAGAACCCGACCCTGGCGAAATACTCCATCGCCTGGGGCGCAGTCGTAAAGAAGGACGCCATCGCCAAGAAGGCGATGGACTCTTGCGGCCTGAACGCGGCCACTCTGGCGCAAAAGGACACCAACGTGGGGCTCGTGGTTAAGTACTTGGAGACGCAGTTCCCAGACGACCGCGTCATTCGCAAGGCCCTGCCCAAGACCGCCGAATGGCAGCCCGCTGAGGTCACGCTCACCGTCAAATGCTGGGTCACCGCGAAACTCGGCGGCGAAAGACACGCGAACCTGGCCAAGGCCGACACGGGCGCGATCGAGGGAAGTCTCGTGACGGTTGCCGGCCTGGAAGCACGCGCCGCCAAGGCGCAAAAGGAGAAAACGCTCAGCGTGCCTCTGCTGGACGATTTCGAGACGGAGCGTAATCGCCTGGAGTCGGCGTTTGGTTCGTATGTACCGGTCATCAGGAATGGCGGCCCGCACACTGACATGCAGGACGTGGTGGAACGCTTCGTCGCGTTGACGAAAATCACCAAGGCAACCATCATCGAGATGCGCGGCGATCTGGTCCGTGCGTCAGGCCAGCCGTCGGGTCAAGGCACGCCAGTAGAAGGAGGCGTGCCGATCGCGCCGCGGTTACCTCCGGAAGAAGAGAGGCGGCCCACGACTCGCTCGCGACGCTAGCTTCAAGAATTTCCGGGGAACCCATGGATGAGGAAAGTAGCGCCCCGAAGGCTCACACTTCCTTGCCGGTAACATCACAGTTGCGGCACGGCCTACCTGACGAGGCGATCAAGAGCCGCCTGGGCATGCCGAGTCTGCAACGCGCCGGGCGCGCCTTTCGCTAGAGTCGAAAGCGCTTGTCGGGCCTCCGACGTGCCCATCTGCTCGAAGGCCTCGATCGCCCGCACCATCCGCATCTGTTCGGCACTCATGGCCCCGGTCGTTGCTTTCTCCAGAATCGGCTCGACGCGGCGGCGCATTTCCAGCGACGCTGTTGACGTCAGCACTTTCTTCAGAGCCGGAATCGCCAGTTCGCTGAGTTTCTCCAGTTCTTCGGCCGCCTTGGCGCGTTTGGCAAAGATCGTACTGTCGAGGTCGCTGATCCACTGATCGATCAGCTTGATATCGGGCGGCGTCGCCGGTTTAACCTTCGCGCTCAGGAACGGGGACGCCTGCTTGGATGCCGCCGCGAGCGAACGAATGCCTCGATAGGCGCGTACCGCGTCGTCGCCGACCAAATCGTTCCACAGCGCATCGAGGTCCTTCGCTTGCAGGTCGGCGTTCGGCGTCCTCGGTTCGCGTTTCAGGCCGGCGAGGTCCCAGACGAGGATTGTTGTGTCGGCGCTGCCCGTGGCCAGCGTCATGCCGTTCGCCGCGAAAGCGAGCGACAGGATCGTGCCGTCATGTCCCTTGAACGATTCGATCTGCTTGGCGGCGTCCACCTGCCAGAAACCGATCGTGTTGTTCGGGCCGCGCGTCGCCAGAAGACTGCCGTCGGGAGAATAAGCGAGCGTCGGCGACGTCGCGACGTTGAGCGGCCCACGCCACACGAAACCGCCGCCGCCGCCCACGAACATCGGCATTCCCGGCTGCCCGGCGAGGTTCGGCTGGCCGAGCAGACCGCGCTCGCGGCCGCTGGCGATCTCCCACAGGCTCACCGTCTGATCGCTGTTCTCGGCCGCCAGAACCCGGCCATCGGGTGAGAAGGCGATGTTGACAACGCTGCGTTCGGGAGGCACGTTGAACTGGCGCAACTCCTTGGCGGTGGCCACGTCCCAAAGGCGCAGCGAGTTGTTGACGGCTGCTGGAGGTTGTCCAACACCACGGACCATGACCGGCTGTCCGCCGACATATGCGGCAACAGTCTGCCCGTCCGCGGAGAACGCCAGTCCTTGCCCACCGGCGCCGGCACGCATGAAGCCGCCGGCGGGGCCGGCGACATTCCCGTCCACGATGGTGATCTGTCGCAGGTCGGCGCCTTTCTCGACGTCGTAAAGTCGAATCACATTGTCGACGGAACCGCGCGACGCCAGCACTTTGCTGTTGGGCGCGAACGCCAGGGCGACGGCGCCATTTTGATGCCCACGCAGCGAATGAACTTCCTTACCCTGAGCGATGTCAAAGAGACGGATCGTGCCGTCGGTATTCGACAGGGCCGCGATCTTGGCGTCAGGTGAGAACGCGGCGTGATTGGTTCCCTTGGGTTCGCTGAATTGGCCGACTTCCTGCCCGGAGGTTGCGTTCCAGCGCCGAATCGTGTTGTCGGCGCCGCGCGTGACGATAGACCTGCCGTCGGGAGAAACGACAACCGCGGAGACGCCGCTGCGATGCCCGCCTGCGGCTGCCTGCTCCTTGCCGGTGGCGACGTCGAAGAAACGCAATGCTTGCTGACCGCCAAACGCGAGCGTCTTGCCGTCGGTAGAGAACGCAAAGTCGCGCGGCTCCGCGGCAACACCGTAGAAAAAGAACGCTTGATTGACGTTCGCGAACCCGCCAGCGGGCGCTTCGCCGAACGTGTGTAGGCTCCTGCCGGTTTGCGTGTCGTAGAGACGGACCATCTGATCGCGGCCCCGGACGGCGAGCGTCCTGGCGTCGGGTGAAAAGATCAGCGCCGCGACGCCCCCTTGTGTATTGATCGTGCGGATCTCCTTGACGCCATCCGCTTCCTTGAGATGGATGACGTTGTTGCCGGCGTGGGCAAACATCTTGCGGTCGGACGAGTAGGCGAGCGCGGTGACGCCGCCCTGGGTGGTGTCGATCCTGCGGATTTCCTTGCCCGTTTCGGTCTCGGTGAGCCTCACGTGGGTGGAAACTTTCTGCATGTTGAATTCCAGCTCAGCCGTGGCGATGGTTTTGCCGTCGGGAGCAATGGCAACGCCGGTCGCCTCCATGATGCCCTGGCCGCCGAAGCGGATCGCGCCGGGCGGCGCGCCCTTGATCTGGCGGATTTCCTTGCCGGTAGCGGTCTCGAGCAAGTATGTGGTGCGATCGGCCCCCCGCGCCGCAATGGTCTTGCCGTCAGGGGAGAAATAGACGGCGGCAATCGCGATACGCGGCATTTGCAGTTGACGGATCTCCTTGCCGGTCGTGACGCTGATGAGTTGAATGGCGTTGTTGGGAACGATGTTCGCGAGAACCTTGCCGTCCGGCGACAGCGCGAGTCGCATCGGCGGGAGGTTGTAAGCGACGCGTACGCCGCCTAAGCCCGGCCCGCCGGGCGCGGCCGTTTCGAAACGGCGAATCTCCTTGCCGGTCTCACGGTCCCAGAAGCGAACGGCGTTTTCCTGCGCCGCGGTGATGACCGTCTTGGCGTCCGGGAAGGCGACGAAGGAGATGGCGCTTCCGTGTCGCCAGCGCAGCGTACCGAGCCGAGCGATCGCCCCGGGCGGAAGCGCGTCGCCGCTGGCGTCGGTCTTCGCCTCGCCAGTCGGCGTTTGTGCTTCGCCGGTGTACGTGAAAACGGTTACGAGCGCGAAGGCGCCCACGATCAGCGTGAGTTGTCTTAGCATGTCCATCCTCCTCTTTTGCCGCTCCCTGTTTAGCGCTCGCAGTGAAGTGCCGAGCGATTGGCGCTTCACTGCGAGCGCTAAACGGGGAGCGATTGAAATCAAGGCGGCGATGACGGCAATATCTCTTCATATTCCGAAGCGTCGTCCGCGCCGTTGTAGCGCGCGGGGACGATCAGCAAATCATCGTTCATCTCATCCCGAGCGAAGATCTTGCGGAACTTCGTGATGAACCAGTTCTCGGTGAGATGCCCGGCTAGTTGCTGCAAGTTCTTGACATCGTCGGCCGGGGCTTCGCGAACGAGATAGCCGATAGGGCGTTCCTTATGGCTCTTCGCCAGACGGGCGCGGATCACCTTGTAGATCGCCTCGGCTCGCTGCGGATCCTTCAGGTCGGCCAGCGTGAAACCTTCATCGACATTCGGCACGCGTTCCGCATAGGCAAATTTACCTGCCAGGATGCCGACGTCGTCCTTCGACAGTTTGCGGGCCCACTCCATCGTCGTCGGGATGTGCCCCTTGTTGTTCGGGTGCGGACGCTGACCGGCGATGAAGCGAAAGCCCAGCTCATTGGCGCGGGCCAAGAGCGGCGGAATCTGCCCCTTGTACCCATCGAGCCAATCCTGCCCGCGGCCCGGCAATCCTCCTGCGCAGCCGATGGCGCCTTGCAGCATCGGCACCCAGGTGTACTGATACGTCATATCGCCCGGCAGATCGACCTTGAACGGCGCCTGCACGTAGAACAACGCTTCCGTCTTCTCACGCACTGAGATCTGCGTGATCTTGAGCGGATAGACGAGCTTGTCCGACGTGAACTGAAAGCGCGTCGGCGTCACTTCGCCGGCGAAGGTGCCGTCCTTGTTGCGCTTCATCTGCGCGGTGTCGATCTTCATGACGGTGAAGAGCCACTTCTTCTGGATGTAAAAGTTGAGCGTCGCTTCATCGCCGGAGTAGCTATATTGGTTGTCCTTGAGCCACTTGAAGAGATCATCCGCGCGGCCCGCTTCGATGATCTTGTAGTCCAGCGAGCCGACGGTGCCGACTTCGAGGATCTTGATCGTGGATTTCCCAACCTTATTGAGGTTGAGGAGGTTGTCTGAAAATATTCCGGACTGCTCGTCCCTCATTTGGAGAAGGAGCTTCTCGACTTTGGGGAGCAGCTTCGATTCCGGCGACTCGCGTCGCTTCATGATCGTGTACACTGCCAGATGCTTGAAGAAATCGCGCGGCATCTCGCTGAGCTTGGGCTGCGTCGGCGTCGGGATGACCATGCCGAAGTCGAGCGCGTTGCCCTCGAACTTGGGCTGCACCGTAAACGTCTCGATTTTTTCGGTCGGCTCCCAGGTGATGAATACCTTCTGCGCCGGCTGCAAGATGTCAGCGTTCTTGGCCGAAAAGTAACAGCACGCTGCACGCAGGCTGTTCGAGGTGAGCAACAGCGCGAGCAATGCCGCAGCCAACGGAAGATAGCGACGCATTGGCACATCCTCTGTAGGGAAAAAAGGGCCCGCTGATACTACCATGAACGCGGCTCGGAAGGCAGTCTTTTGCAAGAGATTCGCCCAACGCTCCGGCGTGTGCGCACTATCCCCCCAACAACAAGACGATCTTCGATGCGAATACCAACAATCAACGCCCCGCAGCCTTGCGCAAGATCGCCTCGACTCGCTCGGCGATGATGCGTTCCTCGCCCGTTTGGAGAGTAAAGACGGAGATGCACACGCCGCGCTCGCCCGTGCCCGGCACGCGGCCAATCTGAATCGGCGCTTCCCCTTCCATCAAGGCACGCGTGAACGCCGGCCGTGTGATGCGAACGCGCGTTTCGTCCCAGGCGATGATGAGGTGCGGCACGCAGTTGGCCGTCGTCGGCGTGATGCGCTCGCACTGCACGCTCGGAATGCCCTTGACGGCAGCTTCGATGACGCCAATGCGTCGCTCCCACTCGCGAATCTCCGCCTTGTGATCGAGCCGCACGAAACGCTCAACCGCCACCATTGCCGCGATCATGTCCTCCTTCGAGACCTTCAATCCTCGCCCAATGCTCGGGCAATGCGGGTTGGTGTTGAGCTTGGCCGCATCGATCAACTCCTTGCGGCCAAGGAGAAGGCCGGTGTCGTTCGGCCCGCGCATCGCTTTGCCGCCGCTGAAGGCGACAAGATCGAAGCCCATGCGGTTGTACTCGGAGAGCCGTTCGACGGGAGGCACGTCGGCCGCGGCGTCAAGCAAGGTCGGGATGCGATGCTCACGTGCCAGGGCGATCCACTCCGCGCGGCGAATGCGTCCCGCGGCGTCGTCCTTGTTCATGAAGAACATCATGGCGGTGCGTTCGTTGACGGCACGCTTGACATCCGCCGCCGTCTCGACATCGATGAGCCGCACGCCGACGTCGGTGAGCTGCATGTCGTAGCAGGAATGATGCGGCCTTTGCAAAAGGACTTCATTCTTCATGCCGGCCGTGTCGGGCAAGCGGATGATCTTTTTGCGATCGCCGCGCGTGACGACGGCCGCCGTGCCGACGAGCAGCGCCCCGGCCGCCCCGGTGGTGACGAGGGCCGCCTCGACGCCGATGGCCTTGGCGATGCGTTCGCCGACGCGGTCTTGCAGTTCGACGAGATTGACGAAGTGCCGCGCCGCTTCGCCCCAGGCCGCGACGACCTCCGGCGGCATGACCGATCCGCCGAGATTGGTGACGGTCCCGGTGGCGTTGATGATGTGCTTGAGGCCGAGCGCTTCGTAGACGCTCTGACGCGGTTGGGCGGCGAGGGCATCGGGAGCGAGGGCGCCCGTGAGCGCGACGGCGGCGCCGGTTTGCAGGATCCGGCGGCGCGTGAGTTTCGGCGTGCAGGTTTTCTTCTTCATCGGTGCGCTCCCTGGATGAATGTCAATCGTGCCGAGGCGTTACTGCTTCTCTCTTTCCAGCACCATCAGCGTTGTCCGTGAGCCTTCCTTCGTTGCAAATTCGCCCGCCCTTTTCTTGTTGCGAAAGCCGAGCACGGTTGTCGTCGTCACACAGATGGTCAGGCGGTCTTTTTCGAGCTTGTAGATGCCGGGGCTAATCTCGTCCTTCACGAGCAAATCGATTCCCTTCGGCGTGGATTTCGGAAGCAGCTCGAACGATCCCTCGCGAATAACCTTGCCATCGATTTTCATAGTCGCCTTGCTGCCGTCGAACGTGTAGGTTAGCGACTTCACTTTCTCCAGGATCTCGGCCTTTTTCCCCTGATCCTCGAAATGCGTCAGACGCCACGTTCCCTGCATGGCTTTGGCGTCAGGCTCATTAGGGCCGCGCGACACGCGCTTGGCAACGGCCAAGGCGTGCGTCGATCCCGCAACCGATGCGAATTTGCTCGGCCTCTTTTTTCCGGCGGCATCGACACATTGTTTCAGGGTATCACCGTCCAACTGGTAGATCCCTGGCATGAGTTTTCCTTTGTCGGAGCCCGACGTGATCTCGAAGTCGAAGATAGCCGGCGTCTGCGTCACATCGATCTTGAAAGTGCCGGATTCAATCACTTTGAAATCGGTCTCGCTCTTCATGGTGAACCGATTTCCTTCGATGGTCATGAATGTCGAATCCAAAGGTGGGTTCTCTTTCCCCGCGAAGAACTGCGATTCGAGCAACCATGTGCCCTGGAGTTTTGCGAGTTCCTTTTTGCTGGCCTCGTCCTTTGCTTCGCCAGCAGACATGACGAGCCCCGGAAGCAGGAACAGAGCGAAGATGAACGCCATTCGTGCCGTCTTTTTCATTTCACGAGTCCTCACTTGTTAAATGTGCCGCACGGGAGCGACCACGAGCGGCACTCGACTCAGTGGATCGCGGTCGGCTTTCGGGAGCCGACTCGTCAACATGATCGGCTCCGCATCTCTCTTCGCTGGTCGTTACCTTACATCGACGCTGCTTGGGCCGCAAGGTATAATGTCGGGCACCATGCCCTGTCGCAGGAATATCGACCCCCCGGAGCGAACCATGTTGCGATCACTGCTGATATTATCGCTAATGCTTGTCGGCCTGACGCCACTCCGCGCTCAATCCGGCCCGTGGAACATCGACGAACTCCGCAAAACGCCGCGCGTCGAATGGCTCGACAAGGACGGCAAACTGCGCCGGCTGCTGTATGACTCGGAGCCGTATCAAGGGAAGCCGACGCGCGTCTTCGCCTATTACGCGGAACCCGACAAGGTCGATGGCAAACTGCCCGCCGTCGTTCTTGTTCACGGCGGCGGCGGCACAGCTTTTTCCGAATGGGCCCAGCTCTGGGCCAAGCGCGGCTACATCGCGCTCGCCATGGATTTGGCGGGCCACGGCGAGGGACGCAAACGATTGCCCGACGGCGGACCGAACCAGGACGACGCCTCGCGTTTCAAACAGAATGACCTGAAGGACATCTGGTCCTATCACGCGGTCGCGGCGGTCATCCGCGGGCACAGTCTGCTGCGCTCGTTGCCGAATGTCGATCCGGCGCGCATCGGCGTCACCGGCATCAGTTGGGGCGGCTATCTGACGTGCATCGTCGCCGGCGTGGACGATCGCTTCAAGGCCGCCGTTCCCGTCTACGGCTGCGGTTTTATCCATGAGAACAGCGCCTGGAATCCAACCTTCGCCAAGATGCCGGGCGACTGGCGCAAGGCGTGGGTCGAAAATTTCGACCCGTCGAAGTATTTGGGCCAGGCGAAGATGCCGATGCTCTTCGTCAACGGCACCAACGACTTCGCCTACCCGCTCGACAGCTATCAGAAAAGTTATCGCCTCGCCAAGAGCCGCAACCTGTGCGTCAAGGTCAATATGCCGCACGGGCATCCGCAAGGTTGGGCGCCGGTCGAGATCGGCCTGTTCATCGATCAGCACGTGCGCGGCGGCAAAGCCCTGTTCCGCTTCGACGATCCCGGCGTGCGCATGGAGGAGAAAGACGGCACAATCCGCCTGGCCATCCTGCAACCGCTTGGCATCAAGTCGGTGGCCGCTCACTGGACGAACGACACCAAGAATCCCTGGCAGAAACGCAAGTGGGAATCACGGCAAGCCCAGCAGATGGTCGGCAATGCCACCGATTTCTACAGCGCTTCGCTTTCCAAGGATCGGCCGTTGATCTACTTCCTGACGGCGACCGACGAACGCGGCGCGACCGTGAGCACCGAGCATGTGACGCTGGAAAAATGAGGAGAGCCGAATGCGATCATTGGCATTCCCAATTGCGTTCGTTCTGGCGATGCTCGGCCTGGCACGTCCCGCCAAGGCCGAGACCGTCCGCCTCGATGCCCGCGCGCTCTACGAACGCTCGACTTCGACGAACCTGCGTATCGCCGGCGACGGCTCAGCCATCGAACTGGATTGGGGCGAACTGTTCGAGGATGACGGCCCTGCCGCGGGCTTCTCATACAAGTCGAACGAGGAGAAGCTGTCGGCCACCACCTGGATCAAGAAGGAATTCATCCTGCCCAATCCGCAGGCGAAGAAGGCCGCACTCCTCATCGGCGGCAGCGGCACGTTGCGCGCGTTGGTCAACGGTAAGCCACACGACCTCGGACCGGCAATCAAGGTCGGAAACTACTGGCAAGCCTTCACGTTGCCGACGGAACTACTGAGCCCCGGCAAGAACGACCTCGTACTGCACGGCAACGGCAAAGTCTGGATCGCGCGCGACGACGAGTTCGCCGCCGGCTCACGTACGCGCACCAAGCATCCCAACCGCAGCGCCAAGAGCAACGACGCCGGCAAAACCTGGGACTACGATCGTCTCGGCAGCGCGGGCAATATCGACGGCGAATATTACGTGCGGCTTTTCCTCGAACATTTCCAGCCGCATGGAACGCTGACGTCCCCCATCTTCGACGCCGGCAATCTCGGCGGCAACCTGTTGTCGCCGCCGATCGTATCGCTTGGCCCGGTTCGGATCGACGTGCAGGCCGAGACGGCGAAAACAGGACGTAATGCAGTGCGCGTCCGCTCCGGGACGACCTGCGCGCCCGACGCGAAGAACTGGTCCGCCTGGCAGCCGCTCGGCGACGGCGGCGTTCTCGCGAAACCGCTGGGCCGATTTCTTCAGGTGGCCGTCGAGCTGACGAGCGCCGATCCGCTGCTGACTCCCAGGCTCAAGGGGCTCGCCATCGAGGCGACGCCTAAAGTCGCGGACGATTGGACCAAGAACATTCGTGTTATCGAACAGCTTAACGAAGTCATCACCCGCACGTCGATCCCATTCGAGTATGAGCCGTTCGGCCATCCGCGCCTGAAACAACTGCGGCAACAGCACAAGCTCGACGAAGTCGTCAAGGACGCGAAAAGCGAGCTGGACATCATCACCCGGCTGGCGGCGTGGTCGGCGGCACGCTGGCAACGCGGACATCTGCGCGACGCCTATCCAGCCTGGGACGCTCTCGATATCCTCAAGCCGCACGCGGACGGCGCCCCCGTCGGCGGCTTCTGCCAACAGTACAACGTCGTCTTCTTGCAGGCGTGCGGGAGCTTCGGACTCGTCGGCCGCGCGGTCTCCATCGGACCGGGCGAAAGCGGCGCGAAGATACGCAGCGGTCACGAAGTCGTGGAGATCTGGTCCAACGAACACAAGAAGTGGATCTACGTGGACGGCCAGATGGCGTGGTACTTCACCGACGGCCAATCGGCGACGCCGTTATCGCTACTGGAATTGCGCGAGCGGCAACTCCTGACGCTGCGCGGGAATAAGGCTTCACCCGTCAAGCTTGTGAAGCTCGCGGACATCGGCCAGGACTGGAAGGGCTTCGACGCCTTTCCGCCGTTTGTCGAGCTTCGCCTCATTCCGCGGAGCAACTTCTTACAAGAGAAATCACCTATCCCGCTCAACCAGGGCATGCGCGGTTGGTTCTGGACCGGACATTACGCCTGGACCGATGATGACGAACCGGCGGCCCTGCTCTACGGCAATCGCGTCCGCGCTCGCCGCGACTGGGCGTGGACGATGAATCAGGCCCACATCGTCCTCGAAGCAACGAACACGCCCGGCGAGTTTCACGTCCATCTTGACACCGAGACGCCCGGCTTCGACACGTTCTACGCGCAGATCGACGGCAAAGCGAAACAACCGGTCGCCTCCGGATTTGTGTGGCGACTCCTGCGCGGCCGGAACCTGCTCGAAGTCAGGCCTCGCAATTTGGCGGGCCGCGAAGGGATCGCCAGCCGGCTGGTGCTTGACTATTGATTTTGTTAGCCGGACGCGCAAGCGACGGACGAATGAACTCGTCGCTTGCGCGTCCGGCTAACGGGTCACGCCGTCGCCTTCAGGCCGTGATTCTGATTGTACCACTTGCGCAGGTCCGCCTCCCCATGAAGCAGCGAACGGCGTGCGAGCAGCAGCGTGACGACCCCCACCGACCCAGGCCCTAGCAGCCAATATAAACTCGGTGTCTCGGTCGAACCGAAATAGACACTCCCCGGCGGCAAAAGCATCGCCAGCGGCCGCCAATCCGTGTACGCCAACATCGCAGTGACGAGAGGCAACAACAGCGTCAGCGCGACGCCGAGTTGATTCGCCTGCTTACCGCGCGCGAATGCGCGAAAGCCGAGCGAAAAGTAAAATCCCCACAGAATGACGCCAGCCGACAAACCCGCGAGAGCCTGAACCCAGGTGATGCGCTCGGCGTATGCCGCTGCCAGCCAGAGCAAAACCGCAAGAACGAAATAGCCGCGGCTGCGTCGCCAGACCGCGGCAGTCGCGGCCTGCCAGTACGCCGCGCCGTCAAGCTCCGTCAAGAGCAGCAGTTCGAGGCGTCGGCAGCGATCATGAACGTTGCTGTCCCACAGTCCGTATTGAAACGCGGCCGGGACGGTTGCGAGCAGCGTCAATGCGGTCGCCAGCATCGGCAAACCGCCGAGCCGATCGAAAATCTCGAAGACCGTACGTCCAAGCCAAGGGGGCCAATCAGCTCCCGCGATGATGTACGCGGCGTAGAGAATCCCAAAGCCCCCCGCGAGCCAAACGTTGATTTGCCCGGCGTAACCGCTGACGCGCTTCACAGCCCACCATGTCAGCGGTTCCGCGCCGATCGGTTCGCGGTGCGCATCGTCCTCGTTGCAGATGCGGCGATAGTGTTCGTCGTGAAAATGCCCGTGCAGCCGCAGGGCGCAGCGAATGAGCATCCCGATCGTCAAGGCGACGCCGATCGACAGCGTCCAGAGGATCTGCTCCATTGCCCGGATGGAATGTCCCATCGCGCTTTGCATGGCGCCGAAGGGATTGTAATCATGCAGCCAGCGCAGCATCCGCAGGACCTCCACGCGCATCCCCTTCGGCAGCCCGCTCAACCAGACGCCGAGTTGTTCTCCCGCCAGGACGCCCACGATGAGGTAAACGAGTACGCCAAGAATTGCCAGTTTCTCGCCCCAGCGCCGGATGAGGATCGGCTCATAGGCCCACGTCGTCAGTCCCAATCCGGTCGCGGCGCCGAAGACGAACGGCATCGCCAGGAACACCGGCACATCCTCGACGTAGATCATCCCTTGCGACGCCATTGCCACGAAGATCGGCAAGCCCGCCAGCGTCGTCAAGCCGAGCAATGTCATGCCGACGAGCGCTTCGGCGACGAGCACCATAGGCGGCCGCGCGGCGCTGACGAGCAAAAACTCCAGGGCCTGACTCTTGGGCATCTGCGTCAAGCGCCAGCCGATAAGCAGCGCACCTTCGATGATACCCGCGACCAGCACCGCCTCTCCGAACAGGACTAACCCAAGCGTCGATGGCTTCCAGAGTATGCCAAGGAAGAGAATCACCAGCAGCGCCAGATGGCCGACGACGATGGCGCGCAAGGTCCGCTGCCGATTCGCCGAGACCGCCGCAAGTGTGAAGAAGGCTCTCATGCCGCAAGCATAGCTCACAAATCTTCACTGGTACGATGAGAGACTGTCATTTCGCCGCATAACCTAACATGTACAAGTTCCGGCAAATAGACTAATCTCAAGAAGGTCAGGGGGCTGTCAACCTGACATCGTTTCCCATGGTTAGCCGTGAAATTCAAACGAAGGGCGCCGGCATGCGAAAGCTGATGGTCCTGACGCTGCTCCTCGCGGCGACGCCTTGGTTTTTCCAATTCACGACAAGGAATGCCAACGGCACGCCGCGCAAGATCGGCGTGCAGCGGCGCGAACTCTGGACAACGTCACGCCTTACGGGATCGCTCGAAACGCCGCCCCCCTTCCGCACCGAACGCATCTTCAGCGCAATCAAATTTAGCGAACCTGTCACCATCGCGCGCATGCCAGGCTCGGATCGCCTGTTCGTGGTCGAACTGCGCGGCAAGATCCATTCTTTTCCTGACGATCCATCGAGCAAACGACTCGATCTCGCCGCTGACCTTGCGAACATCCCCGGCCACTGGCGCAGCTACGGCCTGACCTTTCATCCGCGTTTCAAAGAGAATCGGCAGGCGTACGTCTGTTACGTGCTGAAGAACGGCAACCCCAAAGGCTCGCGTGTGTCGCGCTTCAAGGTCACCGATACCGACCCGCCGCGGATCGACCTGGAGAGCGAAACGATCCTGATCGATTGGCCGTCGGGAGGCCACAACGGCGGCTGTCTTCAGTTCGGCAACGATGGCTTCCTCTACATCTCGACCGGCGACGGCTCCGGTCCGCATCCTCCCGACAGCCAGACCACAGGCCAGGACATCAGCGATCTGCTTTCCTCCATCCTCCGCATCGACGTGGATCGCACGGACGCTGGGAAAAACTACGCGGTCCCGAAGGACAATCCGTTCGTCAAGTTTCCCGGCGCACGACCCGAAGTGTGGGCGTATGGCTTCCGCAACCCCTGGAAGATGTCCTTCGATCCCAAGTCGGGCAATCTCTGGGTCGGCGATGTCGGCTGGGAAATGTGGGAGTATCTCTTCCGCATCGAACGAGGCGGCAACTACGGCTGGAGCCTCGTCGAAGGCCGACAACCCGTCCGGCCCGAAGGCAAGCGCGGTCCGACGCCGGTCCTGCTTCCCGCCGTCGATCATCCGCACACCGAGGCGCGCTCGATCACCGGCGGTCGCTTCTATTATGGCAACCGACTCAAGGAGTTGGACGGCGTCTACATCTATGGCGACTACGTGACCGGCAAACTCTGGGGTCTACGCCATGACGGCAAGAAGATGACCTGGCATAAGCACTTGGCCGACTCGCCGCTCGAGATTATCGACTTCGGCGAAGGACGCGACGGCGAACTCTACATCCTCGAACACGGCGGCACCATCAATCGGCTCGTCGCTAATCCCTCCGCGCAGGCCAACGCTCAGTTCCCGCGCAGGTTGAGCGAAACGGGGCTCTTCGCGTCGGTCAAAGATCACACACCGGCTGCCGGCGTATTGGCCTACTCGATCAACGCGGAGCCGTGGGCCGACCACGCAACCGCTGAGCGTTTCGTTGCGCTACCCGGAACGCCGAAGCTGGGCACTTATGCGAAGGCCGATTTGCAGCGCGGCATCGTCAAGGGCGCCTGGATTTATCCCAGCGATGCGGTCTTCGCCAAGACGATCTCCCTCGAAATGGAGCGCGGCAATCCCGCGAGCAGGCGTCGCCTGGAAACGCAAATCCTGCATCGCGATGGCCATGATTGGCGTGCGTACAACTATGTCTGGAACGACGAGCAGACCGACGCGCTCCTCACTGGCCCTGATGGCTTCGATCGCACTTTCATCATCAAGGATTCCGCCGAACTCACCGGCAAACGTCAGCAATCCTGGCACTTCGCCAGCCGCACCGAATGTCTCATATGCCACACGACGCGCGCCGGCTCGATTCTCGGCTTCAATATGCCGCAGCTCAATCGCGAGCATTTCTATGGCAAGACTGCCGGGCATCAGTTACACACGTTCGAGCATCTCGGCATGTTCGAGGAGAAACTGCCGGAGCCGTTGCCGCGTACGGCCCAGCCGTTCGATGCGAAAGAAAACCTGCACGATCGAGCGCGGGCCTATCTGCACACGAATTGCGCGCACTGCCATCGGCGCGGCGGCGGCGGCACGGCGGTGTTCGAGCTGCTGCACGAGCTCGACCTCAAGAAGATGCTGCTCGTCGGCACGCCGCCGTCGCAAGGAACATTCGGCATTCACGCCGCGGAAAACGTCGCCGCCGGCGATCCATATCGTTCGGTCCTCTACTATCGCATGGCCAAGCTCGGCCGCGGCCGCATGCCCTACTCGGGTTCGAGCTTGATCGATCATAGGGGTCTCGGCCTCATCCACGATTGGATCAAGGATCTCGCGCCAGAAGCAAAAGTCGCTTCGTTGACGGAGGCTCAGGCTACCGCCCTGAAAAAGCTGCGCATCGAATCCAACTCGAAGGAAGCGACAACGCACCTGCTTGCCTCGACCAGCGGCGCACTCGCGTTGCTCCGCGCTCTCGACACTCACCCCGTTCCGGCATTGCACCGCAATGAAATGCTGGCCCAGGCGACCGCCCATCCCGACGCGCAGATTCGCGACCTGTTCGAGCGCTTCGTGCCGGAGGAACAGCGAATCAAACGCCTAGGCGCAGTCATCAAGCCCGCCGAAATCCTGGCTCTGACCGGAGACGTCGCCCGCGGCCGGCACGTTTTTCTTCAGGCGGGTCAATGCAAGAACTGCCATCGCGTCGGCAAGGAAGGCGGCGACGTTGGCCCGGACTTGAGCCAGATCGGCAAGAAGCTCGATCGGGCCAAGATTCTCGAGAACATTCTCGATCCATCGAAAGATATCGAGCCTGCCTACATCACCCACTTGATCGAAACGACGAACGGAACCGTCTACTCCGGCCTGATCGTCAGCAAATCGGCGGCGGAAATCGTGATCAAGGACGCGCAAGGCAAAGTCACAACCGTGCCGGCGAGGATAGTCGAATCAATCGCCCCGCAACGGACGTCGTTGATGCCGGAATTTCTCCTGCGCGACATGACGGCGCGCGAAGCTGCCGATTTGCTGGAATTTCTGAGTTCACTGAAATAACGCACCCCGCACTCCGAGGATCTAATCCCTGATGGCAAGCCTTATTCAAATTACGCAAGCCTGTAAAATCCTGGGCGATCAGGTCTTGCTCGACCATGCCGAGGCCACGATCAGCGACAACGTCAAGGTGGGTTTCATAGGCCGCAACGGCGCCGGCAAGAGCACGCTGCTGCGGATCCTGCTGGGCGAGGAAGAACTCGACAGCGGCGAGGTCATCCGCCATCCCAGCTTACGGCTCGGTTACCTGCGCCAGCACGATCCGTTCCTACCAGGCGAGACGCCTCTCGAATTCCTGATGCGCGACAGCGGCGAGCCCGACTGGAAATGCGGCGAGGTCGCGGGGCAATTCGAGCTGAAGGGCGCCTACCTGCTCGGCCCCATCGCCAAGCTCTCCGGCGGCTGGCAGACGCGCGTCAAGCTGGCGGCCCTGCTGCTGCACGAGCCTAACTTGCTGCTGCTCGACGAGCCGACGAACTTCCTCGACCTGCGCACGCAGATCCTTCTGGAGCACTTCCTGCAGAGCCATCGCTCCGCCTGCCTGATCGTCTCGCACGATCGAGCGTTTCTCGGCGCCACGTGCGATCACACGCTCGATCTGTCACGCGGCAAATTGACGACCTTCCCCGGCAAGGTTGATGCCTATCTCGAATTCCAGCACGAGAAACGCCAGCACGAGGAACGCTCGAATGAAACCATCCTCGCCAAACGTCGGCACCTGGAGGAGTTCATCGCCAAGAACAAGGCTCGCGCCGCGACGGCAACCTTGGCCCGCTCGAAGGCCAAACAGCTCGAACGCCTGGAGCTGACGGAGATCGCCGGCGACGAGCCGACCGCCACGATCCGCGCGCCTCGCGTCGAGCCGCGCAAAGGCCCCGCCGTTCGTTGCCGCGATCTGGCCATCGGCTACCCCGAACGACAAATCGCTGCCGATATTCACGTCGAGATCGATCACGGCTCGCGCGCTGCCGTCGTCGGCGATAACGGCCAGGGCAAGACGACATTCCTTCGCACCGTGGTGGATTCCCTCAAACCGCTCGGCGGCGAAGTCCGCTGGGGGCATGGCTGCAAGATTGGCGTCTACGCTCAGCATGTTTACAACAGCCTCCCGGAAAAGCAGACCGTTCTCGGTTATCTCGAGCAGGAAGCAGCCTTTGGCAAAAAGGACCAAGAGATACTCGAAGTCGCCGGCGCGTTGTTGTTTCGCAAAGCGCATGTCAGGAAGCCGATCTCCGTCCTATCCGGCGGCGAGCGTGCCCGGCTCTGTCTGGCGGGGCTGCTGCTCAGCGATTATAACGTGCTGATTCTCGACGAACCGGCCAACCATCTCGACGTCGATACCGTGGACGCCTTGGCCGAGGCCCTGCTTGAATATCAGGGGACGGTCATCTTCACGAGTCATGATCGGCACTTCACGAAGCGCGTCGCCACCTGTATCGTCGAAGTGCGTGACAGCCGCGTGACCAGTTACAGCGGTCAGTATGATGCGTATGTTTACAAGGTCAACCAGGAGATCGAGGCCGGCGAACGCGAATCGGCGAACGAACGCGTGAAACTGCCGCCGGCCGTAGTGAAGCCTGCCAAGGCAGCGCCCCGCCCCGCACAGAAGGACGAACGCAAACTACGCAAGGAACTCAAGACGCTGGAACAGACGATCGCTCAGCTCGACGAACAGAAACGCGCCATCAACGCTCAATTGCAAGTATCGACCGATGCCGGCGAAGCCCTGCGCTTGCACAACGAAGTCGCGGCCATGACTGAGCAACTCGGTACAGCGGAGGAACGCTGGTGCCAGTTGCAGGAAGAGATCGACGGCGCCGCGTGATGAGATCGTTTGGAGACGCATCCGCAAGAGCCGGATCGCGGGATTTGCCAAGAAAACTCTCGACACGAACCCCAAGATCGCGAACAATATCCATGCCGCCTCGATAATCTACGTTCCGCGGAGTTCACCATGCCCTCGCCGTTTCAGCACCCGATTCTTACGCGACGGCAGTCTCTGCAAGCGGGGGCCGTCGGCTTGCTCGGTCTCGGCATGGGCGAACTCGCTGAACTGCGGGCGGCGGCGGGCAACCAGGTTCGGCCGCGCGCCTGCATTTACATTTTCCTCTCCGGAGGCTTGTCGCAGATCGACAGTTTTGATCCGAAGCCGAACGGACCCAGCGCCTATCGCGGCGAGTTCCAGCCGATCGCGTGCCGGACTCCAGGCGTGCAGATTTGCGAACATCTGCCGCGCCTCGCCGCACGCAGCGAACGCTGGTCGATCGTGCGTTCGCTGACACATCGGAGCAACGATCACTCCGCGGGCCATCATATCATGTTGACGGGCCGTTCGGATCTGCCCGCGGGCTTTGATCCCGCCATGCCTCGAGCGACCGATTGGCCGTCCATCGCCAGCATCACCGGCGCCGTGACACGATCGCGCAATAACCTGCCTTCCACGCTGGTGCTGCCGGAGCGCTTGATCCACAACACGGGGCGCGTGCTACCGGGTCAGTTCGCGGGCATCATGGGGCGTCGGCATGACCCGTGGTTTTTGGAAGCGTCCCCCTTCGACCCGACCCACTACGGCGCGTTTCCGACGTACGAATTCGATTTCGCGCGGCGCGACCTGCCGGCGCGGCGAACGCGCTTCGCCCTGCCAGATCTATCGCTGCCGGAATCAATCACGCCCGAACGGCTATCGGATCGCGTCGGCCTACTGCGTTCCATCGATGAGCAGCGCCGCGAGCTGGACGCCTCGGCGACGACTGCGGGGATTGGCCGCGATCGCGCCGCCGCCGTTGCACTGTTGACGCAGCCGACCGTTCGCCGCGCTTTCGATCTATCGCAAGGCGCCGATCGCGATCTCGACCGCTATGGCCGGCATTCGTTCGGCTGGTCGTTGCTCATCGCTCGCCGGTTGGTCGAGGCGGGCGTCAATCTGGTACAAGTAAATCTCGGCAACAACGAAAGCTGGGACACTCACGGCGACATTTTCGAGATCTTGAGGACCAAGCTGCTCCCGCCGACCGATCAGTCGGTGTCGGCCCTGCTCGACGACCTCGCCGAGAGCGGCATGCTCGATTCAACGCTGGTGGTGATGGCCGGCGAATTCGGACGCACCCCCGCCATGCAGCCGACCGGCCGCACCTACCGAGGCCCTGGCCGCAATCACTGGGGCGCCGTGCAGACTGTCTGGTTTGCGGGCGGCGGCGTCGTCGGCGGACGCGTCGTCGGCTCCAGCGACCGCAATGGCGCCCACCCGAATACGGACCCGCAGACTCCCGAATCGATGGCCGCCACTATCTACCAAAGTCTTGGCATCCCGCAAACGCTCGCCTGGCACGATGCGCTCAACCGGCCTCATCATGTTTATCATGGAAATGCGATCGCCGGTTTGCTTTAGGCCAATCGACATTGATCGCGCGGGAGGTTCCGTCCGTGCTCAGCATGCTCTGGGAATTCTTCGACGACCCGGCGACTATCGAGTCGCGGCTTCTGGGCAAGCTTCTCAAGGAATCGCCCGAACTGCCGGACTGGTCGTCGGCCGTGCAGCCGGTGCTGACGCGGCTCCTGGCGAGCAATCAAATTCAGCGGCCAATGGTCAGTCGCGTGCTGGGCATGAAGGAGTTCAACGCGCTGGCGTTGCCGCACACGACGATCGTGCTGGCCGAGTCGCTCGTGGAATTTTGCCGGCACGAACGGGACCAGCTCGCATTCGTTTTGGCGCACGAAGCCGCCCACATTCACCTGGGACACGCGAAGGAACGATCACGGGCGAACGCGCTGGCGACGCTCTTGCGCGTCAATCCGCTGCTCGGCATCGGGCTCAAGTTTTTCTTCGACCGCGCCTTCAGCCGCGAACAGGAGTTCGAAGCGGACCGAACCGCGGCAACATTGTGCGCCAACGCCGGGTACGCGCCGCAGGCAGGCGCGGCATTTCTTAGGCGACTCGGCATCTTCGCCAGTTCGACCGGCTGCGTCATGCAATTCTTGAGCACGCATCCGCCGTTGCAAGAGCGGATCATGCAGCTTCAACAGACCAAGTAAAAAGGAGAACCGATTCGGCCTTTTTCCTTTTTCCTTATTACTTGGATTCACGCCGCTTGAGCCCATCGAGAAGCACCGCGCCGAGGATAACGAGGCCGAAGACCACCATTTGCGGGTAGATGCCGATGCCCATCATGTTCATGCCGTTCTGAATCACGGCGATGATGAAGGCGCCGATCAAGGTGCCGAGAATCCTGCCCTCGCCGCCCGACAGGCTTGTGCCGCCGACCACCACCGCGGCGATCACCGACAGCTCATACGTCTGCCCGTAGGAAGGCTCGGCACTTTTCTGTTGCGACGCCAGAATAATCCCGCCGAGGCCCGCGAGCAGCCCGCAACTGGTGTAAGCAAAAAGCAGTACGCCCTGGACCGGCACGCCTGAAAGCCGCGCTGCCTCTTTATTGCCGCCGACCGAGTAGATGTAACGGCCCAACGTCATTCGGCTCATCAGCACGTGAGCCAATCCGTACAAGACGAGCATCAGCATGACGGCGTTCGGAATCGTCAAGAGGTCAGCCCCGCGACCAAGCCAGACGAACGATTCCGGGATCTGATAGACCGATTGTCCCTTCGCGAGAATGTTGGCCAGGCCGCGGACCGCCCACATCATGGCCAAGGTCACGATGAACGGCGGCACGCGGAAGGCAGTAATCATCACGCCGGAGAATAACCCGATCAGTCCGCAGACCGCGATGCCGGCCAGACAGGCGAGGATCATCCCCAACACGGTCGCTTGCAGCGCGCCGAAGCTATCGCGGATCAGGAGTGCGGCCACGACCGCCGCCAGCCCGATCTGGCTGCCGACCGACAGAGCGATGCCCCCGGTGATGATGACGAGCGTCATGCCGACCGCAACGATGGCGATGACGGCGATCTGGTTGGCGATGTTGCGAAAATTGCTCACCTGAAGAAACGTCGGCCACCAGTAGCTTGGCGGCGTGACGATCGCGGGAGCAGGGAAGGCATCCGAATGAGACACGTCGTCTTCGGACAAGAGCGAGGTGCTCGCGTGATTGCCGGCGATTACATCGAGCTGGCCTCCTTTCTTCGCCAGAGCGCGGAGGGCCGCGGCCGCGTCCGCGGGCTTGACGACGGACATCACCGATGCGCCCGCTGCCGTCAACTCCGCTTTGAGCGTGTCGGCAAATGCTTCATCTTCCGGCGTCAATCCCCTGACAACAATGACTCTCGCCGAGGCGCCGAAGTCGCGTACGATCGCCGCGGCAAGTTCTTGTGCGGGGACCGCGCCCGTGGGATGATATTCGCGGAAGGTCAGCAGACTGAAAGCGACACACAGGAGCGCCAGGACCAGGACCATGCCATGATCGGATAGTTGGCGAAACAGCTTCGTGAATTTCCGGTCCGTCATGCGTTGCCCATCGCGAGGTCCATGATCTGTTCTTGCGTAGCTGATACGACGTTGGTAATTTCTCCGCTGATGCGGCCGGCGCGCATCACCAGAATACGAT
>SXGT01487625.1_pt1 | contig 63064 bp, 56 predicted proteins | sample 3176221 | NCBI WGS metagenome assembly SXGT01 (sample SAMN11356862, study PRJNA531348) | freshwater metagenome | isolation source: freshwater sample F1-120 | place: China: Fuxian Lake, Yuxi | collected 2017-12-25 | reverse complement strand
GCGTGATGGCGCCGAGCCATTTCACGTCCGTCACGGCCAGCAGATAGAGCGTGCCGGAGAAAATCCCGATGCCGAGGATCCACGAGCGGCATGCCCACGCCCCGAGGCGGCCTTGCGTCTTCGAAAGCGCGCCTCCTGCGAAGGCCAGCAAAGCGATCGCATGGTACATGTGATACTCGACCGCGGTCTGCCAATAGCCCAGGTGGTCTGGGTCCAGCCGTGATTCCAGGCCGTGCGCCCCGAAGGCGCCGGCAATGACGGCCAAAGCGCCCAGCGCACAGGCCAAGCGCACGTATCGGCGATGCACGGTATCATCGGACATGCGGCGTCTCCCGTCAGAGTAAAACACAAACGGCGGGGGATTGGCCCCCGCCGTCGAATCGAATCTCGAATCTTAGTTCCCGCGATAGAGCGGAATCGTCGAGCCGCAACGCTGCACGTGCTCGTTCTGCTCGAAGACTTCCGGCGCCACCGACGGTCCCTGGCGGTTGCAGTATTCGTTGAACACTTTCGTCAGCGCGTTGCCGATGTCCACGGCGGACATGCGTTCGATATGGCGGCGCTCAAGAATGCCGAGCAGCTTGCCGTCCTTGAAAATCGCGATGCTCGGCGAGGAGGGCTGGATGCCCGTCATGAGTTCACGCGCGCGCTGGACCGCTTCGGTGTCGAGTCCGGCGAATACGGTGAAGAGGTTGTCTGGGATTTTCTCGTTCTGCAGGGCAAGCGTTACGCCCGGCCGGCAGTTTCCGGCGGCGCATCCGCACACCGAGTTCACCACGAGCAGCGAAGTACCCGGTGTCTTCAGCAGCGCCTGATCGACGTCCCCCGGCGTGCGCAACGCGGTCACACCAACATTGACCAGTTCCATTTCCATAGGCTTGCACATTTCCGGATCGTAGATAGGCGGCATGGCATCATCTCCCGGCTTCTCTCGCATGCGGACCCACCGTCCCGCTGCGAAAGGGCGCTGTTTAAGCTAAAACGGGGCCCGCTGGCGAGATATTCCCCGGACTGGCCGTTCCAAACATCACTAGGTTACCATCTTGCCCGGTGCCCCCGCTACTGCGACGCAAATCCGGGGGTCCACGATCCCAACTCTACAAAGGAGGTTTCAAGCATGAAGATGCACTATGCCGCAGCTGCCATTCTCGGGGCGCTGGCCCTGTTCGTAGCGCCACTCAGTTCCGCGCAGCCGAACGACAAGGTCGCCTCGCGCGCAGTGAACGTCTGGAGCGACGGCACGCGCATGTCCGGCAACCTCTTCTACCCTAAGGACGCGAAAGAGGGCGACAAGTTCCCGGCCATCCTGCTCTGCCACGGCTGGGGCGGTGTGAAGGAACATCTGAACCGCACCTACGCGCCGCGCTTCGCGGCGGGCGGCTTCGTCGTACTGACGATCGATTATCGGGGCTGGGGCGAGAGCGACAGCCGCCTCGTGATGCACGAACCAATGCCCAAGCGTGACGCCGACGGAAACGTGACCGTAAAAGTGCAAGCCATCCGCGAGCTCGTCGATCCCTTTGATCAACTTGAAGACATCCGCAATGCGATAAACTTCCTCGAAGGCGAACCGATGGTGAATGTGGATCGCATCGGCCTGTGGGGCAGCAGCTTCGGCGGCGGCCTCGTCCTGCAGACGGCCGTGAACGATCCGCGCGTGAAATGCATCGTCGATCAGGTCGGCGCCGTGAACGCCCGCGACGCGGCCATTCAGCCTTATCTCAACAGCGGCGGTTTGGCGGGTAATCACGCGATGGAAATCAAGCGTTCGCGCGGCGAAGCGCCGGCTGTTCCGCAAGGCGAAAATGTGTTCCCGAACCTCCGCGGCACGCCGCACCTCGAGCGTTTCGCGCGATTTGTTCCCGTGGACGAAGCGCACAAGCTCAAGGTGCCGATTCTGATCATCGACGCCGAGAATGAGGAACTTTTCGATCGCCACCAGCACGGCGAAAAGGTCTACAACATCGTGAAGGACAAGGTCCCGGCGAAGTATCACGTCGAACCCGAAATCCAGCACTACGGCATTTATCAGGCGCGCTACGTGCAGGGCGCCGACCTCGCGCTCGCATGGTACAAGGAACACCTGCAAAAGTAGTCCATCTCTCTTGCTCCAGCAGCGAATTGGCGCCGGTGCTCCCCGATTGCGGGACACCGGCGCCGTTTCGTAGAGTGGTCGCTGGAAGCCGAGGGCGTTATGCGTAAATTTGTCCGGGGGATGGCGTCGCTGATTTTAATGCTTGCCGTGTCCGCATTGCTTGTCGAGGGCGGCGCGCGCCTCTGGCTCACGCGACTGGCGTCCGACACGCAGTTCAAGCGCTACGCCAGTCTCAGCGAATACCGCGTGCGCTTCGAGAAACGCGGCGAAGCGCTCACGCCCTTTGTTCCGCACCGTTATCTGGGTTACACGCTTTCGCCCGGCCATCGTGGACTAGTCGTCGCGCACAATGCCCTCGGGTTTCGCTCGGAAGAATTCCCGGTCAAGAAACCGGAGGGTGAATTCCGCATTGTTTGCCTCGGCAGTTCGACGACTTACTCCATGTATCCGCGCAAGGACGAAATGGCCGTCGCCGGCGAAATAGCCGAGAACCCAAACGAGATCGTGATCGCCGCGCTGGAGAAGAAGGCGCGGGAAATGGGAATGGAGAGCCTGGAGGCCTATGCGTTCAACGGCTCGTATCCGGGCTTGTTGGAACGGTATTTACATCAACTCGGCTACAAGAATGTTCGCGTGATCAATGCCGGCGTGCCGGGATATACAAGCTATGAAAGTCTGCTGAATTTCGAGTTGCGCTGCCTGGAGCTGGAGCCGGACGTCGTTCTGGTTTACGAAGGCTACAACGATATCCACACGCGCCTGGTCTGGCCGCACAAGGCCTACCTGGGCGATAACTCGGGCGCCAACATTCATTCGAGCGGCTGGTACAAGCCCCTGCCCTGGCGGATGCGGAGTGTGGCGCTGCGCATGTTTCTCGTAATGACCGGCCGGGAACGGAGTCCGGTAGACCTGGCGACCACCTTCGGCGAGACGCCCAAGACCGGGGTTTATTTCGCGTATCAGAACGAAGTGCTTCGGGGCCGGTTCCCGTCAAAATTTTTCCAGAACCATCCGCTCGCCGAGATTCTGAAAAGCAATCCGCCCATCTACTACCGGCGCAACATCGAGAACATTGTTGCCGTTGCCCGCGCCCACGGCATCGTCCCCGTGCTGATTACGTTTGCCACGCGGCCCGAAGGGACCGGCACCGACGTGTTCGATATTCCGGAGTACCGCGCCGCGCTGAAGGAACACAATGAAGTGCTGCTCGATATCGGGAAGACGCTCGGCACGCCCGTGTTCGATCTTGCGCCGCTATATCCGCAAGATGATCCGCTTCTGTTCTCTGATCTGATCCACATGACCTTCCCGGGAGGCCAGATTCACTCGAAGCTTATCGGCGATTACCTGATTTCGTCAGGATTGCTTGCGGCATCGTCTTCCGCCGCGAGTGCGGGATCGTCTTCAGTCCCCACCAAGTCAAGCTCGTCCGGTTTGTAGTTGTACGCCGACGGCGCCACGCGCGAATCGACCACCGCCGACTCGCGAAACTCTGCCGTCCGGGTCCCTGCGTCGCAAAGCGCGTTTAGAAACGCAAAAAGCGTTTTGAAGTCGTCTTCCATGATCCGGATGCCGCTCAGGTCGGGATCGGCATTGCGCAGGTCTCCCATCCGCGCAAGGAACGCCGCCTCCACTTTCTGTTGCAGAGTGGATTCGAGGGAGGTGTACGCGCCGTTGTGCATGTAAGGCGGCGTCGAGGGGAGATTACGCAGCGGCGGCGTCTTGAACGTGGCGATAGTCCGTACGCGGAATTCGGATTCCGCCTCCTGCGGCCGGTAGAGGGGCGAGTTCTCGTAGCGTGCGAAATTCCAATAGCCAAGGTCTGTCTCGCCTGCGCGGTCGAGGCGCGCGCGCTTCTGGAACCGGTCGAGCGGGCGCGTGCCGGCGGAGGGGACGTCGAGTTTCGCGAAACTTCCCGAGCCGTGGATTGCGTCGTATTCTTCTTGAGTTACGCCAGTATTGTGAAAATTCTCGTCCGTAAATGTCGGAGGCACATGGCACACAACGCAGTTCCCGTTTCGTTCGTTCGCTTTTGTTTGTAGGAAAATCCGGTACCCCGCGAGCGCATCGTCGCTGAATCCTGGAGCACGCGCAAGCGTCTTCGTTTTCTCACGCTGATCGATCTCGCTGAGAATGCGCGTCCCATACGCCGCCGGACCTTCGCCGGGCCGAGGCCCTTCGTCGAGGCTATTCTCGCGAACAAACGCGTCGTAGGGCGAGGCGCGCTCGCTGGTCAGTGAACGCATAAAGTCCGCAATCGCGCGCGCAGCCGCGTGCACACACGCCGCATCGCTTTCCTTCGCTATGTCGACACGGTAGGCCTCGGAAAAACCAGCGGCATAGTCCATGCGCAAGATCGACGCGACTTGTCGCCGCGCCTGTTCTAGTTCACCCGGAAGCCAGCCAAAATTTCGGCCGGTCAGCGTCTTTTCCGTCTGCGCTTCGAGAGAGAGAAACTCGCCGTCCGTATGAATGAAGGAATGGCCGGACAAATCGAACAGGCCTGGCGCATTGCGCAGGGTTTCCCGGCCCGGGTCTTCGTTTCGCCAGGGGTGCCAGCTCCGCCCAAGGGCATCGGCAAATCCGCGATAACCCACCTGGTCCGACCGCGCGTGGCAGGTCGTACAGCCCACGTCCATATCGCCCAGGGGACTGTCGAACCGCATCTCCGAAAAGAGACGCTCGCCCAGAGCAACGCGTGGGTCCGGGTCAGCGGCTGCGGCCAGCAATGAGGTAACAGCGAGTCCGCAGGCGGACGCCGTTCGCACAGCGCGCATTGAGTGAAGGAGAGACAGAATTCGTTCTCCGGCCGAAAGTGGAGCAAGACCCATGGCGGAAGAAGTCAAAAGTGGTGCGCGGGACAGGAATCGAACCTGCACCCCTTTCGGGACTAGATCCTTAGTCTAGCGTGTATGCCAATTTCACCACCCGCGCACGCGTAGCGATCATAGCGAACGGCGCGCGGATTTTGCAAGAAACGGGCGATCTCGCTCACATCTTGAAGAACTGATTTCGCACGCGGAAGTACACCAGATGTGCGAAACCGAGCAGGCTGAGCGAGAGCGCGCAGCAGGAAATAATCAATCCCCAGCGAAACATCCGCGGCGCATACCGAAAGATCGCTTCGCGCGATCCCGATGCGAGTTCGATGCCTTGAAATGCGCCATCCACCGCGAAGACTTGTGACGGCGCCCCATCCACATTGGCGGACCAGTCGGGGTAATACGTCTGCGCGAGCACAAGCACGCCCGGGTTATTCTGAAACACGTTGATTCGCTGTTCCTGGGGATTTCCGTTGCCCGCGAGCAGCGGCCGGCCCAGGCGGCCTTCGTCCGCGCCGGGATCCGCCGCGGCTTCCACCAGTGGCGCGAGTCCTGAATCGAGCTGCGCAGGTTCAAAGGCGGAAACTACGCGCAGATCATGAATCAGCCGCGTGGGCTCTGCGCCGGGAACATATTCGAAATGACCCGCGCCCTCCGCGGTGACATTCACGAGGCGAAGTTGGGGTCGCAGGCCCGCATACGGACCGCTGAGATCCTCGATCGACAGGATGAACTGCGACACGCCCGCACGGGTGAACAGGAGTGGGTCGGCCTTCGCCCGCTGAAGGAAAGCCGCCATACGGTTCGGCGCGCGCGGGCTGAATCCGCGCATGAGTGAAGACTGGAGCGCCATATGCCCCGCCGCGTCCGTGCCGGGGCCAAACGCGATTCGCTCTCGTGCAGTATTTCGGATTTCCTTTGGCGCCTCCGCCGTCAAATCCGCCCAGGGCGTGCGCGGCTGCAAGGGGACGAACAGCAACAGGAGTTCAAACGCAGTCACCGCGCTCAGCGCATAGCCCATCAGCCGCGGCCAAGGGCGCACGAGCGTCACTCCGAGAATAAACATGAAGATGGCAATGATCAGCGCCGCGGTCACCGCTTCGAGAGGTGCACGCGGGATCGCGGCGATCTCGCGCCAGGCCGTTGCGTATGCCGTCGCAGCCAGCGCGACGAACGTGACCACAACATAGACGTACTGTCGGATCGCGGCAAGCGATTGCGCGGGCTTCAGTTGCAGCCAGGCTTCCGCCGCCGCCGCGCCGCCAAGCGCAAGTCCGAACGAGAGCGGCGCGACCAGTGCGCGGATGAGAATGGGCTGGAGGACTTTGAACGATGGCTGCAGAGAAGCGACCACAATCGCCGCGCTTAGCCAGATGACGCTGATAATCAGCAACGCATCGATGCGCTGCCGAGGCCCTTGCGGTGCGTGCGGCCGCACGACGATCCACAGGCCCGCGAGCAGCAGCGACACGTAACCCGTGTGCAGCGGCGCCGCCGAGCGGATTTGCGCGGCATCGGCCACGCGCGCGAGCGGACCAAAAGGCACGCTGGTCGCGATCCAGCCCGGCGCGTCCGCGGCGGTCCACACCGATCGCGAATTCCGGAGCCACTCGACCCACGGCAGCAGCTGCGCCGCCGCGATTCCCAAGCCGAGCACAACGGCGACGCACGCGGAAAGGGCCGGCCCGGGAAGGCTCGCCCAGTTGCGGCTCGTGCGGCGGTATGCGAAATATAAGATGAAAAAGACAAAGGTCGACGCCAGCGCCTGTGGAGATCCGCCGAGTGACATCAGCCCGATGACGATCGCCGCGACCGGCCAGTAACGGAGCTGGCCGAGGCTAAGCCGTTCGGCAAAGAGAAAGATCATCGGCGCCCACGGCGCCACGTCGGCGACCGGATCGGCCGGCGACACGAGAAGCGTAGCGCTCAATGCGTGAGCGGTAGCCACGAAGAGCGCGAAGGGATGCGTGAAACCCAGCACCCGCGCGACGTAGAACGCGAGCGCACCCGAGACGAAAATTTTAAGGAGTCCCGCAATCCACAGGCCCGTCTTCGCTCCGAACAGATAAATCGGAATGCTGAACGGTGAAAGCGCCCGCGTGTCCCATTCCGCCAGAAAGGGGACGCCCGTGAATTCGCTGCGATCCCAGAGGAGCGCGCCCGTCCCGCGCCCGATACTTTCGATGTACAGCGCTGATCGCGCCCAGTGTGCTGCGGCGTATTCGGTCGAGCGCATCGGATCGACGATGGATCGCGCCTCGATCGCCGGCACATCGAGCGCGTTCGAAATGGCGAAGGGTGCAGCGTCGTCAATCGCCATCGGAGTGATCGCCAGCGTGCCCGCAAGCAGAATCAATAACAAGCAAATGCCGTGTTCGGTCGTGAACCACTTTGCGAAGAGGGCGAGGAGCCGGCGCATGGCGTCCGCGCGCTAGCGGTCCGTCGCCGCCGGCCGGCGAATGCGTTGCACAAAGGCGTCGTGGATGGCGCCATTGGACACAACGATCGATGATCGGCCGTGCACGAGGTTCAGTGGCGCGCCCGTCGCCGTCGACACACGCCCTCCAGCTTCCTGCACGAGCAATGCGCCCGCGGCGGAGTCCCAGGGTTGCGTGTCCATGGCCGCATACGCATCCGTTTCGCCGCACGCCACCGCGCAAAGCCCTGCGATTGCCGCGCAATAGCAACGGAACTGCCCGGCTTCGCAGATGAGATCGGAGAAAAGATCGAGGGTGCCCTGGCGCTGGTGCGGGTATCCGAAATCAATATCGATCCGTGCCTCTGAGAGTTTTTCAACGGAGGACACGTGCATGGGTTTGCTGTTCCGCGTCGCGCCGAGGCCTTTGCCGGCCAGCATCAGAATGTTCGCCCCGGCCATCGCCACGCCGCCCGCGCGCACTTCGCCCACATCCGCAAACGCCAGCGACACGCCGAAATCGGGAAACATCCCGCGCACAAAATTCTGCGTGCCGTCGATTGGATCGATGAACCAGCAGCGCTTCTGCCGATCGGGCGGCAGCTTGTCGAGACCCGCTTCCTCCGCCACGATCAGGTCCCCGGGGAATGCCATTTCAATCGCCGCGACGAGCCGCCGCTGGACTTCGAGATCGACCTCGGTCAACAGATCCATCGCGCCGCGCTTGCCGCGCACCGAAACCTCGCGGCGCTGCTGATACCGCTCGCGGACGTAGGGTGTGACCGCCTTCAGATTTTCCCCAATAAAATCCAACTCGCGCATCGCAGTCCCCCAACCCCAAAGGCTTCAAAGTATACACGATAAGCAGGCACTCGACGATGGAGAGAACAACAATTCCATGCCGAATTTCGCATTAATTTCCGGGTGGCATCCCGTGTCCGCGGAAGGTAAACTAGACTCGTTCTGAGCAGGGGGACCGCCGACGGTGAACAAGAAGCGTGGCATAGCGCCCATCCGGGTGCTGCCCGAGGACGTCGCGAACAAAATCGCGGCGGGCGAGGTCGTCGAACGTCCCGCGTCGGTCGTCAAGGAACTCGTCGAGAACTCGCTCGATGCCGGCGCGACGCGCATCATCGTCCGCGTCATCGGCGCAGGCCGCCGCCTCATCGAAGTCACCGACAACGGCCACGGCATGGGCCCGCAGGACGCGCTGCTCGCGATCGAGCGTCACGCGACCTCGAAAGTTCGCAAGGCAGAAGACCTCGACTCCATCCGCACGCTCGGCTTCCGAGGCGAAGCGCTCCCCAGTATCGCCGCCGTCTCGCGCTTCGAATTGCTCACGCGCCGCGAGGATGACACCGCCGCCACGCACGTGCAAGTGGACGGCGGCATTCTGCGCGCATCCGGCGACGCGCCCGGTCCCGCCGGCACGCGCATCACGGTGAATCGCCTCTATTTCAACACCCCCGCGCGTGCGAAATTTCTCAAGGGCATCACGACCGAGCTCAGCCACTGCATCGACATCGTCCAGCGCCATGCGCTCGCGCATCCCGGCGTCGGCTTCCAGTTTTTTCACAACGACAAAATCCTGCTCGATATCCCCGAGGGCGCGACGCTGCGCGAGCGAATCGCGCTCATCTGGGGCCTGAAATTCCTCGAGGACCTCGTCGAATTCGAGCGCGAGGAGGCCGGGTTTAAGTTCACCGGCTATATCGGTTCGCCCGCGCTCACGCGCTCGTCGCGCTCGCACCAGCTCTTTTTTCTGAACGGCCGTCCGGTCATGAACCGCGCGCTGCAATTCGGTTTCGAGGAAGGCTACCAGGGTCTGCTCACGGTTGGCCGGCATCCCGTCGGCGTGGTCCTCATCGACTTGCACCCGCGCTTCGCCGACATCAACATTCATCCCTCGAAGCGCGAGATTCGCTTCCGCGATGAACGCGCCGCGCGCGCCGCCATTCGCGATGCCACGCGCAAGACGCTGGATGAGCTCGGCGCGACGAAAGCGCCCGCGGCCGAAAACGTCATCCCGGGACCATCCGCCTGGAACTATCCGCGCGAACACCGCGAAACGATCGCCTTGTCCGCGGCACCCACGCCCTCATTGCCACCCGCTGCACTCTCTCCACAACCCGCGCCCGCCTCGCCACCGCAATGGGCTCCGCGTCCCGCGCGCCCGGCCTGGTCGCCCGCCGCTGTCGCTGCGAGCGCCGTGCCCGTGGTCGAGAAGCCCGCCACCGAACAGACCGAATTCGGCGTGCATGGCATGGGCCCCTCGCTCGAGCCGTCTGCCGTGTACCGCTCCGTCACCGGCGCGATGCAGGCGCTTCCGATGCAGCTCTTCGACACCTACCTCCTCATCCCGGAAGAAGATCGTTTGCTCATCATCGACCAACACGCGTTGCACGAACGTCTGAATTACGACGAACTCGTGCGCGAGCTGAACGACAACGACTACGCCGCGCAGCAACTCGCCGTGCCGATTCTCGTGGACGTCACGCCCGCCGCCGCGCGCCTCATCGAGTCTAAGCAGGATCTCTTCCAGAAACTCGGCATCGAAATCGAACCCTTCGGCGGCAACACCTTCCAGGTCACCGCCATCTGCCACCTCTACGACGAATCGCGCGTACCGGATGCCGTCTACCGCGTGCTCGACGCGCTCGCGCAAGGCGATCTCTTCGACCGCGAGGAGTTCATGAGCGATCTGCTCCGCCTCGCCACCGAGGCCTGCCGCGCATCGGTAAAAGCGGGGGACCGCCTCGGGCCCGAGGAAAAACAGGAACTTATCGAAGGCTTCCGCCGCATGCGCCCGCCTTACACCTGCCCCCATGGCCGCCCCATCATCACTGAGCTCACCCTCGACCAGATGGAACGCAGCTTCCGCCGCAAGCAGTAACCATTTTTAGCCACAGATGAACACAGGTAAACACGGATGGAAATTAAAATTCTTTTCGGTTATCAGTGTTCATCCGTGTTTATCTGTGGCTAAAAGATATTGACCTTCTTCGTTCCCTTCGTTTCCTTCTGTAAAATAGTTTTGTGAAGCAAATCATCGCCATAGTCGGCCCCACCGCCTCCGGCAAGACCGACCTCGCCATCGAAGTCGCCCTCGCGCTTAACACCGAAATCATCTCCGCCGACTCCATGCAGTTCTACCGCGGCATGGAAATCGGCACCGGACAGCCCACGCGCGAACAACTCGCCCGCGTCCCACATCACTTCATCGGCCACCTCGCGCCCGACGCTTTCATGTCCGCCGCCGACTTCTCCGAAGCCGCGCGCCCCGTCGTCGCCCGGCTGAACGCCGCCGGAAATCCCGCCGTCGTCTGCGGCGGCTCCGGGCTCTACATCCGCGCACTCATCGACGGCCTCTTCGAAGGCCCCGGCCGCAGTTGCGACATCCGCCAGCGCCTCCACGCCCAAGCCGACGCGGGGGAGACGCCCCGGCTCTACGCGCAATTGCAGGCCATCGACCCCGACTATGCCGCCAAAGTCCTCCCCGGCGACCTCCGCCGCATCGTCCGCGCGCTCGAGGTCCACGAACTCACCGGCAAACCCCTCTCCGCCCACCACGCCGAACAACAAGCCGAAGCCGAGCCCTTCGACACCGCCCAATTCGCCCTCGACTGGCCCCGCGAACAGCTCTACGTCCGCGTCAACCGCCGCGTAGAAGCTATGTTCGCCGCAGGTCTCATCGAAGAAGTAAAGGCCCTCCTCGATGCCGGGCACGAACCCGAAATGCAGCGCCTGAAATCCCTCGGCTACCGCGAAGTAATCGCTCACCTCCGAGGCGAGGCCACCCTCCCCGAAACCATCGCCGCCATCCAAATGAACCACCGGAGATACGCGAAGCGGCAGCTCACCTGGTTCAGGAGAGATGTGCGAATCGAATGGATGACTATCGGATTACCAGAGTTCAAAGCACAGAAAATCGCAGCACAAATCGTTTCTCTCGCCCAATGAGTGCGGATGTAGAATAAGTTGATGAACCAAGCAAGAAACACGGCGTCGCGATGGACCGTACTCATCGTTTCGGCGATAACACTCACAGGCCTCGCTGTCGTAGTCTTGATTTTGGCTATCAATGCCCGGGAAAAAGCACGTCGCCAGGAATGTGCAAATGTTATGAGGCAAGTTGGCCAAGCGATGTGGATTTATGCAAACAACGATCTGCACGAATACTATCCGCCAATATCCAAGGAGCCGGGACTCCTCGCCGCAAGCATTGACGTTACGACACATCTGCAAGCGGTTCTAAATCCTCCCGAAGGCACCAGTTATTATATTGTCGCACCGTCAAAGGAATTCATTGAGGAAGCAGGCTGGTCTACTGAGACGATCTTCCAAAATATCTTCACTGACAAAGACTATTTCTACCTAGCCTATGCAGTGTCCGATGACAGCGACGTAGAGACATTCGCAAACGCATATCGCGAATCAGTAGCTGAAGGGATAAGGATGAACGACGACATCCCGCCGATGCTGGAGACCTTCGACCCTGTTTCAAATGTGCGATATCGTCGCATGCTTTTGTACAGGATGCGCATCGGCATTGAGAGAGGATTCATATTGCGATTCGGATTCGGAATGTCAAATCCGGGGGCAGACCTGCGATCGCAAGCGCGCCTACCTATTCTTATCGAACGTATAGGTAATCATAGTGAACCTGGCGGGCACGTCCTGTATCTCGACGGCCACGTCGAGTTCATCGAATACCCCGGCAAATGGCCCATGACCGAAAAAACGATGCGAATTCTGAATGAGCTTGATGCACTGGGCGGCACGTCATCAGCGCGATAACGGACAGACGAGTTTCTGCATCGGACTCGCGCGAGTTCTCTGCGTGTAAGTGAGCTGCTGGTAGAGATTGCTTCGCTAACGCTCGCAATGACAAATGGTAGTCATGTTGTTTCAGGCGCTTCGTTCACATGATCGAAGCGACCGTCTAAAGAACCCTCTATTTGTCATTGCGAGGAGTGCGGTTGCGACGAAGCAATCTCTGCCAGGCGCTACGCTTCTTCCTCGAACAAATCCTTCCACTCCGGATTCTGGGCTTCGATCAGTTCGATCTTCTTTGCTCGTGATCCGGCTTTGATCTGCTTTTCTCGCGCGATTGCTTCCCAGACTTGCCCGAAGTGCTCCATGTACACAAGCTTTCTCGTTTTGTACTTGCGCGCGAACTGCGAGCCGATTTTCGCGCGATGCCGGCGGACGCGGTATTCGATATCGCCAGTCACGCCGGTGTAGAGCGTCGTGTCATGCTTGTTCGTCATGATGTAGACGGTGTAGGTCTTTCCGTGCATCGCGCCTGAATTTCCCGTGTGCAGTAGCCGCAGGGAGAGATTGCTTCGTCGCAACCGCGCTCCTCGCAATGACAATGGAGAGGTTTCTTATTAGAAAACAAGGCGCGAAATATGAACGTAGGCTATGGGAAAGGTCTATCTAGCCGACACTATTCGAGCGTGCATGCTTAACAAAGATTTACGGTTAAACTCGAAATACCCGGATTTCCACGACGAATAGATTGACTGCAATCTTCACGCACCGTATATTCTCCGGATGAGCATAAACAACGCGCCACCCAATCCGCCCAACACCCCGCCCACGGTCCAGGATCACATCAACATGGGGCAGCAGTTGCTGGTTCCCAAGAAGATGTTCTTCACCAAAGGCGTCGGCTCGCACAAGCACGAGCTCCGTTCCTTCGAGATGGCGCTGCGCGACGCAGGCATCGAGAAGTGCAACATCGTCCACATCTCCAGCATCTTCCCGCCGAAGTGCGAACTCATCTCCAAGAACGAAGGCATGAAATACATTTATCCGGGCATGATCACTTTTGCCGTGACCGCGCGCCTGTCGTCCAACGAAAACCACCGTCTGATTGCCGCGTCGATCGGCTGTGCGATTCCCGCCGACAAAAACACCTACGGCTATCTCAGTGAATATTTCGCGCACGGCCAGACTGAAAAAGAATGCGGGGATAACGCCGAGGATCTCGCCGCCGGCATGCTCGCCTCCGCGCTCGGCATCGAATTTGACGAAGACAAAAGCTGGGACGAGAAAGAAGACATCTTTCGCCTGTCCGACAAGATCGTCAAGACAACCAACTGCACCCAGTCGGCGGTCGTCGAAAAAGGCCGCTACACCACGGTGGTCGCCGTCGGCGTTTTTATTTTCTAGCGGTCTCTTTTTCCGTAACGATGCAGCCGAGTGCAACATCGTGCCCTTCAGTAGGAAGCGCATCGGCACGCTGGACTTCGTAAGCTAAGCCGATTGCCGGGCCGGAGAAGTTGGCGAGGAATCGGTCGTAGTAACCGCCGCCGCGACCCAGCCGATCGCCCTTCGCCGTGAACGCGACGCAGGGCACGATGGCGACACCCGCCGGCGCGTCGCCAACGTCTGAGGTCGCCGGCGGTTCCAGCAGGCCGAGGGTCCCCGGCTGTAATTCATCCAGCGATTCGATTTCGCCCCACTCGAGCACGCCCGCCCCGCGCACCGCCGGAATCAGCACCCGCCGCCTGTGCTGCAACAACTCCTCGATAAGCTGGCGCGTCTCGACCTCGCCATCCGCCGCGACATAGATATAGACATCGTCGCGTCCCTGCAGCTCCGGCAGTGCAACAGCCTGCATCTGTATGAGGGCGCTCCACAGCGTGGCGTCGGTGGGGTCGATGGCCTGCCGCCGCGCGAGAAATTCGGTGCGCAGTTCCTGCTTCGTCTTCATACCCCTCCCTGCAGAATATGCAGCCTACGGGAAATTCCTGCTCCCCGCTTCCTGCTCCCCGCTTCTTGTACCAAACCCCGCAACCCCTTTTCACACATTCTGTTACGAGATTTCCCCGCCGCTGGCACAGCCCTTGCCATTGTCCCGCGGGACTTGGGGGAAGAACCGTGATTCAAGGCTTATACGCAGCCGCCAACGGCATGCTCGCAGTCGAAGAGCGCCAAGCGGTCATCGCGAACAACATCGCCAACGCCAGCACGCCGGGCTTCAAGCGGCAGCTCGCCGTACAGAAGGGCTACCACGAGGCTTTCTATCTCGACGGCCGCCGCCCCGAACGCCTCAATAAGATTGTCGCGCCCGGCGGCGGCATCCGCACCATCGAGACCTTCAGCAACTTCGGTAACGGCGTGGTGAACACGACTTCGAATCCGCTCGACATCGCGCTCGCCGGCCCGGGTTTCCTCAAGGTCGAAGGCCAGGACGGCACCCGTTTCACGCGCAACGGCCGCATGGCGATCGCCGATGACAAGCTCATCACGCTTACGGGCGAGACCGTCCTGAGCGAGGACGACAGCCCGATCGACGTGAGCGGGGGGATGGTCGAGTTCGACGCGCAAGGCTTCGTATACGTGAACGGCCAGTCGCGCGGCCGGCTCGGTCTTGTGGAGTTCGAAGATCCGCATGCGCTCACACGCGAAGGCAATACGCTTTTTCGCGCGCCGCAGGACGTCATCGATGCCGCGCAGCCGGCCGTGAACACGAGCCTGATGCCGCAGTCCATCGAAGCCAGCAACGTCGAGCTGCCGGCAGAGATGATCAACATGATGACCGCGTTGCGCGCATACGCCGCGAACCAACAGGTGATTCAGTCAGTCAACGAAACCGCAAGCCGGATGATCAATCAGGTCGGCGGGCTGTAATACGCCGCCGGGGGATGTAGGGGGAACGAGACAATGATACGAGCGATGTTCACGGCGGCAACGGGCATGATTGCCCAACAGACCGCCATCGACACGATCGCGCACAACCTCGCGAACGTGAACACGACAGGCTTCAAGAAAAGCCGGTCAAACTTCCAGGATCTGCTCTACGAGACCATTCGACCCGCCGGCGGCCAGACCGCTGCGGGCAACACCGTGCCCGAGGGCATCCAGATCGGCCACGGCGTGCGGCTGGCGTCGGTCGCGAAACTGTTCACGCCCGGCGCGCTGATCCAGACGGGTAACGAGCTCGATCTTGCGATCGAAGGCGACGGATTCTTCCAGATTGTTCTGCCCGACGGCACGATCGGCTACACGCGCGACGGCAGCTTCCGCCGCAGTGAGGACGGCACAATCCTGACCTCCGACGGCTTGCAGCTTGAACCGTCGATCACGATTCCCACCAATGCGCTGCAAATCTCGGTCAGCCAGGCGGGTGTGGTCTCCGTGCGCGAGCCCGGTTCGGACACGCTGAGCGAAGTCGGCACGATTGAGTTGGTCCGCTTTCCGAATCCGGCCGGCCTGGATGCGAGCATGGGCCGCAATATTCTTTTACAGACGGACGCCTCGGGCGATCCGATAACGGGTGAACCGGGCAATGAAGGCATCGGCTTCATCGCGCAGGGCTTCCTCGAAAACTCGAACGTGCAGACCGTCGAGGAAATCATCGCGATGGTGATCGCGCAGCGCGCGTATGAGGCCAACTCGCAGGTCATCAAAACCTCGGACGAAATGCTGCAGATTGCGAACAATGTCCGCAGCTAAGCGTCTATACGCCGCGGGCTTCGCGCTGATCGCAGGGTTCGCGCTGTGTGGCGGGCTTCATGCCGATACGGTCACCTTGCGGCCCGAAGCGTATGTGCGGGGGGCGCAGGTGAAACTTGCCGACGTGGCCGATATCACCGGCGAGCGTGCCGACGAACTGCGTGCCATCGAACTCGGCGTAGCCGCGGCGCCAGGCGTGTCCAAACGCCTCAGCGCGTCGCTGATCGAAGCGCGTGTGCGGAGTGCGGGATTCAATGCGGCAGAGGTCGAACTGCGTGGCGCGTCCTCGGTGACGGCCACGACGATGTCGCTGGAGCTGTCGGCCGGATCCATCGCGGAAGATTTACGCGCGTTCATCCGGCGCGAGATGCCGTGGGACGCAGATGCCGCATTGGTGGATGTAACGCCGCCGCCGGGCGACCTTCAGTTGCCAGACGGCGATGTGACGGTAGTCTGGCGCCCGGATCCGCAGTACGAGTATCTCGGCCCAGGGAGTTTCCGCGGCGAAGTCCGTGTGAATGGCGAAATTACGCGCACAGTGTTCGCCAAGGCGAATATCTCGGCATACGACACGGTCGTCGTGGCGACACAGCCGCTGAGCCGGGGCGATCTGATCGGTGCACACAATGCCCGGCTTGAGAAGCGCGAGCTTTCGACCTTGGACGCCGGTGCATTTTTCAGCATGGACGAAGCGTCCGGACGCATCGTGCGGATGTCGATTCAGGCAGGACAGGCGCTCACGTCGAAGCGGCTCGATCTGCCCACCTTGGTCAAGCGTAATCAATTCATCGCTGTGGAGACCCGCGTGGGTGGGCTGGTGATTCGCGGACAGGCGAAAGCGCAGTCCGACGGTGCCGCCGGCGAAGTGGTGACATGCATCAACTTGTCGTCAGAAGAAAAATTCAGTGGTGTCGTTCGTACAGACGGCGTCGTCGAAGTAAGGTAGGAGGGAGTGACTATGAAACGAATTCTGTTGGGAGTGGCGGTGCTGGTGTGCGCCGGGGCGCAGGGTGATTCCTTGTTTACGCGCCAAGTTGCCGATCGCGGCACGCTCATCTCCGAAGACAAGATGCATTTTCAGGTCGGAGACGTCATCACGGTGCTGGTACGCGAGAGCATCGATGCACGGGCCGATTCACTGCTGGATACCGAGAAAAAATCCGAAGTGAGCGCGCAGTCGCCGGAATCGGAGAACAGCTCGGTGACGGGTGGCGGTGGATGGGTGGATATCAACCCCGCGAAGCTGCCGAACCTTGGCATCGATGTCGACAACAAGCACGAAGCCGACGGCACGACACGGCGGCGCAACCAGGTGGTGTTTACCGTGGCCTGCACCGTGACACGCGTGATGCCGAATGGAAACGTCGAATTGCAGGGTGAGAAACGAGTGACGGTGAACCGGGACGATTCCTTGATCAAGCTGACCGGCATGGCGCGCACGCGCGACGTGACCGCGCAGAACACGATCGATTCGAACCAGCTCGCCAACGCACAAATTGAACTCAAGGGCCAGGGGCCGCTGTGGAACAACCAGCGGCGTGGCTTGTTGACGCGCTTCCTGGATTGGTTCTCGCCGTTCTGAGGCAACTGGAGATTTCAATGTGTATGTTCACTCGAATGTGGATTGCGGCTGCCGGCTTGCTGCTCTGCGCATCGCAGGCGCACGGCGTCCGTGTGAAAAATCTCTGCGAAGTGCAAGGCGCGCGCGGCAACTCACTGAAGGGTGTTGGAATCGTCGTGGGCCTTGCCGGGACGGGTGACAATTCGGAAGACGCAATTCGTGCGCAAGATGAGGTGCTGCGCCGGATGGGTGTCGAGATAGAGAATCGGGACGATCTCGAGTCGAAGAACGTGGCAATCGTCGCGGTGACCGCACTGATCCCTTCGTTCGCGAAGGAAGGCACGCGGATCGACGTCATGGTCGGCTCGCTCTACGACGCCGAGAGCCTCGAAGGCGGCACGCTGCTGGAAACACTCCTTTCCGGTATCGATGGGAACGTGTATGCCGCGGCGCAGGGTTCCGTGTCTGTCGGCGGGTTCAATGCTGACGCGGGCGGCGGAAATTCAGTGCGCAAGAATCACGTCACGGCTGGGCGCATTCCGATGGGGGCCTACGTGGAGCGGGAGATCCCTTCCACAATTACCGACGGCGAGCGTATTTCACTGCTCCTCAAACAGCCTGACTTCGGTACCGCCGAAAAGCTGCAGATTGCGATCAACAAGCAATACGGCTCAGGCACGGCTTCGGCACTGGGCGCCGGCACGGTGAATGTGCTGATTCCCGAGGATCGCCGCACGAACCTCGTCAACTTCATCGCAGAAGTGCAGGATCTCGACGTGACGCCCGATGTTCGCGCGCGCGTGGTCATCAACGAGCGCACGGGTACGCTTGTCGTCGGCGGTGAAGTCATGATTCGCCCCTGCCAGGTGGCACACGGCGGATTGACGATTAAGGTCAGCAGTGAGGCCCAGGTGTCACAGCCGCTTCCGTTCAGCGAGGAAGGCCGGACTGCCGTGGTCGAACAAGAAACCGCCGAGACCGAAGAGGAATTGGGACGGGTCCTGCCCTTGGGAGGCACGAGCGCCGCGGAAGTTGCCGAAGGATTGAATCGCCTAAAAGTCACTCCGCGCGACATGATCACAATTTTTCAGGCATTGCGTGAGGCCGGTGTGATGGACGCCGACCTCGAGATCATGTAGGAGCACGGACGATGGATCCCATCAGCGCAGTCACACCGCCGAAAGGTTTCGATAATCTCGAAACCTTTCGCGCGGAGCGTTCGGATCGCGCGTATAAGGCCTTCGAGGCGATGTTCCTGCAGGAGTTGCTGAAGGAAATGCGCAAGACCGTGCCGGACGAAGGGATGTTTCCCAAGAGCCCGGCGAGGAAGCAATACGAAGAAATGCTCGATGGCGTGATGGCGCAAAAGATGGCCGACAGCGGCCAGTTGGGAATTGCAAAGCATTTGCAGGCCGAAGCCAAGCGCCAGGAGGAAAGTATGGCCCTTCTGACCGAACGGGCCCTGCAACGGCAGGCTCTGGAAGGGCTTAAGGCCGGGTCCAGTTCTGCCGATAACCTAAAAAGCCTTGGGATGGGGGAGTGAACGATGAGTCTGTTGTCCGCGATACTTCCGGTCAAGGCCGCATTAGGCGCCGTTTCGATGATTGCACGGGCTGTGCGGCCCGGCCCCAATGCCGACTTCTCCGCTGCACTGCATGAATCGATCGGGGAACGCTTCAAAAACCGTTGGGATTCGGATAAAAACGGCACGGTTTCGCCTGACGAATTTCCGGGGAAGCCCGAGCTTTTTGCGCAATGGGATCGAAATACGGATGGCTCCATTTCCGCCGCCGAGGCCCACCTCGCGCTGACGAAACTCGCAGAGTCGCGCCGTGCGCACGCGGCGGCCGACGAAAGCTGGGCGCTGTACGACTCTGATCGCAGTGGCGGCCTGACGGCCACGGAAACGGGTCTTCCCAAAAATGAGTTCGGTGCGCTCGACACCAATAGTGATGGTCAACTGAATCGCAATGAATGGTTCGCCGCGCGCGGCCTGACCGAGTCCGGATCGATCCGATGAGTCCCGTGAATTCAGCATCACCCAAGGCCGAGCATGGCCCGAATGAAGTTCGCCTGCTCGAAGCCTGCTGCGTGCAGCTCGAGAAAGAACTTAATCGCCAGACGCGCGTGCTGGAGGTTTGCAAGGAACAGGGGCGCGCGGCGCGCGCACGCGACATCGAATCGCTCGATCAGGCAACTCGTTCGCTCGCGACGCTCATTCAGGACGGAATCCGTTCCGAAGGCGAGCGCATGGCGCTTACCGCGCGCCTGGCGGCGCTGTTCGGCATGACGCCGGCAGAATTCCGGCTGAGCGCGCTGATCAATCGCGCGCCGGAGCCGTGGCACGGCCGCCTTACGCGGTCGCAGTCGGCGCTAAAGGAAACCCTCGCGGCCACGCGCCGCCTGGTTGATGCCAACGGGCGCTACCTGCGCGACGGCGCGCGAACGGCGGACCGGATTCTGGCCGAAGTATTTGGCGCGGCGACCCGCGCCGAGGCCTATGACGCTGAAGGCCGCCAGCCCGGTCGCGGGGACGGTGTTCCCGCAGTGTTGAACGTGGCCGGGTAGACAAGGAGGTTTTGTGATCGTAACTCGCGTCACTCCGAGCCTGATTGCGCAGCGGACGCTCCGGGACATCAATGCACAGCTCGGCCGCATCGCCGGCCTCCAGGAACAGCTCTCGACCGGTGCGCGCGTAAACCGCCCGTCCGACGATCCCATTGACGCACGCCGTGCGATCAACGTCCGTGTGTTGCTCCAGAAGAATGAACAGTTCATCGCCAACATCGACGACCTTCAGCCGCAACTGGCCGATGGGGAAGCCGCGTTGCAGGGCATCGTGAGTATTTTCCAGCGCGCGCTCGAACTGACGACCCAGGCGGCCAACGGCACGAACGGGCAGGAACAGCTCGACGCGATCGCGCTGGAGATCGATGGTCTGCTCGAAAGCGCCCTCACCGCCTCGAATACGCGAACAAACGGCCGCACAATTTTCTCCGGCACGCGCACGCTCGAAGACGCCTTCACGGCCACGCGCGTCGGCGGAGAGATTACGGCGGTGACGTATCAGGGGAATGATCAGGTTATCTCCGTGGACATTTCGGACGGCGCACAAGTAGGTGCGAACATCCCGGGATCAGTCGCGTTCCAGGAGACTGTCGATATTTTTACCGTGCTGATCGGCATCCGCGACGACATGCGTGCGGGCAATCAGGCGAACCTGAGTGCTGTGCGTATTGACCAGATTTCCGCTGCCATGGATCAGTCGCTCGGCGGCCTGGCCCGCATTGGTGCCATCTCGAATCGCTTGGATCGCACCTCGAATGCCCTGCAAGACGGCAATGTGCAGCTCAAGGCCCTGCTCTCCGACAAGATCGACGCTGACTTCGCAGACACGGTCCTGAACCTGAACGTCGCGCAGAACGCTTATGAGGCGGCCCTGAGCGCGGCAGGCCGGATTTTGCAGACAAGTCTGCTCGACTTCATCCGCTAAAGCCTGCACCCCTAACACGCTCCACCTCCGACTTGCTATACTTTCGGCGTTAGAGGAACGGGTCATTTCCGGGGGAGCTTCCAAAATGCAGCGCTGGATACTTGTTGGTTTGTGCGTGTTTGCGGCGGGGTGCGGATCGACGGGCGACAAGGTATTGCAGGACTTCGGCATCAAGGATCGGCCCGAGGACTACGTGTCGGGCGCGGACAAGGTGATGGCAAAGTTGCCGGATGTCGCCAAGGTCGAAATAGATCGCATGAATGCGGCGCAACGCCGCGGCCAGATTCTGTATGACAAGGGCGAAAACAACAGTCTGAACGGCGCGTATTACAAGCGCACGAAGGTGTACGAGAGTTCTCATCCGCTCGACGCGAATGCATCAACCCGCACATCGCAGAACAATCCCGTCACCTTCATCGGCTACATCGAATACTCCTTCCAGTACTATGAGAGCTCCCGCCGTTCGAACCGGGTTGAAGCGGAAAGCGAAACCGCCGATATCCCCACGGGCGATCGCGGCAGCGAAACCTACCGGTATCGCTTTGATTCCGCATCGACCTGGAACGGCGTTAAAGGCGAGCGCTACAGCGAGTAAAAGGTCGCTGACATTCGAGCGCTGACGAGGCCCTTGGCCGCGCAGAGGATGGATTTTCTTACTGCGTTCGGTCTGCTATACTCCACCGAACCACAACCTATTGTGGCGACGTGCCAGCACGTCGCATGGGGGAGTACTTGAACGGACTGCGTCGTAGAGTCCATTTCGTCGGCGTCGGGGGCATCGGAATGAGCGGCCTCGCCGAGATTCTGCTGAATCTCGGCTATGAAGTTTCCGGTAGTGACTTGCACGCTTCAGAAATTACCACGCGGCTTGAAGCCTATGGCCTGAAATTTCGCGAAGGTCACGAGGCTTCGCAAATCGGCCACGCGGAGATCGTCGTCGTTTCCGCGGCAGTCACCGATGACAATCCCGAAGTGGTCGAAGCGCGCCGCCGCGGATTGCCCGTGGTCCATCGCGCGGAGTTGCTCGCGGACCTTCTGCGGCTGAAGCCGAATGCCGTCGTCGTCGGCGGCAGCCACGGCAAGACGACGACCACGTCCATGATTTCGTCCATCCTCGATCACGCGAACCTCGGCGCGACGACGATCGTCGGCGGCATCCTTCACCGAAGCGGGACGAATGCTCGTTGGGGCACAGGCGACTACATCGTCGCAGAGTCCGACGAACACGACGGATCTTTTTTGCGATTGCATCCGACGATTGCTGTCGTCACCAACATCGACGCCGAGCATCTCGAATATTACGGCACGCTTGATCAGATTCAGCGCGCATTCGTTGACTTCTGCAACGGCGTTCCTTTTTACGGTTTCTCGATCATGTGTCTGGACGATGCAAACACTCGTGAAGTGATTCCGCGCATTCAAAGCTCGGTGATCACGTATGGCTTTTCAGACGGTGTGTCGTTGCAAGCGTCAAAGGCGGAGTTATTGGGAGACACCTCCCGCGGTACCGTTGCACAGCGCCTGGATCGGCTGCGCACGCGGTTTGACGTGCACGCCCACGACGAGCGCCTGCCCTTTCCTGCCCGGCACGGGCGCCTCGAAATCCATGCATTGGGCGACGATAACGTGCGAAATGCCCTGGCGGCCTGCGCGGTGGGCTTGTGCCTGGGCCTGAGTTTTGGGGTCATTGCGGACGGTCTTCGCGATTTCCGGGGCGTCCGCCGCCGCTTGCAATTGTGCGGCGAGGCGGGAGGCGTCACTGTGGTGGAGGACTACGCACACCACCCCACCGAAATTGCGAGCACGCTGCGCGCCGCGCGGCTGCTGAATCCCGGACGTATCCTTGTTGTATTCCAGCCGCACCTGTACACGCGGACAAAATTTTTCAGTCGTGAATTCGGCGAAGCGCTGGCCGCGGCGGACCTCGCATTGGTCACAGACATCTACGGTTCGCGCGAAGCGCCGATGCCGGGCGTGGATGCCGGTTTGATCGTGGACTCCGCGCGAGCGTCTGGGCACACCCATGTCGAGTTGTTGCGCGACAAGCAACGCGTGCCGGAATTTCTCGCACGCGAAGTCCGCTCCGGCGATCTCGTAGTGCTTCTTGGTGCTGGCAATATCAACCAACTGGCCACGCCGTTGCTCGCCACCTTCGAGGGACGCGCATGATCGCGCGACGCAGCGCCATCCCGCGGCGCAAACCGGTTACGCGGCGCCGCCGGGCCGTGCGCGTGTTTGAGGCTGCGATATGCCTGGCCGTTCTCGGCGGGTTCGGATATGCCTTCGTGCAATACGCGCAAGGCTCAAGCGATTTCCGTGTGCGTCGCGTCGCGATAGACGGGCTGCATTACCTGGATGAACAGACCGTGCTCGCCGCGTCGGGCATCGGGCCAGACGGCAACGTATTCGCCTTCGACGAAGTCGCGGTAAAAGCCGGTGTCGAGAAACTGCCCTACGTCGAGCGTTGTGACGTGGCGCGCGTCTTTCCGGATACCGTGCGGGTGACCGTCCACGAGCGCGTGCCGGCCGCGAGCCTCCACATCGGCCGGCGCGCCTACGAAATCGATCGGCATGGGGTCATCCTGCGCGAATACGCGCCAAAAGAAATGCCGATGGACCCTTTCATTACCGAGGCGCCGGGCGTGGAGTTCGTCCGGCCCGGAGACACCATCGAGGAGCCGGCCCTGCGTACGGCGCTCGCCATTTGGGACCGTCTCACGGCGAGCCCAATTGCAAGCGAGCTTCGAGTGTCGGAACTGGCGGCATTGCGCGGGGACGACGTCCGCATGTATTGCGCAGGTGTGGACTACGAATTGCGGTGGGGTGGGGAAGACATCGACGAAATGACCAAGCGCCTCGAAGTGCTCTGGCGGAAATTCGACGGGGAATTGCCCTGCCTCGAATACGTCGATCTGCGCTTTGGCGCGGACGTGGCGTGTAAATAGTTCGTCACACCACGGACTCTCGCGCTTGCGGCGGTTTGGCCAGTATGAGCGCGATCAATCGAGCGGTTATTACGGCCGTCGCGAGAAGAACGATCGTGCCAACGTACGCCCAATAGATCCACGGCCTGAACCCTTCAGCGAGACCCCGAACAAGCTCCATAAAAACCAGCATGATCTGTTGCGCGAAAACAATCACGACCCACCAGCGCAGGCGCATTCGGCAACTATGCTCGCTCCACGACCCTCGGTACCACGTCGCGAGCACATCGACAAGGCCAGCTACAAAGATCCAAACGGCGTATGGCGACAATCGATAACTGAACCAGGCAAATCGGATTAAGTCGGACTTCGGCACGTACGAAATGGATAGAGGAAGTGTCGCCAGTAGGCCGAACAACATGCCAAGAGCCGGCCAAATGACAAGTTGCAGATTATTAAAGCGACGCGTTCGATCCCTGACGGAATTCGATACTGCCATACGATGAAAACCGATTTCGGATATGCAAGCGAGGATCAACGTGAGCGATATCGGCGCCAGCATCAAGGCGGCCCAGGCAATGATGACCTTGCCGAGTTCGCCACCGAACCAGGAGATCGCGGTTGCAAGAAGCAACAATCCTAGAGAGGTCTTTGCGTAGAAAATTGCGATTGATAACGGATTGCCAGTTTTCGTTGTTCGGGATAACGCTGGATTGTCAGACATGTGTAAGGTTATTGAAGAAACGCCCAAACAGTGTATGTCTGTAGCGTGACAGAGTGACTTCAGCGAGTCAAAATGGAGTCGATCCTTACTCCATCTTGTACGTTCAATGGCTCAGTGCTACCATAAAGCTCCGCACCGGGGGGTGCGGCCGTAGTTCTAGGGGACCTTATTCTTCTGCTCGGGGGAGCGCATTATGAATACCGGCATGTCCAATGAATTTGTCACGTTCGATCAGCGCGCGGTAATCAAAGTCTGTGGCGTGGGCGGCGGCGGCGGTAACGCTGTTACGCGGATGATCGAAGAAGGTTTGCAGGACGTCGAGTTCATCGCCGTCAATACCGATGCCCAGGCGCTCAAGCGATCGCCCGCGCCGTGCCGCGTGCAGATCGGATCTGGACTCACCGGCGGCCTCGGTTCCGGCGCGCAGCCGGGCATGGGCCGCAAGGCGGCGGAAGAAGATCGCGAGCGCATCTCCGACGTCATCATCGGCGCGGACATGGTCTTCGTGACCTGCGGCCTCGGCGGCGGCACGGGGACGGGCGCCGCGCCGATCGTTGCGGAGATTGCGCGCAACTCCGGCGCACTCACTGTGGCCATTGCGACGCTACCCTTCGACTTTGAAGGCGCCGAGCGCATGGACAACGCGCTCAAGGGTCTCGCGGAACTCCAGGAAAACGTCGACACGATCATCGTGATTCCGAACGATCGCGTTGCGAAACTTTGTCAAGACGGCATTTCGCTGCTTCACGCGTTTCGCCGCGCCGACGAAGTACTGCACAACGGCGTGCGCGCGATTTCTGAATTGATCACCGTCCCCGGACTCATCAACCTCGACTTCGCCGACGTGCGCACGATTATGCAGTCGCGCGGACGCGCGCTGATGGGGATCGGCGTGGCGGAAGGCGAAGACCGCGCCGTGCGCGCAGCAAACGAGGCCATCGTGTGTCCGCTGCTTGAACAGTCGAACATCGAAGGCGCAATGGGCGTCATTGTGAATGTGAAAGCGGGCTGCGACATCCGCATGCGCGAAGTGCAAGATGCGGTGACGACGGTCCAGCGTGCAGCGCATCCGAAGTCGAACATCATTTTCGGCGCCGTCGTCGAAGAGTCTGAGCGCCCCGACCTCCAGGTGACGGTAATCGCGGCAGGCTTCGACGCGGAGATTCAGCGCAATGCGCCCGATCTCTCGCAGGATCGGCCCGCACCGCACATTATTCGGCTGAAGACGGCGGAACAGGCCCGTCCGCAGTCCGAATCGGAGCCCGCGGCGGCGATTTCGGCGGAAGGCAAGGGTCAGGTAGAATACCTCTTTCCGCAGGACGAGCCGGATTCTCGGCCGCTCGGCAAAGTCGAGCCGGATGAGGATATGGGCATCCCGGCGTTCATGCGCAGGAGACGCCGCACACCGTGAGCATTTCGCGAGACGATTTCCTCAAGATTCTCCAGCGCGCGATCCAAAAAGACGCATCCGACATCCATATCAAAACCGGCCACGCGCCCTACTATCGCGTAGACGGCATCATGGAGTCGCAGGGCGGACCCGCGCTGCAGGCGGAAGACCTCGACTCGATCTCGCGTATTCTCTGCAATGAGGAGCAGATTCGGTTCTTTGGCAAGAAAGGTGAGCTCGACTTCGCCTTCACCGAGAAAGGCGTAGGCCGCTTCCGCACCAACATCTTCCGACAACGCGGCACGATTTCGCTCGTCATGCGCCGCATCAAGACGAAAATTCTGACCTGGGAACAGCTCAACCTGCCCCGCGCCGGCCTGAAGATGACCGAATTGGTGCGCGGCATGGCGCTGGTCACCGGCACGACGGGATCCGGCAAATCGACGGCACTGGCCGCACTGATTGACTCCATCAACGAACGCCGCCGCTGTCACATCGTAACGATCGAGGATCCGATCGAGTTCGTACATCAAGATAAGCGCTCGGTGGTCAACCAGCGCGAAGTGACCATCGACACCCACGATTTCACCACCGCGCTCAAGGCCGTGATGCGACAAGATCCCGACGTGATTCTCGTGGGCGAAATGCGCGACCACGAGACCTTCCAGGCCGTGATGTCCGCCTCAGAAACGGGCCACTTGGTCTTTAGCACTTTGCACACGACCAACGTAAAACAGACCATCGACCGCATTATTGACCTTTTCCCATCCACCCAGCAGAGCCAGATCCTGTCCCAGTTGGCGAATAACCTCCGCGCCGTCATGTGTATGCGGCTGCTGCCGCGGGCCGATAAGACCGGCCGCGTGCCCTGTGTCGAATTGATGCTGGTGAACCATTCCATCCGCAAGCTGATTAAGGACGGCCGGAGCGTGCAGCTGAGCTCGGCCATCCAGCAGGGCCGGGAAGAGGGCATGCAGACCTTCAACGACAGCCTGTATACCCTTATCAAAACCGGCCTGATTACCCACGAAGAAGGCATGAACAGTTCCGAGAACCCGGAAGAACTCAATATGCAGCTACAGGGAATCCGACTAAGTTCCGCTGGCGGGGGTATTCTGGGCTGAACCGCGCCCAGAATCGTGCAACCTCCAATGGCTGAGGGGGATCAAAAGGAAAGCAGCGGCCCGTGGTTTGTCGGGTCGGTGGGAGTCGGTATGTTGTTTCAGAAGTGTTCCGCGATGTTTCGTATTCTTTCGATCGCCGTAATTGCTTTATTTTTAGGATGTTCCTGCCCCGCGGCTGCACAAAATGCCGAGGCGGCCACAAGCACACCCGCGCCGGTAGTTTCAGTAGAGCCCATCGCCGCGCCGCCTGTCGATGTCGCAGGTTCTATCACCCCGGTACAAAAACAGCTCACGCTGCAAGTGCTCATCGAGCAGGGCGGTCCCATCCTCTGGGTCATTATCGGGCTGGGCTTTCTGGCTTTGGTGCTGGCTTTCTATCTGCTCGCAACCGTCAGCCCTCGCAGAGAGGCGCCCGTGAAACTCCTGCGCCGCGTGTCCAACCTCGTGCGCTCGGGGGACATCTCCGGCGCATTAATGCTGTGCGAGAACCGGGACGAACTGGCTGCGCGCGTGATTGGGGCCGGTTTGAGGATGGCGGACCAGGAACGGTTCATTATCCAGGAGGCCATGGAAGGCGAGGGCGCCCGCGGGGCCACTGAGCTCTGGCAGCGGATTTCGTACCTGAACAACGTCGGCGTGGTCGCGCCGCTACTCGGTCTGCTCGGCACGGTCTGGGGCATGATTGGCGCGTTTAACACCATTGCCTTCGATAACGCCCAGGTCAAAGGCATCGTCGTCGCGTACTACGTCTCGATGGCCATGATCACGACGGCCGGCGGCCTTATCGTGGCGATTCCTGCGTTGCTGGTGTACTACTTCCTGCGCGGGCGCGTCGTTCGCGTGGTGGCCCATGTGGAAACGCAGGCGGCTGAATTCGTCGAGCTGCTGACGCGGAACCGCCCGCGATGAAGTTCGGACGCCTGCCAATCGATCAGCCGGAAGACGTCCCCCTCGCGCCGCTGATCGACATCGTATTCCTCACGCTAATTTTCTTCATGCTGACTTCGGTGTATTCCAATATGGAGAGCGAGATCGGGATTACATTGCCGACCGCGACCACAGCGGCCACCAGTGACCGCACGCAAGGCGAGATATACATCAACATCCGCCCGGACGGCGCGATCGTGATTAACGAGCGCGAAGTGCCGCTGAACGAGTTGCAGGAAATCCTCAACCGCGTGGCAACGTATTTCCCGGGCGGCTCCGTGATTATCCGCGGCGATCGCCAGTCGGTCCTGGGTCGATCCATTGCCGTCCTCGACGCGTGCCGGCGTGCGGACATACAAAATGTTTCCTTCGCGGCCGTGCCCCCCGAGGAACCGCCTGCGGAGCAATAACATGCGCGTCCGTTGTCTCGCGAGCAGCCTATTTTGCCTGGCCGCGATCTGCGCATTCGCCGACGAACAGGCGCAGTTCGATTTTGCGAACGGCCTCTTCGCGCGAGGCTTCAACACGGAGGCCGCCGCCGAGTACCGCAGCTACCTCAAGCAATTCCCTGAAGGCGCACACCGACCGGAGGCGTTCTACCGGCTCGGCGAGAGCGAATTCGCGCTCGGCCATTTCGCACCGGCGATCGAAGCCTTCGATGAACTCCTGAAGGCTTTTCCGCAGCACATACTCGCCCCGACTGCGCAAGGCCGTAAAGGCGTTGCGTTGTACCAGATGGGCAAGCTCGATGATGCCGTCGCGATCCTCGGTCCTGTTGCCGGCGCGGAAGCCGCGCCCGAAGTGCGAGCAGGCGCGCTCTATTTTCTCGGCAAGGCACATTTTGACGCCAAACGCGTCCCCGAAGCCTCTGCCTCTTTTACAACGCTAATCGACACGTTGAAAGACAGCCCCTATGCGCCGCTGGCGCGGTATCAGCTTGCGTTCGTTTTTCTCGCGCAGGGAAATATCGAGCAGGCGGCAGTGACTTTTTCGGAACTAGCCTCCGTCTCGAGTGCGACGGAGGAATTGCGCCGGGAAGCGCGTTTTCGCGCAGCGGAAGCCTATGACAAGCTGGGCTGGCATGACGCCGCCGTGCGCGCATACGAACAGGTACAGGCAGAGTTTCCGAATACCGAGCACGCGGACCGCGCGGTATTTGGCCACGCCTGGTCCTTGTACCACGCCGCACGCTACGACGACGCGGCCGCGGTGGCGAGCAAACTCCTCAAAGCGAAACCGGACTCGCCGCAGGCGCCGGGCCTGCACTACCTCATGGGCAATTGTTTCCAGCAGACCGCCAAGACCGCCGAAGCCCTGGCCGAATTCCAGCGCGTGCAGAAGTCGTACGCCGATTCCGAATATGCCGCGCGCGCGCAATACAAGGAAGGTTATCTCCACTACTCGGATTCCGAATTTGAGCCGGCCCGTGTGTCGCTTGAAGCCTTCCTCGCGCGGAAACTGAATACTGGGCTGGAAGCGGACGCGCGTCACCTGCTCGGCATGATTGCGTACGGGGCCGCGCAGTATGAGCCGGCGCTTCAGTACTTCCAGCAATCGCTCGAAGCGCAACCGCCCGGGACCTATCGCGCGGATTCCGCCTGGCAGGCCGCGCAAACACTCTATGACCTTGCGCGCTTCGCCGAGGCGCGGGACCGATTTATCGGATTTACCACCGAATACGCAGCAGATTCTCGTTTGTCTTTAGGCCTGATGCGCGCGGGCGATTCGGCTTTCCAGTTAAAAGAGTTTCCCGCCGCGGACGGTTTTTACGCGCAGGCCATCGAGAAGTCGACCGGCGAATCGCGCGGCGAGGCGCTCTACCGGCTCGCCGTCGCGCGGCATAACGCGGGGCAGGGGCCGCAAAGCGTCGCGGCCTTCGAGCAACTCCTCGCGGAGTTTCCAGCCGGGCCGCATACGGCCGAGGCACATTTGCGCGCGGGGCAGTACTGGCTGGCGACGGGCGCAGAGCCACTCAAAGCGATTCCACATTTCGAAGCGGCGCTGACCGCGGAACCCGAGGGCGCCTTCGCCGGCGACCTCACGAAAGGCCTCGCGCTCGCGCGCTACGATGCCAAGGATCTCGATGGCGCCGCGCAAACCTTCGTGCAGCTCATTCGCAAGTGGCCGGCGGTGACCCTGAACGAAAGCACCTACGCGTGGGCAGGGCAATATCTGTATGACAAGCAGGTCTGGGCGGATGCGGCGGTGTCGCTCCAGGCACTGCTCGACCACGTGCCGGAGTATCCCGATCGTCCCCGGGTCGCCTTCAAGATTGCCGAATGCGCGGAGCGCGCGGAACAACTCGACGATGCGCTCGCGAAGTATGATGCCCTCGTCGCGATGGATCCGAACAGCGCCGTCGCTGCGGAGGCGCGTTTCCGGCAAGCCGGTATCCAGGAAAAGAAGAACAACACCGACGGCGCGATCGAACTATATCTGCAGGCCGCGGACTCCGCCGGCAATGGGGATGTCGGCGCACGGGCGCGTTTCCGGCTAGGTGAACTGCGCGCGGGGCAGGGCCAGTTTCAGGAGGCCGCCAAGCAATACATGCGCGTGGCGATTTTGTACCTGCACCCTCAGCTCGCGCCCGAGGCGTTGTTTCGTGCGGGGCAATGCTTCGAGCAGGGGGCGGAGCGCGATCAGGCGCTCAAGGCCTATGAGGAAGTCATCAAGGAGTATCCCGACAGCGAACAGGCGGCCAAGGCGAAGCAGCGCCTGGCTGAACTCGCCGCATGATGTACCGCCGCTTCGTATTCACTGTGAGCGTACTCCTGAGTTCGGCAGTGTACGCCGTGTTGTTCGCATTTGCATCGGAGATATTTCTGTTTCCGGCGGATGCGGCGGGGCTTCCCCGCGAGTTGCCCAAACCCCTGCGGGTCATGCTGTACAACGGCCCCATGCCGGAAGCGCCATCCCCGGAGCCCAAACCCGATCAATCGCTGGCATCGCGGCCCGGCTCTGTGCGCGATTTGATATTGCTGGAGACAAAGGAACTCCCCATCGCGGATCCAGCGCAGAGTACGAGCACACCGGAATCTCTCGCTGAACTTGGTGGCGAGCAAACATTAGCTATCGCCTCAGTGACTGCATCGCCGCTAACGCCCGTGGCCGAGGCGCTCGCGCGCGAGCACGATCTCGCGCGGAACGACGCCTTGCTCGGTGGTATCGAAGCGCGGCTCGTGGCGATTCCGGAAGGCGGCGCACGCAAGAATATCGAAGTGGCGCGGCGCTTTGTTTCCGAAAATGACATGCGCCTCATCGCGCAAGGTGACCAGCCCGCGCTCACGGATGGCAGTGGGGTTCCCTCGTCGCTCGCGTTGCCTGCGGGACCCGCGCCGGGTGTGGCTGCGGCTTCGACACCTCAAGCCTCTGGGGAACAGATTGCGGCGACACCTCCGGCAGAGATGCCGGCCTTGGGCCTGCTGGATCCGCCTGCGGGAAAGCCAAGTCCAGCGGTACCCGGTTTAGCCGACGAAACGGTGATGGCCCGCGAGTCACTCGTGAACGAAGTGCGCGGCGCGAACCAGTTCGGCGCGATGGAGGGCATGGTGCATGTCGAGACATCGACCTACGTCGATCCGGGCACGCGCGAAGGCTATTTCCGGCTGCGAATCATTCCGCGCGACGATGCGAAGATCGCGCCCTTGCCGCGCGACGTCACCTTTGTCGTGGATGCGTCGAACAGTATCGTGCAGCGCAAACTCGATCTGACCGTGCGCGGCGTCTCCGATTGCCTCGCGTTGCTGCGGCCAGAGGATCGGTTCAATATCGTCATCTTCCGTGACAATCCGAAGTCGTTTCACAGCGAGCCGGTGCCCGCGAACGCGCAAAATATATCCGAGGCGAAGGCCTTCCTCGCGGGATCGCAGTCCAGCGGGAGCACAGACGTATACGGCGCCGTGGTGCCGGTGCTCGCGCAGCCGCCGCGCGCAGGGAGCCCCGGCCTCGTGTTCGTGGTGTCCGACGGCCGCCCAACCACGGGAAATCTCGAGGGCCGCGATCTCATCCGTGGACTCTCTGAGCAGAACCGCATGGGTAATACGGTGTTCACTTTCGGCGGCGGCAATACGGTGAACCGGTATCTCATGGATTTGCTCGCCTACCGCAATCGCGGCGAGAGCCGGGTCGCGGATCGTATCGAGGATGTCGACGACGAACTGCCCAAGTTCTTCCGCCGTGTGCAGGACGCATTGCTGGTGGATCTTCATGCGGACTATGGCACCGTGGACGAATCCAGCGTGTTCCCGCAGGCGCTGCCGGATTTCTACCGCGGGCGTGTAGTGACCGTATACGGGAAATTTAAGCCCGGCTCGGACAAGGACATCGCCCTGCGTTTGCAGGGTCTGGCAGGCAAGGAGAAAAAGGAGATCGTCGTAAGAACCGATTTCGCGACGGCCGAGAAAGGCACGCGCGATATCGCCGAGGGCTGGGCCTTTGAGAAGACCTATCACCTCATCGGCGAAATCACCGCCGTGGGCGAGACCCAGGAAATCATGGGTGAAATACGGCGGCTCTCAAATGAGTTTGGGGTCGAGACCAGCTACTCGCCTTGAAGACTATCGCGTCGCCTGCACCATCTCCGGCGTGCGCACCGCGGCGTAGATATCCGCCGCTCTGGATGCGTCCATGCTCAAAATCTCAAGCGCAGTCTGAGAGTTGTCGAACACCGTCTCATCCGGCCCGAGCCCCATGCGGTGCGCGTCGGTCATCGCGGCCGCAAGCGCCGTGATAGCCGTGGCGCTGCGGTGCTCACTGGCGAACTGCGGCCGGTGGTGGAATCGGATGGCGGTGGAGAGGTCGTCCGGCAGGTTCCAATGCACGGCGAGGATATGGCCGGCTTCGGGATGACCAATGCCGAGTTCGGCTTCCTCGGCCTCCGCGAGATCCGGGCCGGCGAGCGACTGGTCGAGCTTCGCGTAGCGCGCCGGAACGGCCTGGGAGAGGGCATAGCGCCCAATATCGCTGAGCAGCCCGGCGGTAAACACAGCAGGATTGCGTCCCTGGCCGCAGGCCGCGGCGATTTTGCGCGCGGCGCCCGCGCAGAACATCGAGGTGCGCCAGTACTGTTCGTGATCAAAACCTTTGCTCTGGGCGGTCGTGTCGAGCACTGCAGACGACAGCACGGCCATATACGTCTCGCGCAGGCCCAGCAGCGTGATCGCGCCTTGGATATTGTTCACGCGGCTGAGGAAACCGTAGGCTGCCGAATTAGCCAGTTGCAGCAGACGTGCGGCTATCGGCGGGTCCTGCTGCACAATCTCGGCGATGTCCTTGAGCAGCGTGTCCGGATCGGCCATCGCCTCCTGCACGTGCTGCACCGTCTGCGGCAGCGTGGGGAGGCTTTCAATCTGCCGCACCATCTGGACGACATTCTCTATCTTGAGTCCCGTGGCGATGCGCTCGTGCAAGGCCTCGGCCGACAAGGTGGGCAACGCCGACTCGCCATCGGCCGGGTAGTATTGGCGAATGGCGCGGCGAATATCGGAGGCATGGCAAAGCAGCGCAGAAACGCGCAGGCCCGTTTTTTGTTCCAGTATCTGAATCGTGCCCAGATCGATTGGGAACGACATCGCGACCGTCAGGCAGTTTCCCATCTTGTCGATCGGAAAAATCTCGTGCTTGAGTGCGAACTCACGCGGCACCAGCGCCGAGAGATCAGAGGGTACTGTGTAATGTTCGAGGTTGATGCTCGCGATGCCGCCGCGCGAAGCGAGAAATTTGCACACCGTGTCGAGGTCGATATGCCCAAGCTGGACCAAAATCTCGACGGTTTTCCCGCCGCGGGTCCGCTGTATGTCGAGCGCTTCCTGCAGTTCGTGAGGTTCGATAAGACCCTCGTCGATCAGCATGCGGCCGATGCGTTTGGGCTCCCGAAGAGAAGCCTCCATGGATGCGCCGATTGGCATTCCCCACCACCCCCGTATGCGCCGATCCCGCGGCGCTATCCCCTGGGCCCGCGAAATCCTGCGAACCGCCCCTGTGCACGATAGTATAGCCTACGCCCGAAACGCACGCGGGCACACCACTCACCACACTAGGTTTATCGGCAGATCCGGGTCCAGACTTAACCTATTCGAGACGGCTGAAAACCTCGAATAGCCGCGCGGTTACGATGTGGATGGGCGCCTTGACGTTGGGGTATTTCTCGAAATCGACGTGGCCGTCGAGGTACAGCACATTCGAGCCCCCCGGCACGTGGTTGAAGTCCGAGGCAACCGTCGCGACAAGGTCGAATGAGACGAATACGGAGCTTTGCGCCCTAGAACTTGCGCCTGGGTTGTTGATGTCGGTAATCAGCGCGCGTTCAATTCCCTCGCGCAGACGGTACACCGTGTCCGATTCCCCGTTGCCGAGATAGGCCGTGCCCCCGGTCGGATCGGCTAGGTTCTGCACGTCCATGTCGAAGGAGTTCGTAATGCAGGTGGCATCCAACGGCATTATGCAGGTATCGATCATGTTATTTACCGACCATTCGAACACCTGAACGCCTTGCGAAGGACCTCTAGTAGTCGCTAGCACGCTCTGGTTCATCGTCGGAATATTGTTCGCCAACAGCGTGGCGAGGTCAGTCGTGCTGTCCGGATGCTGCACAGTGCCGAGTGGTTCCGGGAACAACTCCATCTTGTCGAAAACCCACCCGGTGTAGATGTAGCTTTCATCGGTCGCGTCCATGAGGCCCATTTCAGCGCCCGCGCCGAACTGATCGTTTGGCAACCCGCCCTCACACGGGACGCTCTCCGGGTAGGTAATGCACGTCGGTTCTTCGGCCTCGCGCAAGCGGTTCTTGGGATCGGACGGGCAAATGAACACGTTTGGATCCGGCAAGTACTCAGGATAGACCGCCGGGATTCGCGGGGAGAGTTCCGTCATCAAATGCTCCGCGATGTTGAATGCGACCGCCCCGGTCGGGTCCTGCCACGCGAAGAAACTGACCGGCGGGAACTGCTCACCCTTGTCCTCATTCGCGTACATCTTCAGCGATAGGCCTATCTGCTTAAGATTATTCGCGCAACTGGCGCGGCGCGCGGCTTCACGGGCCCGTGCGAGCGCCGGCAGCAGAATGGCCGCGAGAATGCCGATGATGGCGATCACCACCAGCAACTCAATAAGCGTAAATCCCCCTTGGCGCTTGGACATGAATTCCTCCCCGGGCCTTGCGGCCCCACCGACCTGAACTAGAATGAGTTCTGTTCGCGAAAGTTTAATGTACGGCGAGGATATTTACAAGCGGATTACTACATTTTGAATGAAAATGACACATCTGGAAAATATTCCGCTGAATCAGATTGCGTGGCGAGACCAACCCGCGCTATGTTGATGCGGTTGTTGATCAAATGAACCAACCCGGAGTGACGAATCGTGCGCAACTTGCGAAATCTAGTGTTTACTATCCTTACCGGTGTATGTGTAATCGGCTTTGCAGTAACGGCATATTCGCAATCTGATTTGGCGGCCAAGGTATTTCCCGCCCAGCCAGATCCGCTGATGGGGAACTACGAAGGCCGTTGGAGCGCATCCGTCGACGTGGATCCCGAAGCCGCGGTGCAGATCATCCCGCTTGGTAGCGATCAATATCAGATCATCCTGAAAGCCAAGCACGACATGCGCTGCCCGCCCAAGCTCGATGTCACCGTAAAAGCGTCGCGCGGTGCGCTCGAGTTCAAAAAGGACAAGTGGTATGGCGTTGTGAAGGATGGAGTGCTCACCGGCGGGAATGGCGACAAGGATAAATTCGAGCTGAAGAAGGTGGAATTGGCGTCGCCGGATCTGGGTAAACAGCCGGTCGATCCATCCAAAGCGATCATTCTCTTCGACGGAAAAAATCTGGATGCATGGCAGGGCGATAAAGGCAAGCCCGCGGCGTGGACTGTACTGCCGGATGGCGTGTTCATGATTAAACCGGGCACGGGAGATATCGAGACCAGGCAAAAGTTCAAGGACTGCCGGCTCCACATCGAATTTCGCTTGCCCTATATGCCGACCGCGCGCGGCCAGCAGCGGGGCAATTCCGGAGTGTTCCTTCAGGGGGTTTACGAAGTGCAGGTGCTCGATACCTTCGGGCTCGAAGGCTACACGGACGAGTGCGGTGGACTGTATAAGCTGTCCGCTCCCCGGGTGAACGCGTGCCGGCCGCCGCTCCAGTGGCAGAGTTACGACATCGAATACCACGCGCCGGTTCACGATGCCGCCGGAAAACGGGTTACGAACGGCCGCATCACGGTTTATCAGAACGGCAAACTCATCCAGAAAGACGAAGAACTCCTCTGGATCACCGGCTGGAAGGAATCTGACCGGATGACGCCAGCTCCCAAAGACGCCGCGCCCATTCGGCTTCAGGACCACGGCAACTATGTACAGTATCGTAATGTCTGGATCGAGCCGTTAGGGTGATATTGCGAAGGAAAGAGCATTTGGCTGTACATCACACCTGACGCATGTTTTTCGTCGCGGCGGATCAAGAGTTAGTCACGGTTGACGACATCACGGTCATCTTGCGGGATTCGCCCAAGTTGGGCAAATCGCCGTGCACCTATTCGAGAGTGTACTGCCGGTAATCACCCGACGCCTCTTCCGCTCAATACGAATACCGCGTTGAACACCCCACAAATGAAACGGGAATGAGAATTGCACTTTCCGGCGAAACCTGCGCTCTGAGATCGCATTGGAAAGGCTTGGCCCGGAATGGTTGGTGGTGTCTTGGTTTGGAACGAAAAGATGAAGCGCGCGATTTCCCCCTTGATTGCCGGCGTGATGGCGATCCTGATCTCCGCTGTTGCTACTGCGCAGATCACGCCCTCGGCTACGGTCCTTCTCAATTCCGACGGCACCACTGACGAGCGCACAGACGAACGCCCGCAGATTGAAACGGATGGCGCGGGCAATTGGGTTGCCGTTTGGGACGTATTCGATGATCCCGGCAGTCCGACCGGGACGGACTTGGACATCTTCACGGCCCGCTCAACGGATGCGGGCCAGACGTGGTCTGCCCCTGTGCCGCTCAATTCAAACGCCACTACAGACGCTGGCGACGATCTACGCCCTGCGCTAACGACCGACGGCGATGGTGTCTGGATCGCAATCTGGTACTCGAACGAAAACCTTGGCGGAGTGACTGGGGGCGACTACGACATTTTCTTTTCGCGTTCAACGAACGCCGGTCAAACCTGGTCCGCGCCGGCTCTGCTGAATATAAACGGGACCACAGACTCCGGTACCGATGAAATTCCCAGGATTGCCAGTGACGGCGCCGGAAACTGGGTCGCCGTTTGGGATTCCAACGAGAGCCTTGACGGGGTCACCGGCTTCGACTACGAGGTCTTCGTATCCACTTCGTCCGACGGCGGTCAGACGTGGAGCGCGCCGGAAGTACTGAACTCCGACGCAGTCGCGGATGAAGCGCACGACATCCGCACAGAAATCGTAACAGACCGGCTGGGCAACTGGGTTGTTGCCTGGGGGTCGAATGCCAATGTCGGCGGCCCGATAGCGGACGACTACGACATCTTTGTTTCACGTTCCACGGACAACGGCGGCACGTGGTCCGTGATGACGCGCCTAGATCCGAACGACCTTACGGACGTTGGCGAAGACGAACGCCCGGCCCTCGCGACAGACGGTCTCGGCAACTGGGTGGCTGCGTGGCACGCGGATGACAACCTGGGCGGCCTGTCCGGTACGGACTCGGACATTTTCGTGTCGCGCTCCACTGACGGCGGTGCCACCTGGACCGCTGAAGCCTTGCTGAATACAAACGGGAACTCAGATACAGGCAATGACGAATTCGTTCGTCTGACCACCGACAGTACCGGCAACTGGATTGCCATCTGGGACAGCAACGAAAACCTTGGTGGTTTAACCGGCACCGATTTCGATATTTTCTATGCTCGCTCGACGAATTTAGGCTTGACCTGGACCGCGCCCGCGCTGTTTAACGCGAGCGGGACTACCGACACCGGCCTCGATTTGGTCGCACAGATTGCCACCGACCGCGCGGGAAACTGGGTCGCGACGTGGGAGTCGAACGACACACTCGGCGGCACCACTGGTACCGATTGGGACATTCTGACCTCGCGGTTCACGCTGAATCCGGGGCTTGCCGCTATCGCCATTACACCTGAAACGACTGGCCCCACCAACGCGGAAACCGTCAGCTTCGACGTCACGTTTAGCCACGACACCCAGAATTTCAACAACGCAGCCGATGTGGTCGTTACGCATTCCGGCACTTCGAACACGGGAGTAACGATCTCCGGCGGCCCACGGATTTATACGGTGCAGGTCAACGGCCTCTTGGGCGAGGGTTCCTTCCGCCTGGCCATATCTACCGCGTCCGACGTGCAAAACCTGTCCGGCGATCCGTTGTTGTACAGCGTCACGAGCGCGCTGGTCACCATCGAACGCGTCCCGCCGACAATCGGGTTGAGCACTGCCTCGCAGGATCCCACGAATATCCCCGTCTTGATCAATGCGGTCTTGTCTGAAGCGAGCACCAATTTCGTGGCGGGCGACGTGACCCCGACCAATGCGACCGTCAGCGGCTTTAGCGGTTCAGGCACTTCGTATTCCTTCTCGATCACGCCCATAACGGACGGCGCCTTTGGTGCCATCGTCAATGCGGGCGCTTTCACCGACGCGATCGGCAACGGGAATATTGCATCGAATTCAATCTCGCGCATCGCGGATCTCACCGGACCGGTCGTGACGCTGAGCAGCGCGGCGAGCGCCTTCGTGAATGGCTCGATCGGCGTCAGTGTGTCGTTGAACGAAGCCAGCACGAACTTCACAGCCGGCGATGTCACTGTGTCGAATGCGACCGTGAGCAATTTCGCGGGCTCCGGTACGTCCTATAGTTTCACGCTGACTCCGGACGCGGAAGGCGCCTTCGGCGCGGTCGTCGAAGCGGGCGACCTCACCGACGCCCTCGGCAACCTCAACTCCGAATCGAATACCCTGGTTCGCACAGCGGACTTCACCGCGCCCGACGCGACACTGTCCAGCGGCGCAGGCGATCCGGTGAACGGCGCGATTTCCGTGAGTGTCTCGTTGACTGAGTCCAGTGCGAATTTCGCCGCGGGCGACGTCACCGTCACGAACGCGACCGTGAGTGGCTTCACGGGTTCCGGCGCGTCCTATAGTTTCACGCTGACTCCCGACGCCGACGGCGCCTTCGATGCCACGATCAACGCAGGGGCGTTCACGGATGCCGCCGGCAATGGCAATAACGTCTCCAACACGCTCGCGCGGACGGCGGATCTCACCGACCCGACCATCGTGCTCAGCAGCGTTGCGGCGAATCCCACCAATGGCGCCATCGTCGTGAGTGCGGATCTTTCCGAAGCCAGTGTTAATTTCGCTTCAGGCGACCTTGTTCCGACCAACGCGGCGGTGAGCGGATTCAGTGGTTCGGGTGACTCCTATTCGTTTACCTTGACGCCGACCACCGATGGCTCGTTTAGCGTGGCCGTCGATGCCGACAGCTTCACCGACGAAGCCGCAAACGGAAATACCGCATCGAATGTCTACTCAAACACGGCGGACCTGACAAGCCCGACCGCGAGCCTGACCAGTGCCGCGGCCGATCCAGTCAACGGCGCGATCACGGTGGAAATCGATCTCTCGGAGGCCAGCACGGATTTCGATGATGGCGATCTGTCCCTTACAAACGCGACGCTGAGCGACTTCACCGGCTCTGGCGACTCGTACTCGTTTACCTTGACCCCGGATGCCGAAGGCGCGTTCACCGCGTCCGTGCCCGCTGGTACCTTTACGGATCCAGTCGGCAATGCGAATACCGTCTCCAACACTTTCACGCGCACGGCGGATCTCACGGCGCCGACCGTCCTCATGTCGTCGACGGCTCCCAATCCGACCAATGAAGCTCCGATCTCCGTCACGGTCACGTTCAGCGAACCAGTGACGGGATTTGCCGAAGCGGACATCTCCGCGGGCAACGCAACGATTTCCGACTTCGCAGGCTCAGGCGATAGCTATACCTTCGACCTGACGCCCTCTGGCGAAGGCGCCGTCACGGCCGACATTGCCGCCACGGTCGCCATCGACGCCGCGGGCAACGCGAACACAACCGCGCCGCAGTTCAGCCGGACCTACGACTCCGTTCTGCCGGGTGTGAGCATGTCGTCTGTCGCGTCGGATCCGACGAACACCAGCCCGATCTCGGTGACAGTGACCTTTGACGAACCGGTGACCGGCTTCGTCGTGGGCGACATCCTGGCCGCCAACGCGAACGTCTCCAACTTCGCGGGTTCAGGCGCGAGCTACAGCTTCGATCTCGCGCCCATCGCCGATGGCGCCGTGACGGCGGACATCGAGCCGGCAGTCGCCGTTGATGCGGCGGGCAACGCCAACACGGCCGCCACACAGTTCAGCCGCACCTACGACTCAACAGCGCCCACCGCAGTGCTGTCGAGCAGCTCCGGTGACCCGGTAAACGGCGCGATCAGCGTCGATGTAGCGCTCTCCGAATCCAGCGTGAATTTCGGCTCGGATGATATTACAGTTACAAATGGCACGCTGAGTGACTTCGCCGGATCGGGCCAGTCCTACAGCTTTACCTTGACCCCTGACGCTGAAGGCGCCTTCAGCGCATCGGTCGACGCAGGCGCGTTCACGGACGCTGCGGGCAACACAAACTCGGCCTCCAATACGCTGACGCGTACCGCAGATTTCACATCGCCAACGGCGACCCTCTCCAGCGCCGCCGGCAGCTCAGTGAACGCGGCGATTGCGGTCAGCGTTGCATTGTCTGATCCGAGTACTGATTTCGAGTCAGCCGACATCACGCTCGTGAACGCCACGTTGAGTGACTTCGCGGGAGCTGGCGCCAGCTATACGTTTACGCTGACTCCTGACGCCGAGGGTTCGTTCAGCGCGTCGATAGACGCCGGTGAGTTCACGGATTCCGCTGGCAATGCGAACTCGGCATCGAACACACTCACGCGCACAGCCGACTTTACTGCGCCCACCGTGGGCATGTCGTCGTCGGCGTCGGATCCGACCAACGGCAATCCTATCCCGATCTCGGTCACGTTCAGCGAACCTGTGACCGGTTTCATCGCAACAGACGTCGTGCCCGGCAACGCGACAGTTGAGAACTTCGCGGGTTCCGGAGCGGACTATACCTTCAACCTCGTGCCTTCCGGCGAGGGTGCGGTCAGCGCGGATATCGCGGCCGACGTCGCGACTGATGCTGCGGGCAACCTCAACAGCGCCGCGACCCAGTTCAGCCGCGTGTACGATTCCGTTGCGCCGACCGTCACGCTCTCCAGTGCGGCGGGCAATCCTGTGAACGGCGCATTCAGCGTAAGCGTTGTACTCTCGTCGATCACGACGGAATTTACCTCGGGCGACCTGGTGCTCACGAACGCCACCGCGTCCGCGTTCACCGGCTCGGGGACGTCCTATAGCTTCACCCTGACGCCTTCGGCCGACGGAACGACCAGCGTCTCCGTCGCAGACGGTGCATTCACCGACGCAGCAGGCAATGCCAACACTGCGTCGAATACGCTCTCGCGTACGGCCGACCTGACTCGCCCGACCGTGAGCATGTCGTCGACCGCCGCGAACCCGACCAATGTCAGCCCGATTCCGGTGACCGTGGCCTTCAGCGAGTCCGTGATCGGCTTCACCGCGGGCGATGTTGTCGCGGGCAACGCGTCCGTCACGAACTTTACCGGTTCAGGTGACAGCTATTCCTTCAGCCTCGTGCCCACGGCGGGCGGATCGGTCACGGCCAATATCGCGGCCGATGTGAGCACCGATGCGGCCGGAAATACGAACACCGCGGCCACACAGTTCTCGCGTGTGTACAACCAGCCGCCCGTTATCGCGCCCATAAACGACGTCACGGTTTCCGACGCCGCGAGCTACAGCGTCACACCGGCCTTGCAGCAGGGTTCCGGCACGATCACGTGGTCGCTCACGGCGCCCGCGAGCCCGCCGACCAACATGAGCATCAACAGCAGCACCGGTCAGTTGACCTGGACCGCGAACTTCGCCTTCGGCCCGGTCGACGTGATCATCACCGCGACCGGCCCTGGCGGTAGCGACACCGAATCGTGGCGCATCACGGTCTTGCCGCCGCCGATCTGGGTCGATTTCGCCTACACCGGCGTCGAGACGGGTACCGTCACGCAGCCCTTCAACACACTGAGCGAAGCCGTGAATGCGGCGGTCGCGGGCGATGAAATCCGGATCAAGGGCAATACCGCGACGAAGTTCTCGCTCGAGACCGGCACGATCTCCAAGCCGCTGTACATCAACGCAACGGGCGGCACGATCCGCGTCGGTGGAAACTTCTCCGGTGGCGGTGGCATCAGCGGCGGTGTGACGCCGGTTCAGGGCAACACAGGCTTCATCTCGCGAAATCGGAATCGCTAAGTAGAGCGTAAACTTACGCGCGGATTCGGACCCGTCACCGCGCGGATCGCGCGCGGCAGAATTTCGAGCGTGGCGGGGAGATGACCCGTGACTTCACCATCTGGTCCGCAGTAAACCGTGTCGCGCGCGGTGACGGTCACGCGTTTCGCGCGCAGGTAGTGGACCGCGTGGTGCTCGCCGTGCGTGCCGGAATACAGCCGTAGCGACGCGACCAGCGAACTCACCGTGCCGAGGTCGTCGACGAAGTACACTTCGAAGAACCCGCTGTCTAGCGTGCCGTGCGGCGCCACGTGCATGCCGCCGCCGTCGTAAAAACCCTTGGCGACAATGACCTCCAGGAAGCGGCCAGAGAATTCCTGCCCGTCCGCGTTCACCGTCATCTCGATGGGCTTGTAGGCGAGCCGCGCGGAAATAACGCCGAGCGCAAAAGTTAGCAACGGGCCCAGCGCCTTGCTCCGGCGGTTCACATGCAGGTTCACCAGGCTACCCATGCCCATGTGCACGGCGGTATTGAAGTGATAGATGCATTCGGCGCCAGTGTCATCCGTCGAACGTAGCCGCCCAATGTCGATGGGGAGGACGCAGGGCGACGCGAGCCGCGCGATCGCGTCTTCGAGCTTTGGCAATCCGTAGGTCTTACGCAAATCCGAGGCCGTGCCAATCGGAAGAATCGCGAAGGACGCATCCGGCCGGATCGACGTCGTTCCATCGAAGAAACCGTTCACGACCTCAAAGTGCGTACCGTCGCCGCCCGCGCTGATGATCCGGTCGAATCCTGCGCGCAAGGCGTCGCGCGTCAGCGTCGTGCCATCGCCCGGGGCCTGCGTCCGCAACACTTCGTATTCGGGTAGCAAGCCGGCAACCTGTTTCTCAATACGCTGCCATTGTTTTTCTGCGCGACCGTTGCCCGAGCGGGGATTAAGAATAATGGCGACACGATTCGGCTTCTGCTCAACGAAAGGCGCGGAACAGTCGCCGGATCTCTCAGACCCGGACATCGGAACCGAGTCCGAGTTTGGCAGCGTGGCGTTTAAGGACAGGGTCGAGGAACTCCGCGCAGAACTCGACGGTCTGCTCCGGCGCGCGGCCAACGAATTCGCGCAAGTCGAGAGTATTGTCAATCTCCGTGCGCGACATCCCGATGGCCTTGTCCCCCGCGAGCCGATCGAGCAGGTCGTTCTCGCCGCCCTGCTGCTTGACGATCGCGGCCGCGGCCTGCGAATGCTTCCGGATGACTTCATGCAGCGCCTGGCGATCGCCGCCTTTTTTCACGCAGGCCATCAGGATGTTCTCTGTGGCCATGAACGGTAGCTCCGCACGTACGTGTTTCTCGATCATCTTTGGATAGACCGCGGGCCGTTCCATAATGTTGAGGTAGAGATTGAGAATCGCGTCCGCCGCGAGGAAGGCTTCGGGCAGGCTGAGCCGGCGGATCGCAGAGTCGTCCAGCGTGCGCTCGAACCATTGCGTGCCCGCCGTGAACAACGAATGCAGCGGCGCGGTCATAAGGTGCCGCGCAATGGCGCACGCGCGCTCGCTGCGCATGGGGTTGCGCTTGTACGCCATGGCCGAGCTGCCAATCTGGTCCGCCTCGAAGGGCTCTTCTATTTCCTTGAGGTTCTGCAACAGGCGCATGTCCGAAGCGAACTTGTGCACGCTCTCGCCAAGACCGGCCAGCGCCTGCAGGACCTGCGTATCCACTTTGCGCGAGTAGGTCTGCCCGGTTACCGGATACGACGCTTCGAATCCGAGCTTCTTGGCGACGAGCTGGTCGAGCTTGCGCACCTTCGCGTGGTCCCCATCGAACAATTCGAGGAAGGATGCCTGCGTACCGGTAGTGCCCTTCACGCCGCGGCAGCGCATCCGCGCAAGGACCGCTTCGATCGACTCCACATCGAACAACAGGTCCTGCGCCCAGAGACACGCGCGTTTGCCGACGGTCACGAGTTGCGCCGGCTGGTAATGCGTGAAACCGAGCGTGGGGAGGTCCTTGTACTCCAGCGCGAAAGCTTTCAAGCGCGCGAGGACATTGGCCGCCTTCGCGAGAATGATGTGCAGGCCCTCTCGCATGAGAATGAGGTCGGTGTTGTCGCCGACGTAACAACTCGTCGCGCCAAGATGGATGATGGCCTTCGCTTTCGGGGCGACATCGCCGTAGGCATGGACATGCGCCATCACGTCATGCCGCAGCTTGCGTTCGTAGGCTTCAGCCTTGGCAAAATCGATATCGTCGACGTGCGCGCGAAGCTCGGCGATCTGCTCGTCCGTAATCGGCAGGCCTAGCTCTTTCTCAGCCTCCGCCAGCGCGACCCAGCAGCGCCGCCACGTGGAGAACTTGCGCTGCGCGCCCCAGAGCGTCGCCATTTCCTTCGTGGCAAAGCGCTCGACGAAGGGGGAGACGTAAACGTCCGTCATTTGGGTGCGTCCTTTTCATACAACTTGAAGCCCACGCCGGACGCCATTGCGGCGACGGCGGTCACCGCGTGTGTCCGGTCCGCGAAGATGCCGCCCTTGAGCACGAAATCGCAGGCCTGTTCAGCGTCATTCGCCGTGAAACCGGTTTGCGGCGGGGCGAGCGTGTTTTCTTCATAGGTGGCGATGTGGGCGTAATCGCCGGCCGCGAGTTTCATGGAGCGCACTTCGATTCCGTTCCGGCGGACGATCGCGAGCCAGGCCGAGTCGTCGTTGCGGTCGATCACGGCGCTGATGCGTGGCGTGTCGTATTGGTCCTTTTCGAAATCCATCGCGAGCGAAACGCCCGCGAGCGCATCCCGCACGGGCACGCCCAGTTCAATCTTCTCCGCGATCGGATCCGTGTGACTGCCGTTGGTCACGACCGCGACGGCGCCCTCGCGCACCAGGCGCACGCAGTTGTAGGCGATGTACGGATTTTTCATGATGTCGCCCTCGAAACCAGGCTTGGGAATGATGCTGACCTTGCCTTCGAAGATGGCGGCGGTGCGATTCGGGAACGAGCGACTCGACACACGATAGGCCGCGCACAGGCGCCCGTCCGTGGTCCGCGCGACGCAAACGATTCTGCCGATATACATGTCATGTCCTCAATGAGTGGCTGGCGCGTCGGCCTCGCGCACGCGCAGCACGATTTTACCCGTGGCGTGGCCGGACTCAAGTTTTGCAAAGGCTTCGTGGAACTGGTCGAGCGGATGGATTGAATCCATCACGACTTTCACGTGACCTTTATCGATCAGATCGCCGATCCGCCGCAACTGCGCCTCGCTCGGCGCGACTGCGAACCAGCGGTATTCCGCCTTCGCCGTCCGCGCGGCAGCGTTCACAGGGCGAAGCGAGTAGCGAATGAACAGGCGTGTGGCCAACCCCAGGTTCATTTTTTTGGCTGCCGCGTCGTCGGGCAGCGAGACGATGGAGACAACTTTTCCGCCGGGTTTGATCACCTTAAAGGAATCAATCAGCGTCTTGCCGCCGACGGTGTCGAATACCGCATGGAACTTCCGGCCGAGCGAAGTGAAATCAGTCTCCACGTAGTCAATGCACTCGTCCGCGCCGAGCTCCTTCAGAAGCGTATGCTTGCCAGCGCTCGCGGTTGTGGTCACGCGCGCGCCGAGATGCCGGGCGAATTGGATGGCGAAAGTGCCAACACCACCCGCGCCCGCATGAATCAATATTTCTTCGCCGGCTTTGCCTTTGATCGCGTCGTGGAGCACCTGCCACGCCGTGAGAGCAGCCAGCGGCACACCGGCGGCCTGCTCGAAGGAAAGCAACTTCGGCATCGGAGCCACATCGGAGCGGTCTAGAGAAATGTATTCCATGCAGGTACCCGGCCGTCCCGCGCCGGTATAGGCATACACGTGATCGCCCACCTCGAAATGCCGGGCGCGGAGGCCGACCTCGGTCACCACACCGCTCACATCGAAGCCCGCCACAAGCGGCATCTTGTAGTTTAGCGCCCGCCGGAGCGCACCGTTGCGCACCTTGAAATCGACAGGGTTCAGGCCGGCTGCATGCACGCGTACCTTTACATCGCGCTGGCCCGCCTGCGGTTCGGGGATCTCCGTGAGCGTCATTTGCTCTGGGCCGCCGTAGTCTTTGTAGATAAGCGCCTTCATCGCGGGACGCCTTCCGCCAATGCCGCGGCGCAGAACCCCAGAGCGCGTAGAGTTTCCATATCCGTTCCGGCTCCCTCTTCAAAGGCGATTGGTCTCACATGGAATTCGCGGCGCGTCGGCCAGCCCGCCCGGAGCGCGTCGAAAGTGGCGGCTCGTTCTGTCGTGGCAAGATCGAGCGTCTCGCGCAGGCGGCGATCGGCGTCCGCAATGTCGAAGGCCCCACGCACTGCATCGGCGACTGATTTGCACATGAGCTCATGCCGTGTTTCCTGTTCCGAAGCGATGTCAGCGCGATCAAATCCGCATCGAGTGGTAAAGGCATCTGCCAATCGTTGGACGGCGGCACGCTTGGCATCGAGGGTGTGTCCAGCGATGTGCGCGGTGGCGATCTGGCAAAGTTTCATCAGTTCCATGTCGATTGCCGGTTCGTTTTCCCACACGTCCAGCACAAGACCCCCAAGTCGTTTCGCTAGAGCGGCGCGTTTGAGTGATTCCGTATCGGCAACGGCCCCGCGCGAGGTGTTGATCAGGATAGAACCCGGTTTCATGGCATCGATGAAGGCGTCATTGACCAGATGATACGTCGGATCAAGTCCGGCGCGCTCCAGCGGGACGTGGAGCGTGACGACATCGCATGCAAGAATTTCGTCCAGCGGGCGAAAGAATGGTTCGCACGTGGAGCGCCCAAGCGGCGGATCGTTGACGACGATTCGGAGGCCCAGCGCCGCGGCGAATCGCGCGACCCGGCGTCCGACATGGCCGAAACCGATAATCCCCAGCGATGCGCCGGACAGCCGTAACCCACGGCGCTCGTGAAAGTGCAAGAGCGCGGCAACCACATACTCCACGACGGCATTCGCATTCGCGCCACAGGCGTCCGCAAAGGCGATTCCCCGGTCGCGGAGGTAGCCCAAATCGATGTGGTCGACGCCGGAGGTCGCGGTACCGACAAAGCCGATGCGGCTGCCGTCCAGCAGACCCGCATCCACCCGCGTCACCGAGCGAACGATGAGTGCGTCTGCGTCCCGTATCGTCGCGGCATTCAGTTCCCGTGCCGGCAGCGCGCGCACCTCCCCGAAGCGGGCGAAGGCCTGCGCGGCGAAAGGAATGTCTTCGTCAACGACGATGAGCACGGTCTTCGGCCTCGGCGAAATGGATCAATTGTTCGGCGGCAATACGATGCTGGGTTCGCGCTGCTCGATGATGTCGTGCATGCGGGTCTCGATCAGATTTTTCCAATGCGCGTGGGGGAGTATGTAAAAGTTGTTGCTCGACACGGCATCGAAAACCATCTGCGCGACGTCTTTGGGCTGCAAACCTTCTTTGAGGGCAGTGCCAATCATCTCGCGGAACATCTTGGCAAGCGGATCCATTTTCTCATCCGCCACCTTGCCGCCCGGGCGATTGCGATCGGATTCGTTGATCTTGGTATCGACCCAGCCAGGGCACAGCACCGAAACCCCAATGTGCGAGCCGCGCTGGCGAAACTCGTGGAAGAGCCCCTCGGAGAGGGTGACAACGCCGTGCTTGCTGACGTGATACGGCGCCATGCTCCCGCCGGACGTCAGGCCCGCCATCGAGGCCGTATTCACAATATGCGCAGGCCCGCCGTGCTTGAGCATGAGCGGCACGAAATAGTGGATGCCGTAAATCACCCCCCACAGATTCACGCCCAACACCCACTCCCAGTCCTCCAGCGGAATTTCCCACGTGGCGCCCGTAATGCCGACACCCGCGTTATTACACAGAATATGCACGCTATCGAACTTGCGAATGGTGGCTTCGGCGAGCTCTTTGACGTCGTGCGCCTTGGAAACGTCGCAGCGGACGGCCAACACCTCCGCGCCATCGGACTTCATTTCCGTCTCAGCGCGCTTGAGGGCGCTCTCTTCGACATCGGCGATGACGATGCGCATACCTTCCTCGGCGAAACGCTCTGCCATCGCCCGGCCAATTCCGCTGGCCCCGCCCGTCACCACTGCCACCTTGCCCTTGAATTGATCCATCGATAGGTCCTTCGCGCGCCCAGTCCGCCAAATCGTCCGGGAAGGCCGGAGAATAGCATAGGGATGCGCGTTAACGCAGGTGCGGAAAGGGAGAGAAAGAGCCGAGGGACTAGAGCGCGAAAACGGTCAGCTACCGGCGCGCTTTTCCCAGGCGTCCTGTTCTTTGGCCAGCGCGATGGAACGCTTGAAGCGCGCCACGGCATGCGCGGCGGATTCGCCGGACTGAATGTCGAAGGATTTGTCGAAACGGGTGATTTCGAAAACCTTCTGGATCTGCGGGGTCAGTCCGCACAGGCGCATGCTGCCGCCCCCGGCGACCACCGCGTCGTTGGTCTTGATGAGTTCGGTCAACGCCGCACTCGAGAGGTAGTCCACGCCGGCGAAGTCGAGCAGCAGGTTCAATCCCGTGCGCTGCTTGACGAAGGTGATCGCTTGCTTGCCGAACGCATCCACCACGCGGCCGTCGAGCATGCTGGAATTGTGGATGGAGCCGATCGTAATCGGCGGGTCTTCGCGAAACACAATGAGTTGCGGCTGCTGTTCAGACACGGTCCGCTCCGAATAGGTAAACGAGTGGGGGGAAGTATAGCAAAGGACGGGGGGAAGTACAGCGCCTTGGACTGGAGGGATATTTGACAGAAGGAAACGAGGAAAACCAAGAACCCGGGAACCTGGCAATTGCAGAATCAAAAGGCTAAAGGAAGTTAATTCTCCCTTACCTCTGGTCCCTCCTGTAAAGGAGGTTCAGTCCACAAGAGTGCGGACGGCGGAAAGGAGTTCGTCCGGCGCGAAGGGTTTGGCGATGGCCGTGTCCGCCCCGAGTTTCTTGGCGACGCGCATATACATCTCGACCCCAACCGAGCCGCCGCCGGATATGGCGATAATCTTCACTTCGGGGAATTCTTCGCGGAGTTCGAGGATGGCCTCGTTGCCGGTTTTTTCCGGCATGCGGATATCGGTAATCACCACGTCCGCCGGCTCGCTGCGATACATCTGCACCCCGGCATAACCGTCCGCGGCGTCCTTCACCTCGTGGCCCGCTTCTTCCAGAATAGTGCGCACCACGTCGCGCAAGTCGTGATCGTCATCAAAGAGAAGAATTCGCGCCATGTCGCCCTTCCCCAGTGTCCCAATACCGCGTAGATCCCGGCCCAAACGGGTGGCTACGCCTCGATTCGTATTACCCAATCGAATGTACCACGCAAACTGCGAATTCGGCTATGCAGTATAGGGGTTTTTAGAGCCCTAGTTGGGCGATCACTTTGTGGTTTTCCCCGTGTTTTGGACCGTCACAGCCGAAGTAGCCCCGGTGGCAGGGCATTTTGTTATTGTTTGCTCCTCTCAACTGCAGTTGCTTCCGGAGATTCGCATTTTGCCCATCGTCCCCCAAATCGACTACGCCACTGCGCCCGAAGACACGAAACGGGCCTACGACGAACATCTAAAGAAGCACGGCCGCGTAACAAATATGAAACGCACGCTGCTGCATTCGGTGCCGGCCTTCAACGCCTACATGGAGTGGTACACGCTCGCGGCGGAAATCGAAACCTTCATCGGCCGCCGCGGCCTGTTCATTTTCTCCTGGGCCATTTCTTCGGAGAACGACTGCCTCATCTGCACCATGTTCTTCCGCAAGCTCCTGAAAGATTCCGGCGACAATCCGGACAAGCTCGCGCTCGATCCCCATGAGCAACTCCTCGTCGATTTCGGCCGCGCGATTACGAAGGATGCGCACGCCATCTCCGACGGCATCTACGCGCGCCTGAAGAAATCCTTCACCGACCCCGAAATCTTGCAGCTCACCGCATTCGCGGGGCTCATGGTCGCCACCAACTTGATTAACACCGTGCTCAAGGTCGATCTCGACGACTATTTGCAGGGATATTGACCGTTTCGTAGCATGGGCGGCTCGCCCATGCATTTCCGGGAAAGATCAGATCGCCAATGGGTTCAGAATTCAAAGATAAAACCGTTCTCATCACCGGCGCCGCGCATGGGCAGGGCCGCGCGACCGTGCTCGCCTTCGCGGGCGAAGGCGCGAACATCATCGCCTTCGACGTCGCCAGGCAATTGTCCTATCCCGCCTACAAACTCGGTACGTCGCAGGAGCTGGACTCGCTCAAGCCTGAAGTCTCCGCCGCCGGGGGGCGCGCGATCTGCATCGCCGGCGACGTGCGCGACGATGCCGCGGTGACGCGCGCGGCAGAGGAGGGGATCGCGGCCTTCGGGCGCATCGACGTCCTCTTTAACAACGCCGGCATCTGCGCCTACGGCCTCACGCATGAACTCACCGAAGCCGAGTGGGACGCGATGATGGACATCAACGTCAAGGGCGCGTGGATGATCGGCCGCCGCGTCATCCCGCACATGATCCGCCAGCGCTCGGGCGTCATCATCAACAACTCGTCCATCGCCGGCTTGCGCGGAATGAACCGCCTCTCGCACTATGCCGCCTCGAAATGGGCGCTCACGGGCCTGACCAAGTCCTGGGCCATCGAACTCGCGCCGCACAACGTCCGCGTGCTGAGCATTCATCCGACCGGTGTGAACACGCCCATGAACGACGGCCTCGCCTTCCTCGAAGGCGCCACGCCCCGGGAAATCGCTGAGCGCTCCGCGGGCAATCTGCTGCCGGTCCCTTGGCTTGAGCCGGAAGACGTCGCCCATGCCGTCCTCTTCCTCGCCAGCGAGAAATCGCGCTACGCCACTGGTTCGCAGTACGTGCTCGATGCGGGCTTGCTAAGCCGGTAGCAGCCGGCTCTCGCAGTTCGTTCTATGGAGTAGGCTATTGTGTTTGTGGCAGTAAAAGTGTATATTCTTCATTACGTACTCACGTATAAATGTGATCTGGAGGAAATTGATGCGACATCTCTGTTTGGCGCTCGCGATAGCTGTGGTCGCAGCATCCAGTAGCGGTTGCAGTGGCGGTTCCGCCTCCGCCCAGAGAGTCGCGACAGTGGACGACCTCGTCACCGGTATAGACATTCTCGGTCTCACCTCATTTGACGGGCTGACTTTGTTCGCGGCGATCGACCCGCCGAATTCCGCTTCCAGCACCATGCGGCCGTGGGTCAGCGACGGCACTCCCGAAGGCACGCAGGCCCTGAATGCAACGATTGAACGGCTTCGCGGAGACAGCGACGGTGAGTTTTTCTTTGTGGTGGAGAACTTTGCCTATTTCATAGCGGTAGATGACACAAATGGATCCTGCTTGTGGCGAACGGACGGTACACCCAGCGGGACAACCTTGGAGGCGACTCTCGTACCGCTGCCCTTGGAATTGTGGGTGAACTCCGTGGTTCTGACAGGGAATCAATTGTTCGTGAGTGGCTATTCGTGGAACCCCGCGACGGGAACTGACTATACCTACCACTTGTTTTCCGTCACCTTGGATTGATGAGAGGCGACGTTAGGCTCGCTTCTCCACACAGCGTCCGCACCACACTGCAATTCCGGCAACTCGGGTTCGGCTCGCACCAGTCGCGGAACATCTGTAAGAGCCCCTGCTGCGTGCGGAAATCGAGTTTGGGCTTCGGACCCGCGCCGAATAGCCGCGGCAGCATGACCTTCTGGATGTGATTGTCCGGTTCCTGGGGCAGCGCGGCGAAGAACGCCAGCACGCGCTCCTCGCGCATGCGATCGCGGCGTTGCCGCGCAAGCGCGAGTCCCAGCGGGATAAAGACATTCCCGATGATTGAGCGGATGCGTCCCGGACCCAGCAGCGAGACCGCGCGCGACATCTTCTTGCCGTCCCAGGTGCAGTGCGTGGCCCAAAATCCCGCTGCCGCACTTGGGAAGAGACCCTCAAAACTCTTGCGCAGATCTGCTGATTTCACGTCCCGGCCCCAGAGTTCGTCGAGCGTAGCCACTAACCCCGCGTTCGCCGTGCGCGAGACGAAGCGCGCGACGCCAGCCATACGCCGCTCGGGATAGTTGATCGGCCGCACGCCGAGGCGTTTCCATTCGAGCGGCAGCGCGCGCAGACCTTCGAGCCTCGAATTACGAAGCCCGCGCAAGCGCGCGTAGTGCGGCGTCGCGGACTCGCTCTCCGGCGGCGCAGCGGGGAGGAGGCCCGCGATCTGCATCAGCGCGGCCTCAAGAAGCTGCGCGTCCTCCTGCGCCAGTTGCCGCGCGCGTTCGTAGGGCAAGGCCCGCGCGACAGCCTGGAAATGCTGCTTGAAATGCGCGAAGCCGCAGGCCGACAGGATCGCCTCGTAGACCGCCTGATCCGCGCCGGCGCGATCCATGCGCTCCCGCAGCGTGCGCGCCTTGAAAAGCATGCGCCATTCGCCCGCAAGATGCAGCAGCTCCATCAAGCGCCCGGAGCCATAGGCCTCGACCAGTCCCGCGCAACGGCCAAAGGTACCTTCGAGCCGTTGTCCTGCCGGTTCAAGGTCTAGCCGCTCGGCAAGTTCCGCGATGTCTTCTTCCAGATGTTGCCGCAAGGCCGCCACAGGCACAGGCCGGCCAGACGCCGTCACCGCGCGCGCATCGTCGTCACTGGCATCCAGCACCACATGAAGAATCACGCCATCGTACCGCGCGTCGAGGTGGTGCCCGTGCTGGCGCCATCCTGCCGCGGCCAGATGAATCTCCACGTCCCCCGTGCGCAGGCGCCCGTCGAACTCAATCTGCGCGGCCCGGAAATCAGGACCATCGGCCCGGTTCCACCATCCCGGCGACACAACGCGCAGCGGAACGCCATCGGCCGTGCGCAAGTCCTTCACCCGGAAAAGCTGGTCGTACCAAATCGCCTGAACGACGTCCTCGCCAATGGTTTCCGACCGCTCGCGGCTCGCCGCAGGTCCGAGCGCGCGTAGCCGGCCGTAGCGCTCGGCGAATCGTGCACATGTGTCCTCGCGGGCCTCGGTCTCTTGGTGAATGATGCGCGGCATTGTTAGCATGCAGTCTCGGGCGGCGGTTCGTCGCACGCCTAGTTTACGGAGTATAGCCCATGAAATATGTACGCTTCGGCCAGGCCGGTATCAAGGTGTCGGAGATTTGCCTGGGGACAATGACCTTTGGCAATGAGGCCGACGAGGCCCTCTCGCGCCTGATCATGGACCGCGCATTCGACGTCGGCGTCAACTTTTTCGACACCGCTGATATCTACACCCGTGGCACGACCGAACAGATCGTCGGACGCTGGCTCAAGGACCGCCGCGATCAAATCATCCTCGCCACCAAGGTGTATTTTCCGACCGGCACCGGCCCGAACGAGCGCGGCTCCTCACGCCTGCACATCCTCAAGGGCGTAGAGGCCAGCCTCCAGCGCCTGCAAACCGACTACATCGACGTGCTCTATCTGCACCACTGGGACGAGCACACACCGCTGGCCGAGTCGCTGGGCGCCATCAACGACCTCGTCCGGCAGGGCAAAGTGCACTACGTCGCGGTGTCGAATTTCAGCGCCTGGCAGACCGTGAAGGCAATCGAATGTGCCCGCGCAAACGGCTTCGCGCCCATCGCGGCTCTCCAGCCGATGTACAGTCTCGTCAAGCGCGTCGCCGAGATCGAGATCCTGCCGATGGCCAAACACGAAGGCATCGCCGTCTGCCCCTACAACGCGCTGGGCGCGGGCCTCCTCACCGGCAAGTACAACCGCGGCGAGAAGGGACGCATCTCCGTCCACCCGATGTACGCCGAGCGCTACAAGGATCCAAGTTACCTCGAAGTCGCGGAAAAGTTCTGCGCCTATGCGGACAAGCTAGGCGTGACGCCCGCCGCACTGGCAGTGGCGTGGGTCGTGTCTCATCCCGCCGTCACGTCAGCCCTGGTCGGCGCCCGCAACGTTGAACAACTCGACCAGGCCCTGACCAGCCAGGAAATCACGCTCACACCCGAGGAACGCGAAATCATCGCCGAATTCTCCCCAGCCCCGCCGCTCCCAACCGACCGCGAACCTCCATCCAAGATGCACATCCCCAAAGAGGCTGAGCATCGAGACGCTGCACGAAAATAGGATTATTTATTCGCCATCGACGGTGCTGCAGGGCTCGGCGCCGAAATGGCCGGATTCTCGTACCAGAAGACACCGAGTCCGTATCGATCTTCTTTCTCGTCGTTCGCTAGAACATCGAGGTCGCCGTCGGCGTCCAGATCTATTGCGTAAATGAGATCGTATTTGATGCCCGTCGGACCGGCGATGTTATGTGCTGTCCAGACGGGAAGGTAGGGGGAATCGCCCTGCTGAAGCCAAGAAGCGCCAATTAGTTCGCCGTAGGCGCCAGTGCTGGATAGGACGATGTCGAGCTTTCCATCAAGGTCAATGTCGGCGACGGCGATACCTTTCGCTTGACCGATTCCGGGGGGCAGCAGGATTGGAAACGTTTCCCATCTAGTCGCCGACGCATCGAGGCGCCGCAGGAACAGTACCCGCCGATGGGCATGATTCGGCGCGCCCGGTTCGCGCTGATACTCCACGACGGCGAGGATGTCCTCGAGCCCGTCGCGGTCGAGGTCCGCCCGCGTCAGAAAGTTGGCGCTCGTAACGCTCGCGCCGGTCAATGCCGTACGCGGCCATTCTCTGTTTCGGTCGCCGCCGGGGTTCTTGAGCCAGTGGACCCCCGCCATCGGTCCATGTTTGTCGGAATAGAGGATGTCTTCAAATCCGTCGCCGTCGACATCGGAAGTTTCGATGGACATGACCCAGGAAACTTGTGCGAGCGGCCGCCACTGCCAGTCGGATAGTTCGCGCGGATTCTCCGTCGGCGCGATCAGCAAACCCAGCACGGCACTGGCGTCGCTGTTGTAATTCTTGCCGCCAATGACCAGGCTAAGTGGAGCGCCCGGGGAGAGGTGTATTGGGGCGGCGAACATCCATTGGGAGACGCCGCGGACCTGGGTTAATTCATCTTGGATCCAGGTTCCCGAGTCGAAGATCTTTGCGGTGTCGGTGGTTGACCAGAAAACAGCCATTCGTTCGGCCCCTTTTTCCAGCGAGGCGACGATATCCAACGCACCATCGCCGTCCAGATCGACGAGTAGAGCGTCTTCCACACTGGGCGTGGAACCAATAGTCACCGCGGACCACGGCAATGTTGCGCGTTTCGGTCCGGGGTTCAGATAAATTCGCGTCAACTCTTCGCTTTCCCAGCCGACGGCCAGGTCGGGTAGTCCGTCGCGATTGACATCTCCCAGTCGAATTCCTTCCGAGCGCCGCAGCCCGGAGTCGATTGTGTGCCGGAGCCAAGGCGCGCCGATGGGTGGTAGCGCGATGGATGCATGCGATGGCGCGCCGGGGTCGCCTGTGGCAGATCGCGCTGCCTGGATCAGCGCATCGAGCGATTCACGGCGTTGGACGAGTTCAGCGAGTTCATCCCGCTTTATGTCCGCCAACTCGTCAAGCGCGGCTGCCTCGGCTTGCCAGTCGTGAAGTTGCTTTTCTACATCCGCCGGAGCATCGAGTTGTGCGGATAGCGAGGGGGCGAAAACTAGAAATGCAATTGCCGCGACAACCGGTACCCGACAAACCAGCAACTGCATTCTGCGACCTTTCTTGGGAGGAATGCCTCCGGCGGTCCGGTCGCGCATCCAAACAGATGGTCAATTCCGTTCGAGACGCCGGGGCGATTATACTACATTCGTTGGCCTCTCCCGGTACGCTCGTAGCTAGGAAGGCACGCAGGGACCCGCTCTTAATTTCTGATCGATCGTCGCAATACTGCGCGCGCCTTGCACCGCGCACACGCCGCCGGTACTATTGCGTTCCGTACTTTATCTAAATACAGGGATACGATTCACGCGTGGCTAATTTCCGCGACTCCATCAAGAACATCGTCACCAACGTCGAGAAAGTCGTCCTCGGCAAGACCGACACGATTCGCATGGCCTTGTCCGCCGTGTTGGGCGGCGGACACGTACTCATCGAGGACGTGCCGGGGGTAGCGAAGACGATCCTGGTGCGGACGCTCGCCGTATCGAGCGGTTGCACCTTTTCTCGCATCCAGTGTACGCCGGACTTGCTTCCCTCCGACGTCAGCGGCGTGTCGATCTTCAACCAGCAGTCGCGGCAGTTCGAATTCCGCGCGGGGCCCATCTTCCACCAGATTGTCGTGGCGGATGAAATAAACCGCGCCACTCCGCGCACGCAGTCGGCCTTCCTCGAAGCCATGGCCGAGGGACAGGTGACCGTCGACGGCGTCACGCGCGCGCTGCAACAACCCTTCATCGTGTTCGCCACGCAGAACCCGGTGGAGCACGAAGGGACCTTCCCGCTGCCCGAAGCCCAGCTTGACCGTTTTATGATGAAAATATCGGTGGGCTATCCCAATGTGATGGACGAGGCGCGGATGCTGGAACTCACCCGGATGTCACACCCCATCGACGCGGTGAAACCTGTGTGCGACGCGGAAACGATCCGGCAGATGCAGGCCTCCGTCCGGGAAATTTTCATCCACGAGAAAGTGCGCGAATACATGCTGCGCATCATCAGCAGGACCCGCGATTCCGTCCACCTCTCGCTGGGCGCGAGTCCGCGCGCGTCGATGGCGCTGTTCCGCGCGGCGCAATCCTATGCGGCGGTGCTCGGGCGCGGGTATGTAATCCCCGACGACATCAAGACGCTGGCGCCGTCGGTATTGCAACACCGCCTGATTTTGAATCCCGAGAGCCGCCTGCGCCGCGTGACTCAGGAGAGCGTGCTGCGTGATATACTCAAAGAAGTGCCGGTGCCTGCTGGGGGAGGCGATTGGAAGCCGCAGTGACGCGGCTGCATCCCGCCGGGATTGACCCACCGACACGCTAAAACACGATGTCTTTGCTTGGCATATTTTCAAGAAAGAAAGCTGCGCCCGCCGCGAAGGGCGCCCTCGACGACGTGCTCGACGAGCCCGATGTCTTCGAGGACGACGACAATCAGCTCGAGCTGACCCACGTCGATCACTACGAAATCATCAAGCCCATCGGCGCCGGCGGTATGGGTAAGGTGTACAAGGCGATCGACCGCGAGCGCGACCTCACGGTGGCTATCAAGGTGCTCGATCGCCGCTATGACCTCGAGCGTAAACGCCGCCGCCGCGACCATCTCGGCCGCGAAATCCTCATCGCCGCCCGCCTGAACCACGAGACCGTGGTGCGGTACCACAAGGAAATCATCGAGGCCCTCGACCGCAACGAGCACCTGCGCCGCTGTCTGCTTATGGAATACGTGGACGGCTTCGACCTGCGCCGCCACATCAAGGACCGCGATCTCGCCATGCGCAAGATGATCGAGATCATGTACCGCTTGTGTACCGGATTGGACTACCTGCACACCCACGGCATCGTCCACCGCGATATCAAGCCCGGTAACTTCATGCTCACGCGCGACCAGAAAAAGGTGAAAATCTTCGATTTCGGTCTCTCGAAATCGAGCTCAAGCTGGCGCACACGGTTCATGCGCGAAGGCGGCGGAACCCGCGCCTATATGCCCCCGGAACAGTTGCGGAACAAGAACGCCAAGCTGGATGCCCGGTCGGACATATTCTCTTTTGGAATAACCATGTACGAACTGTTCGCCGGCCGCCACCCCTGCGCCGGCAGCGACGCCAAGGAAATCCAGAAACAAATCGTGAGCAGTCAGTACCGCTTCGAGTCCCCGTCGAAGTATAATCCTGACGTTCCGCCGCAGATGGACAAGATTATCCTGAAGTGCTTGCGGCGGTCGCCGGAAAAACGCTACCAGAGCGTGACGGAAGTGCTGCTGGATCTTTCGCGCATTTCAGGCTCTCGCATCTGAGATTGGGCGGAACTTCCGGCCTGGACGGGGAATAAGTAGTAGGCGCGGGGCCACCCCGTGCTTTCGCGCAAGTCGCAAAACGGGGGAAGTCGACATGGCGAGGTCTAAACGCCGAGAGCCGCATCTATTCAAAGCCATTCTGGTGGTGTTTGTGCTCGGCGCGATTGCCGCCGGAGTGATGAAAGTTACCCAACTTTTCCAGCACCGGGTCGATCAGCGCGTCGAAGCCGCTGCCATCGAAAACCTCGACCGGGCGCGGACGCTGGCCGAGAAGGGCGATATCGCCGAGGCCGTGCGCGTACTGCGGCCAATTCTCGATCGCGTAAAAGATCCGACTATTGCGCCGCAGGCCTTCCTGCTGCACGCCGACCTCGAAGAAAAAAGCGGAAACATGGACGCAGCCCTCGAAAGCCTGCGCCGGGCCGCGGAGGACTTCGCAGGGAGCCCCGAGCAGCCTTCCGCCTCGCTGCGCTATGCCAAGGCGCTGGACGAACGCGGTCGTGGCGACGAAGCGCTCAAAGTGTATGAGCGCGTGCGCGACACGGCGCCTCCGGCGTTCCGCGCGACGGCCCAGGTGGCGCTGGCCGCACACCGGCAGACCTCGGGCGATACCGCAGGCGCGCTGGAACTCTACGCAAAGGTCATGAAAGACGCAGACCTGCATTCGGACGAATGGTTTCTCGCCGCGCACGCGGTCGGCCAGGAAAACGTACGCAAGATTTTTTCGCGCGAGCCCACGCCCGAAAGCAAATTCTACTCAGTCGAACGCGGCGACAGCCTGACGAACATCGGGATCAAACTGAATACGACCATCGGGCTGCTGACGCGAGCGAATGGCATCGACGATTCGACTTCGCTGCGGCTGAACCAGTCGCTCAAATACACGCCGAAGGACTTCCATATCGTTGTCGAGCGATCCACGGCGCGCTTGTACCTGCTCGACAAGGATGGTGTGTTTCAGGTCTACCGCTGCGGCCTCGGCAAGACCACGAACCCGACCACGCCGGGGCGCTACCGCATTGGCAATAAGGAAAAAGACCCCACCTGGCACAAGCCCGGCTCCGCGCCGGTGCCGCCGGGTGATCCGGGTAATGAACTCGGCACGCGCTGGATGCCGTTGATCCCGGAAGAAGAAGGACTGCCGAGAGACCTGGGCATTCACGGGACGATCCATCCGGACACCATCGGCAAGTACACCTCGATGGGCTGTCCGCGTCTGCTCAATGAAGAGGTTGAGGAGTTGTACGACCTCATCGTCCGTTCGACGCCGGTCAGCATCGTGGAGCGCTGGGAACCCGAGGTCACCGGGTGAGTCGTGGGGCGGGCCGGGATCGTGCGTCCGTGAGCGCGCACAAGAAACCCGCCGGCGGAGGACACGAAGGCCTTGCCGCGGGTGCGCGCGATCTGGAGCGCATCCTGGAAATTCTCAAGGCCGTGTCCGCGCGCCGCGATCCGGGCGAGGTCCTGTTCACGCTTACGGCGCAGGTGGCCGAATCCCTCGGCCTGGATCGGTGCAGTGTCGTGCGCGTGATGGGTGGCGCCGATGCACGCGTTTCCGCGTCTCATGAAGATCCGGCCGTCAAGGACCTTCCCATCGATCTCGCGAAGTATCCCGAATTGCGCCGTGCGCTCGATACCCGGCGCTCGGTCATCATCAACGACGTTGCGCACCACCCGCAGACGGCGCCCTTCGCGGCGGAACTTGCCGGCGCGGGCATCACGGCGCTTGTCGTCGTACCCGTGATCCTTTCCGAAGATCGGCTCGGTACCCTCTTGCTGCGCGCGGCTCGCCGCGGCGGCGCATTCACTGCGCGCGAAGTGCGTTTCTGTGAGCTCGTCGCGGAGTCCGCGGCCAATGCGCTGGAACGCTCCTACTTGCTCGAAGATCTCAAGCGTATGAACGCCGATCTCGAAAAGCTTGCCCGCACCGATGAACTCACCGGGTTGTACAACCAGCGCTACTTCCGCCAGCGCCTCGCGGAGGAGACCAGCCGCGCGGTTCGATACAGCACACCGCTGGCCTGTATGTTCGCGGATCTGGATAACTTCAAGTCCGTGAACGACCAGTTCGGTCATCTGGCGGGGGACGGGGTCCTGCGCGAGCTGGGCGTGCGCACGCTGCGGATGACCCGTGCGAACGACATCGTGGCGCGGTACGGCGGCGAAGAAATCGTGATTCTGCTGCCGCAGACCGACTACGATGGCGCCGTGACCCAGGCGCAGCGCCTGTTGCGGACGGTGTCCGGCCAGGCGTTTCCGGGGCTACCACCGGAGGTTCGTGTCACGATTAGTATCGGCTTGGCCATGTTCGATGCCACACTCGGGACGGACGGAGAAACACTGCTCGCGCGGGCCGATGCCGCGCTATACGTTGCGAAGGCACGCGGGAAAAATCGGATTGTGGCGGGGGAGAAGGAATATGTATAGCCGCTTGGCGGTGGTCGTTGTGTTGGCGGGTTTCGTCGGCGCATGTGCGAGTACACCTGCACCGCCTGCGGATGACGCCGCTACGGGGCAAGCGGCCGACGCGCCCACGGCGAAGGTTGCGCCGCCGGACTTTTCGGAACTTCCCGTGGATGCTTTGCGGGCGATTGCGGCGGACATCGAGCGCCAGGTGGCCGAGGGAAACCGCGAACCTGTCCTGACCGGTCTGGATGGACTGGTCGTGGACACACCGACGATTCGGCAAGGCGTGCGCACCCGCGCGGCGCGCACCGAACTGGTGAACACCATGCTCGACTCCAACCATGCCTGGGAGCGGCGTAACGGCCGGATTTGGGTATTGCGTACGAAGGACTACAAGACCGCGACCACCAGCCGCCAGCGTGACATCGACGCGATCATGGTCAACGGCGAGAACAGCGATCGCTGGGCGATCTACGAAGGGCTCATCGACGCCAACCGCCTGGGCCGCGGCGCTCTCGACGATATCGAAGAGATTTTTTTCGAGGCGCGTCTCAAGCACATGAAAGTTGGCCAGATGTACGAAGCCAGCAACGGTGAGAAAGCAGTAGTCGCCGCGGCGCCGTAACTATTCTCCACGGATTGTCGGCTTAGAGGTTTTTAACCGCGGCGAGTACTTCCGCGGCATGGCCCTCCGGTTTTACATCGGCCCAGACTTTGGCGATCTTTCCGGTCTTGTCGATCAGAAACGTCGTCCGGAAGATTCCGAAATACTTCCGGCCGTACATCGACTTCTCTCCCCACACGCCGTATTTCTCCGCCATCGCGTGGTCAACGTCGGCGAGGAGCGTGAACGAGAGTTTCTGCTTTTCAATGAACTTGCAATGTGACTCGACCGAGTCCGGGCTCACGCCGAACACCGTGGCTTTCGCTTTCTTGAAGTCTTTGTCGAGATCGCGGAACTCCTGCGCCTCCAGCGTGCAGCCCGAGGTGTCGTCTTTCGGATAGAAGTACAGGATCACCGTGCCGCCTTTCAGATCGCTCAGCTTCACGGTTTTCCCGTTGCTCGCAGGTAACGAGAAAGCAGGCGCCTTCGATCCTTCGGCAGGCAGTACATTCGGATTTTTAGCCATAGTTTACTTCTCCTCAATCACATGGGATGAAACACATTCTGGCGAGAGTGGGTTGAAATCGATTCACGCAACTTACTTCGATCGCTGCGCAAGAACGCGTTCCAGCGCCGCCAGCGCCGGCAGGGGAGTTTCCGCTCCCGTCTGGCCCACGAGCCACTGTATCGCGTCGCGAATATGCTCGAGGTCCCACGTGTCTTGCGGACGGCGAAGCAGATCGCGCAAGCGCGAGATGTCGGCCAATACCCATTCACGCCGCAGACCGGCCAGCGGGCTACTCTCCGCTTCGCGGGCCAGCGCCGTCATCAGCGGGATGACCTCTGCCGTGAGGTCCGCGCGTGTGGCGGCCGTGTCCAAGAAAAGGCGCTCGAAGCGCTTGCGATCTTCATAGAGATCGATGCCCTCGGGGGCAATGCGCGCAGCCGCGAAGAGGGGCGGGTTGTAGCCCATCATCAACTCGATGAACTGGCGGTCGTGCAGATAGTGGCAGCTCGCCGCCAACTCGTCCATGCGCAGCTTACTCGCGTCGGCAATGTCGGACGGCGTCATCATCACCAACGGATCGCGCTGAAACGTGTGGTATAGGACGGTGAGGATGCGCCCGCGCGTCTCTTTGGGATTGCTTACGGCCATGCGCGAATTATAACAAATCGTCCCGCGCCGGGCGTGCGCAAGTTGAGCGAAATCGCCGTGCTGTGTTAGCGTGTCGAGTTTCCCGCAATACACGAGACCCGCGATGAGCAACTACGTTCACATTTTCGATACGACCCTGCGCGACGGCGAACAATCGCCCGGCGCGAGCATGGACGACCACCAAAAGATTGAGGTCGCGCAACAGCTCGCGCGTCTCGGCGTCGATGTCATCGAGGCCGGTTTCCCGATGGCGAGCGACCAGGAATTCGACAGCGTCCGCCGCATTTCGCGCGAGATTCGAGGGCCGCGCATCGCCGGGCTGGCCCGCTCCATCCGCCCGGACATCGAGCGTACGGCCGCGGCGTTGGAAGGCGCGGACAAGCCCTTGATTCATACCTTCATTGCCACTTCGCCGATTCACATGGAACACAAGCTGAAGATGACGCCGGACCAGGTCGTCGAGAACGCGATCGGCGCGGTTTCCCTTGCGAAAAAGCTCATCGGCCGGGTCGAGTTTTCCGCCGAAGACGCCACGCGCTCGGAGTGGGGCTTCTTGGTGCGCGTGTCGCAGGCCGCGATCGACGCAGGGGCCGACGTGATCAACCTGCCGGACACGACCGGATACACCACGCCCGGCGAAATCCGCCGGATGTTTGCCTACATCATCGAGCGTGTGAAGCACGACGGCCATGTCGTGTTCTCCACGCACAACCACAACGATCTCGGCATGGCTGTGGCGAATGCGCT